>Ga0182792_1000043_pt1 | contig 119312 bp, 102 predicted proteins | sample Passage237B_FD_130497 | JGI IMG/M metagenome (GOLD analysis project Ga0182792, IMG submission 130497) | Cellulose adapted compost microbial communities from Newby Island Compost Facility, Milpitas, CA, USA - Passage2 37B (version 2) (version 2) ...
CCCGCCCCCCCCCCCCCCCCCCCCCCCCCCCCCCCCCCCCCCCCCCCCCCCCCCCCCCCGCCCTCCCCCCCCCCCCGCCCCCCCCCCCCCGCCGGCCCCCCCACTCCCGCCGGCCCTCCCCTCCCGTCCCCGCCCCACCCGCGACCCCGCCATCGCTCCGGCCATCGCCCCTCGAAGCCGGAGCAACGACGGCCTCGCGGCCGAGCCGCGCGCCGACCCCGTCATCGCTCCGGGTGTCCCGGTCCGGAGCCGGAGCAACCGCGGGCTCGCGGGGCGGGTGGGCCGGGACCGGGTCGGGGGTTGGGTTCGGGGCTGGTAGGCTCGCTGGCCGACGCGTTCGCGTGTCCCGCGCCCGTAGCTCAGCGGATAGAGCGTCTGCCTCCGGAGCAGAAGGTCGAAGGTTCGAATCCTTTCGGGCGCACCCCGGTCGAAGGCCCGTGACCCCCGCGGTCACGGGCCTTCGTCGTCCCCGGCTCCCCTCCACGAACCCACCCGCCGAGCGCGCGCGCGTCGGGGCGGCCGCACTCGGCGCGAGGGGGGCGAGTGCGCACGGTACGGCGCAAGTGCCGACGACGAGCGTGCGCGGTCGGGTCAGTGCGGGCGCGCTCGGCGGCAAGAAGCGCGAGTGCGCACGGTACGGCGCGAGTGCCGACGACGAGCGTGCGCGGTCGGGTCGGGGCGGGCGCGCTCGGCGGCACGGCCCGACGTCAGGTGAGCGGGCGTCAGGTGCGGGCGAGGACGTGCGCGGGCGGGCGTGGACACCGGGGGCGTCGGAGCGGGTGGGTGAGGCACAGTGGGCGCGTGCTCGCCGACCTGCTGCCGCCCGGGGTCGAGGTCGCCGAACGCCACGGCCCGCCCGTGACCGTGCCGCTGTTCGCCGACGAGGAGCAGGCCGTCGCGCAGGCCGTGCCCGCGCGACGGGCCGAGTACGCCGCCGTGCGGGGCTGCGCGCGCGAGGCGCTCACCCGGCTCGGGGTCACGACGCTCGCCGTGCCCAGCGACCCGAAGGGCGCGCCCGTGTGGCCCGCGGGCGTCGTCGGGAGCATGACGCACGGCGAGGGGTACCGCGCCGCGGTCGTGGGCCGCGCCGACGAGTGGGCCGGGCTGGGCGTCGACGCCGAGCCGCGGGCACCGCTGCCGCCCGAGGTCGCCGAGCTCGTCCTCGACGCCTCGGAGCGCGCCCCGCTGGCCGACCTCGACCCGCACCTGTGCGCGGACCGGGTGCTGTTCAGCGCCAAGGAGTCCGCCTACAAGGTGTGGTCCCCGATCACGGGCGTGTGGCTCGGGTTCGAGGACGTGCGCGTGCACCTCGACGAGGGCACGTTCGTCGTCCGCCTGCTGCGCCCGGACCTCGGGGTCGACGAGCTGCGCGGCCGCTGGGCCGTCGCCGACGACCTCCGGCTCACCGCGATCGCCCTGCCCCGCCGGCCGGCGCCCCGGGGAGACACGAGGCCCTGCCTGGACGTCCGCAGCGACGCCGCTAGGGTCGGACCGTCCCTGCGGACGCACCACGGGAGCGACATGGACCACGTCGAGATCTTCGTCCTGGCGGCCGCCGCCGTCCTCGTCGCCGCGCTCTCGCGCCACCGCGGCTGGCCCGCGCCGCTCGTCGTCGTCGCCGTCGGCCTGGCGGTCTCGCTGGTCCCCGGGGTCCCACGGTACGAGGTCGACTCCGAGCTGCTGCTCGAGTTCGTCCTGCCGCCGCTGCTGTACTCCGCGGCGTTGTCGTCGTCGTACCGGGACTTCCGCGCCCAGCTCAACTCGATCACCCGGCTCGGCGTGGGGCTCGTCGCCGTCACCGCGCTGGCCGTCGCGCTCGTGTTCTCCCTCCTCGACGAGGTGTCGTTCGCCGCCGCGCTCGTGCTCGGCGCGGTCGTCGCCCCGCCCGACGCGGTCGCCGCCGCGGCCGTCGGCCGGCGCCTCGGGCTGCCGCGCCGCGTCATGACGGTGCTGTCCGGCGAGAGCCTCATCAACGACGCCACGTCCCTCACGCTCTACAAGGTCGCCCTCGCGGGCGTCGCGAGCGGCGCGTGGGCGCTCGGGTCGGGGCTGTGGACGTTCGCGCTCGCCGTCGTCGCCGGTGTCGGCGTCGGCCTCGCGCTCGCGGTCGTCGTGCACCTCGTGCGCACCCACCTCGACGACGCGGTCGTCGCGTCCGCCATCGGCATCCTCACGCCGTTCGCCGCGTACTGGAGCGCCGAGGCCGTGCACGGGTCGGGCGTGCTCGCGGTCGTCGCAGCCGGCCTGTACCTCGGCCACACGTCGCCGCGCGCCGGGTACGCGACGCGCCTGTACGAGGAGCCGATCTGGTCGACGCTCGACCTGGTGCTCGAGTCGTTCACGTTCGCCCTCATCGGCGTGCAGCTGCCGTGGGTCGTGCGCGACCTCGTCGAGTCCGACCAGGGCCTCGGGCACGGCGTCGTCGTCTCGCTCGTCGTGCTCGTCGTCACCGTGCTCGTGCGGCCCCTCTACCTGTTCGCGACCGCCTGGGTCGACGACATCCGCCTGCCCGGCTCGCACCGGCCCCCCGGCGACTCCCTCACGCCGCGCGAGTCCGCGGTCGTCTCGTGGGCCGGCATGCGCGGTGTCGTCACGCTCGCCGCCGCGGCCGCGATCCCCTCGACCATCGACGGCGCGCCGTTCGAGCACCGCGCGACCATCCAGCTCGCCGCGTACACCGTCGCGCTCGGCACGCTGCTGCTGCAGGGGCCGTCGCTGCCGTGGCTCATCCGGCGGCTCGGCATCGGCTCCGCGCAGGAGGAGGCCGACGACGCCCGGCAGGAGGCCGCGATGCGGGTCGCCACGGCGGACGCCGTGCAGGAGTACTTCGCCGAGCAGCGGCCGCGGCTCGCCGCGTCCGTGGGCGAGGAGCGGGCCGGCGAGGTCGTCGAGCGGCTGTCCAAGGGCTGGCGCGCCCGGGCGACCGCGGCCGCGGTCATGCTCGACCCCGCGAGCGCCGACGAGCTCGGGCTCGACGTCTCCGGTCGGCTCGGGGCCCTGGGCGTGAAGAACCCGACGAGCGCGGCCGCCGGACGCAAGCTCCAGGCGATGCGTCGCAAGGTCATCGCCGTGCAGCGCGAGGTGCTCATGGAGCACCGCGACGCGGGCGACCTCGACGAGGCCGTGATGCGGCGGATGATGCGCGAGCTGGACCTCGAGGAAGAGGCTCTCGAGGCCTCCTGGGTGTCGCGTCTGCGGGACTGACCCGCACGCTCGTCGGCGCCCTCGTCCGGCGCCTTCGTCGGCGCGCTCGTCGGCGGGAACGAAAGGGACGACCGGGACCCAGGTCCCGTCGGCCCACCGGGACGTGACCGGCTCCTGGCACGCCCGTGACCTCAGGGGACTTTCATCCCACCACTCCCCGGGGCCCCGTCCGTAGCGTCGAGGTGTCGGCAGGCGGAGGAACTCCAGCACCTCCCGGTTCGCCGACTCCGATCCGACCAGGGAGTCCCTCGTGACCACCACCAGCACGAACCGCCCCGGCAAGAGCCGCAAGACGGCCGACGCTCCTGCGGCGCTCACCGCACCTGCGCTCGCGGTGCAGTCCGACGAGGAGGTGCACGCCGCCATCGACGCGCTCGTCGCGAACGCCACCAAGGCTCTCGCGCAGTTCGAGTCGATGACCCAGGAGGACGTCGACCGCTTCGTGAAGAAGGGCGCGGTCGCCGCGCTCGACCAGCACGGTCAGCTCGCCAAGCTCGCGGTCGACGAGACCGGGCGCGGCGTCTTCGAGGACAAGGCCGTCAAGAACATCTTCGCGTGCGAGCACGTGACGAACTCGATGGCGAACCTCAAGACCGTCGGCGTCATCAACGTCGACGAGCTCAACGGGATCACCGAGATCGCCGAGCCCGTCGGTGTCATCGCGGGCATCACCCCGGTCACCAACCCGACGTCGACCGCGATCTTCAAGTCGCTGATCTCGCTCAAGACCCGCAACCCGATCATCTTCGCGTTCCACCCGAACGCGCAGCAGTCGTCGATCGCGGCGGCGCGCGTCGTGCGCGACGCGGCGGTGGCCGCCGGTGCGCCCGAGCACTGCATCCAGTGGGTCGAGACCCCGTCGCTCACCGCGACGAGCGCGCTCATGAACCACCCGGGTGTCGCCACGATCCTCGCGACCGGCGGCAACGCCATGGTCAAGGCCGCGTACTCGTGCGGGAAGCCCGCCCTCGGCGTCGGCGCCGGCAACGTGCCCGCGTACGTCGAGAAGACCGCCAAGCTCGCCCGCGCGATCAACGACATCGTGCTCAGCAAGGCGTTCGACAACGGCGTGATCTGCGCGTCCGAGCAGGCCGCGATCATCGACGACGAGATCTACGACGCCGCGATGGTCGAGTTCGCCAAGCTCCACGCGTACCGCGCCACCCCGGCCGAGAAGGCCAAGCTCGAGCAGTTCATCTTCGGCGTCGAGGCCGGCGGCGAGAACTGCGCCGGCGCGAAGCTCAACCCCGCGGTCGTCGGCAAGTCGTCCGTGTGGATCGCGGAGCAGGCCGGGTTCACCGTCCCCGCGGACACCTCGATCATCCTCGCCGAGGTGTCGGGCGTCGGCCCCGACGAGCCGCTGACCCGCGAGAAGCTGTGCCCCGTCCTGGCGGTCCTGCGGGCCGGCTCCACCGACGAGGGCATGACGCTCGCCGAGAAGATGGTCGAGTTCGACGGCCTGGGCCACTCCGCCGCGATCCACACCCGCGACGAGGCGCTCACCGTGGAGTTCGGCAAGCGCGTCAAGGCGATCCGCGTGATCTGCAACGCACCGTCGTCGCTCGGCGGCATCGGCGACATCTACAACGCCTTCATCCCCTCGCTGACCCTCGGCTGCGGCTCCTACGGCCACAACTCGGTGTCCAACAACGTCTCGGCGGTGAACCTCATCAACGTCAAGCGCGTCGGTCGTCGGAACAACAACCTGCAGTGGTTCAAGGTCCCGGCGAAGACCTACTTCGAGCCCAACGCGATCCGCTACCTCGCCGACATGGCGGGCGTCGAGCGCGTCACCATCGTCACGGACACGACCATGACGACCCTCGGGTTCGTCGACAAGGTCCTCGACGTGCTCAACCGCCGCGGCAACAAGGTCGCCGTGCAGATCATCGACGAGGTCGAGCCGGAGCCGTCGGTCCGCACCGTGCAGAAGGGCGCCGCGAACATGCGGCACTTCAAGCCGGACACGATCATCGCCCTGGGCGGCGGCTCGCCGATGGACGCCGCGAAGGTCATGTGGCTGCTGTACGAGCACCCGGAGATCGTGTTCTCCGACCTCAAGCAGAAGTTCTTCGACGTCCGCAAGCGCGCCTTCAAGTTCCCGGTGCTGGGCGACCTGGCCAAGCTGGTCTGCATCCCGACGACCTCGGGCACCGGTGCGGAGGTCACGCCGTTCGCGGTCATCTCGGACCCCGACGCGGGCAAGAAGTACCCGCTGGCGGACTACGCGCTGACCCCGACCGTCGCGATCATCGACCCGGTCCTGACGTCGAAGATGCCGCGCTCGCTCGCCGCGGACTCAGGCTTCGACGCCCTGACCCACGCGACCGAGGCGTTCGTCGCGGTCTACGCGAACGACTTCACCGACGGCATGGCGCTGCAGGCGATCCGCCTGATCTTCGACAACCTCGCGCAGTCGGTGAACGGCGACCCGGCCGACCCGGCCACGCAGGACGCGCGGGAGAAGATGCACAACGCGGGGACGATCGCCGGCATGGCGTTCGGCAACGCGTTCCTCGGGATCGTGCACGCGATGGCGCACGTCATCGGCTCGACGTACCACCTGGTGCACGGCCGGACGAACGCCACGCTGCTCCCCCACGTGATCCGCTACAACGGCACCGTCCCGACGAAGCTCACGAGCTGGCCGAAGTACGAGAGCTACGTCGCGCCGGAGCGGTTCCAGCAGATCGCGCAGATGCTCGGTCTGCCGGCGGCCACGCCGGAGCAGGGCGTCGAGTCCTACGCCCTGGCCGTCGAGGCGCTGCGCGCGAAGGTCGGCATCCCGTCGTCCTTCCAGGCGCAGGGCGTCGACGAGCAGGAGTTCATGTCGCGGCTCGACGAGGTCGCCATGGGCGCCTACGAGGACCAGTGCGCCCCCGCCAACCCGCGCATGCCGATGATCGACGACATGAAGGACATCATGACCGCGGCCTACTACGGAACGTCGCTGGAGGACGTCCGAGGCCGCAAGGGCGGGCAGGAGGGCTGACCACCTCCTGAGGCTCCCGGGGATCCACATCGCCCCGGTCGAGCGGCCCGCCCCCGACGCCCCGTCCGGCTCATCCCTCGCCGGACGGGGCGTCGGCTCGTCTCCGGGCGGACGCGCCCGGTTGCCTCGGGCGCCACGCCGCCCGCGCTGCTGTTGCACGCCCACGGCTCGTCCGGAACCGTGTCCGCGTGACCACGACGACCCCCCGACGACTCCCCCTCGCCCTCGCCGCCGGTCTCACCGCGGCGCTCGCGCTGACCGGCTGCTCCGCCGACGAGGCGCGCCAGGCCGTCAGCGACGCCGCCTCCCAGGCGCAGGCGCAGGTCGACGCCGCCCGTGAGGCGATCGAGGGCCTGCGCGGCAGCGTCGACGAGGCCCGCGCCCGCGCCGACGAGCTGGGCGACCGGCTCTCCGACCTCGCGCCCGAGCAGCGCGAGAAGGCGCAGACGGCCGTCGACGAGGCGAAGGCCGCCCTCGCCGACGCGCAGGCCGCCGCCGAGTCCGCGAAGGACGACGCCACCGCCGACTCGAAGCAGGCGCTCGAGGACGCCCGCGCCCGCGTCGACGACGCGAAGGCGGCGCTCGACGCCGCCGCGGCCGACGCCGGGGGCTCCGCCGCCGACGGGCTCAGCGACCTCGCGAGCCGCCTGGAGGGCGTCGCCGACGACCTGCGGTCCGCGTCCGGCTCCTGACGCGCTGTCCGGTCGTGCACGCGGCTTGCCGCCCGATCGGGTGAAATCTCGGAGGTTCGGCGCGGGAGTTCGTCTCCCGGACCGCGCCTGCCGATCTTGAGAGACATGGCGGCCCGTCGAGCGGTCCGGCGACACCACGTGGAGTGGTGGGTCGTCGCTGCGTGGTCGTCGCTGGCGCTGATGGTCGTGGCCGGCCTCACCGCCGCCGCCGGCACGTTCTGACCACCGCCCGCGCCCGCACCCACCCGCCCGCGCTCCCCCGCGCGCCTCCACACCGGACGCCTCCACCCCCGGACACCTCCACTCCCCTGATGTCGCCCCCTCCCCGGCCCGGCCGCTCACCACGCCGAGTGCGCCCGTTGTGCCGCGAGTGCGCGCGCCGTAACGGTGCGCTCGCGCTGGAACGGGCGCGCTCGGCGGGGCATTGACGACGCCGGTGCGGTCCCGCCCTCGCCGCACTCTTCTGGCGTGGGCACCACCGCGCCGACTGCGCTCGTCAGTGTCCGAGTGCGCACGCCGTAACGGCGCGCTCGCGCTGGAACGGGCGCAGTCGACGGGGTTGTGCGGGCGGGTGGTGCGGGCGGGTGGTGCGGGCCGGGTGGTGCGGGCCGGGTGGTGCCGGGGGTTGTGTGGGCGCAGGGCGGGGGTGGGGCGAGACGGGGGCGCGGGGGTGGGGGTGGGGCTTCTACGCTCCGCTGCATGAGTGATGCTCGTTGGGTCGACGTGGCGCGGGCCGCGAACCTGCTCGGCGCGGACGGGACGCCGCGCGCGACGATCTTCGCGGAGATGTCCGCGCTGGCCGCGGCCACGGGCGCGGTGAACCTCGGGCAGGGGTTCCCGGACGTCGACGGCCCGGAGTCGGTGGCGCGGGTCGCGGCGGAGTCCATCGCCGCGGGCGTGAACCAGTACCCGCCGGGCCCGGGCATCCCGGAGCTGCGGCAGGCGGTCGCCGCGCACCAGGCGCGGCGCTACGGCATCGAGCTGGACCCGGACACGCAGGTGCTGGTCACCGCGGGGGCCACGGAGGCGATGGCCGCCACGGTCCTCGCGCTAACGGGGCCGGGCGACGAGGTCCTGACGCTCGAGCCGTTCTACGACGCGTACGCCGCGGTCATCGCGCTGTCCGGCGCGACGCACACCACCGCTCCCCTGCGCGCGACGCCCGAGGGGTTCCGGCTCGACGAGCAGGCGCTGGCCGCCGCGTTCACGCCGCGCACGCGCCTCGTCGTCGTGAACACCCCGCACAACCCGACGGGCGCCGTGCTGACGCGCGCGGAGCTCGAGCTGGTGGGCCACCTGGCGCGCGAGCACGACGCGCTCGTCGTGACCGACGAGGTGTACGAGCACCTGACGCTGCCCGGGCCGGACGGGACGCGCGCGCAGCACGTGCCGGTCGCGTCGCTGCCGGGCATGGCGGAGCGGACGCTGACGATCTCGTCGGCGGGCAAGACGTTCTCGTTCACCGGGTGGAAGGTCGGCTGGGTCTCCGGGCCCGCCGAGGTCCTCACCGCCGTGCGGACCGTCAAGCAGTTCCTCACGTACGTCAACGGCGCGCCGTTCCAGCCGGCGATCGCGTTCGCGCTGCAGGACGCGGGTGTGGCGGCGTGGGTCGACGAGCTCGCGGCGTCGCTCGCGCGGCGCCGGGACCTGCTGAGCGAGGGCCTGCGCGCCGCGGGCTTCGCGGTCGCACCGGCGCAGGGCACGTACTTCGTCCTCGCCGACGCGGCGCCGCTGGGCTACGACGACGGCGTGGCGCTGTGCCGTGACCTGCCCCGGCTGTGCGGGGTGGTGGGCGTACCGGTCAGCGCGTTCACGCGGCCGGGCTCGTCGGCCGACGCCGCGCTGCGGTCCTGGGTGCGGTTCACGTTCGTCAAGCGCGACGACGTGCTCGCCGAGGCGGTCGACCGCCTGGCGCGGCTCGGGGCCTGACTCAGCCGGTCCAGCCGCCGCCGCGGCGGTAGGCGGGGGTCGCGAGGGCGAGGACCGCGAGCGCGGCCACCGACGACCCGACCATGACGGCGGCCATGGCGACGGCGTCGCCGCCGAGGAAGCCGGACAGCGGCGAGATGAGGCCCGAGATCGACGCCTGGGTCGCGCCGATCATGGCGGCCGCGGTGCCGGCGATCTCGCCGTGCCGGGACAGTGCTAGCGCGGACGCGTTCGGCGGCGCGAAGTTCACGAGCGCGAGCACGAGCCACAGCATGACGAGCAGCAGCGGCAGGCCGCCGAACCCGGTGGCGCACACGACGAGCAGCGCGAGCGTCATGCCGAGCGACGCGGGCAGCACCACGCGGATGATCCGGATGGGCGCGACCTTGCGCACGAGCGTGGCGTTGACCTGCGCGCCGGCGACGAGCCCGACGCCGTTGAGCGCGAACAGCAGCGAGAACTCGTGCGACGAGAGCCCGAAGCCCTCCTGCAGGACGAACGGCGAGCCGATCACGTAGCTCATGAGCACGGCGTTTCCGAGGCCAGGCATGATCGCCAGGGCGAGGAAGTGCCGGTCGCGCAGCAGCGTGCCGTAGCCGCGCAGCGCGGTGCGCAGGCCGCCGTCGCGGCGGCGCGCGGCGGGCAGCGTCTCGGGCAGGCGGCGCCAGCAGACGACCCACAGGAACGCGCCGAACGCGCCGAGGCCGACGAACACGGCCCGCCAGCCCCACTCGCCGGCGATGAGCCCGCCGACGGACGGCGCGAACAGCGGCGCGATGCCGATGACGAGCATGAGCCGCGAGATGAGGCGCGAGGCGTCGGCGCCGACGAACCGGTCGCGGATGACGGCCATCGCGACGACGGTCGCGGACGCGTTGAAGAAGCCCTGCGCGACGCGCAGCGCGATGAGCATCTCGACGCCGGTGACCACGGCGCACAGCAGCGACGTGACGATGTGCAGGGCCACGCCGACGAGCACGGGCGCGCGACGGCCGAACCGGTCGGACAGCGGGCCGATGACGAGCTGCCCGACGGCGCCGCCGAGCATCATCGCGGTCATCGTGAGCTGTGCGGCGGTGGCCGAGGTGCCGAGGTCGCGTGCGACGTCCGGCAGCGACGGCAGGTAGATGTCGTTGGAGATCGCCGGGAGCGCGCACATCGTGCCGAGCAGCAGGACGTACTTGGCGTTCGGGCGGTACGTCGGCGTCCCGCTCGGCGTGGTGCCGCCGACCGGGACGGTCTCGGCGGCCGCGGCGGGGGCGGTGAGGCGCTCGTCGGGGGTGGTGGCGGCGGGCTGGGCGCTGGGGTTCACGTGGGTGTCGTCGGTGTTCGCGCGGGAGGTGGGTGCGTGCGTCAGGGTCACAGGTGTCCGTCGTCGGGGTTCGTGGGGGGACCGCGGGTCCGACGAGGGGGCGTGCCGACTGCTGAGCCGGCGTCCGTCGTCGGCTGTCGCGGCGTCCATGGTGGCACTCTCGCGACGCCGACGCGAATCGATTCGATGTCCTGACCTGCGCACGGCCACGGGCTGACCGGTGCTTGACCCAGGAAACGGTCGGACCTCCCGAAACGGGCGCCCGGCGGGTGCGTCGCCACGTGTGGGCGGCGGGTGGCAGGGTGTGGCCCATGTGCGGTCGCTACGCCTCCTTCCGCGAGGACCAGGCCCTCGCCGACGAGTTCGCGGTCGCCGTCGTCGCCGACGACGTGCGCCTGCTGCCGCCGTCGTGGAACGTCGCCCCGACGGACGGCGTGCGCATGGTCGTCGAGCGCGCCGACCGCGAGACCGGCGAGATCACCCGCCAGCTCCGCCTCGCCCGGTGGGGCCTGGTGCCGTCGTGGGCGAAGGACCCGTCCGTCGGCAGCCGCATGATCAACGCGCGCGTCGAGACCGTCGCGGACAAGCCCGCGTTCGCGCGCCCGTTCGCGCAGCGCCGCGCGCTGGTCCCCGCGGACGGCTACTACGAGTGGCGCAAGCCCGGCCCGGACTCGCCCGTGCGGCGCAAGCAGCCGTACTACATCCACCCGGCCGACGACGGGCTCGTCGCGTTCGCGGGCCTCTACGAGTTCTGGCGCGACCCGACGAAGGCCGACGACGACCCGGACCGCTGGCTCGTCTCGGCGACGGTCCTCACCCGCCCGGCGACGGAGCGTCTCGCGTTCGTCCACGACCGCCAGCCCGTGATGCTGCCGCGCGAGGCGTGGGACGCGTGGCTCGACCCGGCCGTCGACGCCGCCGGCGCGCGCGACCTGCTCGAGGCCACGCCACCGGACCTCGAGCCCACGCCCGTGCGCCCGCTGGTCAACGCCGTCCGCAACAACGGCCCGGACCTCCTGCTCCCCGACCCCGAGGCCGCCTGAGCGGGCGTCAGTCCTCGTCGGCCGCGCGCAGGCGGACCGGCGTGACCGTGCCCAGGCCCTGCAGCTCGCGCACCGGCTGCTCCTCGCACACGAACCGCGGGTCGCCCGCGAGCACCGCGGCGGTCCCCTGGTCGACGAGCACCGTCGACGGCTCGGCGATGTCCGTCAGCCGCGCGGCGAGGTTCACCGACGGCCCGAACACGTCCCCGAAGCGCGACAGCACGCGACCCCACACGAGCCCGACGCGCACGGGCGTCACGCCCCGCGCGCCCTCGGCGATCCCGCCCGCGGCCTGCGCGGTCTCGACGTCGAGCTCGCGCCCCAGCGCCTCGGCGAGCCCGAGCGCGACCCGCGCGCCGGCCTGCGGCGTGTCCGCGACGAACAGCACGGCGTCGCCGATGGTCTTGACCACGCGCCCGCCGGCGGCGACGACGACGTCGCGCGCCTCGGTCTCGAACCGCTGCACGAAGAACGACAGGTCCGTCGACCCGAGCCCCGCGGTGCGGCGCGTGAACGACACCATGTCCGCGAACCCGACGGCGCGCGCGAGCGGCAGCGCGCCCGGCTCGTCGCCGGGGCGGCCGAGGTCGCCGAACTCCGCGGCGTACCGGCCGGCGATCGCGGCGAGCTGGCGGCGGTAGGAGTGGACGAGCTGCGCCTCGAGCACGGGCGCGAGGTCCGCGAGGCGGTCGAGGACGAGCAGGCGGGCCGTGGTGTCGTCGAGCTCGTACCGCGAGGACATGTCCTCGACGAGCGCCTCGACCTGCCACAGCGCGAGGCGGTCCGAGGTGTGGCCGAGCGCGCGGGTCACGGTGATGACGGTGCGCAGGTCCAGGCCGTGGTCGCGGATGAGGGACACCGCGCGCCCCACGGCGTCGGCGTCGTTCTCGGAGAAGTACTCGTCGTCCGGGTCGGGGTGCGGCAGCCCGAGCGTCGACCAGAACGTGGTGACGAAGTCGAGCGGGATCTCGGCACGGTCGGCGAGGTCACGGGCGGAGTAGCGCCGCGTGCCGCCGAGGAGGGCGTCGTCGATCTCCTCCACGGTCGACGCCAGGGCGGCGTGCTCCTCCGGGGCGGCAGGGTCGGGCACGAGTCGAGGGTAGTTCACTCGCGCGCCCGCAGGTGACGCACGTCACCGGCGAGGACGCGTCTCTCGTCGTCCGCGTCGGTCCGCACGACGAGCGCGCCGTCGTCGTCGAGGCGTGCGGCGACGCCCTCGACGACCTCACCGCCGGGCAGGTCGACCGCGACGTCCGAGCCGAGCGTCGCCAGGACGGCCGCGACGTCGTCGGCCAGCCCGGACCCTGCGACGTCGCCGCCCGCCGCGTCGAACCGCGACTCGACCTCCTCGAGCGCCTCGACGAGCCCGACGAGCACCGCGAGGCGGTCGACGTGCCGCGCGCCCGCGAGCGCGAGCGACCCCGCGGACTCCACGGGCAGCTCGGCGGCGGTCTGCAGGACGTTGAGGCCGATCCCGACGACCGCGGCGGTGCCGCCGTCGGCGAGGGTCACGAGCTCGCACAGCACGCCGCCGACCTTGCGCACGACGCCCCAGCCCTCGACCGCGTCGGCCGCGGGCACGAGCACGTCGTTGGGCCACTTGAGCGTGGCGCGGACGCCGGCGGTCGCGCGCACGGCCCGCACCGCGCCGAGCCCGGCGAGCAGCGGCAGCCAGCCGTACCGGTCGACGGGCGCGGTGAGCCGGACGACGAACGAGCAGGTCACCGCGGTCCCGGCGGGCGTCTGCCAGGCGCGGTCGCGCCGGCCCCGCCCGGCGACCTGGTGGTCGGCGACGAGCAGGCTCCGGTCGGGCCAGGAGGCGGGGTCGCGGCGCAGGTCGCGCACGGCGTCCGCGTTGGTCGACCCGGCCGAGGCGACGACCTCGACGCGCGTCAGCGGCCCGTGCGGGCGCTGCAGCAGCGCGCGCACCTCGTCGGGGTCCAGCGCCGGCCGCTCGTGCGTCGTCATCGCCCGTCCTCCCGTCGTGCCGCCCTCCCCCATCCTGCCCCCGCGCACCCTGCGGACGGGTGACGGGCGCGGCGCGTTGTCGGAACGGCACCACGATCGCGGCGCAAACCCGTCCGTGCCCTGCACCGCGATGGAGCCTTCCGACAACTAGCCTCGGTCGGGTGACGCAGACAGACGCGACCAGCCCGGCCCGCACGACCTCCGGCAAGCTGGCGGACCTCGCGGCCCGCCGCGCGGCGCAGGCGAGCGCCGAGGAGGCCGCCGCGGACAAGCAGCACGCGCGCGGCAAGAAGACGGCGCGCGAGCGCATCGACCAGCTCCTCGACCCGGGCTCGTTCACCGAGATCGACGCGCTCGTGCGGCACCGCTCGACGAACTTCGGGCTCGAGAAGAAGCGCGTCCCGGGCGACGGCGTCGTCGTCGGGCACGGCACGGTCGACGGCCGCCCGGTCGCGGTGTACTCGCAGGACTTCACCGTCTTCGGCGGCAGCCTTGGCGAGGTGCACGGCCAGAAGATCACCAAGGTGATGGACCTGGCGCTGCGCACGGGCGTGCCGCTCATCGGCATCAGCGACGGCGGCGGCGCGCGCATCCAGGAGGGCGTCGCGGGCCTGACGCAGTTCGCGGAGATCTTCCGCCGCAACGTCGCGGCGTCGGGCGTGATCCCGCAGATCAGCCTGATCCTCGGCCCGTCGGCGGGCGGCGCGGTGTACTCCCCCGCGCTGACGGACTTCATCGTCATGGCCGACGGCACGTCGAACATGTTCATCACCGGCCCGGACGTGATCCGTGCGGTGACGGGCGAGGACGTCGGCTTCGAGGAGCTGGGCGGGGCGACCACGCACAACACGCGCTCGGGCGTCGCGCACTACCTCGCGGCCGACGAGGACGACGCGATCGACTACGTGCGCTCGCTGCTGGCGTACCTGCCGCAGAACAACCTGTCCGACCCGCCGGTCTACGCGCACGAGACGGACCTCGCGCCCACGGAGACGGACCTGGCGCTCGACACGCTCGTGCCGGACTCGGACAACCAGCCGTACGACATGCGCACGGTCGTGGAGACGGTCCTCGACGACGGCGTGCTGCTCGAGGTGCAGCCGCTGTACGCGGGCAACGTCGTCGTCGGGTTCGGGCACGTCGAGGGCCACCCGGTGGGCGTCGTCGCGAACCAGCCGCAGCAGATGGCGGGCACGCTCGACATCAACGCGGCGGAGAAGGCCGCGCGGTTCGTGCGCACGTGCGACGCGTTCAACATCCCGGTGCTGACGTTCGTCGACGTGCCCGGCTTCCTGCCCGGCACGGACCAGGAGTGGAACGGCATCATCCGCCGCGGCGCGAAGCTCATCTACGCGTACGCGGAGGCGACCGTCCCGCTCGTCACGGTCATCACGCGCAAGGCGTACGGCGGCGCGTACATCGTGATGGGCTCCAAGCAGCTCGGCGCGGACGTGAACCTCGCGTGGCCGACGGCGCAGATCGCGGTGATGGGCGCGGGCGGCGCGGTGAACATCCTGCAGCGCGGCGCGCTGAAGAAGGTCGCCGAGGAGGGCGGCGACGTCGAGGCCGAGCGGGCCCGCCTGACCGCGGAGTACGAGGACGCGATCGTCAACCCGTGGGACGCGGCCGACCGGGGCTACGTCGACGCGGTGATCGAGCCGTCGGCGACGCGCGCGGAGATCACCAAGGCGCTGCGGCTGCTGCGCACCAAGCGCGCCGCCCTGCCGCCCAAGAAGCACGGCAACATCCCGCTGTAGAGACTGGGGACCATGACCCACGACCACGAGAGCGACGAGGACCACGAGGGCCACGAGGGCCACGACTCGCCGGCCCACGGCCCGGCGCCGCTGGCGGGCGTCGACCCCGCGGACCTGCACGCGGCGGTCGACGCGCTCGCCGCGACGCTGCACGAGTACGTGGACACCGCGGTGGGCGTGCGCGCGGAGTTCGGCGCGACGGAGGCCGACGAGGACCCGCGCGTGCTCGCGCTCGAGGCGCGCGTCGGCACGCTGAACGCGGCGCTGTACGACGTGGTCCACGAGCGGCTCGGCATGCACTCGGACCTCACGGGCATGACCTGGGAGGACGACGACGAGGACGGCGACGACGTGCTCGGCGAGGACGAGGACAGCGACTCGTTCCACGTGGGCATCGTGGTCGTGCGCACCCCGGCGGCGGGCGACCGCTCGCTGGACTCGGCGTTGGACATCGTGGAGTCCGGTGCCGGGGAGATCACGCAGGCGCTCGTGGACGCGGGCTTCGACGTCGCCGAGTGGGGTGTGGCGCGCGGCGTGCACGTGGACCTGGGCGACGACGACGAGGACGAGGACGGGCTGTGAACGACGGGACCCAGCTGCAGGTGGTGCGTGGTGCACCCGACGACGTGGAGCTCGCGGCGCTCGTCGCGGGGATCATGGCGGCCGCGAGCGCCGCCCCGGACGACCCGCCCCGCGCGCCGCGCGCCTCGGCGTGGTCGGACCGGCGGCGCCAGCTCCGCCCGGTGCCGGCGCCCTGGCCGGGCCCGGACTCCTGGCGGTGGAGCCTGCGCGGCTGACCGGGGCTACCGACGAGTAGGGTCGGGCTCATGCGTGAACCCACCGCCGTCGACGCCGTCGCCGAGAAGTACGTCTCCACCTTCGCCACCCTGGACCCGCTGTCCGCGACAGCGATGGGCCTGGCCGGTCACGACCACGAGATGACCGACCTGTCGCCCGCGGGCCACGACGCCCGCGCGGACCTCACCCGGTCCACGCTGGCGGAGCTCGACGCGCTCGAGCCCGCCGACGAGGTCGACCGCATCACCCTCGCCGCGATGCGCGAGCGGCTCGGTCTGGACCTCGAGCTGCACGCCGCGGGCGAGCACCTGCGCGACCTCAACAACATCGCCTCGCCCGTCCAGGGCCTGCGCGACGTCTTCGACATCATGCCGACCGGCGACGTGCAGGCGTGGGAGAACATCGCCGCGCGCCTGACCGCCCTGCCGCGCACGGTCGACGGCTACATCGAGTCGCTGCGCGCGGGCGCCGCGCGCGGCCTCGTCCCTGCCGTGCGCCAGGTGAAGGAGGGCGTGACGCAGGCGGTCGAGCTCGCCGCGGACGGCTCGTTCTTCACCGAGTTCGTCACGGGCGAGGCCGCCGCCGCGGCGCTCGACGAGTCGTCGTCGTGCTCGCTGGTGCGCGCCGAGCTCGAGCGCGGCGCCGCGGGTGCGCGCGAGGCGTACGGCCGCCTGGCGGAGTTCCTGCGCGACGAGCTCGCGCCGCAGGCCCCGACCGACGACGCCGCGGGCCGCGACCGCTACCAGCTCTTCTCCCGCGCGTTCCTCGGTGCGACCGTGGACCTCGAGGAGACCTACGCCTGGGGCGTCGAGGAGCTCGCGCGCGTCGTCGCCGAGCAGGAGGCCGTCGCCGCGCAGATCGCCGGCCCGGGCGCCACGGTCGAGCAGGCCGTCGCCGCGCTCGACGCGGACCCGGCCCGCACGCTGCACGGCAAGGACGAGCTGCGTCGCTGGATGCAGGAGACCTCGGACGCCGCGATCGCCGCGCTCGACGGGACGCACTTCGACATCCCGGAGCCGCTGCACACGCTGGAGTGCCTCATCGCGCCCACGCAGTCGGGCGGCATCTACTACACGGGCCCGTCGGACGACTTCTCCCGCCCGGGCCGCATGTGGTGGTCCGTGCCGGCGGACGTCACGACGTTCAACACGTGGCGCGAGAAGACGACCGTCTACCACGAGGGCGTCCCGGGCCACCACCTGCAGGTCGGCGCCGCGGTGTACAACCGCGCGGACCTCAACACGTGGCGCCGCCTCGCGTGCTGGATCTCGGGGCACGGCGAGGGCTGGGCGCTGTACGCCGAGCGGCTCATGGCGGACCTCGGCTTCATGGACGACCCGGGCGACCGGCTCGGCATGCTCGACGGCCAGCGCATGCGCGCGGCGCGCGTCGTGTTCGACATCGGCGTGCACCTGGGCCTGCCCGCGCCCGAGCAGTGGGGCGGCGGCCGCTGGGACGCCGACAAGGCCCTGGCGTTCCTGCTCGCGAACGTCAACATGCCCGAGTCGTTCGTGCGGTTCGAGTGGATGCGCTACCTCGGCTGGCCGGGCCAGGCCCCGTCGTACAAGGTCGGCCAGCGCCTGTGGGAGCAGACCCGCGACGCGGCGAAGGCCGCCGCGGGCGACGGGTTCGACCTGCGCGCGTTCCACGCCAAGGCCCTGAACCTCGGCTCGCTGCCGCTCGACGTCCTCAATCTCGCGTTCTGACGAGCCGCGCGACGGCCTGACGACGAAGGCCCGGTCCCCCGCGGGGGCCGGGCCTTCGTCGTGCGCGGGTGGCTCAGAAGAGCGTGTAGCCGTACTTGACCATGACCATGCCGGCCAGGACGACGAGCAGCGCGACGGTCACGAACCAGTCGTTGCCCTCCTGGACGAACCGGCGGCCCCACACGCCCGCGCGGCCCGGCAGGGAGACGTGCCGCTCGCGGATGTTGATGCGCGTCAGCCCGGCCCAGACGAGCGTGGTCGTGACGGTGATGAGCAGGCACCACGGGCACAGCGCGCCGATGACCCAGTACGACATCCCGAACAGCCACCACGCGAACACGAGGCCGAGCGTGTAGACGAGCTGCGCGATCTGCATGTACCAGCGCGGGAAGACCACGCCGCCGAGCAGCGCGACCGCGACGGTGAGGACGACGGCCTCGGCGGCGATGCCCAGGTACGCGTTCGGGAAGCCGAACAGCTCCGCCGCCCAGTGCTTCGCGACCGTGGCGCAGTTGATCTTCTCGTTGAAGCTGCAGCTGAGATCGGCGTCCTTGTCCGCCGCGAGCGTCAGCGCCTCGACGGACAGCACGAACGACGCGACGAGCCCGATGACGCCGGAGACGATCATCTCGATCGCGGTGCGCCGCCGCCACGCCGGGTCGGGCGGCGCGAGGAGCTCCGGGTCGGGGTCGACCAGGTCGTCGTCGAGGTCGTCGAGGTCGACGTCGTCCACGTCGACCACCTTCTGCTTGCCCACGTGCCCTCCCTGAGGCATGACCGGCGTCGTCGCCGGTGACCCGACGCTGCGCAAGCGCGCGACGGCCATTGTGACCCACGTTCCTGTGCACGATCCCCGACATTCGTCCTGAGGTGCCCGGGACGTGAGGTGGCGGCACGGTCGGCGGGGCGCGTCCGCTGGGTAGGGTCGGGGCGTGCCCCGGCTCGTGCTCGCCTCCGCGTCCCCCGCCCGTCTCAGCACGCTCCGCGCGGCGGGCGTCGAACCCGTCGTGGTGGTGTCGTCCGTCGACGAGGACGCGGTGCTCGCGCAGGCGCGCGAGCGGTTCGGGGAGCTCGAGCCGGCCGACGCGGTGCTCGCGCTCGCGCAGGCGAAGGCGCACGACGTCGCCGCGCACCTGCCCGACGAGCTGGACGACGACGACCTCGTCGTGCTCGGCTGCGACTCGATGCTCGAGCTCGACGGCGAGGTGCTGGGCAAGCCGCGCGACGCCGACGACGCGGTGGCGCGGTGGCGCGCGATGCGCGGCCGCGCGGGCACGCTGCACACGGGCCACTGGCTGGTGGACCTGCGCGAGGCCGACGAGGACGCGCCCCAGCCGCGGCCCGGGACGCTCGGCGCGGGCCGCGGCGCGGTGCTGGGCGCGACGTCGTCGACGGTCGTGCACTTCGCGGACGTGTCCGACGACGAGATCGCGGCCTACGTGGCGACGGGCGAGCCGCTCGCCGTGGCGGGGGCGTTCACGATCGACGGCCGGGGCGGCCCGTTCGTCGAGCGGGTCGAGGGCGACCACCACGGGGTCGTCGGCCTGTCCCTGCCGCTGCTGCGCACCCTGCTCCTGCAGGTCGAGGTCCCCTTCACCGCTCTCTGGACCTGACCCCCCGCCCGCGTGAGGCCGTTCCGGGCGGCGCGCGGGGTTGTGGGGATCGTGCAGGGGTCGGGTGGTGTGGGACGCGGGGGTCCGGGCGTCGTCGTCGGGTTCCTACAAGACCCGCCGGGGGCCGTTGGGCGGAACACCAATCTTGTCCGCGCACCCGGCGACGACGAGGCCCGGGCGCACACCGGGGCGTTACGGTGAGCCGTGCCCTCCAGCCTGCCCTCCCCCGTCGTGCGCCCGCTCCGCAAGGTCCTCGTGGCCAACCGCGGCGAGATCGCCGTGCGCATCGTGCGCGCGTGCCGTGACGCGGGCATCGCCTCGGTCGCCGTGTACGCCGACCAGGACCGCACCGCGCTGCACGTGACGCTCGCGGACGAGGCGTTCGCGCTCGACGGCGCCCGCGCGGCGGACACGTACCTGTCGATCGAGAAGATCCTCGACGTCGCGGCCCGCTCGGGCGCGGACGCCGTGCACCCGGGCTACGGGTTCCTCGCGGAGAACGCGGACTTCGCGCGCGCCGTGGTCGACGCGGGGCTCGCGTGGGTCGGCCCGTCGCCCGACGCGATCGAGGCGCTCGGCGACAAGGTCTCGGCGCGGCACATCGCGCAGAAGGCCGGCGCCCCGCTCGTCGCGGGCACCCCGGACCCGGTCGACGGTCCCGAGCAGATCCACGCGTTCGTCGCGGAGCACGGCCTGCCGATCGCGATCAAGGCGGCGTTCGGCGGCGGCGGTCGCGGCCTCAAGGTCGCGCGCTCGTCGGACGAGGTCGACGAGCTGTACGAGTCCGCGGTGCGCGAGGCGGTGGCGGCGTTCGGCCGTGGCGAGTGCTTCGTCGAGCGGTACCTCGACAAGCCCCGGCACGTCGAGACCCAGTGCCTCGCGGACGCGTACGGCACGGTCGTCGTAGTCTCCACGCGCGACTGCTCCCTGCAGCGCCGCCACCAGAAGCTCGTCGAGGAGGCCCCCGCGCCGTTCCTCACCGACGCGCAGCGCGAGCAGCTCGTCACCTCCAGCAAGGCGATCCTGCGCGAGGCCGGGTACGTCGGCGCCGCGACGTGCGAGTACCTCGTCGGCGCCGACGGGACCGTCTCGTTCCTCGAGGTGAACACCCGGCTGCAGGTCGAGCACCCCGTCACCGAGGAGATCTCCGGCATCGACCTCGTGCGCGAGCAGCTCCGCATCGCCGCGGGCGAGCCGCTGGGCTACGACGAGGTGACCACGCGCGGGCACTCCATCGAGTTCCGCATCAACGGCGAGGACCCGGCGGCGAACTTCCTGCCCGCGCCGGGCCGCATCTCCACGCTGCGCTTCCCGTCCGGCCCCGGCGTGCGCGTCGACTCCGGCGTCGTCGAGGGCGACACCGTCTCCGGCGCGTTCGACTCGATGATCGCCAAGCTGATCGTCACGGGCGCGGACCGGCAGCAGGCCATCGCCCGCGCCAAGCGCGCGCTCGCCGAGCTCGAGGTCGTCGGCATCCCGACCGTCGTGCCGTTCCACCGCGCGGTGCTCGAGGACGAGGCGTTCGCGCCGGCCGACGCGACCACGCCGTTCGCGGTGCACACGCGCTGGATCGAGACGGAGTTCGCGGACACGCTCGCGACGCTCGGCAAGGCCCCGGCGGCGGCGCCCGCGCCGGACGGCGAGGAGGCCCCGGCCCTCGAGCGCGTCGTCGTCGAGGTCGGCGGCAAGCGGCTCGAGGTCGTCCTGCCCGCCGCGCTCGGCCTCGGCCGCCCCGGCGCCGCGCGGGCGGGGGCGCCGCGCCGCCCGGCCCGCCGCAGCGGCGGCGGCGCGAAGGCCACGGTCAACGGCACGACCCTCGCCTCGCCCATGCAGGGCACGATCGTCAAGGTCGCCGTCGAGGACGGCGCGGCCGTGGCGGAGGGCGACCTCGTCGTCGTGCTCGAGGCGATGAAGATGGAGCAGCCGCTCGTCGCGCACCGCGCCGGCACGGTCCGCGGCCTGGCCGCGAGCGTCGGGGCGAGCGTGAGCGCGGGCACCGCGATCTGCGAGATCGTCGACGCATGACCGACCTGCCCCGGCACGCGCCCGCACCGGGCGACGGCTGGGTCGAGTGCGCGTGCGGGGCACGGCACTGGGGGCTGCACGGCGCGGCGGGACTGCTCGTCGGGCGCCGCTCGTCGGACGGTCGGCTCACGCACGTGCTGCTGCAGCACCGGGCGCTCTGGAGCCACCACGGCGGCACGTGGGGCATCCCCGGCGGGGCGCGCCAGCCGCACGAGGACGCGACGACCGCGGCGCTGCGCGAGGCGGGTGAGGAGGCCGGCGTCCCGGCGGACGCGGTGCGCCCGTTCGCGTCGCACGTGCTGGAGCACCCGGACTGGTCGTACACGACCGTGCTGGCCGACGAGGTCCGGGCCCTGGACCCGCGCCCGACGGACGCGGAGTCGCTCGCGGTCGAGTGGGTGCCGGTCGACCGGGTCGCCGCGCTCGACCTGCTGCCGGCGTTCGCGGACGCCTGGCCGACGCTCCTGGCGGCGATGCCCGAGGTCCGGGCCGACCGCCCGGCCTGAGCCGGCCGAGCCCGGTCCGGGTCAGCCGAGCGTCACGAGCGTGCGCACGTCGTCGTCGGGCAGCTCGTCGGCCACGGCGCCCACCTGGAACCCGGTGAGGTTCGTGGCGCCGCCGTGCACGGACAGGAACGCGGTGTCGGACGCGTCCCGGCCGGTGGCCACGCGCACCAGCGTCGAGCGCGGGGCGAGCGTCGTCGCGTCGACCACGCGCCACGCGCCGTCGACCCACGCCTCCGCGACCGCGTGCAGGTCCATGGGGTCCAGGCCGGGCGCGTACACGCCGACGAGCCGGGCGGGCACGTCGAGCGCGCGCAGCAGCGCGACGACGAGGTGCGCGTAGTCCCGGCACACGCCCTGCCGCGCCAGCAGCGTGCGCACCGCGCCGTCGGTCGGCAGGCTCGACCCCGGCACGTACGCCAGGCGGGTGCCGACCCACGACGAGACCGCGGCGAGCAGGTCGACGCCCGACAGCCCGTCGAACTCCGCGCGCGCGGTCGGGCCGAGCGAGTCGGACTCGCAGTACCGGCTGGGCCGCAGGTACCGCAGGAGCTCGGCCTCGGTGGTCCGCGGGGCCTGCGCACGGCCGCGGACGGTCGCGCGGTAGTCGACGACGAGCGTGCCCGGGCCGGCGTCGAGCACGTGCAGCCGCGTGCCGTGCGCGTCGGGCACCTCGCGCGGCGTCAGCGGGGCGCCGTCGAGCGTGACGTCGAGGTGCTCGTCGGCGTCGTGGCCGTCCGCGACCGCGACGGCCAGCGCCAGCGTCGCGGGGGCGGACACGTCGAGGGTCAGGTGGGCGGAGACGTCGCGCAGCATGACGACGAGTGTGGGGGCAGGTGACGGCGCGCGCACCCGCTCGGGGGCGCCGTCCCGCAGGTCAGGACGCCGGGACCGGGGCCTTTCGGACGACCTCGGCGGGGACGCGCGTGCGCAGCCCGCTGCCACGGCGGCGGACGCGTAGCCTTCGGCGCGTGACGAGCGACGAGCCCCGCGCAGCCGGCCCCGACGGCACGACGACCCGCCCGCCGGACGACGGCACGCCGACGCGCGCGTGGCTGGTCGCGGCGCTCGTGGTCGCGACCCTCGAGCTCGTGCGGGCGTCCGGCCCGCTGCTCGACCAGGCGTTCGCGTCCGGGGTCGTCACGGTCGGGGTCACGGCGCTCGCGACGTACGCCGCGGCGGGCCTCGTCGCGGTCGCGCTGCTGCTGACCACGCGCACGTCCGGCGGCGTCCCGTCGGGGCGCACGGTCGTGGCGGGCGCCGCCGTCCTCGCCGTCCTGCGGCTGGTGCTGCAGGGCGTCGACGGGGACGTGCGCTACTGGCTGGGGCTCGCGGCGGCCGCGTGGGCGGTCGGCGTGCTCGTCCTCGCGGTCGCGTTCGTGGCCGGGCGGCCGTCGGGCTCGCGCCAGGCGGCGTTCGGGGTCCTGCTCGGGTGCGCCCTGTCCGCGGGCCTGCAGGTGCTGCTGGGCTCGTGGGACGCGGTGTGGCGCTCGTCGTGGGTGGGCTGGGTCGTGGCCGCCGTGGTCGCGGCGGCGCCGCTCGCGTCGCTGCGCGTCGCGCCGGGCGGCTCGGGCGCGGGTACGCCCGCGACGAGCCGGCCGCGGCGCCTGTGGGCCGTCGGGCTGCTCGTCGCGATCGCCGTCATGGTCGGCGCGAACCCGGCGTTCGTCGCGTCGCAGGCGGGCGTCGCGCTCGGCTGGGCCGGGCTCGCGGTGGTCGCCGCCTCCACGCTGGGCGCCTGGCTGCTGCTGCGGCCCGACCGGTGGCCGGGCGCGCTGCGCGTGACCGCCGCCGCCCTCGTCGTCGTGGCCGTGGCGGTCGCGGTGCTCGCCCCCGGGATCGCGGCGCTCGTCGCCGTCGTCGTGCTCGACGCGGTCGTCGGGATCGTCGTCGTCGGGATGCTGTCGGTGCGCCGCCCCGCACCGCTGGGCACGTGGCGCGCCGCGGGCGCCGCCGCGCTCGCCGGGCTGGGCGTGATCGTCCCGCTGCTCGGGTACATGGTCGACTACGACGTCCCGCTGCCGTTCGACAACGCGTACGTGCTCGTCGCGGCCGCCGCCGGGCTCGCGGTCACGGGCCTGCACCACCGCACCCCCGGGTCGGGCGCCCCCGTGCTGCCGGACCTGCGCCAGCCCGCCCGCGTGCGCACGTCGCGTCTGCTCCTCGTGCCGCCCGTGGTGCTCGGGCTCGTCGGCCTCGCGACCGCGACGACGAGCACGACCGGCGCCGACGTGCCCGAGCGCGCCGCCGGGGACGAGCTGACCGTCGTGAGCTGGAACCTGCACTACGGGGTGTCGCCGTTCGGCGGCGTGGACCTCGAGGGCGCCGCGGCGACGATCGCGGCGGCCGACCCGGACGTCGTGCTGCTGCAGGAGGTCGAGCGCGGCTGGGTGCTCGGCGGCGGCGCGGACATGGCGACGTGGCTCGCGCGCCGGCTCGACATGACGGTGCGGTACGCGCCGGCCGCGGACCGGCAGTTCGGCAACGCGGTGCTGGCGCGGTCGGAGCTCACCGACGTCGTCGTCACCGACCTGCCGTACGGTGCCGGGCCGCAGGAGCGCTCCGCGCTGTCCGCGACCGTGACGACCGCCGCGGGCGAGCCCGTCCGCGTGACGTCCGTGCACCTGCAGCACCGCGCCGAGAACACCCCGACGCGCCTCGACCAGCTCGCGACGCTGCTGGCCGCCGAGCCGGTGACCGGGCCGACGGTCGTCGGCGGCGACCTCAACGCGCAGCCCGGGTGGCCCGAGCTCGAGCTGCTCACCGACGCGGGCTGGGTCAGCGCGGTCGACGCCGCGGGCGACCCGGGCGCGCTCACCTCGCCGTCGGACGACCCGGTCGAGCGCATCGACTGGGTGCTCGGCCAGGGCGTGACGTTCACCGCGGCCGAGGTCCTGACGGACGTCACGACGAGCGACCACTTCCCGCTCGTCGTGCGCCTGACGATGGGCTGAGGGCGCCCGCCCGCGATCCCGACCCGGTCAGTCGGTGCGGTGGTGCAGCGTGCGTGCGACCTCGGCGAGCGTGCCGGACATCGACGGGTACACCGTGATGACCTGCGCGACCTGGTCCACGGACAGGCGGTGCGTGATCGCCAGCGCCAGCGGGAACACCGACTCCGACGCGCGCGGGCCGACGAGCACCGCGCCCAGGACGATGCCCGCGCCGGGCGTCGCGAAGATCTTCACGAAGCCCTCCCGGACGCCGAGCATCTTGGCGCGCGGGTTGCGGGTCAGCGGCAGCGACGAGACCTCGTACGCCATGCCCTCGTCCGTCAGGCGCTGCTCGGAGTAGCCGACGGTCGCGATCTCCGGCGCGGTGAAGATGTTCGCCGCGACGGCGCGCAGCGACAGCGGCGTGACCGCGTCGCCCAGCGCGTGCGACATCGCGATGCGACCCTGCGTGGCCGCGACCGACGCGAGCGGGAACACGCCCGTGACGTCGCCCGCCGCGTACACGCCGCGCACGCTCGTGCGCGAGACCTTGTCGACCTCGACGTGCCCCGACGGCGACAGGCGCACGCCGGACTCCTCCAGGCCGAGTCCGCTCGTCGTCGGGACGGACCCGACGGCGAACAGCACGTGCGTGCCCTCGACCTCCCGGCCGTCCGCGAGGGTCACGACGACCCCGTCGGACGTGCGGCGCGCGCCCGCGGCCCGCGAGCGCGACAGCACCGTCATGCCGCGGCGCTTGAAGACGTCCTCGATGAGCTCGGCGGCGTCGGTGTCCTCGCCGGGCAGGACGCGGTCGCGCGACGAGACGAGCGTGACCTGCGAGCCGAGCGACGTGTACGCGCCCGCGAACTCCGCCCCGGTGACGCCCGAGCCGACCACAATGAGCTTCTCCGGGAGCGCCGGCAGGTCGTACAGCTGGGTCCAGGTGAGGATGCGCTCGCCGTCGGGCCGCGCCTCGGGCAGCTCGCGCGGGCGCGCGCCGGTCGCGACGAGGACCACGTCCGCGTCGAGCGTGGTCTCGCCGCCGCCGTCGACGAGCGAGACGACGACGCGCTGCGGGCCGTCGAGGCGGCCGCGGCCGAGGACGACGCGCACGCCCTCCTTCTCCAGGCGCCCGCGGATGTCCGCGGACTGCGCGGCGGCGAGCGCCTTGACGCGCGTGTTCACCGCGGCGAGGTCGATGTGGTGGCCGTGGTCCGGGCCGAGGCCGCTGCGGATCCCGAGCTCGGGCGCGCGGTCGGCGATGGTCATCCACTCCGCGGTCGCGATGAGCGTCTTCGACGGGACGACGTCGGTGAGGACCGCGGACCCGCCGAGACCCTTCTCCTCGACGATCGTGACGTCGGCGCCGAGGCGTCGCGCCACCAGCGCGGCCTCGTAGCCGCCGGGGCCGCCCCCGACGATGACGACGCGGGTCTCGGGCAGCGGGCTCGTGCCGGGGGGTGTGCTCACGTACGCATTCTGCCTGCTCGCCCCGCACCCCTCACGACGAGGCGGGGCGTGAGGCTCGGCACGTCCGCGCGGCGCGGTGGCCCGTGGCGGGCGCGGGGCTAGCGTTGCGGGCATGAGCGACCTCGACCTGGACGACCCGACGACCGACCCCTTCGACGTGGCCCGTGCGGCCGCCGACCACCTCGCGCAGGCGACCGGGGTCGAGCGGCACGACGTGGCGCTGGTGCTCGGCTCGGGCTGGGGCGGCGCCGCCGACCTGCTGGGCGAGACGGTCGCGGAGGTCGCGAGCACGGACGTGCCGGGGTTCTCGGCGGCCGCGGTGCACGGCCACGTCGGCACGATCCGCTCGGTGCGCATCGGCGACACGGGCACGCACGCGCTCGTCCTCGGGTCGCGCACGCACCTGTACGAGGGCAAGGGCGTGCGCCGCGTCGTGCACGGCATGCGGACCGCCGCGGCGGCGGGCGCGCGCACGGTCGTCCTGACCAACGGCTGCGGCGGCCTGAACCCGGCCTGGGGCCCGGGCACGCCGGTGCTCATCAGCGACCACATCAACCTCACGGCGACGTCCCCGCTCGAGGGCGCGACGTTCGTCGACCTCACGGACCTGTACTCCTCGCGCCTGCGCTCCCTGGCTCGCGAGGTCGACCCGTCGCTCGACGAGGGCGTGTACGTGCAGTTCCGCGGGCCGCACTACGAGACGCCCGCGGAGGTGCGCATGGCCGCCCGGATCGGCGGCGACCTCGTCGGGATGTCGACGACGCTCGAGGCGATCGCGGCGCGGCAGGCCGGCATGGAGGTGCTCGGCATCTCGCTGGTGACGAACCTCGCGGCGGGGATCAGCGAGCAGCCGCTGTCCCACGAGGAGGTCCTCGAGGCGGGCCAGGCCGCCGGGCCGCGCATCAGTGCGCTGCTCGCGGACATCATCCGCCGCCTCTGACCGGCTCCCTCCAGCGCTCGACCCGCGTCCCCGCCCGACCCCCGACGGCCCCGGTGCGCCTAGCGTGCCGGGGCCGCGCCGCGCCGGGACGTTCGGTTCGTGCGCGCGCGTACTGGTCAGTACGTTGGACGCATGAGCGACGACGCCGCGTGGGAGGACCTGCGAGCGAGGGTCGAGGCATGGATCGCCGACGACCCCGACCCCGAGACCGCCGAGGAGCTACGCGAGCTGCTGCGGCTGGCGCAGCTGTCGCCCGACGTCGCCGAGGGCGCCGAGCCGGACCTCGAGCAGCTCACCGTGCAGCGCACCGCCGATCAGGCGCGCCGCGAGCTCGCGGACCGGTTCTCGGGCCTGCTGCAGTTCGGCACCGCCGGCCTGCGCGGCGCGATCGCCGGCGGGCCGCACCGCATGAACCGCGCGGTGGTCATCCGCGCCGCCGCCGGGCTCGCGGACTTCCTGCTCGGCGAGCTCGACGGGCTCACACCGCCGCCGCGCGTGGTCGTCGGGTACGACGCGCGCCGCAAGTCCGAGCAGTTCGCGCTCGACACCGCCGCGGTCATGACGGCCGTGGGCATCGAGGTGCTGCTGCTCCCCCGCCCGCTGCCCACGCCGCTGCTCGCGTTCTCCGTGCGCCGGTTCGCCGCCGACGCGGGCGTCATGGTCACCGCGTCGCACAACCCGCCGCAGGACAACGGCTACAAGGTCTACCTGGGCGGGCGTGTCGTGACCGACAGCGGCCAGGGCGCGCAGATCGTCCCGCCCGCCGACGCCGCGATCGCCGCGGAGATCGCCCGCGTCCCGTCCGTGGCGTCCGTGCCGCGCGCCGTGCGCGGCTGGACGGTGCTGGGCGACGACGTCGTCGACGCGTACGTCGAGGCGACGCTCGGCCTCGCCGACGCGACGAGCCGCGCGGTCGCCGGGGACCTGAGGATCGTCCTGACGCCGCTGCACGGCGTGGGCGGCGCGGTGGCGCAGCGGGTGCTCGCCGAGGCCGGGTTCACCGACGTGCTCGTCGTGCCCGAGCAGGCCCAGCCCGACGCGCGGTTCCCCACCGTCGCGTTCCCCAACCCCGAGGAGCCCGGCGCGATCGACCTCGCGCTCGGGCTGGCCGCCGACGAGGGCGCGGACCTCGTCATCGCGCTCGACCCCGACGCCGACCGGTGCGCCGTGGCGGTCCGCGACCCGCGCGCCCACACCTACCGGGGCCCCGACACGGCGGCCGCCGACGGCTGGCGCATGCTGCACGGCGACGAGACGGGTGCGCTGCTCGGGCAGGCGGTGGCCGAGCGCCTCGCGACGGAGGGGCGCCCCGAGAAGGCGGCGTTCGCCAGCTCGATCGTGTCCTCGCGCCAGCTCGCGGAGATCGCGCGGGCAGCGGGCGTGCGGCACGTGCAGACGCTCACCGGGTTCAAGTGGCTGTCCCGCGTCGACGGCCTGGTGTTCGGCTACGAGGAGGCGCTGGGGTACTGCGTGGCCCCGGGCACGGTGCGCGACAAGGACGGCATCTCCGCGGCGCTGCTCGTCGCGGGCCTCGCGGCGCGGCTCAAGGCCTCGGGCCGCACGCTCGTCGACGCGCTCGACGACCTGGCGCGCACGCACGGCCTGTACCTCACCGGGCAGGTCTCGGCGCGGTTCGAGGACCTCGCGCAGATCCCCGCGACCGTCGCCCGCGTGCGCGAGCAGCCGCCGACGACGCTGGCCGGGGCGGCCGTGACGCGCGTCGTGGACCTCGCGCGCGGGACCGACGAGGAGCGCGGCGGCCTGCCGCCGACCGAGGGCCTGCGGCTCGACGCGGAGGACGGCACGCGCGTCGTCGTGCGCCCGTCCGGCACCGAGCCCAAGGTGAAGTGCTACCTCGAGGTCGTCGAGCCGGTCCTGCCGGACGCCGACGAGGCCGCGGTGGGCGAGGCCCGCCACCACGCGCGCGAGCGCCTCGACGCGGTCGCGGCGGACGTCCGCGCGGCGCTCGGCCTGTAGGCACCCCGACAGACGAGAACGGGTGGAGAAGGTCGCACCGGAGGCGACCTTCTCCACCCGTTCTCGCGGGTGAGGATCAGTAGCCCGAGTCGGCCTCCAGGCCCGCCAGGACCGCGGCCGTGCCGGACAGGCCCAGGCGCGTCGCGCCGGCCTCGACCATCGCGAGCGCGTCGCCCGCCGTGCGGATCCCGCCCGACGCCTTGACGCCCAGGCGACCGCCGACCGTGTCGGCCATGAGGCGCACCGCGTGCACCGACGCACCGCCCGCCGGGTGGAAGCCCGTGGACGTCTTGACGAAGTCCGCACCCGCCGCCGCCGCGGCCTTGCAGACCTCCACGATCTCGTGGTCCGTCAGCGCGGCGGACTCGATGATGACCTTGAGCACCGTCGGCGCGGGCGCGGCCGCGCGCACCGCCGCGACGTCCGCCTGGACGTCGGCGAACCGCTGCTCCTTCGCGGCGCCCACGTCGATCACCATGTCGACCTCGTCGGCGCCGTCCGCGACGGACCGCGCGGCCTCGGCGGCCTTGACCTCGCTGTGGTGCTTGCCCGACGGGAACCCGCACACCGTCGCGATCTTGAGCCCCGGCACGGCCGAGACGTCGACCGGCAGGAACGACGGCGACACGCAGATGGAGTAGACGCCCAGGCGGCCCGCCTCGGCGACGAGCGCCTCGACGTCGGCGCGGGTCGCCTCCGGCTTGAGCAGGGTGTGGTCGACGAGCTGGGCGAGGGCCGCTGCGTCGAGCGGGTCGTGGGTCATGCGCGGTGCCTTCCTCCCCGGGCCGCGGCGTACGCGGGCCGGATCACTGAGTCGATGAGCGCGGCGCGCTCGTCGTGGTGGAGGAACGCCTGCGCGGCCGCGGTGACCGCGACGTCCTCCAGGTCGTGCAGCGTCCAGCCGGCCTGCTCGACGAGGAGCGCGAGCTCCCGGCCGAGGGACGTGCCGGACTGCAGGCGGTTGTCGGTGTTGACGGTCACGGCGAACCCGAGGCGCCGCAGGCGCGTCACCGGGTGCTCCGCGATCGACGGGGCGGCACCCGTCTGCACGTTCGACGACGGGCACACCTCGAGCGCGAGCCGCTGGTCGCGCACCCAGTGCGCGACGGTCCCGAGCCGGTCGCCCAGGTCGTCGGCGCCGACGTCCTCCGCGAGCCGCACCCCGTGCCCCAGGCGCAGCGCGCCCTCGGCGACCGCGTCGGACACGGACGCGACGCCCGCGGCCTCGCCCGCGTGCAGCGTGACCGGGAAGTGCGCGGCGCGCAGCGCGGCGAACACCTCGGGGTGCGCGGACGCCGGGAACCCGTCCTCGGGGCCGGCCAGGTCGAACCCGACCACGCCCTCGTCGCGGTTGGCGACCGCGAGCTCCGCGACCTCCTGCCACCGGTCGAGGTGCCGCATCGCGCACAGCAGCGCCTGCACGCGGATCGGCCGGCCCTCCTCGCGCGCCTGCGCCGTGCCCTCGTCGATCCCGGCGCGCACCGCGTCGACGACCTCCTGCAGGCTCAGCCCGCCCTCGAGGTGCTGCTCCGGGGCGTACCGCACCTCGGCGTACACGACGCCGTCCGCGGCCAGGTCGAGCACCGCCTCGCGGGCGACCCGCCGCAGCGCGTCCGCGGTCTGCATGACCGCGACCGTGTGCGCGAACGTCTCCAGGTACCGCTCGAGCGACCCCGCCGAGGCGGCCTCGACGAACCAGCGCCCCAGCTCGTCCGGGTCGGTGGTCGGCAGCTCGTGCCCCGCCTCCGCGGCGAGCTCCACGACCGTCGCGGGCCGCAGCCCGCCGTCGAGGTGGTCGTGCAGCAGCACCTTCGGCAGCGACGGGATCTGCGCCACCAGCGCTGCCGTCCGGTCGTCGCCGGACGGCGCGTCCTGCCGGGCCTCCGGCTGCGTCTCCTGATCGGCGTCCTGCTCGGGGTCCTGCGCGGCCTCGTCGCTCACTCGTCGTCCTCGTCGTCGTCCAGGGGGACCTCGGTGTCCTGCTCCACGACGTCCGCCTCGTCGGCGGCGCCGTCCCGGTCCGGCCGCGCGAACCCGGGCACGTACTCCTCCGGGTCCGGGGCGCCGGGCGTCGCGTCCTCGTCGGTCAGGCGGGCGGGGACCTCCGGGTCGACGGGCTCGAGTCCCGCGTCGCGCCAGGCGTCGGGTCCGGGCAGCGTGCTCATCACGTCCTCCTCATCGCCGGGTCGTGCCCCTCATCCTCGTCTCGCCCGGAGCACCCCGCCAGTGGGCCTCGGTCCCAGGTCAGGCCGCTGACGAGCCCTTCGTCGACCGACCGTGGACCGTGTCTCAGGCGGTGATGCGGCCGAGCACGAGCGGTCCCGCACCGGGGGCGGCCGCCGGGTCGACGACGATCCCGCCCGCCAGCGCCTCGCGCGCCCGCGCGAACCGCTCCGGGGTGTCGGTGTGCAGCGTGAGCAGCTTCTGCCCAGCGGTGACCCGCTCGCCCGGGCGCACGTGGATCTCCACGCCCGCCCCGGCCTGCACCGGGTCCTCCTTGCGGGCGCGGCCCGCGCCGAGCCGCCACGCCGCGACGCCCACGGCGTACGCGTCGAGCGTCGTCAGCACGCCGTCGGCCTCCGCGACCACGTCCTCGGTCTCGCGCGCCACGGGAAGCGTCGCGTCCGGGTCCCCGCCCTGCGCGGCGATCATGCGGCGCCACACGTCCATCGCGCGACCGTCGGCCAGCGCCGCCGCGGGGTCCGCGTCGGGGCGGCCCGCGGCGTCGAGCATCTCGCGCGCCAGCGCGAGCGTGAGCTCCACGACGTCGGCCGGGCCCCCGCCCGCGAGCACCTCGACGGACTCGCGCACCTCGAGCGCGTTGCCCGCGGTGCGGCCCAGCGGCGTCGACATGTCGGTGAGCAGCGCGACGGTCGTGACGCCCGCGTCGGTGCCGAGCTCGACCATCGTCCGCGCGAGCTCGGTGGCCCGGTCCAGGTCCTTCATGAACGCGCCCGAGCCGACCTTGACGTCGAGCACGAGCGAGCCCGTGCCCTCGGCGATCTTCTTGCTCATGATCGAGCTCGCGATGAGCGGGATCGCCTCGACCGTGCCCGTGACGTCGCGCAGCGCGTACAGCTTGCGGTCGGCGGGCGCGAGGCCCGAGCCGGCCTGGCAGATGACCGCGCCGACGTCCGCGAGCTGGCGCATCATCTCGTCGTTGCTCAGCGCCGCGCGCCAGCCCGGGATCGACTCGAGCTTGTCGAGCGTGCCGCCCGTGTGCCCCAGACCGCGGCCCGAGAGCTGCGGCACGGCGACGCCGAACACCGCGACGAGCGGCGCGAGCGGCAGCGTGATCTTGTCCCCCACGCCGCCGGTCGAGTGCTTGTCGGCGGTCGGGCGGCCGAGGTCCGCGAACGACATGCGCTCGCCCGAGGCGATCATCGCGGCGGTCCACCGCGCGATCTCGGCCCGGTCCATGCCGTTGAGCAGGATCGCCATGTTGAGCGCGGACATCTGCTCGTCGGCCACCACGCCGCGCGTGTACGCGTCGATGACCCAGTCGATCTGCGCGTCCGTCAGGCGGTGCCCGTCACGCTTGGCGACGATGACGTCGACCGCGTCGAACTGCTCGCTCATGCCCGCTCCTCGAGGTCGGCGGGCCCGAACGCGTCGGGCAGCACCTGGTCCATGGTCCGGATGCCCGAGACGGTCTCCAGGACGAGGCCCGGACCGCCGTGCTCGAACAGGAGCTGGCGGCAGCGCCCGCACGGCATGAGCACGTTGCCGTGCCCGTCCACGCAGGTGAAGGCGACCAGCCGGCCGCCGCCCGACATGACGAGCGCCGACACCAGCGAGCACTCCGCGCACAGCGTGACGCCGTAGCTCGCGTTCTCGATGTTCGCGCCGGAGACGACGCGACCGTCGTCCACGACCGCGGCGGCCCCCACGGGGAACCTCGAGTACGGGACGTACGCCTTGCCCATCGCCTCCGTGGCGACCGCGCGCAGCGCGTCCCAGTCCACCTCAACCTGCGTCACTGCACTGCCTGCCTCACTTGACGTACGGGATGCCCTCGGCCGCCGGCGGGCGCACCCGGCCGACGAGCCCGGCGACCGCGAAGATCGTCACGACGTACGGCGTCATGAGCATGATCTGCGACGGGATGGGCGTGCCGATGATGCCGAGCACCACCTGCAGGTTGTCGGAGAAGCCGAACAGCAGCGCGGCGGCCAGCGCCCCGACGGGGTTCCACCGGCCGAGGATCATCGCGGCGAGCGCGATGAAGCCCTTGCCGCCGGTCATCTCCTTGCCGAACGCCAGGCCCGCGGCGACGGTGAAGAACGCCCCGCCGAGGCCGGCGACCGCGCCGCCGAGCAGCGTGGCGCGCACGCGCGTGCGGTTGACCTTGATGCCGACGGTGTCCGCGGCCTTCGGGTGCTCGCCGACGGACCGCAGGCGCAGCCCCCAGCGGCTGCGGAACAGGAACACCTGCAGCAGGATCACGACGACGTACATGACGTAGACCAGCGCGGTCTGCCGGAACAGCACCGGCCCGACGACGGGGATCTGGCTGAGCACCGGGACGTCGATCGTGCCGAGCTTCGGCGGCGAGTTGAACGTCGCGGCGTCGTTCTTCAGCACCGTGGAGAACAGGTAGCTGGTCACGCCGACGACGAGCACGTTGAGCACGACGCCGACGATGATCTGGTTCACGACGTACCGGACCGAGAACAGCACCAGGAGGGCGCCGACGAGCGCGCCCGCGACGGGCGCCGCGATGAGGCCCGCGTACGCGGACTGCGTGATCGACGCGACGACGGCCGCGAGGAACGCACCGGCGAGGAGCTGGCCCTCGATGGCGACGTTGACGATGCCGGACCGCTCGCACAGCGTGCCGGCCAGGGCCCCGAACACCAGCGGGATCGCGAGGAACAGCGAGCCCTGCAGCAGGCCGGTCAGCGGCATCGGCGAGTCCTTGCCCGCGTCCGCCCACGTGAGGAACGCCAGGACCACGGCGACGCCGAACAGGACCGGCAGCCACACGCCGACCTTGCGGCGCCGGCTGGTCGCCCAGGACGAGTACGTGGCGAGCGCGATCGCGACGAGCGAGAGCACGACCGCGGTCGCCTTCGACGGGACCGTGATCGGGTCGATCGTCACGAAGTCCTTGCTCGTCGACACCGTGAACGTCGAGTCCCGCCCGCCGTCGGGCAGCAGCCCGAACAGCACGAGCGACAGGACGCCGACGAGCCCGTAGCCGATCGGCGCCTTCCACGACATCGGGGGCAGCGGCTTGGCCTGACCCTGCCCGGCACCCGCCGCGGCGGGGGTCGGACGGTCGGTCGTCGGGGCGCTCACGCGGCCACCTCCTTCGTCGTCGGGCGGGGCGTGCGCGCCTTGCGCGGCCCGGGGGCCGGCAGGCGGAAGAACGCACGGACGAGCGGCGGCGCCGCGATGAACAGCACGACGAGCGACTGCACGACGAGCACGACGTCGATCGGCGTGCCCGTGCGCGCCTGCATCGCGAACCCGCCGGCGCGCAGCGCGCCGAACAGCAGGCCCGCGAAGAACGTGCCGAGCGGCTTGGACCGGCCGAGCAGCGCGACCGTGATCGCGTCGAACCCGAAGCTCGCGGCGACGTCGGCGGTGAGGACCTTGTCGGTGCCGAGCACCTGCGCGGACCCGCCGAGGCCGGCGAGCGCGCCGGCGACGACCATGACCCACACGAACGACGAGCTCACCGAGATGCCGGCGGTGCGCGCGGCGTGCGGGTTCGAGCCGACGGCGCGGAACTTGAAGCCGATGGTCGAGCGGCTCATCAGCCACCAGACGAAGACGGCCGCGACCACCGCGAGCACGAAGCCCGCGTGCAGCCGGAACTGTCCGCCGAGCAGTGCCGGGTACTGCGCCGAGCTCGGCACCGGCGGGGAGATCGGGTTGGTGCTGCCCGGGTTCTTCAGCACCGACGTCGTCAGCAGGTACGCGACCAGGTAGATCGCGATGTTGTTGAGCATGATCGTGACGATCACCTCGTGCGCGCCGGTGCGGGCCTTGAGGAAGCCCGCGATCCCGGCCCACAGACCACCGGCGACCGCGGCCGCGAGCATCGCGACCAGCAGGTGCAGCACGGGCGGCAGGTCGAGGTGGAACGCGACCCAGCCGGCGCCGATCGCGCCGAGGATGATCTGGCCCTGCGCACCGATGTTGAACAGGCCCGCGCGGAATCCGATGCCGAGCCCGAGACCCGCGAGGATCAGCGGGACCGCGGTGGTCATCGTCTCCGTGAGCGGCTTGATCGCGGCGGCGAACGTCGCCTTGCTCGGGTCGAAGACCGCACCGTGGAACAGCGCGACGTAGGCGCTCGAGACGACGTCCCACGCGGCGGTCAGCATGTCGCCCGGTCGCGAGAAGAAGTACCCGGCGGCCTTCTGGACCTCCTCGTCGGCCGCGGCGATGAGCACGCCGGACAGCACGAGCGCCAGGAGCACCGCGAGGACCGTCACGAGCCAGCCGCTCGAGAGGATCTCCCGCAGCACCGACGAGCCGCGCGGCTCGGGCTGCTCGCTCGTCGTCGTCACGGCCGACGTGCCCGCGTCCGCCGGCGGCGGCACCTGCGCGTCGGGAAGGGGTGGCGTGGTGCTCACCGGTCTGCCTCCTGGGTGCTGTCCTGCACGTCCTGGGCCGGCGCGTCGACCACCTCGTCGGCCACCGCGTCGGCCTGCGCGTCGGCCTGCGCGTCGGCCTCGCCGAGCGCGGTGTGGTGGCCGGCGGCCTGCGCCTGCGCCTCGGCGAGCGGGACGCCCGCCATCATCAGGCCGAGGACGTCGCGGTCGGTGTCGCCGGGCACGGTGCCGACGATCCGCCCGCGGTACATCACGACGATCCGGTCGGCCAGCGCGAGCACCTCGTCGAGCTCGGTGGACACGATGATCACCGGCGTGCCGTTGTCGCGCTCCTGCACGATCCGCTTGTGCACGAACTCGATGGACCCGACATCGAGGCCGCGCGTGGGCTGCGAGGCGATGAACAGCCGCAGCGGGCGGCTCATCTCGCGCGCGAGCACGACCTTCTGCTGGTTGCCGCCCGACAGGGTGCCGGCGGGCGCCTCGATCGAGGGCGTGCGCACGTCGAACTCGACCGTGCGGTGCTCGGCGTTCGCCCGGACCTTCGCGAGGTCCATCTGCACGCCCTTGGCGAAGGGCGCCTCGTCGTGCAGGTCGAGGATCAGGTTCTCCGCGACGGAGAACTCGGCGACGAGGCCGTCGACGGTGCGGTCCTCGGGCACGAACCCGACCCCGGCGCGCAGCACGTCCTTGACGCTGCGGCCGACGAGGTCGGTGCCGTCGAGCCGCACCGCGCCGGCCACGGGCTTCTGCAGCCCGAGGATGACCTCGGTGAGCTCGGTCTGGCCGTTGCCCTGGACACCCGCGATCGCGACGATCTCGCCGCGCGCCACGTCGAACGACACGTCGTCGACCTGCCGCACGCCCGCGGCGTCGATGACGGTCAAGCCGTCGACCTGCAGGCCGACCTCGCCGGGCTGGGCCGGCGCCTTGTCGACGCCGAGCGACACCGACCGGCCGACCATGAGGGCGGCGAGCTCGGTCTCGGTCGACGTGGGCTGCGCGGTGCCGACGACCTTGCCGCGCCGGATCACGGTGATCCGGTCCGCGACGGCGCGCACCTCGCGCAGCTTGTGGGTGATGAAGACGATGGACGTGCCCGACTCCTTCAGCTGGCGCATGATCGCGATCAGCTCGTCGGTCTCCTGCGGCGTGAGGACCGCGGTGGGCTCGTCCAGGATGAGGACCTCGGCGCGGCGCGAGAGCGCCTTGATGATCTCGACGCGCTGCTGCGCGCCGACGGGCAGGTCCTCGACGACCGCGTCGGGGTCCACGTCGAACCCGAAGCGGTCGGAGATCTCCCGCACGGTGCGGCGGGCCTGCGCGAGGTCGAGGAGGCCGCCGCCCTTGACGGGCTCGTGCCCGAGGGCGACGTTCTCGGCGACGGTGAAGACGGGCACGAGCATGAAGTGCTGGTGCACCATCCCGATCCCGGCGGCCATCGCGTCGCCGGGCCCGGCGAACGTGCGCGCGACGTCGTCGAGGAGGATCTCGCCCTCGTCCGGGTCGTACAGCCCGTAGAGGACGTTCATGAGGGTGCTCTTGCCGGCGCCGTTCTCGCCGAGGAGGGCGTGGATCTCGCCCGGCTCGATCACGAGGTCGATGTGGTCGTTCGCCACCAGCGCGCCGAACCGCTTGGTGATGCCCCGCAGCTCGAGCTTCACGAGGTCACGCTCCTTCGCGTCGTTGCTGTGCAGATTAGCGCGGGGCACGACGGTGGCCCGGGCACACGCCCGGGCCACCGTCGTCGCCGTCAGTTCTGGCTCGGCGACTCGACCTTCAGCTCACCGCTGATGATCTGCTGCTTGAGCTCCTCGACGCGGGTCGTGACGTCGGCGGGGACCTTCGACTCGAAGTCGTGGAACGGCGCGATGCCGATGCCACCGTTCTCCAGCGTGCCGACGTAGGGCTCGGCGGAGAAGCTGCCCGCGGCGGCCTCCTTGACCGTGTCGTACACCGCCTGGCCGATCTCCTTCATCACGGAGGTCAGGACGATGCCCGAGTAGTCGGGCGCCGTGAGGAACCAGTCGGCGTCGACGCCGACGAACGCGACGTCGCCCGCGTCCTTCGCGGCGGCGGCGGCACCGAGGCCGACCGGGCCGGCGACGGGCATGATGACGTCCGCGCCCTGGTCGATGAAGCCCTTGGCGAGGTTCTGGCCGTTGGCCTGGTTCTCGAAGTCGCCCGTGAACGAGCCGGTCTGCTTGGCCTTGTCCCAGCCGAGGACCTTGACGCTCTTGCCGGAGTCGGTGTTGTACTGCGCGACACCGTCGGCGAAGCCGTCCATGAAGATCGAGACGGACGGGAGCTGGATGCCGCCGAACGTGGCGACCGTGCCCGTGGCGCTCGTGCCCGCGGCGACGTAGCCCGCGAGGAACGCCGCCTCCTGGGTGTTGAACAGCAGCGGCTTGGCGTTCTCGATCGTGACGACGGCGCCCTCCGCGTCGCGGAACGGCGAGTCGATCAGCGCGAACTCGACGTCCGGGTTCGCCTCGGCCGCGGCCTGGATCGGGTCCTCGAGGAGGAAGCCGACGCCGATGACCAGGTTGCAGTCGTCGGCGATCATCTGGTCGACGTTCGGCGTGAAGTCCGTCGCGGCGGTCGACTCGACCATGTTGATCTCGATGCCGAGCTCGTCGGCAGCACGCTGCAGACCCTCGGCGCCGGACTGGTTGAAGGACTTGTCCTCGAAGCCGCCCGAGTCGGAGACCATGCAGGCCTTGAAGTCGACCTCCTCGGCCGCGGCGGTGGTCTCCTCGGCGCCGCCGGTCGCACCGACCCCGGGCGTCGTGTCGTCGTCGGGGGCGCTGCCACAGGCCGTGAGCGCGAGGGCGACCGCCCCGCTGAGCGCGGCCACACGGATGAGCTTCTTCACGCGTGTCTCCTGGGATCTCGTCAGAACACCGGCCCTGCGTCTCGGGGGAACGAGCCGCTCGGAGCACGTGCGGTGCTCTGCGCGGCGGGTGCACGGGAGCCACGCACGGGCCGGTCGATGCCCCGGACTCTAGTGAGCGCCGGATGACGCGCATGTTACCGACGAGTATCAGCGCAGGTTCCGTTACCGAGTTGGGACATCGGCCCAGGTGACGGACGCGCTGTCTCACCTGTCGATCCGGTCGTGAGCGGCGCAAACGGCCGAAGGCGCGCGGTTCGGACGCGTGGTCGGGCACATCACGGGACCGCCCGGCCGACTGGGCCGTTCGAGTGAACCGTCGCCCCAGGCATGTCGGCCGCCGCACGGCGGCTGTCACAGTGCCGTGTCCGATCGGACCCGACAAAAGGGGAAATCCCATGACATCCACCGCTCGCCGCCGGCTCACCGCCGCAGGACTGCTCCTCGCGACGGGTCTCGCCGTCCCGGTCATCGCGGCTGCCCCCGCGTCGGCGACCTCGTGCACGGCCATGAGCGCGACCGTCTCGGCGTGCTCGAAGGTCACGTCCGTGCAGGCGACCGGGTTCAAGGTCGCCTACCGCGACTCCGGCTACAACGGCGCAGGGACCAAGGACGACACCCTGACGTGCACGGCGTCCAGCACGACCTCGAGCTCCTACTCCGTCAGCGCCACGGTCGAGGCCAACGTCAAGGCCTCGATCTTCGCCGAGTTCAAGGCCTCGGTCACCGGCGGGCTCGAGAAGTCCCTGTCGACCCAGTACGGCTCGACCTACACGACGAGCGTGCCCGCCGGCAAGACGATCTACTGCACCTACGGCATCTTCGTCCCGAAGGTCAGCGGCGAGACGAGCTACGACGCCTACAGCGCGGGCAAGCACACCCACATCAAGACCGTGAAGTGGACGGCCAACGCACCGCAGCGCAACGGGTGGAAGAAGACCGACTACCCGATCTGACAGGACCACGATGCGACCTGCACGTCCCGGCGTGCGCCACGCCGTCACCGCCGCCGCGACGACCCTGCTCCTCGCGGCGGCGGTGACCGGCTGCGGCCCCGACGCCACCTCCGGCACACCGACGTCGGCGCCCGCTCGGCCGGGCACCGTCGACGACTCGTCGACCGACGGCGTGGTCGTCGCGCCCTTCGCCACCGAGGTCGACGGCGAGCTCCGCCTGACCATCGCGGACGACGAGCGGCTCGTCGCCACGTTCGACGACCGGCACCCGGACGCGACGACCGTCCACCTGCCCGCGGGGTCGTTCACGCTGTACGGCCACTGCTCGGGCCCGACGCCGATCGAGCTCACGTTCGTCGACGGGTCCAGCCCCTTGTGGGTCGTGCCCTGCGACGGCGCACCCTCGCGCCTGCGCGGACAGCTGGCCGCGGAACGCACGGCCGAGCTCACGGGCCAGCTCGGCGCGACGTGGGAGATCCTCCTCGCCGAGCCCTCCGCCGCACCGACGGGCTAGCCCTCGACCCGCCCCCGGGCACCGGCCATGCCGGCCTGCGGCGAACCCGCGAGCACCGCGGCCCGCGCCAGCAGCAGCGTCCCGGCCTCGACCGCGCGCTCGTCGACCACGAAGTCGCCCTGGTGGATGTCGTACGTGCGGCCGCCCGGCGTGCGGGTCCCGAGCCGCGCCATCGCGCCCGGCACCTTGGTGAGGTACCACGCGAAGTCCTCGCCGCCGAGCGACTGCTCGGTGAGGTTCACGGCGTCCGGCCCCAGCACGTCCCGCGCCGCCGCCTCGAGCACGCCCGTCGCACGCTCGTCGTTCTCCACCGGCGGCACACCGCGCTGGTGGCGGATCTCCACCTCGACGTCGTACGGCGCGACGACCTGCTCGACCGCCTCGTGGAACACGCGCGACGCCTTCTCCCACGCCCGCACGTCGAGGCACCGCAGCGTGCCGCGCAGCGAGCCGGCGCCCGGGATGACGTTGTGCGCCACGCCGGCCTGCACCGCGCCCCACGTGAGGTTCACGCCCGAGCGCGGGTCGAGCCGCCGCCCCAGGATCGCCGGCACCTGCGTGACCACCTGCCCGATGGCGAACACCAGGTCGCCCGTGAGGTGCGGGCGCGACGTGTGCCCGCCCGCGCCCGAGAAGACCACCGTGACCTCGTCGCTCGCGGACGTGATGGGCCCGATGCGCGTGCCGACCTGGCCCACGTCGACCTTCGGGTCGCAGTGCACGGCGTAGATCTGCGACACCCCGTCGAGCGCACCGGCCGCGAGCACGTCGAGCGACCCGCCGGGCTGCACCTCCTCGGCGGGCTGGAACACCAGCCGCACGCCCGTGGCGAGCTCGCCCGCGGCCGCGAGCTCCGCGAGCGCGAGCCCCGCGCCGAGCACGACGGTGGTGTGCACGTCGTGCCCGCACGCGTGCGCGACGGCCCGGTGCGTCGAGTGCCACGGCAGACCGCACTCGTCGGCCACCGGCAGGGCGTCGAGGTCCGCGCGCAGCGCGACCCGGCCGCGCCCGGTCTCCGCGTGCGACGGGCCGACGTCGCAGACCAGCCCGCTGCCCGGCAGGAGCCGCGGGTGCAGCCCCGCCAGGCGCAGGCGCTCCGCGACGACGCGCGTCGTGCGCTCCTCCGTCCGCGCGAGCTCGGGGTGCGCGTGCAGGTCGCGGCGGATCTCCACGAGCTCGTCGCGCAGCGAGTCCACGAGCCGCGTCAGGCGCAGCGCCGGCGCGAGCGAGGGCGCGGGGCGCAGCGAGTCGAGCGACGGGACGGACGACGAGACAGGCACGACGCGAGGTTATCCCCGCCCCGGCGCCCGGCGCCCGGCCGTCCACGCGCCCCGGCGGGCGGCCGGCCCGGTCAGGGCCGGGTCGGCCCGGACGTCAGAGCAGGTCCTCGCGCCCGCGGCCGCGCCAGCCGTCGACGGCCTGCTTCACCTGCTGCGCGTGCGCGCGCGTCGTGACGAGCAGCGCGTCGGGGGTGTCCACGACGACCGCGTCCGCCAGCCCGACGACCGCGACCGTACGGCCCGCGCCGGGCACGACGAACGCGTCGTCGGCGCCGACGCGCAGCACGGAAGCCTCGTCACCGAGGGTCGGCGCGGGCAGCAGCTCGGCCAGCGACGCGAAGTCGCCCACGTCGTCCCAGCCGAAGTCGCCCGGGACCACCGCGACGCCGCCCGCCGCGGCGACCGGCTCGGCGATCGCGTGGTCGATCGCGATCTTCGTCAGCCCCGGCCACACGCGCTCGAGGACCTCCTCGCGCGCCGGCGTGTCCCACGCGGCCGCGATCTCGCGCAGGCCCGCGGCGAGCGCGGGGATCTGCTGCGCCAGGTGGTCGAGCAGCACGGCGGCCCGCACGACGAACATGCCCGCGTTCCACCGGTAGTCACCGGTGGCGAGGTAGGCGGCGGCGGTCTCGGCGTCGGGCTTCTCGGTGAAGCCGGCGACGTGCCGCGCGCTCGGGGCGTCCGCGACGCCCAGCGGGTCCGCCGAGCGGATGTACCCGAACGCGGTGGACGGGCCGGTCGCCGTGATGCCGATGGTCACCACGTAGCCCTCGCGGGCCGCCGCGACGGCCTCGCGCACCGTGCGCTCGAACGCCTCGGTCCCGTCGATCACGTGGTCCGCGGCGAACGACCCGATGACGACGTCCGCGCCGTGCCGCTCGAGCAGGACCGCCGCGGCCAGGCCGATCGCGGCCATCGAGTCCCGCGGCGACGGCTCGACGAGCAGCCGCCCGTCGCGCGCGCCGCCGTCGAGCCCCGGGACCTGCTCCGCGACGGCCTGCGCGTGCCGCACGCCGGTCACGACGACGACGCCCGACTCGCCCGTGAGCGGCGTGAGCCGGTCGACCGTCGCCTGCAGCAGCGTGCGGCCCGACCCCGTGAGGTCGAGCAGGAACTTGGGGTGCCCCGCACGGGACAGCGGCCACAGCCGCGTGCCGGCGCCGCCCGCGGGCACGACGGCGTGGAAGCCGGGGACGACGGTCGAGGCCGCGGTTTCGGACATGCGCGACAGGTTAGCCCGCCCGGCACGGCGCGGACCCGTCGGGACGCCGTCGGGCGGTTCGTCGCGTCACGGGCCTCGAAGCGCCGCGTCACGGGCCGGGCACAACGGCACAAGGCGTACCCGGACGGCGGCGCCGTCCCACCTTGTGGACTTTCTCACAGGCGGGACCTTGGACCCAGCCCCGTGCGATCCGCCCCCGAGGGGTCTATACAGTGAGGGAAACCGAGGGACGAGGCCGTCCCACCCCTGACTCGCCAGGAGGCACTTCCCGTGTCCGCTGCGCCTACCGCGCCCGCCTCGCCCCCGGCGAGGAAGAAGGCGCCCGTCGGCACCCTGTACCGCGGGCGTGAAGGTATGTGGTCGTGGGTCGCGCACCGCGTGACCGGCGTCGCGATCTTCTTCTTCCTTCTCGTCCACGTCCTCGACACCTCGCTCGTGCGCGTCTCGCCCGAGGCGTACAACGACGTGATCGGCACGTACAAGAACCCGGTCATGGGGCTCGGCGAGGCCGGCCTCGTGGCCGCGGTCGTGTTCCACGCGTTCAACGGGATCCGGCTGATCCTCGTGGACTTCTGGGCCAAGGGCCCGAAGTACCAGCGGGTCATGCTCTGGGTCGTCGTCGGCCTGTTCGTCGTGACCATGGCGGGCTTCCTGCCGCGGCACCTCATGCACGTCTTCGGGGGTGAGTGATGACGACGATCGCCGACCCCAAGGCCCCTCGCCCGCCGCGCGCCCGTCCGTCGCGCCTGACCACACGCGGCAACACCGAGCTGTACGGCTGGGTGTTCATGCGCGCCTCCGGCGCGCTGCTGATCGTGCTGATCTTCGGGCACCTGTTCATGAACCTCGTCGACGGCGAGGGCATCTCGGCGATCGACTTCGGGTTCGTCGCCGGCAAGTGGGCGTCGCCGCTGTGGCAGGTCTGGGACCTGCTGATGCTGTGGCTCGCGATGATCCACGGCACCAACGGCATGCGCACGATCGTGAACGACTACGCCTCGAAGGACGGCACCCGCCTGGTCCTCAAGGGTCTCCTGTACTTCGCGTTCGTCCTCGTCGTCGTCCTCGGCACGCTCGTGATCTTCACGTTCGACCCGTGCCCGACCGACGCGCCGCTGGACCTGCTGCCCTCGTTCTGCACCGCCTGACGCCCCGAAGGAAGCCCTGACCCTCATGCAGACGCACCAGTACGACGTCGTCATCGTCGGCGCGGGCGGCGCCGGGATGCGCGCCGCCCTCGAGTCCTCGACGCGCGTGCGCACCGCCGTGATCTCCAAGCTCTACCCCACGCGTTCCCACACCGGCGCGGCGCAGGGCGGCATGTGCGCCGCGCTCGCGAACGTCGAGGAGGACAACTGGGAGTGGCACACGTTCGACACCGTCAAGGGCGGTGACTACCTGGTCGACCAGGACGCCGCCGAGGTGATGGCCAAGGAGGCCATCGACGCGGTGCTCGACCTCGAGAAGATGGGCCTGCCGTTCAACCGCACGCCCGAGGGCCGCATCGACCAGCGCCGGTTCGGCGGGCACACCCGCAACCACGGCGAGGCCGCGGTGCGCCGCTCGTGCTACGCGGCGGACCGCACCGGCCACATGATCCTGCAGACGCTGTACCAGCAGTGCGTGAAGAACGACGTCCAGTTCTTCAACGAGTTCTACGTGCTGGACCTGCTGGTGGACCACGACCTCGCGGCGGGGCACGTGCCCGACGGCGAGGAGGTCAACGTCTCCGGCGTCGTGGCGTACGAGCTCGCGACCGGCGAGATCCACGTGTTCCAGGCGAAGGCCGTCGTGTTCGCCACGGGCGGCGCCGGCAAGATCTTCAAGACCACGTCGAACGCGCACACGCTCACCGGTGACGGCATGGCGCTCGCCTACCGCCGCGGCATCCCGCTCGAGGACATGGAGTTCTTCCAGTTCCACCCGACGGGCCTCGCGGGCCTGGGCATCCTGCTGTCGGAGGCGGCCCGCGGCGAGGGCGGCATCCTGCGCAACGCCGAGGGCGAGCGGTTCATGGAGCGCTACGCCCCGACCATCAAGGACCTCGCGCCGCGCGACATCGTCGCCCGCTCCATGGCGAACGAGGTCCGCGAGGGCCGCGGCGCCGGGCCGAACAAGGACTACGTCCTGCTCGACCTCACGCACCTGGAGCCCGCGCACATCGACGCCAAGCTCCCGGACATCACGGAGTTCGCGCGCACCTACCTCGGCATCGAGCCGTACACCGAGCCCGTCCCGGTGTACCCGACCGCGCACTACGCGATGGGTGGCATCCCCACCAACATCGAGGGCGAGGTGCTCCGCAACGAGCGCGACGTCATCAAGGGCCTGTACGCCGCCGGCGAGGTCGCGTGCGTGTCGGTGCACGGCTCCAACCGCCTGGGCACCAACTCGCTGCTCGACATCAACGTGTTCGGCAAGCGCGCCGGCCGCTCGGCCGCCGCCTACGCCGCCGCGACGTCGACGTTCGTGCCGCTGCCGGAGAGCCCCGCCCAGGTCGTCGAGGCCGAGCTCGAGACGATCCGCACCCGCCCCGACGGCGAGCGCGTCGCGGACATCCGCCGCGCCCTGCAGGAGACGATGGACGCGAACGCCCAGGTGTTCCGCACCCAGGAGTCCCTCGAGCAGGCGCTGGCGGACATCAAGGCGCTGCGCAAGCGGTTCCAGGCGGTGTCCGTGCAGGACAAGTCCCGCACGTTCAACACCGACCTGCTCGAGGCGGTCGAGCTGGGCTTCCTGCTCGACATCTCCGAGACCGTCGTGGTCGGCGCGCTCAACCGCAAGGAGTCGCGCGGCGGTCACTTCCGCGAGGACTACCCGAACCGCGACGACGCCGGCTACATGCGGCACACGATGGCGTACCGCCGTCCGCTCGGTGCCGGTGACGACGTGGGCGGTGACACGGAGGGCTCGTTCCACCACGTCGAGACGTTCGACGACTACCAGCTGGTGCTCGGCTCCAAGTCCGTCACCGTGACCCGCTACCAGCCGATGGAGCGTAAGTACTGATGACTGCCACGCTCGAGGACGCCCCCGCCAAGGCCGGTGCCGTGCCGTCGTTCACGGTCACCCTCCGCGTCATGCGTCACCTGCCCGCCGACGACGGCACCACCGACTCGCGCTGGGACGACTTCCAGCTCGAGGTGCACGGCACGGACCGGGTGCTCGACGCGCTCCACAAGATCAAGTGGGAGCACGACGGGTCGCTGACGTTCCGCCGCTCGTGCGCGCACGGGATCTGCGGGTCGGACGCCATGCGCATCAACGGCCGCAACCGCCTCGCGTGCAAGACGCTGCTCAAGGACCTCGACCCGTCCAAGCCGATCACCGTCGAGCCCATCAAGGGCCTGCCGGTCGTCAAGGACCTCGTGGTCGACATGGAGCCGTTCTTCGCCTCGTACCGCGAGATCATGCCGTTCCTCATCACCACGGGGAACGAGCCGAGCAAGGAGCGCCTGCAGTCGCCGGAGCAGCGCGAGCGGTTCGACGACACGACCAAGTGCATCCTGTGCGCGGCGTGCACGTCGTCCTGCCCGGTGTTCTGGACCGACGGGCAGTACTTCGGCCCGGCCGCGATCGTCAACGCGCACCGGTTCATCTTCGACAGCCGCGACGAGGGCGGCGCGCAGCGCCTGGAGATCCTCAACGACAAGGAGGGCGTGTGGCGCTGCCGCACGACCTTCAACTGCACGGAGGCCTGCCCGCGCGGCATCGAGGTCACCAAGGCGATCCAGGAGGTCAAGCGCGCGATGATCACCCGCGCGTTCTGACACCGACCACCGACGCCCGCCGCCCGGACACCCCCGGGTCGGCGGGCGTCGTCGTGTGGTTGGGTGGTCGCCGTGCTCGACGAGACGCGCGAGGGACCCGACGAGGAGGTCGTGCTGCCCGGCGGCCACGTCGGCGGCGCGGTGCGCGTGGGGGCCACGGTGCGGCGCCCCACGGGGCCGTGGACGCCGGCGGTGCACGACCTGGGACGAGATCGCCGCCGCCCCCGCGCGCGTCTGACGGTCAGGCCGCGTCGGTGTCCGCGCCCGGCGGCGGCGGGTCCGCCGTCCACGCCGCGGCGAGCAGCACGATGCGCGAGATGAGGTTGACCCACACGAGCAGCGTCACGACGAGCGCGAAGGACGCGAGCACGGGGTTGCGCGTCGCGCTGCCCGCGACGACGGACGTCCCGAGGAACCGCACGACCCCGATGCCGACGCCCGCGATGACCGCGCCACCGCGCAGGTCCGGCCACGGCGGCGACTGACCCGCCAGGACCTTGACGACCAGCACGAACACCGCCGCGTCGACGACGAACGCGACGAGGACCCCGGCGACCTGCAGCGCGACGCCCGCGCCGCCCCAGCCGAGGGCCTGGAGCACCCAGCGCACCGCGGCCGCCGTCGCGGTCGTGAGCACCGCGGAGAGCAGGATCGCGAGCGCGAGCCCCGCCAGGCCGCCGAGCTCGCGCAGCTTGCCGAGGACCATGTTCCCGCCGCCCTCGGCGTCGAACATCGCCCGCACGCCCGTGCGCAGCGCGGCCGTCGCCGACAGCGCGGACAGCAGCAGCACGACGAACGCGACGACGCCCGCGACGGTCAGCCCCGAGCTCAGGCGCAGCGAGTCGGGGTCCACGAGCCCGTCGCTGCTGCCGGTGCTCAGCAGGCCCGGCACGGCGTCGTTGATCGCGTCGACCACCTGGCCGCGCAGCTCGTCGTCCCCCCCGAGGACCGCCATGAAGGCCGTCCAGCCGATCGTCAGCGCGGCGAACACGGAGAACAGCGCCGCGTACGCGATGCCGCCGGTGAGCACGCCACCGCCCTGCGCGCCGAACCGGGCGTTCGCGCGCGCGGCGCGCGTGCCCTGCCACCACGCGAGGAGCGCCTTCGCCCGGTCGAGCAGGCGCGTCAGCACCGACCGGCGCGGCAGTCGCACGTCCTGGCCGACCTCGGCCGCCGCGCGCACGTGCGCGGCACCGGACCCCGCCGCCGGCTCCACCTCGGGCTCTGTCACCCTGCGAGGCTAGGTGGCCCCGCGCGGCCCGGCACGCCGAGCCCCACCCGGTCCCCCGGACGGCCCCAGGACGGTCGCAACCGGCCCGCGGCGTCCGTCAGGCCGGTGCGCCCGTGCCGCGCGTCGTCGCGCGGCCCGTCAGCCGGAACTCCGAGCGCGGGCGCCAGACCTCGTCGTCGCCCCGCAGGTAGCAGTGGAACCGGGTCACGACGAACGTCGCGTCGTAGTCCGCGAGCTCGTCCATCGCGTCGTCGAGCTGCTCGTCGGACAGCTCGTGCGCGACCGTCACGTGCGGGTGGTAGTGGAACCGCAGGTCCTGCGCCAGCGGACCCGACCGCACCGCGCTCTCGAGCGCCTCGCACCCCGCGATGCCGTCGGCGACCTGCACGAACGCGACGGGCGACACGGGCCGGAACGTCGCCGTCCCGCGCAGCCGCACGACGAACGGCGCGTGCTCGCTCGCGACGCGCGCCAGGTGCTCCTCGACCCCCGCGGTCTCGTCCGGCGACACCGCCGTGGGGCCGAGCAGCGTGATGTGGGGCGGGATGTACGCCGCCCACGGGTCGCCCAGGCGCGCGCGGGCGTCCTGGAGCTGGCTGCCGAACGGCTCCGGGACGGTGATCGCGACGCCGACGATCACCTGGTCGCCGACGAGGTCCGGGAGCTTCACGCCCGTGCCCGCCGTGCGAGGAGCCCGGAGCGCTCGTACACGCGGTCCAGCGTCTGCGCGGCGATCCCCCGGGCCTTCTCCGCGCCCGCGGCGAGCACCGCGTCGAGCGACGCCGGGTCGTCGAGGAACTCGTGCACGCGCGCCTGGAACGGCGTGACCCACTCGACGACGAGGTCCGCGAGCGCGACCTTGAGGTCGCCGTAACCCTTGCCCTCGAAGTCCGCCTCGAGCTCGGGGATGCTGCGGCCGGACAGCGCCGAGAAGATCGTCAGCAGGTTCGAGACGCCGGCCTTGTGCTCCGGGTCGAACCGGATCTCCCGGTCCGCGTCGGTCACGGCGGAGCGGATGCGCTTCGCGATCGTCTTCGGGTTGTCGAGCAGCTCGATGAGGCCGTTCGGGGAGCCCGCGGACTTGCTCATCTTCGCCGTCGGGTCCTGCAGGTCGTAGATCTTCGCGGTCTCCTTGACGATGTGCGCCTCGGGCACGACGAACGTGCCCGCGCCGAACCGCGAGTTGAGGCGCTGCGCGAGGTCACGCGTGAGCTCGAGGTGCTGGCGCTGGTCCTCGCCCACCGGGACCTTCGCGGTGTCGTACAGCAGGATGTCCGCCGCCATGAGCACCGGGTACGTGAACAGCCCGACCGTGGTGCCCTCGGCACCCTGCTTGGCGGACTTGTCCTTGAACTGCGTCATGCGCGACGCCTCGCCGAAGCCCGTGTGGCACGACAGGATCCACGCGAGCTCCGCGTGCTCCGCGACGTGCGACTGCACGAACAGCGTCGAGCGCTCCGGGTCGACGCCCGCCGCGAGGTACTGCGCCGCGGTGCGCCGCGTGCGCTCGCGCAGCACCGCCGGGTCCGGGCCGACCGTCAGCGCGTGCAGGTCCACCACGCAGTAGATCGCTTCGTTGCCGTCCTGCAGCGCCACCCACTGCGTCAGCGCACCCAGGTAGTTGCCGAGGTGGAGCGAGTCCGACGTGGGCTGCATGCCGGAGAAGATGCGCGTGGGGTGGGACACCGGGAAGGCCAATCTGTGCGGCTCGTCGGCGACGAGCGTGGACGGGACGGGCGGGCGACTAGGTCGCCTGGTCGTCGAACGGGGGCGGTCCGTCGAGCGGGAGCGTACGGGAGGCCGACGTCGCGCCGGGTACGCCGGACGGGCCCCGACGAGCGGGCGCGGCCGGGTCCTCGAGGAGGGCGTCACGGACGATGCGCCGGGGGTCGTACCTGCGGGGGTCGAGGGCCTCCCAGTCGACACCGGCGGTCTCCTCGTCGAGCCGCGTGCGCGTCTGCGAGACCCAGTCCCGCCCGCGGCGCACCAGGGCGCCGAGCTGCTCGGCGTACGCCGGCAGCCGCTGCGGTCCGACCACGACCGCCGCGACGACGAGGAGCACGAGGAGCTCTCCGCCGTTGATGTCGAACACCGGCTCAGGCTACCCCGCCGCGGCGCGCCGACCGACGCGTTTCCCCCGGCCCCGGGCGGCTCCGGGCCGGTCCCGCGCGTCCGGCGTCACCGCGACTCGTCGAGCTCCACCTCGACGGTCCGCTCCCGCCCGCCGGTGCGCACGGTCAGCTCGACGACGTCGCCGGGCTCGTGCGCGCGGATCGCGACGATGAGCTCGTCGGGGTCGGTGACGGGACGGCCGTCGATCGCGACGATGACGTCGCCCGGGCGGATGCCCGCGTCCTGCGCCGGACCGTCGGCCGTCACGGGGTCCTGGCCCTGCTGCGCCTCGGACGACACGCGCACGCCCTCGCCGACGTACTGCCGGTCCAGCAGCACGCCGATGATCGGGTAGGTCGCGCGGCCCGTCTCGATGAGCTGCGTCGCCGTGCGCCGCGCCTGGTTCGAGCCGATCGCGAACCCCAGGCCGATGCTCCCGCCCGTGCCGGTGGTCCGGCCCGGCGGCTGCGCGATCGCGGAGTTGATGCCGATGACCTGGCCGGTGGCGTCGACCAGCGGCCCGCCCGAGTTCCCCGGGTTGATCGCGGCGTCCGTCTGGATGGCGTTGATGAACGCCGTCTCGGCCTCGTCGCCCGCCGACACCGGCCGGTTGAGCGCCGAGACGATGCCCGTGGTCACCGTGCCCTCGAGGCCGAGCGGCGCGCCGATCGCGACGACCGGGTCCCCGACCCGCACCGCGTCCGAGTCGCCCAGCGCGAGCGGCACCAGGCCCTCGACGTCGACCTTGAGGACCGCCAGGTCGTAGTCCGCGGTGGCGCCGACGAGCGTCGCGTCCGCCTCGCGCCCGTCGGCGAACGTCACGACGAGCGTGCCGCCCGGTCCCGCGCCCGCGGCGACCACGTGGTTGTTCGTCAGCAGGTAGCCGTCCTGCCGCAGCACGAAGCCCGAGCCCGTCGCCGTCCCGCCCGAGCTCGTCGACTGGATCGACACGACGCTCGGCAGCACGGCGGCCGCGATCTCGGCGACCGAGCCCGCGGTCATCGCCCCGCCCACCGGCCCGCCCGCGGCGTCCGTCGGCCGGGTCACGGCGGCGGGCAGGCCCGCGTCCGCGAGGCGCCCCGAGCGCTCCGTCGAGCGGGCGCCGGCGATCCCGCCGAGGAACCCGGCACCGAGCGCGAGCACGACGAGCACGACCCCCCAGCCCGCGGACAGCCCGCGTCGCGTGCGTCGCTCGGCGGGCACCGGCGGCGGGTACCCCGGCGCCCACCCGGTCGCGGGCCACGCGCCGGGCGCGACGGGGGCCTGCGGGGCGTGCGCCCCGCCCGCGGCGCCGGGCGAGCCGTACGGCGCGTACCAGGGCGCGCGGTCGTCCTGCGGCGCGCGCGGCGCCGGGGCGGCGGGGGCGCGCTGCGCCGGGGGCTGCGAGTAGCCCAGCCCCGGGTAGCCGCCGCTCGACGGCGGGGCGTACGGGTGGGCGTCGGGGCGGTCAGGCCGTCCGGAGGGCGCCGCGAACAGCTCTCGCGCCCGCACGGCCTCCTGCGGCTGCGGCCGCGGCTCGTCGGCAGGGGGTGCCGGGGCCGCGTCCGGCGCGGGCGGGCGCTCCTCGTCCGACGGCAGCGGACGCGGCGCGTCCGGGCGCGCGGGCTCGTCGTGCGTGCTCATGAGCGGTCGAGGGCCCCGGCGACGGTCGACCAGCCGCGCGACAGCCGGGCCGGGACGCCGCCGTCGTACGCCTTCGCGGGGAAGGCCTCGACGATCGCCGACACGTCACCGCCCGCGACCACCTGGACGACGGTCGAGTCCGACTGCCACACGACGTGCCACGGCGCGTACGACAGCACGTACGCCTGGTGCTCGCCGATGGTCACGCGCTCCGCGCCGCGCAGCCGCGTGGCGTCGAGGCGGCCCGCCTGCTCGGTCACCACGGCCCGGCCCTGCGGCCCGGCGAGGTCGATCTCGAGCGCGCGGTCGTCGGCGTGCCAGCGGGTGCCGGTGACGGCCCAGCCGGCCGGCAGCGTGTCCGGGAACGCCCAGCCGCGGGCGCGCAGCGAGGCGACGACGTCCTGCCCGCCCTGCGCTCCGCCACCCTCGGCGGCCGCGGCGACCACCGGCGCGGCCGCCGACGCGCTGCCCAGCAGGTCGAGGTCCTCCCCGGGGTGCCCGACGGGCGCGACCGCGGGCCGGTCCCCCAGCACGAACAGCATCGCGGCGATCGCGCCGACGCCCGCGAGCGAGCCCGCCGCGAGCCGCGACACCTGCCGCCGGGGCGACACGTCGCCACGAAGCGCGCGGGCGCGGCGCCCGTGCAGCTCGGGCACACCCAGGGCCGGCTGCGCGAACGGGTCGCGCAGCACCGGGGCGGGAGCCGGGGCCGGGGCGGGCGCCGACGCCGCGAGGGACATCAGCCGCGCGGTCAGGTCCGGCGCCTGCGGCACGTCGTCGCTCGCCGCGGCCGCGAGCGCGCGGCGCGCGAGCCGGGCCGCCGCGAGCTCGTCGGCGCACCGCGGGCACGCGGTGACGTGCGCGAGCGCGCGCTCCGTCGCCGCGACGGACAGCCGCCCGTCGACGAGCGCGCTGAGCTGCGAGCCGAGGTGGTGGGTCACCGCGCGGCCTCCGCGCCGACCGCGTCCGGCACGTCGGCCGGGGCCGGGCTCGTCGGGGAAACCTCCAGCGGGGCGCGGTGCTCGAGCGACTCGCGCAGGCGCGCGCGGGCCCGGTGGATCCGCGAGCGCACCGTCCCGATCTTGATGCCGAGGGTCACCGCGATCTCCTCGTACGACAGGCCCTCGATGTCGCACAGCACGACCGCCGCGCGGTACTCGGGGGGCAGGTCCGCAAGGGCCCGCTGCACGTCGTGGTCGAGGTTGCCGTGCTCGTACGCGCGCTCGGGTGCGGCGAGGCCGTCGGTGCTCACGTAGCGGTCGTCGTCGTCGCCCATCGCGTCCATGCGGATGCGCTGACGGCGGCGCGCCTGGTCGAGGAACAGGTTCGTCGTGATGCGGTGCAGCCAGCCCTCGAACGTGCCGGGCGAGTACGTGTGCAGCGAGCGGAACACGCGCACGAACGTCTCCTGCGTGAGGTCCTCCGCGTCGTGCTGGTCGCCCGTGAGCCGGTACGCCAGCCGGTAGACGCGCGCGGAGTGCTCGCGCACGATCTCCTCCCACGTCGGCGGCTGCCAGGTGGGTCCTGCGGTGGCCTCGCTGCTCGGCACGCGCTCCCTCATCGCTCGGTGGTGCGGCGACCCGCGCCGCGCGAGCGCCCAGTGTCCCAGGCCCGCGAGGGGCCGCGCGACCGGGCGCCGGTCGACCATGCCAACGCCGCACCCGGACGATTCGTTCCCGCGGCGTGCGGGGCCGACCTCGCGGACTACGCTGGGGTCGCCCGCGACCGCGGGTGCTCACCGCGCACGTCGCGCCACCGCCAGGAGGCCATCATCTCCGCCGACAAGGCCAGCAGCTGGGTCTACGCCGAGGAGTTCCTCCCCGAGGACGAGGTGCTGCTCGCCGCGCGCGAGCGCGCCGCGCAGCTCGGTGCGAGCACCGTCACGCCCGGGACGGGTGCGGTGCTCACGCTGCTCGCCGCCGCGTCGAAGGCGCGCGCCGCCGTCGAGATCGGCACCGGGACGGGCGTCGCGTCGCTCTACCTGCTGCGCGGCATGCCCGCGGACGGCGTGCTCACGACGATCGACTCCGAGCTCGAGCACCACCGCGCCGCGAAGGAGTCGTTCGCGGACGCCGGCATCCGCTCGACCCGCACCCGCACCATCTCGGGCCGCCCGCTCGACGTGCTGCCCCGGCTCACGGACGCCGCCTACGACCTGGTGCTGCTGAGCCTGACGAGCACCGGGGGCCTGCTGGACTCGGCGCCGGAGTACCTCGCGCAGTCCCTGCGGCTGCTGCGCCCCGGCGGCGTGCTCGTGATCGACCACGCGCTGTGGCACGACCGGGTCGCGGACCCGGCGCGCCGGGACGAGGCGACGACGGTCGTGCGCGAGCTGGGCCGTGCGGTGCGCGCGGACGACCGGCTGCAGCCGGCGCTCCTGCCGGTGGGCGACGGCGTCCTGGCGGCCGTCCGCCGCTGAGCGCGGAGCGGCCGTCCGGGGCGCAGGTCGCCGTCCCGGCGCACGACGGCGCGCGGGTCCCGGCCCGGCAGGCCGGCGGTCTCAGGCGAGGTCGGTGAGGTAGCGCAGCAGCAGCCGCGCGCCGTAGCCCGTCGCGCCCTCGGTGACCTCGTGCTTGTCCGCGGCGGCACGCCCGGTGCCCGCGATGTCGAGGTGCGCCCACGCGCGGTCGCCCACGAAGCGGCGCAGGAACAGGGCGGCGGTGATGGAGCCCGCGCCGATCTTCCTGTCCTCGGGGACGTGGCGCAGGTCCGCGACCGAGCTGTGCACGGCCTCGTCGTACTCGTCGACGAGCGGCATCGGCCACGCGCGCTCACCGGTCTCGGCGCCGGCCCGCTGGAGCGCGGCGACGAGCGCGTCGTCCGTGCCGTACAGCGCGGCGTACTGCTTGCCGAGGCCGACGGTCGCCGCGCCGGTGAGCGTCGCGACGTCGACGAGCACGTCCGGGTCGAGCGTCGCGTCGGCCCACGCGAGCGCGTCGGCGAGCACGAGCCGGCCCTCGGCGTCGGTGTTGGCGATCTCGACCGTGGTGCCGCCGTACATCGACAGCACGTCGCCGGGCCGGTAGGAGGCGGCGCCGACGTGGTTCTCCGCGAGCGGCAGCACCGCGGTGACCGTGTGCAGCACGCCGGCCTTCGCGGCGCCGAGGACGGTCGCGAGCGCGACGGCGGCACCGGCCATGTCGGTCTTCATGGGGACCATCGACTCGCGCGGCTTGATGGACAGGCCGCCCGTGTCGTAGGTGATGCCCTTGCCGACGACGACGACGTGCTTCCCGCCGGCCGTCGCGGGCGTGTACGTCACGGTGACCAGGCGCGGCGGGGTCGCCGAGCCGGAGCCGACGGCGAGGATGCCGCCGAAGCCCTCGGCGGCGAGCTCCTTGGGGCCGCGGACCGTGACCGCGAGCCCGGCCTCGCCCGCGAGGCGGCGCGCCTCGTCGGCGAGCCACTGCGGGTTCTTGGTGCTCGACGGCGTCGACGCCAGCTCGCGCACGAGCCAGGTGGCCTGCGCGGCGGTGCGCGCCGACTCGACCGCGGCGCCCGCGCGCGTGCCGTCCCGGCCCAGGAGGACCAGGTCGGCCGACGGCTTGGCCGCGGGCGTGCGGGCCATGCTCAGCGGCACGTACGCCGCGAGCAGGTACCCCTCGACGAGCGCGCGCGCCGCGCGCGCCGCCTGGGACGCGGTGTGGCCCGCGTCGTCCCCGATGGTCGTCACGACGCGACGCAGCCCGCGCGTGGCGCGCGCCAGGGCGGCGCCCGCGCGGCGCAGGTCGGTGTCGGTCGACGCACCGATCCCGACGAGCACGATGCGCGGCGGCAGCCCCGCCCACGGCAGGGTCACGCCCGAGCCCGCGGGCCGCGGGAGCTGCACGACGAACGACTCGCCCGCCGCGCCCGTCAGCCCGGCGCGCTCCGCGAGCTCCGCCAGGTCGATGCCGTAGCGCGCCGCGGTCGAGGCCGCGCCGCGGCGCGGCTGCGGCCCCTCGTCCTCGTCGCCCGCGACAGCAGGGGCGACGGGGACGGCGACGGCGTCGACGTCCGGCTCGGTGAGGACGGGGCTGTCCGCCACGACCCCGCCGACGAGCGACACGGCCGGCAGGGCCCGGCCGATCGTCAGGGGACGACCAGCGGACACGTCAGCCCGCGACGGAGGTCAGTGCCTCGCCCAGCTCGGCGGCCTCGGTCGCGTTGAGCTCGACCACCAGACGTCCACCGCCCTCGAGCGGGACGCGCATCACGATCCCGCGCCCTTCCTTCGTCACCTCGAGCGGTCCGTCTCCGGTCCTCGGCTTCATCGCGGCCATGCGTGGCCTCTCCTTCGCCTCGTGCGTCCCGACCGGGTGCCCGGTGCGGCCCGCGGACGGCGCGTGCGCGCCGCTCGTGCCGCACCACCTGCGATCCCGTGGTGCCGGATGTCCGTGGACCATCCTAGGTCACAGGGCGGACATCACGGCGGCCAGCCGCTCGTCAGGCGCCAGAACCGCCACACCCACAGCGCCTGCAGGGCGAGCATGAGGACCACGACGAACGCGAACCACGCCCAGCGCGCGGCCCCCGGCCGGCGCACCACGCCCGCCGTGATCGCCCCCGCCGGGAACGCCAGCACGAGGAACCGCGCGAGGCTGCTGCCCGGCTCGATCGCGGCCGCGAGGTACAGCACGTACGCCGCGGGCCACACGTGCAGCTCGGGTCCCAGCCGCCACGCGGCGGGCACGACCAGCAGCGCGACGACGAACGCGACGGCGGCGGCCAGCACCCACCAGCCCGCGTCGCCGAACCAGAACGCCAGCACGTAGTCCCAGCCGCCGAACGGCGTGACCTCACGCGCCCCGCGCCAGGCCTCCTGCGTGCGCAGGTACCCCTCGGGCACGCCGGTCGCCCACCCGCACACGGCCGGCCACAGGAACCCGGAGACCACCGCGACGACCCCGAGGCCCAGCACCTTCGCCACGTCCCGCCCGGCGAACGCCTCACGGCCGCGCCGGGCCGCGTACCAGCGCGCCAGCAGGTGCACGCCGACGACGACCGCCATCGGCAGCGCGACCGCGCGCGTCAGGCCCAGCAGCACCAGCACGCCCGCCGTCGCGGCGTACCGGCGCCGCACGAGCAGCAGGAGCGCGGCGGCGACGAGCAGCAGCGCGAGCGACTCGGTGTACGCGACCTGCAGCACGGGCGACGTCGGGAACACCGCGACGAGCACGACGGTCGCGAGCGGCAGGCCCGGCCACGCCGCGCACGCCCGCGGCGCGCCGTGCACCACCGCGCGGTGCACCAGCAGCATCGCGACCGCGCCGAGCAGCAGCGACGTCGTCGGCGCCACGACCTCCCAGGACAGCGTCGTCGCCGCCATGAGGCCGCGCACCAGCACCGGGTACAGCGGGAAGAACGCCCACGCGCTCTGCACCACGCGCCCGTTCTCGTCCACGGGCAGCTCGTCGGGGTACCCCTCGTCGACGATCCGGTGGTACCACCCCGCATCCCAGAACAGCCCGGTGGACTCCGCGTACGACGGGTGCGCGTCCGCCCACGGCGTCGGGCCCTGGTGCGCGGCGGCGTGCAGCAGGAGCAGCGCGGAGACCCCGCGCGCGAGCCCGTACACGACCAGCACCTGCACCCACCACGCCCACGCGCGCGGGTCCCAGCGCGGACGCACGGGCCGGGCCCCGGGCTCCGGACCGGCCGTCACCTCCCGCTCCGGGCCCGGCGCCGCCGGCTCCCGCACGGTCGCCTCGGCCGTCGCGTCGCCCGTCACGGCGTCCACCTCGCGGCCCGTCACGCCATCCCCCGCACGGCCAGCTCGGGCGCGCGGTCGGCGCGGATCGCGGCGACCATGTCGAGCGTGCGTCGCGTCGCGCGCACGTCGTGCACGCGGAACACCCGCGCCCCCAGCCACGCCGCGACGGCCGTCGCCGCGAGCGTGCCCTCGAGCCGCTCCTCGGCGGGCAGCCCGAGCGTCTCCCCGACGAAGTCCTTGCGCGAGAACGCCATGAGCACCGGGTGGCCGAGCGCGACGAGCGCGGACGTGCGGCGCACCAGGTGCAGCGAGTGCCACGTGCTCTTGCCGAAGTCGTGCGTCGGGTCGACGAGCACGCTCGCGGGGTCGATGCCGAGGTCCACCGCCCGTCGCGCGGCGGCCGCGAGCGTGGCGACGACGTCGTCGACGACGCCGTCGAGCCCGGACCCGTGCTCGGGCGCCCGCTCGTCGCGCGCTCGCTCGTCGGACGCGGGGCGGACGCGCGGGTAGGTCACCCGGAACGGGTCCGTGCGCGGCGGTACTCCCCCGGTGTGCGAGCACACGACGCCCAGGCCGTGCTCCGCGGCGACCTCGACGAGCGCCGGGTCGTGCCCCGCCCACGTGTCGTTGACCAGGTCCGCGCCCGCGAGCGCCGCGGCGCGCGCGACCGACGACCGCCACGTGTCGACGCTGACCAGCAGGTCCGGGTGCCGGCGGCGCACGCGCTCGACGAGCGGCACGACCCGGGCGATCTCCTCGTCGACCGGCACGCGCGGCCCGCGCCCGGCCCGCACGCCGCCGAGGTCGACGACGTCCGCGCCCTCCTCCTCGGCGCGCGCGACCGCCGCGTCCGCCCCGGCCTCGTCGTACCGCGCGGGCGCGTAGAACGAGTCCGGCGTGCGGTTGACCACGGCCATGACGACCGGGTGGTCCGGGCCCAGCACCCGGTCGCGCAGGCGCACCGCGGCACCCGCCGCGGGCACGCCCGCGAGACCCGCGGCGCCGGGGACCGCCGTCACGACCCGGACGACGCGTCCGCCGCCTGCTGCGCGGCCTCGGCCTCGGCGGTCGCCGCCTCCTCGGCCGCCCGCAGCTCCGCGCCCCGGTCGAGCACCACCTGCACGGCCTCGGCCGCGGTGTCGACGACCTGGATGAGCTCGCGGTCGATCGGCGAGATGAGGCCCGCGTCGACGACCGGCCCGTTGATCCAGTCGAGCAGGCCCTGCCAGTGGTCGCGCCCGACGAGCACGATCGGGAACTCGATGACCTTGTGGGTCTGGACGAGCGTCAGCGCCTCGAACAGCTCGTCGAGCGTGCCGAAGCCGCCGGGCAGGACGACGAAGCCCTCGGAGTACTTCACGAACATCGTCTTGCGGGCGAAGAAGTACCGGAAGTTGACCCCGAGGTCGACCCAGTCGTTCATGCCCTGCTCGAACGGCAGCTCGATGCCGAGCCCGATCGAGACGCCGCCGGCCTCCTTGGCGCCGCGGTTCGCGGCCTCCATGATCCCGGGGCCGCCGCCGGTGATGACGGCGTAGCCGGCCTCGACGAGCCGCCGCCCCACCTCGGTGGCGACGCGGTACGCGGGCGCGTCGGCGGGCGTGCGCGCGGAGCCGAACACGCTCACCGCGGGACCGACCTCGGCGAGCGCGCCGAAGCCCTCGACGAACTCCGACTGGATGCGCATGACGCGCCACGGGTCGTCGTGCAGCCAGCTCGCGCCGCCCACGGGGCGGCTCAGCAGGCGCTGGTCGGACGTGGTGGAGGGGATCTGGTGGCCGCGCAGGAGCACCGGCCCCTTGCGGTAGCCGCGGCCGGGTGCGGGCTGTCCGTCGTCGCTCATGCCGTGCAGCCTAGGAGGTGAGCCAGACCCGCATCGCCTCGTACGACGAGTGGATCTGCGCGACCGGGCAGCGCTCGTCGTCCTTGTGCGCGAGCATCGCGTCGCCGGGGCCGAAGTTCACGGCGGGGATGCCGAGCTCGGCGAACCGGGCCACGTCGGTCCAGCCGTACTTGGGCGCGGGCCCGCCGCCGGTGACGGCGAGCACCGCGGCGGCGAACTCCTGCGCGGCCGGCGCGTCCAGGCCGGGCCGCGCGCCGGGCGCGGCGTCGGTGACGACCACCTCGTACCCGTCGAGCAGGTCGCGCACGTGCGCCTCCGCGTCGGCCACGGACGACGAGGGCGCGAACCGGTAGTTCACCGTGACGACGCACCGGTCGGGGATGACGTTCGTCGCCGTGCCACCGCCGATGAGCACCGCGTTGAGGCTCTCGCGGTACGCGAGGCCGTCGACGTCCACGGTGCGCGGCTCGTACGCCTCGAGCCGGCGCAGCACCTCGCCGGCCTTGTGCACGGCGTTGTCGCCCGCCCACGCGCGCGCCGAGTGCGCCGCGACGCCCGTCAGCCGCACCTCGGCCCGCAGCGTCCCGTTGCAGCCGCCCTCGAGCCCGCCGTTCGACGGCTCCCCCAGCACCGCGAAGTCCGCGGTCAGCCAGTCCGGGTGGTGGCGCACGAGGCGCCCGAGGCCGTTGAGGTCCGCGGCGACCTCCTCGTGGTCGTAGAACACCCACGTGACGTCGCGCGTCGGCGCGTCGAGCCGCACGGCGAGCGCGAGCGCGACCGCGACGCCGGCCTTCATGTCGACCGTGCCGCGGCCCCACAGCTCGTCGCCGACGAGCCGCGTCGGCAGGTTGTCCGCGACCGGCACGGTGTCGAGGTGACCGGCGACGACGACGCGCTGGGCGCGGCCCAGGTGCGTGCGGGCGACGACGGCGTCGCCGTCCCGCAGGACCTCGAGGTGGGGCGCGGTGCGCAGCGCCGCCTCGACGAGGTCGGCGAGCGCGCGCTCGTCGCCGCTCACCGAGGGGACGTCGCAGATCGCGCGGGTCAGGGCGACCAGGTCGCCGCGGGGGTCGAGTGCCGTCACGACGACCGAGCCTAGGCCGCCCGGGGCGCCCCTGGGCGGCCGCGAGGCGCGCGGGCGGCGGGATACCGATCGGTAACCGAGTTCCCGACCGTAGGCTATGCCGCCATGAGCTCTCGCCCCGCCTGGGGGTTCGGTCTCGCGACCACCACCCTCGACGGCACCACCCTCGACACCTGGTACCCCGCGCCCGCCCTCGGCGAGCCCGACGAGGACGCCCAGCCGCCCGCCGACCTGCACGAGCACGTGGACGAGGCGCGCCGCGTGCGCGTGCACGTCGTGCGCACCGTCGTCGACCTGGACGCCCCGCCGGCCGGGACCTCGGACGCGTACCTGCGCCTGCACCTGCTGTCGCACCGGCTCGTGCAGCCCAACACGATCAACCTCGAGGGCATCTTCGGCGCGCTGCCGAACGTCGTGTGGACGGACCGCGGCCCGTGCGCCGTCGAGGGCTTCGAGGAGACCCGCGCGCGGCTGCGCGCCGCGAACCGCGTCGCCCCGGCCGTGTACGGCGTCGACAAGTTCCCGCGCATGGTCGACTACGTCCTGCCCACGGGCGTGCGGATCGCCGACGCCGACCGCGTGCGCCTGGGCGCGCACCTGGCCGCGGGCACGACCGTCATGCACGAGGGCTTCGTGAACTACAACGCGGGCACGCTGGGCACGTCGATGGTCGAGGGCCGCATCTCCCAGGGCGTCGTCGTGGGCGACGGCTCCGACGTCGGGGGCGGCGCGTCGATCATGGGCACGCTGTCCGGCGGCGGCCGCGAGGTCGTCTCGATCGGCAAGCGCACGCTGCTCGGCGCGAACGCGGGCCTCGGCATCGCGCTCGGCGACGACTGCGTCGTCGAGGCCGGGCTGTACGTCACCGCGGGCACCAAGGTCACGCTCGTCGGGTTCGGCGGCGACGACGAGGGCTCCGTGGTCAAGGCCCGCGCCCTGTCCGGCGCGAACGGCGTCCTGTTCCGCCGCAACTCGCTCACCGGCGGGGTCGAGGCGGTCGCGCGAGCGGGCTCGGGCGTCCAGCTCAACGCCGCGCTGCACGCCAACTGAGGTGTCCCGGGGACGTCGTCGGCCGCGTGCGCGCCGGCGCCGGCTGGTCGCGCGCGGGCTGGTCACGGTGCTCGTCGGCGCCGCCGTGCTCGCGGGTGCCGTCGTGCTCGTCGTCACCGCGCTCGACCGCCTGCAGCCCGAGCCGCCCGTCGTCGCCCGCTGCACGGCGACGCTCGGCGGGACCGACTGGAGCCTGAGCGCGGACCAGGCGCAGCACGCCGCGCTGTTCGCCGCCGTCGCCCAGCGCCGCGGCCTGCCCGCGCGCGCCGTGACCATCGCGATCGCCACGGCCCTGCAGGAGTCGAAGCTCGCGAACATCGACTACGGGGACCGCGACTCCGTCGGGCTGTTCCAGCAGCGGCCGTCGCAGGGCTGGGGCAGCGTCGAGGAGATCCTCGACCCCGTCTACTCCGTCGGGAAGTTCTACGACGGGCTCGTCAAGGTCCGCGGGTACGAGGACATGGCGATCACCGACGCCGCGCAGGCCGTGCAGCGCTCGGCGTTCCCCGAGGCGTACGCGCAGCACGAGGTGCGCGCCCGGGCGTGGGCGTCCGGGCTCACCGGCCAGTCCCCCGCCACGGTCACGTGCCGGCTGCCGGAGTCCGACGACGGCAGCGTCGCGGCGGTCCGCGAGCGCGTGGAACGGGACTTCGGGGACCTGCCGCTGCGCGCCCTGGACTCGGGCGTCGTCCTCGACGCGTCCGCGCTCGGCGGCGACCCGACCCGCGCGGGGTGGGCCGTCGCGTCGTGGGCCGTCGCCACCGCCCACGAGCTGGGCGTGCAGCGCGTCGACGTCGCCGACCGCACGTGGACACGTGAGAGCGGTGCGTGGACGACGAACGACCGGGGCCCGCGCGACGCGGGGTCGGTCCGCGTCGGCCTCTAGGCCGCGCCGCTCGCCGGCCCGCTCGTCGACCCCGCCGCGGGACCGCCGCGCCGCGCGTCCGGGCCACCGCGGGAGACGCCGAACGCCACCGCGGCCACGAACGCGAGCACCGCGCCCCACCAGCCCAGCCCGACGAGCGCGCCCAGCAGACCCACGCCGACGAACGGCGCGAGCTGCGTGAGGTAGCGCCCCGGCCACGGCAGCCGCGACGGGGAGCGCGGCGCGTTCCACCGCGCCCACACGAGCACGACGACCGCGACGAGCAGCACCGCGAGCACCGCGGCCAGCGCCTCGCGGCCCGGCACGTCCGCACGCTGCCCGAGGCGCCAGCCCGTGACGCCCGCGAGCACCAGCAGCCCGAGCTCGGCGAGGAACGCCACCAGCGACAGCGGGCCCGGCACGCCGGACGCGCCCCGACCGGCACCCCCGCGCTGCGCGTCGGGACCTCCGGTGCCGCTCATGTCAGCGCTGGTCGGCGGGGACGTAGTCGCGCGCGACCTCGCCGGTGTACACCTGGCGCGGGCGGCCGATCTTCGTCGCCGGGTCGTTCATCATCTCGCGCCACTGCGCGATCCAGCCGGGCATCCGGCCGAGCGCGAACAGCGGCGTGAACATCGCCCGGTCGAAGCCCATCGCCTTGTAGATGAGACCCGTGTAGAAGTCGACGTTCGGGTACAGCTTGCGCGAGATGAAGTACTCGTCGTTGAGCGCGATGTCCTCGAGCGTCATCGCGATCTCGAGCAGCTCGTCGGCCGCGCCCAGCGCCTCGAGCACGGCGTGCGCGCTCTTCTTCACGATCGCGGCGCGCGGGTCGTAGTTCTTGTAGACGCGGTGCCCGAAGCCCATGAGGCGGACACCCTGCTCCTTGTTCTTCACGCGGCGCATGAAGTCCGTGGCGTCGCCGCCGTTGGCCTTGATCTCGTCGAGCATCGTCAGCACGGCCTCGTTGGCGCCGCCGTGCAGCGGGCCGGACAGCGCGTTGATGCCGGCCGCGACCGACGCGTACAGGTTCGCGTGCGACGACCCGACGATGCGCACCGTCGAGGTCGAGCAGTTCTGCTCGTGGTCCGCGTGCAGGATGAGCAGCTTGTCGAGCGCCTCGACGACGACCGGGTCCGGCTCGTACTGCTGGTACGGGACCGCGAACGTCATGCGCAGGAAGTCCTCGACGTACCCACGGCTGTAGTCCGGGTAGAGCAGCGGCTCGCCCTTGGACGTGCGGTGCACGTAGGAGGTGATCGTGCGCGTCTTCGCGAGGATCAGCACCGTGGCGAGCTCGACCGTCTCCGGGTCGAACGGGTCGAGCGACTCCGGGTAGAACGTCGACAGCGCGTTGATCGCTGACGACATGACGGCCATCGGGTGCGCGCCGCGCGGGAACGTCCCCATGAAGGTGCGGAAGTCCTCGTGCACGAGCGTGTGCCGGTTCACGCGCTCGCTGAACGCGTCGAGCTCCGACTGCGACGGCAGCTCGCCGTGGATGAGCAGGTAGGCCACCTCGAGGAACGTCGACTGCTCCGCGAGCTGCTCGATCGGGTAGCCGCGGTAGCGCAGGATCCCCTGGTCACCGTCGATGTACGTGATCCGCGACTCGCACGACGCCGTGTTCATGAACCCCGGGTCCACGGTCACCAGGCCCGTGTCCCGCAGCAGGGTGGAGACCACCACTCCGTCGTTGCCCTCCGTCGCGGTGACGACGGGCAGGTCCTTGGCCTGGCCGTTCACGACCAGCTGGACCGGTGAGGTGATGGTCTCGGACATGGCGTTCCTTCCTGCCACGACCGCGGCGCGATCGCGCGCGGGGTCGTCGCCGACGTCGGCCTGACGGCCGCAGCGGTGGGCCTCCGTTGGCCTCCGACGACCGTACCTGCGCCCGCCCGGTGGTGACGAATCCTGGGACGACCCGATCGGATGTGAAACAACTCACACGGCCCCCTCAGGCGCCGCGCAACCTCGCCGCGGCCTCCGCGACCGCCTCGTCGGACGCCGTGAGCGCGACCCGCACGTGACCGCGCCCCGCGGGCCCGTAGAACGACCCCGGCGCGACCAGGATCCCCAGGCCGGCCAGGTCCGCGACCGTCTGCCAGCAGTCCTGCCCGCCGGCCGGACGCACCCACAGGTACAGGCCCGCGGCGGACTCGTCGACGACGTACCCGGCGTCCTCGAGCGCCGCGCGCAGCACCGCGCGCCGCGCGCGATACCGCTCGCGCTGCTCGGCCACGTGCGCGTCGTCGTCGAGCGCGACCGTCATCGCCGCCTGCACCGGGCCGGGCACGATCATGCCCGCGTGCTTGCGGGCCTCGAGCAGCCCCGCGACGAGGAGCGGGTCGCCCGCGACGAAAGCCGCGCGGTACCCGGCGAGGTTCGACTGCTTCGACAGCGAGTACACCGCGAGCAGGCCCGTGACGTCGCCACCCGTGACCCGCGGGTCCAGCAGGCTCGGCACGCCGTCGGTCGCCCACGGCTCGTCCCACGCCAGCTCGGCGTAGCACTCGTCGGACGCCACGACGACCGGCCGGCCGTCCCGCCGCGCCGCCTCGCGCGCCGCCGCGACGACCGCCGCGAGCTCGTCGGCGCCCAGGACCGCGCCGTGCGGGTTCGCAGGGGAGTTCAGCCACACCAGGCGCACGTCCCCGCGGCCCTCGGCGAGGCGCGCCGCCGGGTCCGCGCACGGCTCGGGCGCCGCGCCGGCCAGGCGCGCACCCACGTCGTACGTCGGGTACGCGACCGCCGGGTGCAGCACCGTGTCGCCCTCGCCCAGAACGAGCAGCGACGGCAGCAGCGCGACGAGCTCCTTCGAGCCCACCGTCGGGAGCACGCCCGCCGGGTCGAGCCCGGGCACGCCGCGCCGACGCGCGAACCAGCGCACGACCGCCTCGCGCAGCGCGGCGGTGCCCCACGTCGTCGGGTACCCCGGCGAGTCCGCCGCGGCGACGAGCGCGTCACGCACCACCGCCGGCGTCGGGTCCACCGGCGTGCCGACCGACAGGTCGACGATGCCGCGCTCGTGCGCACGCGCCTGCTGCGCGTACGGCACGAGCGTGTCCCACGGGAAGTCCGGCAGAGCGCCGGTCAGCAGCCCCACGGGACGCGGGTCACTCGCCGTGCACGCGCAGCGGCAGCGTCGCGATCAGCGGGTGGTCCTTGTCGATCTCACCCATCTTCGCGGCACCGCCCGGCGAGCCGAGGTCGTCGAAGAACTCGACGTTCGCCTTGTAGTACTCGCTCCACTGCTCGGGGACGTCGTCCTCGTAGTAGATCGCCTCCACCGGGCACACCGGCTCGCAGGCGCCGCAGTCCACGCACTCGTCGGGGTGGATGTACAACGACCGCTTGCCCTCGTAGATGCAGTCCACGGGACACTCCTCGATGCACGCCTTGTCCTTGACGTCCACGCAGGGCTCGGCGATCACGTACGTCACGGTCGATCCTCCACTTGACGGGTTCTCCCTAGTATTCCCCACATGCGCACGCGCACGATCCTGTGTCCACCTCGTGACGCCCACGCGGTCGGTCGATGACCGGCCCCCGACCCTGGCGCGAGGCCACCGCCGGCACGCGCGTCGTCGTCCGGCGCCGCCTCGTGCCGCCGCCGCCCGACGGCCCGCACCTCACCGACGTCCTCGGCGTGGTGCTCCGCGTCGACGACGACGGTCTCACGCTCGACACGTCACGCGGGCCGTCGCGGATCCCGGGCGCCGACGTCGTGCTGTGGAAGCCGATCCCGCCGCCGCCCGAGCGCCGCGCGCGCCGTCACTGATCCCGGCGCCCTACGACCGTCCCCTCGGCCGCGTCCTTCTCGTCCTTCTTGTCGTCGTCCTTGTCCTTCGACGGCGGCTTGCCGCACACCACGCGGTTCTGCGGCTTGTAGCGCCACGTGTTCGTCGTGGTGTCCTTCAGCTCCCCGTCCAGCAGGAGCCGGCGCGTCACCGTCACCGAGAAGCCGGGGTTGCCCGCGGCCTGCGGCGTGCACGTGCGCGACGTCGAGTACACGGTCGACGGCTGCACCACGCCCGAGCGCCCGCTCGTGGAGTGCTCCACCGTCCAGTACTTGGTGCCCCAGATCCGCACGTACGCGCGGCCGTTCGCCACCCAGCCCTGCACGAGCGCCCCGTACGGCGTGGTGTTCTTCCACTTCATGTCGATGACGCCGGTGAAGATCGTCGCCTCACGGCCCTCCGGGTAGCGCGTGAACCACTCGCTGTGCGGCGTGTGCTCGACGTCCTCCATGCCCGCGAGGAACGCGGCGTTGTACGTCGTGGTCGACACCTGCGACAGGCCACCGCCCCACGCGTCGGAGTGCTCCCCGTTGACGATCGCGCCCGCCTGCACGAAGCCGTGCGCCGCGTCGATCGGCCCGAGCGACTCCGTCAGGCTGAACGTCTCGCCGGGCCGGATCAGCACGCCCGTGATGTTCGCCAGGCCCTGGCGGATGTTCTGCGTGCGGCGCGGCTCGCTCGTCAGCGGCGTGGAGAACTCCCCCACGACCTCCTTGATGCCGAGCTTCTCGAGCGCCTCGGTGCTCTCCTTCGGGTCCGTCTGCGACAGCTCCACGGTCGCGGTGCGGTCCTGCGCGGACACCACCTGCGCCACGGCCTGCGCCACGTCGTCCGGCGCGACCGTCGTGCCCGGCTCGCCGGGCACCAGCACCGGCTTGTCGCCCTGGAACTCGAACCGCGCGTCCGACGCCGACGTCAGCACGCCCTCGGGGAGCTGCGCGACGACCTCCTGCGCGAGCGCCTCGCCGTCGAGCTGCAGCACCAGCTCGCCGTCCTGCGGCTGCATCGACGCCGCCGCGGCCAGCGTGGCCGGCTGCAGCACCGCGAGCTTCTCCGCGACCTCCACCGAGATCGGCGCCGACACCAGCGGCTTCGCCACCTCGTCCAGCGCCGCCTGCGCCTCGGCCTGCGTGATCTCCGGCTCGACGACGACCGTCGGCAGGGCGAGCGGCTGCGCGCCCACGAGCCAGTCCCGCGCGACGACCTCCGCGGCCGCCTCCTGGTCCAGCGCCCAGCCCTCGCTCGCGTCCGTCATCACGGCGGAGCCGTCGACGAACATGACCGCGCCGTCGACCGGCGCGAGCGACAGCGACGTGCCCAGCGCCTCGAGCGCCGAGGTGAGCCGCGCCTCGTCGACCTGCGTCACCGGCTCCTGCTCACCGAGCCCGACGACCTGGTCCCACAGCCGCTTCGGGTCCGCGAGGTCCACGCCCGTCAGCCGGTCGACCGTCGCCCGCGCGTCGAACGTCAGCCCCGCGGCCTGCGGGTCCAGCGTCGCCTGCGCGTCGTTCGCGACGACCTCGACGGCGTCCTGCGTCGTCGGCGCGAGCTCGGACTCCAGGCGCTCGACCGCCGCGTCCGCCGTCAGGCCACCGATCTCCACGCCCGCGACCGACGCGCCGCGCGCCACGCGGTCCGCCGTCAGGTAGCTCGCGCCCACGTACGCCGCGCCCAGCAGCACGACGACGCCCGCGGTCACCGCGAGGCGGCGCGGCCAGCGGTGCGTGCGCTCCTCGGACGCGAAGTCGTCGAACGGCGAGTCCGGGCGCGGCGCCTCGGGCACGGGCCCGCCGGTCACGCGCGGCGGGCCGCCGACGGGCGGCGCGGGCTGGGCCGGCGCCGCCGTCGGCGTCGTCGCCTCCGCCGCGGCGGGCAGGACGACCGTCGCGTCCTGGCTCTCGCGGCGCGGGAAGACGGACTCGCGTGCCGGGGAGCCGGTGACCGGCGTCGCGGCGGCCGGGCCTGCCGCGGCCGGGGCCGCCGGGGTCCGCTCGACCTGCGCGGGGACCGGCGGGAGCACCGTGGTCTCCGCCGCGGACCGGTCGTCCGGGGCGAGCGCGGGCACGACGACCTGCGTGGGCGCCTCGTCGCCCGCGGCGGGCGCCGCGGGGGCGCTCTCGTCCGGCGACTCCGCGGGGGCCACGGAAGCCTCGTCCCGCGCGTCCGTGGGCGCCGACTCGTCGGCGGCGCCCGCCGGGGTCTCGTCGACCGCCGGCTCGTCGGCCTCGCTCGCGTCCGGCTCGCCCGCGGCGGCGTCGGCCTCGGGTTCGTCGGCCTCGCTCGCGTCCGACTCGTCTGCGGCGGCGTCGGCCTCGGGCTCGTCGACAGCGGGCTCGTCGACAGCGGGCTCGTCGGCGACGGACGCCGCGGTGGGCTCGTCGGTGACGGGCGTCGAGCCGGCCTCGTCGGCGGGCGTCGGGGTGGGCGCGTCGACGACGGCGGCCGGGTCGAACACGGCGACCGGGCGCGGGGCGGCCGCGGGGGTGGCCGCGGGCTCGGGAGCGGTCGACTCGTCACCCGCGCTGTCGGCGGCGGGCTCGGACGGCTCGTCGGTCGCGTCCTCGGCGGCGGGCGCCGGCGGCACGGGCGTCTCCGCCTCCTCCGCGGGCGCGGCGGGCGTCGGAGCTGCGCCCTGCTCGTCGGTGCTGTCGGCGACCGGCTCCTCGGCCGGCGCGACGTCGCCGGTGCCGGCCGTCTCGGCGACGTCGCCGGTCGGGGCCTCGCCGGTGGCGTCGCCCACCGCTGCCTCGGGCTCGGCGTCGACGGCCTCGACGGAGTCCGGCACGGAGGTACCGGGCTCGCCGGCCTCCGGCGCGGCGGTGGCCGCGTCGTCGTCGGCGGGCGACTCGGCCGCGGCGGCCGGCTCGGTCTCCGTGACGACCGTCCCCTCGGTCGGGACCTCGGCGTCCGGGGCGCCACCGGCCTCGTCGGAGGCGGGCGCGCTCTCGTCCGCGGCGGCGGTCGCGGGCGCGACCTCGTCGGACGCCGCGTCGACGGCCTCCCCCTCGTCGGACGCAGCCTCGTCGGACGCAGCCTCGTCGGACACAGCCTCGTCGGACGCGCTGTCGTCGGACACCGCCTCGTCGGACGCGGGCTCGTCGGTCGCGGGCTCGTCGGACGCGCTCTCGTCAGCCGCGGTCCCGGCGGTCGCGCTGTCGTCGGCGGACGGCTCGTCGGCGGCGGACGGCTCGGGAGCGTGGACCACGGGGTTGGGCCGGGTCTCGTCGCCGAGCTCCTCACGGGTGGAGGGCGTGGCGCCCCACACGGGCCAGACGACCTCGTCGGCCGATCTTCCGCTCGACGGCTCCTGGGGGGCGGGCGCGTCGGAGTCGGTACGGTCGGTCATCGCTTCCCCTGCTCGGTCGTGTTACGCCCGGCGAGTCTACGTCGCGGGCACCCGCGGATCGCGCACGCGCGCGCGGCCGCGGGGCCGGGCGGGTGACCTGTGATGAGATCGTGACCTAGCGCAGGCCGCGCAGGCGTCCTTCCAGGTGGACGAGGCCCCCGGTGTCGGGCGCGCCGCGCTGCGCGACGAGCACCTCGCCGACGACGACGTCGTGGTCGCCCGCGCCGTGCAGCGCGCTGGTGCGGCACTCGAACCAGGCCGCGGCGCCGTCGACGCGCACGCCCGCGGCGACCTGCGGGTCGTGGTGCGGGACGCGGGCGAGCTGCTCGACCGCGGGGCGGCCCGGGGACGCGAGCCAGTCCGCCACCGGCGCCTGGTCGGCGCCGAGCACCGACACGGTCCACGTGTCGACCTCGTCGAGCGCGTCGCGCAGGCGCGCGTCGGTGTGCACGCAGAACAGCAGCAGCGGCGGGTCGAGGGACACGGACGCGACCGAGCTGACGGTCATCGCCCAGACGGTGCGTCGCCACGTGGTGGTGACGACCGCGACGCCCGCGGGCAGCGCCGCGACGACGGTGCGGAAGTCGTCCGGCAGGGTCCCGGCGCTCACGCGCCCTCGGGCGGGGTCGGGGCCGGCGGGGTGGGGATGGCGCGCGGCGGCCGGGGCGTGTCGTCGAACCACGCCCGCGGGGCCAGCGCCCCGAGGACGACCGCGGCGAACGAGCCGCCGAGCCACGCGTACCCGAGCCACGGCGCGTCCACCCGGTCCCCCACGGGCACGAGCACGTCCCCGCCGGGGCCGGTCTGCGACAGGACCGCGACGGCGAGCAGCACCCCGCCCGCGATGCCCACGTACGCCGGCCAGCCCGCCCACGCGCGCACCATGACGGTCGCGGCGAGGACGAGCGCGACGGCGGCGAGCAGCCCCCACGGCGCGGCGCCGCGGTGCACGACGGTGCCGAGGGCCCCGACGAGGAGGCCGAGGAGGAACGCGAGGAGGGCCCGCACGATCGACTGCGGGGTCAGCGGCTGCACGGCGTCAGGCTACCGGCCGCACCCCTGCGGGCCACGCGGCGGCCGCGAGGTCCCCCGAGCCGGGCGCGAGGCGGTACTGCTCGACGGGCAGGACGGGCTCGGCGAGCCCGAGGCTCAGCCCGTACACGCCGAGCAGCGCGTCGTCGTCGACGGCGCGCACCTGCTGGACCTGGGTGGCGTGCGCGGCGAGGGCGGCCAGCACCGCGTCGCGCACGGCGCGCGTGTCGACCTCGAGCGCGACCTCGTCGTCCGGCACGACGACGGACGCGAACACGTCGTCGTCCGCGGGGCGGGCCAGCGGCGCGACGTCGAGGCGGCGCAGCGCGGCCCGGGCGGCGCGCGCCCGCGTGCGACCCTGCGCGGCCCACAGCACCACCGGCACGGTGTGCCCGTCGCGCGCGGCGAGCTCGAGCGCGCGGTGCGTGACGTCGTGCGCGCGCACGTGGTCCGGGTGCCCGTAGCCGCCGCCCGGCTCGTACGTCACCACCACCTCGGGGCGGCGGTCGACGACGAGCGCGGCGAGCGGCGCGGCGAGGTCGTCGAGCGGCTGCGCGGCCAGGGCCGTGCCCGCGGCGACCGCCTCCGGGGCGGCGACCGCGCGCCGGCCCTCGTCGGCCCACGCCATGCCCGAGTCCTCGTACCGCGCGCCGGTGAGGGCGTCGAGGAACACGTGGTCGGTCACGCCCAGCGCCGCGAGCGCGGCGGCGAGCTCGGTCTCGCGGTGCGCCGCGAGCGCCGGGCCGTCGCCCTCGAGGTGCGCGAGGGCGTCGCCGATCACCTCGCCGCGCTCACCGCGTGTGCAGGTCACCAGGGTCACGGGCCGGTCCGCCGCCGCCCACGTCGCGAGCAGCGCGCCGGTCGCGAGCGTCTCGTCGTCGGGGTGCGCGTGCACCGCGAGCAGACCGCCCGTGCCCACGGCTCAGCCCTTCTTGGTGCGGGCCCAGATGCGCGCGCGCTCCGTCTGGTCGAGGACGACCTTGCGGATGCGGACGATCTCGGGCGTCACCTCGACGCACTCGTCCTCACGCGCGAACTCGAGGGACTCCTCGAGCGTCAGCTTGCGCGGGGGCACCAGGTTCTCGAACGACTCCGCCGTGGACGAGCGTATGTTGTTGAGCTTCTTCTCCTTGGTGATGTTGACGTCCATGTCCTCGTTGCGGGAGTTCTCCCCGACGACCATGCCCTCGTACACCTCGGCGGTCGGCTCGACGAAGAACGAGCCGCGCTCCTGGAGGTTGAGCATCGCGAACGGCGTCGCGACACCGGCGCGGTCCGCGACGAGCGAACCCGTCATGCGGGTCTCGATGACGCCGGCCCACGGCTCGAAGCCCTCGGCGATGGACGACGCGATGCCCGTGCCGCGGGTCTCGGTGAGGAACCGCGTGCGGAACCCGATGAGGCCGCGCGCGGGGACGACGAACTCCATGCGCACCCAGCCCGTGCCGTGGTTGCTCATGGTCTCCATGCGGCCCTTGCGCTGCGCGAGGAGCTGCGTGACGGCGCCGAGGTACTCCTCGGGGACGTCGATCGTCATGCGCTCCATCGGCTCGTGCACCTTGCCGTCGACGACCTTCGTGACGACCTGCGGCTTGCCGACGGTCAGCTCGAAGCCCTCGCGGCGCATCTGCTCGACGAGGATCGCCAGCGCCAGCTCGCCGCGGCCCTGGACCTCCCACGCGTCGGGGCGGTCCGTGGGGACCACGCGCAGCGACACGTTGCCGATGAGCTCCTTGTCGAGGCGGTCCTTGACCTGGCGCGCGGTGACCTTGTGCCCCTTGCCGCCCTTCCCCGCCAGCGGGCTGGTGTTGATGCCGATCGTCATCGAGATCGCCGGGTCGTCGACCGTGATGGGCGGCAGCGGGCGCGGGTCGTCCGGGTCGGTGAGCGTGTCGCCGATGGTGATGTTCTCGATGCCGGCGACGGCGACGATGTCGCCGGGGCCCGCGGAGTCCGTGGGCACGCGCTCCAGCGCCTTGGTCTCGAGCAGCTCGGTGATGCGCACGTTCTGCTGCGAGCCGTCGTTGCGGACCCACGCGACCGTCTGGCCCTTGCGCAGCGTGCCGTTGAAGATGCGCAGCAGCGCGAGGCGGCCGAGGAACGGCGAGGCGTCGAGGTTCGTGACGTGCGCCTGCAGCGGCGCGTCCTCGTCGTACGTCGGCGCGGGGATCTTCTCGAGGATCGTCGCGAACAGCGGCTCGAGGTTCTCGCTGTCCGGCAGAGCACCGTCGGCGGGCTGCTCGAGCGACGCGCGGCCCGCCTTGGCGGACGCGTAGACGACGGGCACGTCGAGGATCGAGTCGAGGTCGAGGTCCGGGACGTCCTCGTGCAGGTCGGACGCGAGGCCCAGCAGCAGGTCGGTGGCCTCGGCGACGACCTCGGTGATGCGGGCGTCGGGGCGGTCGACCTTGTTCACGACGAGGATGACCGGCAGCTTCGCGGCGAGCGCCTTGCGCAGCACGAAGCGGGTCTGCGGGAGCGGGCCCTCGGACGCGTCGACGAGCAGGACGACGCCGTCGACCATCGACAGGCCGCGCTCGACCTCGCCGCCGAAGTCCGCGTGGCCCGGGGTGTCGATCACGTTGATCGTGATGCCGTCGGGCTGCCCCGCGGCCGCCGCGGCCGGTCCGTGGTACCGGACCGCGGTGTTCTTCGCGAGGATCGTGATGCCCTTCTCGCGCTCGAGGTCGCCGGAGTCCATCGCCCGCTCGTCCACGTGGTCGTGGGCCCCGAACGCGCCCGACTGCCACAGCATGGCGTCGACGAGGGTGGTCTTGCCGTGGTCGACGTGGGCGACGATCGCGACGTTGCGCAGGTCGCCGCGGACGGCCGCTGCGGTGACGGACGAGGGCATGCGGGCTCTTCTCGAGTGGAGGAAAAGGGGGAGACGCCGACGGCGGCGCCGATCGATCCTACCCGCCGGGCCCGAACCGGTGGGTGTCGCGCTGCCCACACCGCTGCCCGCACCGCCGCCCGCGCAGCGCGGCGACGGCGCGTCTCAGGCCGTCGTGGCCCAGGCCCACCAGTCGGTGAGGTCGGCGCGCGACAGCCGCAGCAGCGGGACGTCGCCCACGTCCGGGGTGCCCTCGGCGGGCTCCGCGCGCGTCGCCGTGAGCGCCGGGGCGTGCACCAGCGGGAGCACCGCGCCCGCCTCCACGAGCCGCTGCGCGAGCGCCGCCATGTCCTGGGCCTGCTGCGCCGGGTCGGTGCGGGCGGCGAGCGCCGCCAGCGCGGCGTCCGTCGCCTCGTCGGACCAGCCCGTGACGTTCGCGGTGCCGTCGCTCCCCCACCGGCCGACGAGCGAGGCGACCGGCAGCTCGTCCTGCGCGGTCGGCACGAGCGCCACGTCCCAGCCGTCCGGCGCGGACCACAAACCCGTGACCGGGTCCGCGCCCGCGAGGACGAGGTCGAGCCCCGCCTCGCCCGCCGCGTCGGTGAGCAGCGCGACCGCCTGCGCCCGCAGCGGGTCGGTCGTGCCCGCGAGCAGCCGCACCGGGACGGGCGCCTCGAGGTCCGGCGCGTCCGCCAGCAGCGCGGCGGCCGCCGTCGCGTCCGGGGGCGTGGTCGCCACGTCGCCGCCCGCGCCCTCCCCCACGCCGGGGAGCACGGACGCGTCGACCGTCGCGCCCGGCCACAGCGGCCCGACCACCTCGTCGACCAGCCGATCGCGCGGGACCGTGAGCCACAGCGCCCGCCGCACGGCCGCGGAGCGCGCGGGGACGTCCTCGTCGGCCTGCGCGACGAGCTGCCACGCGGCGTCCCCGCCGACCTCGACCGCCGCGTCCGCGTCGGCGAGCGCGTCGACGACGTCCTGCGTCGCGACCGGCGCGACCACGTCCGCCGCGCCGTCGGCCAGCGCGGCGACCTGGTCGAGCGGGTGCAGGTCCGCGCGCACCAGCACCGAGTCGAAGCGCGCGGGGCGCGACCCCGTGTACCGCTCGTTGCGCACCAGGCGCACGCTCGCGCCCGCACGGACCGCCGCGACCGCGTACGGGCCCGTGGTCACCGCGTCCGCGACGCTCGCGGCCAGCGCGTCGTCGTCGAACGCGGTCCGCCACGCGCGGGACACCGCGACGAGCGCGTCGCGGTGCTGCGCGGGCTCGGTGACCGCCGCCGCCACCGCGGCGGCCGCGTCCGCGGGGTCGTCGATCCCGAGCGCGACGCGCCCCAGCACGTGCGCGGGCAGGTTGACGTCGAGCGCGACCTGCCAGTCCGCGACCGGCTGCGCGTACGTGACCGTCACGCGGCCCTCGTCGTCGACGGCCGGCACGGCCTGCGCGTGCACGAGCGCCCGCGACGTCGCGGCGAACGCCACGCCCACGTCGAGCGCGTCCCGGTTGACGACCTCGCCGTCGTCGCCGAGCTCGGGCGCGACCTCGTCGTACGCGCCCGACCGGGCGGCCCACTCCAGCAGCAGGTCCGCGGCCGTGACGGGGGTGCCGTCCGACCAGCGCGCCCGCGAGTCGATGGTGTACCGGACCGTCAGCGGGTCGTCACCGGTGCGCTCGACCGTGCCGAACGTCGGGTCGGGCACGGCGCGGCCCGACGCGTCCAGCGCGACGAAGCCGTCCTGCACGAGCCCGCGCACGAGCACCGAGCCGGGCAGCCGCCCGTCGGACGTGGCCGCGTTCAGCGAGGCGAACGGCGCCCCGACCGTCACGACGACGTCGCCCGCCCGGTCGGGGGCGGGCGGCGGCGTCGTGCACGCGAGCGGCGTGAGCGCGAGGACGAGCGCAGCGAGGACGGCACGACGGCCGCCTCGTCGGCGACCCGTCGCGCGCCCCCGCCGCGCCGGTGTCACGTCCGGTCGACGAGCATCGCCCGCAGCTCGCGACGCTCGCGCTGCTTCTCGGGGTTCGGCAGCGGCACCGCCGCGATGAGGCGCTGCGTGTAGGGGTCCTGCGGGTTGCGCAGGATCGCGTCGCGCGAGCCCTGCTCGACGATCCGGCCGCGCTGCATCACGACGATCCGGTCCGCCAGCAGGTCGACCACCGCGAGGTCGTGCGTGACGAACAGGCACGCGAACCTCAGGCGCTCCTGCAGCTCCTGCAGCAGCTCGAGCACGTGCGCCTGGACGGACACGTCGAGCGCGGACGTCGGCTCGTCGGCCACGAGCAGCTCGGGCGACAGCGCGAGCGCGCGGGCGATGCCGACGCGCTGCTTCTGACCGCCGGACAGCTCGTGCGGGTAGCGGTTGCGGTACGCGCGGGGCAGCTCGACCTGGTCGAGGAGCTCCTCGATGCGGTGCTGCAGCTCGGCGCCCTTGGCGACCTTCGCGAGGTACAGCGGCTCGCCGATGGACTCGCCGATCGGCAGGCGCGGGTTGAGGCTCGAGGACGGGTCCTGGAACACCATGCCGACCTTGCGGCGCAGGCGCGCGACGGTCTTGCGGTCGCGGGTCGACACGTCGATGTCCCCGACCGTCAGCCTGCCCGCCGCGACCGGCAGCAGGCCGACCGCGGCGCGGCCGATGGTCGTCTTGCCGGAGCCCGACTCGCCCACGAGGCCCACGACCTCACCGGGCCGCACGACGAGGTTCGCGCCCTCGACCGCGCGGAACGCCGGCATGCGCCCCTGCTTCGGGTACTCGATCGCGACGTCCACGAGCTGCAGGATCGGCGTCGCCGCCTCCATCTCGCGGGCGCGCTCCTCGCGGCGCGCGGCCTCGAGCCGGGCGGCGTTCTCCGCCTCGCGGCGCGCGAGCTCCTCGCGGGACACGTCGACGACGAGGTCCTCGGCGTGCGTCGCGCTCGCCAGGGCCGCGGTGAGGTCGATCTCCGGACCGCCGAGGTGAGGCACGGCCGCGAGCAGCTCCTGCGTGTACTGGTGCTGCGGGTTCGCGAAGATCTGCTCCGACGTGCCCATCTCGACGATCACGCCGCGGCGCATGACCGCGATGCGGTCGGCGAGGTCCGCGACCACGCCCATGTCGTGCGTGATGAGGATGACCGCGGAGTCGAGCCGGTCGCGCAGGTTGCGCATGAGGTCGAGGATCTCGGCCTGGACCGTGACGTCGAGCGCCGTGGTGGGCTCGTCGGCGATGAGCAGCGCCGGGTCGCAGGAGAGCGACTGCGCGATCATCGCGCGCTGGCGCTGGCCGCCGGAGAGCTGGTGCGGGTAGGAGCGGAACGCCTTGTCCGGGTCCGGCAGCTCGACCATCGACAGCAGCTCGAGCGCGCGCTCGCGGGCCTGGTCCGGCGACATCTCGCTGTGCAGGCGCAGCGTCTCGACGATCTGCGCGCCCACCGTGTAGGCGGGGTTCAGCGCCGTCATCGGCTCCTGGAAGATCATCGCGACGTCGTTGCCGCGGATCGCGCGCATGCGCTTGCTCGGCAGGCCGCGCAGCTCGGTGCCGCGCAGCTTGATCGAGCCGGTGACGCGCGCGTTCCTCGGCAGCAGGTCGAGGATCGCCATGGAGCTCACGGACTTGCCGGAGCCGGACTCGCCGACGATCGCGAGGACCTCGCCGGGCGCGACCGCGTAGTTGAGCTTGATCGCCGCGGGCACCCACGTGCGGTCGACCGCGAAGTCGACCGACAGGTCGCGCACCTCCAGCACGGGCTCGCGGGTGGTGGTGGGCGTGGTCATGACAGTGCTCCTGGGATCATGGGTGCGTGCGAGACGACGAGACCTGGACCTTCCGGCCCCGCAGCGCGGCGTGGACCACGGGGGGCTCGTGGCTCGTCGTCGCGGGCTTCACGGGTTCGGCAGCCGCGGAGGGCGGCGCACAGGCGCTGCTGCGTGCGCTGCCCCTGACGGCCGCCGTCGCGCTGCTCGTCTGGCTGGTGTGCTGGCGTCCGGCCGTGCGGCTCGACGCCGAGGGCGTCCACGTGGTGAACCCGTTCGTGACGTCCCACGTGCCGTGGGAGGCGCTCATCGAGATCCGGACGCGGTTCGCGTGCACGTTCGTCACGCCGCGCCGGAAGGTCGAGGCGTTCGCCGCCCCGGGCCCGGGCCGGCACGCCGCCGCGCACGCCGCGGCCGTCGACCTGCGGCACGCGCCGCGCCAGGCCTTCGACGCCTCGCGGTCCGTCAGCCTCGGGGAGGTCGGCGGCTCGCCGTCCGCGGTCGTCGCGACGCAGACCCGCCGCCGCTGGGAGCGGCTCGTCGAGGACGGTGAGCTCGAGCTGGGCGTGGCCGACGAGGTGCCGGTGCGCCGTGCGGTGCACTGGCCGGGCCTCGCCGCGGTGGTCGGGCTCGCCGCGCTGGGCGCGGTGCTGCAGCTCGTCGGCTGAGCACCGCGCCGCGTGCGCGTGCGTGCGGGTGGTCACCGCTGCTCGTCCCTCGGGTTCTCCCCGCTCGGGACGCCCGGTGCGTCGCCGTCCCAGCCGGTGCGCGGCCCGTCGAGCGTGACGGTGCTCGCCGCGAGCAGGCTGCTGGACAGGCGGGACTCGATCTCGTCGCTCGACGTCTCCTTCATGCGGCGCAGGGAGACCTTGCGCTGGCGCGGGTCGAACGCGTCGCGCAGGCCGTCGCCGATGAAGTTGATGCACAGGCAGATGAGGACGATGAACAGGCCGGGCCACCAGAACAGCCACGGGCGCGTGGAGAACGCGGCCTGGTTCTGGCTGATGAGGAGACCGAGCGAGGTGTCCGGCGCCTTGACGCCCATGTTCAGGTAGGACAGCGACGTCTCGAGCAGGATCGCCGACGACATGAGCAGCGTGGTGTTGACGGTGATGACGCCGACCGCGTTCGGCAGGATGTGCTTGAAGATGATCCGCCGGTCCGAGGCGCCGGCGAGCCGCGCGGCGTCGACGAACTCCCGCTCGCGCAGCGACAGGAAGTCGCCGCGCACCAGACGGGCCATGCCGGTCCAGTACGTCAGGCCCAGCAGGAGGCCGAGGACGACGACGCCGCCCGACTTCGTGTTGTAGCCGATGACGGCGCCGACGAGCAGCACCGGGACGATGATGACCATGTCGGTGAGGCGCATGAGCACCGCCTCGACCCAGCCGCGGAAGTAGCCGGACAGCGCGCCGAACACGACGCCGACGAACGCGGCGATGAGGCCGACGACGAACGTCACGAGCAGCGAGATCTGCGTGCCGCGCATCGTCATCGCGAAGTAGTCGCGGCCGACGGAGTCCTGCCCGAACGGGTGCTCGCCGAGCGAGAACGGGAACAGGCTCAGGGTGGGCCTGCCGCCGTTCTGCAGCGGCGGGGTGTCGGTCCAGCGGAACTTCCACCAGCCGTGCCACCCGCCGATGCCCACCGACGTGAGCGCGAGGATCACGACGAGCGCGAGGACGACGAGCGAGACGATCGCGCCGGTGTGGCCGAAGAAGCGCTTGCGGACGAGCGCGCCCTGGCTCTTGCCCTTGAGGTCGGCCGCGACCTCGCCGGAGTCGAGGGAGTCGGTCATCCGCTCCGTGGTCTGCTCGGTCATGCCTTCACCCTCACGCGCGGGTCGAGCGCGGAGTACAGCAGGTCCGCGACCAGGTTGAACGTCACGGCCGTGATACCGACGACGAGGAACACACCCATCACGGGGTTGGGGTCCTGGTGGTCGAGCCCCTGGATGAAGAGCTGGCCCATGCCCTTGAACGAGAACACGTTCTCGGTGATGACCGCGCCGCCGAGGAGGCCGCCGATGTCGAACGCGACGATCGTCGCGAGCGGGATCAGGGCGTTGCGGAACGCGTGCCGCACGACGACGGTGCGCTCGGGCAGACCCTTGGCCCGCGCGGTGCGCACGTAGTCCTGGCCCATGACCTCGAGCATCGAGGCCCGCGAGTAGCGGGTGTACGAGGCGAGCGAGATGAGGATCAGCGAGATCGTCGGGAGCACGAGGTGCGTGTACTTGTCGACGCCGGTGATCCAGAAGTCGCCGCCGAGGTTCGGCGTCTCGGAGCCGATGGTCGCGACGGGGCGGCCGCGCGTGAGCTTGAAGTACTCGGGCCACGCCTGCATGAAGCCGTCGAGCAGCACGAGGCCGGACACGGCGAACGACGTGAGCGCGGCGACCTTCATCGACTGGCCGCGGTCGTAGCCGCCCATGAGGTAGCCGACGAGCAGGCCGGCGCCGACGGCGAGGACGCCGAGGAGCGCCACGAGCCACACCGACGGCTCCTCGAGCACCGGCTTGAGGGCGACCATGGCGACGACGCCCAGCACCACCATGATCAGCGCCGAGTACAGGGCCTTGCGGTTGCGCAGGCCGGCGAGCAGCGCGGTGAGCGCGAACGCGACGCCGACGCCGAGGCCGAGGACGAGGCCCGGGCCGAGGCCGGGGTAGCTGAACCACTGCGACCAGCCGAGGTACCACAGGATGCCCGCGGAGACGACGGTCACCCCGCCGAACACGATGCCGCGGCGCTTCCACGAGCCGCCGATGAGCACGGCCCACACGAGGCCGGACAGGACCCCGACGCCGAGCGCGACGCTCACGCTGACCGAGGGGTCCGCGAGGAAGTCGTTGAAGCCGATCGCGCCGAACTCCTTGAGGAGGACGGCGACCCAGAACACCGGCAGGGAGAAGAACAGGAACGTCATGAACGTGACGCTGTAGTCGAGCAGCGAGTACTGGCGCAGCGCGACGACGATGCCGATCGTGATGCCGATGACGATCGCGAGGATCGTCGCGGCGAAGACGAGCTGGATCGTCGAGGGGATCGCGGCGCCGAGCGCGTCGGTGACCGGCTGGCCCTGGAGGGTCTTGCCGAGGTCGCACTGACCGGGGACCACGCACTTGACGGCGCCGCTGAGCCAGGAGAAGTAGCGCAGCGGCGCGGGGGTGTCGAGGTCGAGCAGGTCGATACGGGCCTGCATCAGGGCCTCTTTGTTGGGGCGGTTCGACTCGCGGTACTCCTTCAGCGGGTCACCGGAGACGGCGATCAGCTGGTACACGAGGAACGACGCCCCGAGCAGGATGAGCAGCGACACACCGAGGCGTCGCAAGACGTAGGAAGCCATCAACACTCGCTTCTCGGGCGTGGGGAGCGTGCGCGGGTGAGGTGCACGTCTCCGCGTCGGCGTCGCGCGCGTGCGGCGACGCAAAGGTCAGGAACGCCGGCGCCTCGTGGGCACCGCGTTCTGGCGGGCACCGTACCGGTCAGTACGGGTTCTGATGAGGGACTCTAGCGCGCGTTTCCGGGACTTCCCGCGTCGGGCGTCCCATGACGCACCGGTGCCGGGACCCGAAAGGCCGGGTCCCGGCACCGATGAGGATCAGACCGGGGAGGTCAGCCGACTCAGTCGGTGACCGTCCAGTCCCAGACGTTCCACCAGACACCCGACTGGCTCGGGTTGTAGGCGTCGATGCCGCTCACGCGCTCGGAGACGGCGTCGATACCGACGGACTGGAACAGCGGGAGGCCGTAGGCGTCGGCGAACAGGAGCGGGTCGATCTGCTCCTGGATCGCGTTCTGCTCCTCCGGGTCGAGCGTCTTGACGAGCGTGGCCGCGAGCTCGTCGACCTTCTCGTTCTTGTAGCCGTTGTAGTTGCCACCGCCCGTGCTGGAGAAGATCTGCGGGACGCCGGAGACGCCGACACCCGAGTTGATCCAGCCGAAGATCGACGCGTCGTACGAGCCGTCCGCGAGGCGCGAGCCCCACTCGGCGTCGCCCTCGTCGACGACCTTGAACCCGGCGGCCGTGGCCTGGGCCGCGATCAGCGTGTACGCGTTGACGCGGTTCGGGTTGTTGATGTTGTAGAGGATGCGGACCGTCGGGTTGGTCACGCCGGCCTCGGCGAGGAGCGCCTTGGCACCCTCGACGTCCGGCTCACCCGGGTAGTCGGCCGAGCCGTTGGAGGCGACGGCGTCCTGGTACGAGCCCTGCGCCGGGACGAAGAGCTGCGAGTTCAGGATCGAGGCGTCCGCCTTCAGCGGCGTGACGATCGCGTCGAGGATCGCCTGGCGCGGGATGACCTTGAGGAAGGCCTCGCGGACCTTCTGCGCCTTCGCGGCGTCGCCACCGTAGGAGGCCGGGTCGAACGGACCACCGTTGTTGAAGGTCAGGTCGACGTGGTCGTACGCGAGCTGGTCGCCCTCGTGGACCGTGATGCCGGCGATGCCGTCGAGCGCGGCGAGCGTGTCGGCCGACGGCTGCGGGGAGATGACGTCGACCTCACCGTTCTTGAGCGCCTGCACGGCCGCCGTGGCGTCCGGGATGGTGCGCATGACGATGCGGTCCAGCTTCGGCGTGAGGTCGCCCGCGTACTTCTCGTTCGGGACGAGCGTCACGGACTGGTTCTCGACGACCTCGGACACGATGTACGGGCCGGACGAGAGGTAGAGCTCCGGGTCGCTGGGCAGGACCGTGGAGTCGAAGCCGGTGTTCCAGAAGTCCGCGACCTTGCGCAGCTCCGGGTCCTCGGCCGTGGCGTCCTTGGCGGTCGGCGCCAGCTTGGTGAGCAGGTCGATCAGAGCCTGACCGTCGGCGAGGCCGGCGTTCTTGGCGACGACGTGCGCGGGCACCTCGGCGGCGAGCGCGTACTCCCAGTCGGCGGCCGGCTCGCTGAAGGTGAGGGTCATCGAGCGACCGTCCTCACCCAGCTCCGGGAACTCCGTGAGGGCGAGCGTGCCCGTGTCACCGGCGTAGTCGAAGTACGTGATCTCGCCGTCGGCCGAGTTGTAGTGGCCGGAGTTGACGGCCCACGAGAACAGCAGGTCGTCGTTGTCGACGGGCTCGCCGTCCGACCAGACGACACCCTCGTTGATCGTGTACTTGACCTGCAGCGGGTCCTCCGAGAGGACCTCGTACGTGCCGAACGACTCGTCCTTCGCGATACCCGCGTTGCCGGCGGCGAAGCTCGCACCGTCGACGTAGTTGAACCACGAGCGCGTCGGGTACGTGACGATCTTCGAGTTGATGTCCGTGTTGCCGTTGCTCGTGTTCGGGTTGAACGAGAAGAACTGGTTCGTCTCGGCAACGGTCAGCGTGCCGCCGGTGGTGGCCGCCTCGGAGGCCGAGGGCGCCGCGCTGGCGTCGTCGTCCGAGTCGCCAGGCGCGTTCGAGCACGCGGTGAGCACGAGGGCGGTGGCCGCGAGAGCCGCGACACCGGCCAGGGATCGCCTGATCTTCAATGTTCCTCCAGGGAAGGTGGAGGTCCGCCCACGCCGTCCGGGGACGGGTGTGACGCAGACCGCCAGGGTTTGGCGCAACGTTAGTCAAGCGATTTCGGACAAAGCAGACCCGGGACCGGACGGCGGCCGATCGTTACCCGATTGATACTGACCAGTACGTCTCGACATCCGAGACGCGGGCGGTGATTCGTCACGGATTCTCCCCTCCTTCCAGCGGGAAGGCTGTCCACGATCCGTCAAATCGTCGGCGGAGGTCCGCGCGATGTGTTAAGGCCGTGTTACGCGCCTGGCGGGATAGCCCCTTCCGCGACGCGGCGACGGCACGCCGGCCGGCGTGCGCGGGCCCGCGCACCGTCCGGACCGTCACAATGCGGGCGTGACCCTCACCGACCTCGCGCGCCGCGTCGGACGCACGCGGTGGTTCGCCCGCCTCGGGCGCGCCGCCTCCGGCCTCGACCGCCGCCTGCAGCGCGCGACCGACGGGCGCTGGACCGTGCTCGGCCGCGCGCGACTCCCCCAGCTCCTGCTCACGACGACGGGCCGGCGCTCCGGGCAGCCGCGCGAGGTCGTGCTGCTGCACGTGCGCCACGGCGACGCCTGGGTGGTGCTCGCGTCCAACTGGGGGCAGCCGCACCACCCGGCGTGGGCGCTCAACCTCCTCGCCGACCCGCGGGCGCGCGTGACGGTCGCGGGCCGCACGTACGACGTCACCGCGCGCGAGGCGGCCGACGACGAGGCCGCGCTCCTGCTCCCCCGCCTGCGCGCGACCTGGCCCGGCTACGAGGCGTACGAGCAGCGGGCCGGGCGCGACCTGCACCTGTTCGTCCTGGAGCCGGACCAGACACCTACCGCCCGGTAAGTGTCTGGGTTACGCTCGCCGCGTGGAACCGCTCCCGCGCGCCGCCGCGCGGTGACCCACCGGCTCGCGCCGCCGCCGTCGTGACCCCTCGTCAGAAGGACCTCCCGTGACCGCACCCCTCGAGACCACCACCGGCCCCGCCACGGGTACGGACCAGGCGCCCTACCTCGACGCGACGCTCCCCGTCGCCGAGCGCGTCGCGGACCTCGTCGGCCGCATGACCCTCGCCGAGAAGGTCGGCCAGATGATGCAGCTCGACTCGCGCGGCTCCGTGCGCGGCCTCATCGAGGACACCCACGTCGGCTCGATCCTGCACACCTCCCCCGCGCTGGTGCGCGAGGCGCACGAGATCACCGCCGGCACGCGGCTGCGCATCCCGCTGCTCATCGCCGAGGACTGCATCCACGGTCACTCGTTCTTCGAGGGCGCGACGATCTTCCCCACCCAGCTCGGCATGGCCGCGTCCTGGGACCCCGCGCTCGTCGAGCGCGCCGCACGCGTCACCGCCGTCGAGGTCGCCGCGACCGGCATCCACTGGACGTTCTCGCCCGTGCTGTGCATCGCGCGCGACCTGCGCTGGGGCCGCGTGTCCGAGACGTTCGGCGAGGACCCGTTCCTCATCGGCGAGCTCGCCTCCGCGATGGTCAAGGGCTACCAGGGCGACGGCCTGACCGACCCGACCGCGATCCTCGCGACCGCCAAGCACTTCGCCGGCTACTCCGAGACGCAGGGCGGGCGTGACGCGACCGAGGCCGACATCTCGCGCCGCAAGCTCACCGCGTGGTTCCTGCCCCCGTTCGAGCGCGTCGCGCGCGAGGGCTGCGCGACGTTCATGCTCGGGTACCAGTCGATGGACGGCACGCCCATCACCGTCAACGACTGGTTGCTGACCGACGTGCTGCGCGGCGAGTGGGGCTACACCGGCACGCTCGTGACCGACTGGGACAACGTCGGTCGCATGGTCTGGGAGCAGCAGATCCAGCCCGACTACGCGCACGCCGCCGCGGCCGCGGTCAAGGCCGGCAACGACGTCATCATGACGACGCCGCAGTTCTTCGAGGGCGCCCAGGAGGCCGTCGCCTCCGGGCTGCTCGACGAGGCCGCGATCGACGCCGCCGTCTCGCGCATCCTCACGCTCAAGTTCTCACTCGGGCTGTTCGAGGACCCGCGCCGCCCCGACGACGCGCGCATCGCCCAGGTGCTCGGCATCCCCGAGCACGAGGCCGTCAACCTCGAGCTCACGCGCCGGTCGGTCGTGCTGCTGCGCAACGAGGGCGTCCTGCCGCTCGCGGGTGGCTGCACCGCGGGCGACGACGAGCGCGCGGTCGCCCCCGCCGGCGCCGAGCGCAAGCGCGTGCTCGTCGTCGGCCCGAACGCGGACGACACCGACGCACAGCTCGGCGACTGGGCCGGCCGCTCCGGTCAGGTGGACTGGCTGCCCGACGGCCACCCGCGCCACATGATCGAGACCGTGCTCGACGGGCTGCGCCGCCGCACCCCCGAGGGGTGGGACGTCACGTACGCGCGCGGCGCCGACATCCTCACGCTCGCACCGGACCCCGAGGGCGAGTTCTTCCCCGACGGGCAGCCGCGACCGCAGGTCGTCGTGCCGTGCGAGCCCGACGAGGCGCTCATCGCGGAGGCCGTCGCCGCGGCGCAGGACGCCGACTACGTCGTCGCCGTCGTCGGCGACCGCATCGAGCTCGTCGGCGAGGGCCGCTCGACCGCGACGCTCGAGCTCATCGGCGGTCAGGTCGCGCTGCTCGACGCGCTCGCCGCGACCGGCAAGCCGCTCGTCGTCGTGCTCCTGGCGTCCAAGCCGCACGTCCTGCCGGACTCCGCGCTGAACGCCGACGCCGTGCTCTGGGCCGCGAACCCGGGCATGCGCGGCGGCCAGGCGATCGCCGAGATCCTGCTCGGCCTCGTCGAGCCGTCGGGGCGCCTGCCGATCACGTTCGCGCGGCACGTCGGCCAGCAGCCCACGTTCTACAACCAGCTCCGCGGCCAGCACGGCACGCGGTACGCGGACCTCACGCAGCGCCCGGCGTTCGCGTTCGGCGAGGGTCTGAGCTACACGACGATCGAGTACGCCGACCTCGAGGTGCTCACGCCGACCGTCACGGCCGCCGACGAGGTCCGCGCGCGCGTCACGCTGCACAACACCGGCTCCCGGCCGGCGCGCGAGACCGTCCAGCTCTACGTCTCGGACCTCGTCACGACGACCATGTGGGCGCAGCTCGAGCTCAAGGGCTACCGCCAGGTCGACGTCGCGCCCGGCGAGAGCGTCGTCGTCGACCTCACGCTGCCCGCGTCCGCGTGCTCGATCGTCGACGCCGACGCCCGCCGTGTCGTCGAGCCGGGCGACTTCGAGCTGCGCGTCGGGCCGTCGTCGGTCCGCGAGAAGCACCTCGTCGCGGGCTTCACGATCACCGGCTGAGCCGTCGCCCGGCCCGGGCGAGCTCGCCCGGGTGCCCCGTTCGGACGCTGCCCGTGGCCCACCGGTGAGCCGGTCGGGTCACGGGCAGGTCACGAGGTGGTGACGGCCGTCCACGCAACCGCTCCCACCCGTTACGGTGCCGCCATGCAGGTTCGGGTCATCGGCGACCACCGCGTCCTCGTGCTCCCCGCGACGGGGAGCGCGATCGGCGCTGAGCAGGCGACGGATCTCGTCGGCGACGCCTGGGGGTTCGACGCGTCCGTCGTCGCGGTCCCGGCCGAGCGCCTCGACCCGGACTTCTTCCGGCTCTCCACGCGCGTGGCCGGCGAGGTCACGCAGAAGCTCGTGAACTACCACCTGCACCTCGTCGTCGTGGGCGACGTGCGCGCGCACGTCGAGGCCAGCGAGGCCCTGGCGCGGTACGTGGACGAGGCCAACCGTGGCCGGCACGTGTGGTTCGTCGCGGACGAGGCCGAGCTCGAGCGCCGGCTCGTCGGGCAGCACGTCGGCGCCGAGTAGCGCTCAGCCCCGCTCCTGCCAGGTGCACAGGCACAGCCGGTTGCCCTGCGCGTCGGCGAGCACCCAGAAGCTCGGCGCCTGCGAGTCGTCGACGAGCCGCCCGCCCGCCGCGAGCGCCGCCTCGATGCGCGGCTGCACCCGGCTCGGGTCGACCCACACGTCGAGGTGCCAGCGCTGGCGCGGCTCCTCGCTGCCGGACTGCTGGAACCAGACCGGCGGCAGCGCCTCGGCCGGGTCGCGCACCTCGTCGTCGTGCCCGGTGAACGCGAGCACGGCCTCGTAGAACCCCCGGACCTGCGTGTGGTCGGGGCTGTCGAGCGCGAGCTCGACGACCGCGCGCTCGATCCCGCGCAGCGCGTGCCCCGCCTCGGCCGCGAACGCGCTCACGTCGCGCGCGAGGCGCACGTCCTTGTCGGTGACGCCGCCCGCGTCGTGGGTCGCCAGCCTCACGTCGACGAACGGGTAGCGCAGGTCGACGTCCGGGTGGTGCCCCTGCTCCTCGGCGGCGGCCCCGATCCGGTTCACGAGCGCGAGGCCCGCGGCGAAGTCGCCGGTGGCGATGCGGGTGTGCAGCCCGCCGGGCAGGTACACCCAGCCGTCCAGCCCGGCGTCCGCGATCTGCTGTCCCGTGAGCGTCTCCATCGCCCCATGCTGACGCCCACGTCCGACACGCGCACCGCGAGGGGTCTCAGGTGCGGGAGCGGGCGCGGTACGCGCGGGCCTTCATGACGTCGCCGCACTCGCCCATCGAGCACCAGCGGCCCGAGCGGTTGCGGGACGCGTCGTAGTACACCCACTGGCAGTCGGGGTTGGCGCACGCCTTGAGTCGTTGCAGCCGGCCGGCCCGGTGCTCCTCGAGCACCGTCGCGAGCAGCGCGGCGATCTCGTCGTGCTCGTCGGCGGGGGCGAGGGACGGGCCGTCGGCACCGACGCGGACGACGAGCGGGTGGCGGGCGGCCTCGTCGTCGAGCGCGTGCGCGGACCCGTCGACGACGAAGGCGCGCAGCGCGTCGCGCAGCGCACGCCACACCGGGGGTGCGCCGGCCAGGCGCTCGACGCCGTGGAAGCGGTCGTCGGTGTTGAGCAGCGCGCGGACGCGCTCGAGGGCGTCGGGGGCGACGCCCGGCTCGACGCCGAGGGCGACCCAGCGCTCGAGGGTGTTGACGTCCGGCACGGGACACACGATAGTCGTCACCACTGTTCGCTTTTGACTGGTGATGCGAGGACTGCGATGACTCCCCCCACGACGAGCCCGACGACGACGCCGCGCCCGACGAGGCAGCGCCCGACGAAACAGCGCGCGACACGGCAGGACGCCGACCGCCCCGGGTGCGACACCTCCGACATGCTCACGATCCACGCGCTGTTCCGCCGCGCCTTCACCGACCTGCCCGGCCTGGTGCGCGGCGTCGACGACGGCGACGTGGACCGCGCGCAGGTCGTCGCCGCGCACGCGCTGGAGGTCGCCGGCGCCCTGCACCACCACCACACGGGCGAGGACGAGCTGCTGTGGGGGACGCTCGAGCAGCGGGCCCCGGCGTGCGCGCTGCACGTCGGGCGCATGCGGGCCCAGCACGCCACGACCGCCGCGCAGCTGGCCGCCCTGCGCGAGGCGGTGCCCGCGTGGCAGGCCACCGCGAGCGCCGCCGACCGGGACCGGGTCGCCGACCACCTGGACGCCGTCCGCGACACGCTGCTGACGCACCTGGGCGACGAGGAGTCGTCCGTCCTGCCGACCGCGTCGACCGTCATGTCGCAGCGCGAGTGGGGCGCGCTGCACGAGCACGGCATGGCGTCCGTCCCGCGCGACCGGCTGCTCCTGCAGCTCGGCTGGATCCTCGACGTGGTGCCCGCGGCCGAGCGCGCCGGGTGGCTGCGCACCAACCTGCCGCTGCCCGCCCACGTCGCCTGGCGACTCGTCGGACGCCGACGCTTCGCGGCCCACCGCGCCCGCGTGTACGGGACGGCCTGACACCCGCCCACCGGGAACCGGTCAGGAACCGAGAAGCCGCGCGGGTCCGCCGTCCCTAGCCTGGTCGCGACACCACCGACCAGGAGGGACGGCGACCATGGCGGGACGCGACGAGCAGGGCACGGGCTTCACCGACGAGGAGAAGGCCGCGGTGAAGGAGCGGGCCAGGGAGGCACGCGCGGCGAAGCGGCTCACGCCCGAGCAGGCCGAGGCGGAGGTGCTCGCGAGGATCGCCGAGCTGCCCGACGACGACCGCGCGATCGCCGAGACGGTGCACCGGCTCGTCAAGGAGCACGCCCCGCACCTGACCGCCCGCACCTGGTACGGCATGCCGGCGTACGCGAAGGACGGCAAGGTCCTGGCGTTCGTCCAGCCGGCGTCGAAGTTCAAGGCCCGCTACGCCACGCTCGGGTTCAACGACGTGGCGGCGCTCGACGACGGCCCGATGTGGCCGACGGCGTTCGCGCTCACGGCGCTCACGCCGCAGGTCGAGGCGCAGGTCGCCGACCTGCTGCGCCGCGCGGCCGGCTGACCCCGGCTCAGCCGGCCTTCGGCTCGCGCAGGATCGAGGCCATCCGCTTGCCGCGGGCGAGCTCGTCGACGAGCTTGTCCATCCAGCGGATCTGCTGCATGAGCGGGTCGGTGATCTCCTCGACCCGGTACCCGCAGATCACCCCCGTGATGAGCGTGGCGTGCGGGTTCATGGCCGGCGCCTGCGCGAAGAACGTCTCGAGGTCGACCTCGGCGTCGATCGCGCGCTGCAGGCCGGCGTCGTCGTAGCCGGTGAGCCACGTGAGCACCTCGTGCAGCTCGTCGACCGTGCGCCCCTTGCGCTCGACCTTCTCGACGTACAGCGGGTGGACGGTCGCGAACGCCATCCTCCGCACCCGGTCGGTGACCATGCGCCCTCCCTCGTCGTCGGCCCGGACGAGCCGCTCCCCATGGTGCCACCCACGTCGGACACCGCGCTTTGCCGACACCGTGTCGGCAAGAGGCATAGACTGGTCCCTCGTGACCGTCGAGAACGTCGAGAACGACAGGTTCCACCGCCTGCGCTGGTGGGGCCTCGCAGCCATCTCCGTGGGCGTCGCCCTCATCATCATGGACGCGACCATCGTGTCCGTCGCGATGCCCGAGATCATCGCCTCCCTGGACCTGTCGACCACGCAGGTGCAGTGGGTCCAGGAGGTCTACACGCTCGTCTTCGCGGCGCTCCTCATGATCTGGGGCACCACGAGCGACCGCATCGGGCGACGCCGCCTGCTCGTCATCGGGCTCGCCGTCTTCGTCACCGCGAGCATCCTGTGCGCGTTCGCCACGTCCGGCGCCTGGCTCATCGCGGCCCGCGCGCTGCAGGGCGTCGGCGGGTCGATGATCCTGCCCACCACGCTCGCCCTGCTCAACGCCACGTTCCGCGGCAAGGAGCGCGGCATCGCGTTCGCGGTCTGGGGCTCCACCATCGGCTCCATGGCGGCGGTCGGCCCCGTGCTCGGCGGCTGGCTCACCAGCTCCTTCTCCTGGCACTGGGCGTTCTGGATCAACGTGCCGTTCGGCGTCGCGGTGGTCGTCGGGCTCCTCCTGACCGTCCGCGAGTCCCGCAACCACGAGACCGCGCCGTTCACCGACTGGCTCGGTGCCGTCGGGTCCGTCGTCGGGTTCGGCCTGCTCGTCTTCGCCCTCATCGAGGGCCGCTCGTACGGCTGGTGGACCGCCGCCGACGACGCGCCCGTCCACCTCGGCGCCGTCAGCGTCATCCCCGTGCTGTTCGCGGCCGCCGCGGTCGTCCTGACGCTGCTGGTCGTCTGGGAGCGCCGGCGCCTCGACTCCGCCCGCTCCGTGCTGCTCGACGTCTCGCTGTTCCGCATCTCGTCGTTCAGCAACGGCAACGTGACCGCCCTGACGGTCTCGCTCGGCGAGTTCGGGCTCATCCTGTCGCTGCCGCTGTGGTTCCAGAACGTGCGCGGCATGGACGCGCTCGACGCCGGTCTCGCGCTCCTGCCGCTCGCGGTCGGGTCGTTCGTGGCCAGCGGCGGCGTGCACTCGATGTCGAAGCGGTTCACGACCGTGCAGCTCGTGCGCCTCGGCCTCACGCTCGAGATCGCCGCGCTCGCGTCGCTCGCGCTGCTCCTGCGCTCCGACTCCTCGACGTGGGTCACCGGCGTGCCGCTGTTCGTCTACGGCGCGGGCGTCGGGTTCGCCACGGCCCAGCTCACGCAGCTCATCCTCGCGGACGTCCCGCTCGACCGGTCCGGGCAGGCGTCGTCGACGCAGTCCACGGCCCGGCAGGTCGGCTCCGCGCTCGGCATCGCCGTGCTCGGCACCGCGCTGTTCACGACCCTGCGCTCCTCGACCGAGTCCCGGCTGGCCGACCAGATCGCCGCGGACCCGGCGGTCGGCGGCCTGGTCGACGCCGTCACCGGCTCGTCCGGCGGGCAGATCGCCACGCTGGCGCAGGACCCGGCGACCGCGTTCGTCGCCGACGCGGCCCGCGAGGCCCTCACGCTCGGCGTCTCCGTGGCGGCGTGGGTCGGCGTCGCCGCGCTCGTCGTCGGCTTCCTCACGACGCTCCGCCTGGGCACGCCGCGCGCGGACGCCGAGGGTCCGGTCGCGGGCGACGAGAAGCCGGCGGTCGAGCCGACCGCCTGAGCAGTCCGACGACGGGGGCCCGGTCACGCGACGCGCGCGGCCGGGCCCCTCGTCGTGGGCGGACGTCTCAGAGCACGACGACCGTGCGCTCGCCGCGCGCGTCCTGGCGGCCCCAGGCGGCGGCGACGTCCTCGAGCGGGACGACGCGCGGCGTCACCGTCACCGCGCCGCGCGCGACGAGGCGCGCGAGTCCCGGCAGGTCGGCGCGCGCCGGGTCCACCGAGCCGAACCCGGAGCCGCACACGCGCAGGGCGTCCCGGCGCAGCAGGTCCCCGGCGAGCGTCACGTCGGCCCCGCCGACGGTGCCGATCTGCACCCAGTCGAGCGGGCGGGCGTGGTCGGTGCGGGCGCGGGTGATCGCCTCCATCGCGAGCGTGGTGCCGGGTCCCCACACGTAGTCGAGGACGACGTCGACGTCCGCGGCGGCCGCGGCGAACGCGGCGGCGGTCTCGTGCGGGTCGGGCGTGATCGCGACGACCTCGTCGGCCCCCGCGCCGCGCAGGCGCCCGAGACGCGCCCGGTCGCGTCCGGCGGCGACCACGCGGCTCGCGCCGAGCGCGGCGCCGACCTTGACGGCGGCGGACCCGGCGTTGCCCGTCGCGCCGACGACGAGCAGCGACTGCCCCGGCCGGAACCCGACCCGCGCGGTGAGCGCGACCCACGACGAGAGCGCGGGGTTGACGGTGGCCGCGACGACCGCCGGCGAGGCGTCGTCGGGGACGGGGACGAGCGTGCGCGGGTCGACGGCGAGGCGCTCGGCGAGCGTGCCCGAGCCGGGCACGGCGAGGACGGCGAGGCTGCCGTCGCGGCGACGCACGACGGCGTCGGTGCCGGCGACGAACGGCGGCGCGGCCGGGGCGGCGTAGTGGCGCCCGGCGGCGACGCCGCGGGTCACGGGGTGGATCCCGACGGCGAGGACGTCGACGAGTTCCTGCCCGTCGCCGGGGACGGGCGCGGGGACGGTGGTGCAGCGCGGCGGCCGGTCGAAGGCCTCGACGACGGCGGCACGGATCGTGGACATGGCTCCCCTTCGATTAAGAGACACTCGTGTATCTCATGATGCCGACGAGGGTAGGCAGGGCCGGTTAAGATACGCAAGTGACTCTTGCTGAGGACGGACCGGCCACCGAGCCCCGCACCACCCGCCGCCGCGGCGCCGCCCTGCACGCCGCGCTCCTCGACGCCGCGTGGGACGTGCTCGTCACCCAGGGCTACTCCGGCCTCACGTACGACGCGGTCGCCACGCGCGCCCGCACGAGCCGCGCCGTGCTCTACCGCCGCTGGCCACAGCGCCACCGGCTCGTCGAGGACGCGCTCCGCCACGTCTGGGTCCCCCTGGACCTGCCCGACACCGGCACGCTGCGCGACGACGCGCTGACCGCCCTGCGCACCCTCGCCGACGCGCGCGGCCCGCTCATGACCGTCCTCGTCCGCCGTCTCGACGGCTACTACCGCGAGACCGGCCGCACGTTCGAGGACCTGCGCGCCCTCGTCACCACCGACCGGCCCGAGCGCCCGTTCCACGAGGTCGTCGCCCGTGCCGTGCGGCGCGGCGAGCTCGCCGACACCCCGCGCAGCGACCGCGTCCTCGAGCTCCCGCTCGACCTGCTGCGCCTCGAGCTCGTCATGCGCGGCACGGCGCCCGACGACGACACCCTCACCGCGATCGTCGACGAGGTCTGGCTCCCCCTCCTGCGGCGATGACCTGCGGAGCTCACGCCTCCAGGTCCGTGGGCGTGGTGGGGCCGCCCCGCTCTCCGACCGGCCCCGGCGGCGCGGTGCGCGCCCGACGCGTCCCGGGCGCGCACCGCGGAGCTCAGGCGCGGGGGTCGACCAGGATCTTCACCGCGGTCTCGTTGAGGTGGATCAGGGTGTCGAAGCCCTCGTCGACCAGGTGGTCGAGGCCGATGACACCCGTGATGAACGGCTTGAGCGAGACCTTGCCGGACTGCACCAGCGCGATGGTCTCCGGGTGGCTGTTCACGTAGGCGATCGTGCCGCGCAGGTCGATCTCCTTGAGCACGAGCTTCTGGACGTCGAGGCTCGCCGGGTGGCCCCAGAGCGACTCGACGACGATCACGCCGGTCGGCTTCACCGCGTCGACCAGCGTGTCGAGCGCGGGCTGCACCGACGTGCACTCGAAGCCGACGTCCGCGCCGCGACCGTCGGTGAGCGCGCGCACCTCGGCGACGACGTCGGTCTCCCGCGGGTCGAAGACGTGGGCGGCGACGCCCGTCTCGACCGCCTTCTGACGGCGCAGCGCGCTCGGCTCCGAGATCGCGACCGTGATGCCCGAGGCCTGGAGGACGGCCGCGGTGAGCAGGCCGATCGGGCCGGCACCGGTGATGAGCGCGAAGTCGCCCGCCTGCGCGTCGGACCGCTTGAACGCGTGGTAGCCGACGGAGAGCGGCTCGATCAGCGCGGCCTCGTCCAGCGGCACGTCGCCCACGGGGTGCACCCACCGCCGCCGGACGACGATGCGCTCGGCGAGCCCGCCGCCCCGACCGGCCAGGCCGATGAAGTTCATGTCCGGGGACAGGTGGTAGGCGTCGTTCGCCGCGGACGTGTCGACGTCGTCACGGATGACGTACGGCTCGACGACCACGCGGTCGCCGACCGCGAGGTCCGTGACGCCCTCCCCGACCGCGTACACGACGCCGGACATCTCGTGCCCGAGCGTGACCGGGGCGCTCTCGCCGGAGATCGGGTGCGGGTGCCCCGCAGGCGGCACGAAGATCGGGCCGTCGAGGTACTCGTGCAGGTCCGTCCCGCAGATGCCGCAGTACGCGACGTCGATGCCGACGGTCCCCGGCTCGACGGTGGGCTCCGGGACGTCCTCGATCCGGATGTCCCCACGGTCGTAGTAGCGAGCGGCCTTCATGGTGTGTCCCTTCCGCCGACGCGCCGGTGCGGCCGGTGACCAACCGGTCGGCAGCGTCCTTGCGCTGATGGAGCGGCGGCGCTGCCGCCGTCTGCGACGCTACGGTCGGACATTCCGCCCCCCTGAGGTCGGACGTCCTATCTCCCGGGCGCGACGGTGTGGCCCTGCGCACACCGGTCGGTGTGCACAGGGCCACACGTCGCCCGCGGGCCGCGCGCGCTCAGCAGAGGACGGGCTTCGACCCCTCGCCCGCCACGCAGAGGTCCAGCCCGGGCCCGCCGTCGAGGTGGTCCGTGCCCGGCCCGCCGAGCAGCAGGTCCTTGCCCGCACCGCCCTCCAGGACGTCGTCCCCGGGGCCGCCGACGAGCAGGTCCGCGCCGGCGCCGCCGACGAGGCGGTCGTCGCCCGGGCCGCCGATGAGGATGTCCGCACCGCCGAGACCGCAGAGCACGTCGTCGCCGTGGCCGCCGACCAGGATGTCCGACCCCGGCGTCCCGGTCTTCGTGCACACCGGCCCGGTCGGCTCGTCGTCGATCTCGACCGCGCCCGCCTCGCAGGCGGCGCCCGTCGGTCGCGCGACGCCCCGCTGGTCCTCCGCGAACACCGTGCACGCGGCCGCAGGCACGGCGCCGGCGGCCGGGCTCGTCGCCGACGGCAGGCGGGTCGGCGTCGGGCCGCCGTTGTCGGCGAGCGGCCCGAGCTGCGGGTCGCCCACGTCCGGCCGGTCACCGGGACCGCCCCCGAACCCGCACGACGCGTCGCCGCCGACGTTCGACCCCGCCGAGACCGTGGTGCCGGTGACCGCGCAGTCCCCGCCCCCGCCCGTGGCCCCGGCGACGACCGAGCCGAACGCGTCGAGGTCCGCACCTGTGGTGACGTTCGCGCCGGTCGGCGCGCTGTTGCCGACGACGGTCGCGTGCCGCAGGAACACGCCGCCCGTGCTGGTGTGGACGCCACCGCCGCTCACGTCCGCCGCGTTGCCCGAGAACGTCGAGTTGTGGACCCGCACCTCCCCGGTCACGGCCGCGACGCCGCCGCCGCGGCCGTTCGCCCCGGACGCGACGTTCCCGCTGAACGTCGACCGCGTGACCACGACCTGCGCGACCGGCGCGTCGTCCGTGAGCTCGACGACCGACACGACCAGCCCCCCGCCCGGGCCGACGCGCGTGTTCCCGGACACGGTCGAGTCCGTGATCGTCGCGGTCCGCTCGTCGGTCGGCTCGTCCTGGTCGACGGCCCACACGATGCCGCCGCCGGAGGTCGAGCCGGACGGGACGTTCCCGGTGATCGTCGACCCGGTGACCACCAGGTCGCCGCACGCGGAGCAGGAGACGCCCGGGCCGCCGTTGTCGACGGCCGACGACCGGACGAACGTCAGCTCGCCGGCGCCCTGGCCCGTCGTCGAGACGCCGCCCTCGCCGTTCTCGCTGATCGTCGAGTCCGTCACGGCGACCGCCCCGTCGATCGCGCCGATCGCCCGCCCGGTGTTCTGCGTGATCGTCGACCCGTCGACGTCGATGCCGCCGAACGAGACCCGGACCCCGGTGCCGGTGTTGGGGCCGACGGTCGAGTCGACGAGCGCGATGCTCGCCCCGTGGCCCTCGAGGCCGCTGTTGAGCACCGGGCCGGTCGCCGCGTCGTTGCCGGACACCGTCACGCCGGTGAGGACGACGTCGCCGTCGAACCGCACCGCGGCACCGTCGAACGTGTCGCCGCCGGTGATCGTGACGTCGCTGATCTCGAGCGGCGTGTCGGTGAGGTGGTCGAGCACCCGCTCGCCCGGGCACGTCTGCTCGACCGTGGCGCCGTTGCCCGCGATCGTGAGCGCGTGCGCGCCGGTGTGGTCGAGGTCGCCCGTGGCGTTGGCGTCCTCGTCGCCCCCGCACGACGTCAGCGAGTACGTGCCGGGTACGGCGAGGTCGACGAGGGTGTCCTCGCCTGCCGCGTTGGCCGCGTCGACCGCCTCCCGCAGGGAGACCACCCCGTCGGACCCGTCCACCACGTCGGACGTCGTGGTCACGGTGACGGTCGCGGCGGACGCCGGTGTCGTGACGAGCACGACCGGCACGGAGGCTGCGACGAGGGCGAGGATGCTGACGACGGCGGCGCGCTTGGTCATGAGAAGGTCCCCCCGGACGCGGGTCCCGTCGACGGCTCTGTCGGATACGACCCGGTTGCTCAGGATCGACCCGGGCGGCGCCCGTTGACCACCCCCTGCGCGCGTTCTCACCCGGCGCGGACCGGCAGGTGCTCCGTCGGCGGGAACGGGTCCGTGCCCAGCCGCCCGTACGTGAGGACGTCGACGCGGCGGCCGTCGACGAGGAACTTGCCCCGCTCGACACCCTCCGGGACGAACCCCGCGGCCCGCGCCACCGCACCGGACGCGGGGTTGTTCGCGCGGTGCCCCAGCTCGAGCCGCTCGAGCCCGCCGACCGTCAGCGCCCGGTCCGCGACGGTCGCCGCCGCGCGCCTCATCCACCCTCGGCCGCGCGCGTCGGCGTGCAGCCAGTACCAGAACCACGCGCGGCGGTCCGCCGGCGCGACGTCCAGCCCGACGAGCCCGACGACGCGGCCGTCCGCGACGAGCGCCCACGCCTCGTCGGGCGGCGCCGTGGCCGCCGCGACGTAGCGCGCGGCCTCGTCGAGGTCCCGCACCGTCCCCTGCCGCGCCATCGCGGGGTCCGACGTGAACGCCGCGAGGACGTCACGCGCGTCGTCGGCCCGCAGCGGGCGCAGGTGCACCACTCAGACGTTGAAGCGGAACTCGACCACGTCGCCGTCGGCCATGACGTAGTCCTTGCCCTCGACGCGCGCCTTGCCCGCCGCGCGGGCGGCGGCCACGGAGCCGGCCTCGACCAGGTCCTCGAACGAGATGACCTCGGCCTTGATGAAGCCCTTCTGGAAGTCCGTGTGGATGACGCCCGCGGCCTGCGGTGCGGTCCAGCCCCGGCGGATCGTCCAGGCGCGGGACTCCTTGGGGCCGGCCGTGAGGTACGTCTGCAGGCCGAGCGTGTGGAAGCCGACGCGCGCGAGCTGGTCGAGCCCGGACTCCGTCTGGCCGTTGGCCTCGAGCATCTCGCGCGCCTCGTCCTCGTCGAGCTCCACGAGCTCGGACTCGAACTTCGCGTCGAGGAAGATCGCGTCGGCCGGGGCGACGAGCGCCCGCAGGCGCTCCTGCATCGCGGTGTCCGCCAGGCCCTCGTCGTCGGTGTTGAAGACGTAGATGAACGGCTTGGCGGTCATGAGCTGCAGCGCGCGCACGTGCTCGTCGTCCGCGAGGCCCGCGGCGAACAGCGTCTTGCCCGTCTCGAGGACCGCGAGCGCGCGCTTGGCCGCGTCGAGCACCTCGGGCTCGGTCTTCTTGCCGCGGACCTCCTTCTCGAGGCGCGGGATCGCGTTCTCGAGGGTCTGCAGGTCCGCGAGCACGAGCTCGGTCGTGATGATCTCGATGTCGTCCTCGGGGTTCACCTGCCCGCTGACGTGCACGACGTCCGGGTCGGCGAACGCGCGCGTGACCTGGCAGATCGCGTCGGCCTCGCGGATGTTCGCGAGGAACTTGTTGCCCAGGCCCTCACCCTCGGACGCGCCCTTGACGATCCCGGCGATGTCGACGAACGACACCGTCGCGGGCAGGATCCGCTCGGACCCGAAGATCTCCGCGAGCTTCTCCAGCCGCGGGTCGGGCAGCGGCACGACACCGACGTTCGGCTCGATCGTCGCGAACGGGGAGTTCGCGGCGAGGACCTGCGCGCGGGTCAGGGCGTTGAAGAGGGTGGACTTGCCGACGTTGGGCAGGCCGACGATGCCGATGGTGAGTGCCACGGGCGGCAAGTCTACGGGGCGCCCGCCCGGCCCCGGTCCCTTCCCCGGTGCCGGCCCCGGTCCCGGCCTCGGTGCTCAGCGCCGGGCCTACTCGTAGGACAGGACCTTCTGCAGGAGCTGCGGCGCGCGGCGCTCCAGCAGGCGCCCGCCGACGCGCACCCCCACGACCAGCCAGACGGTCCCCAGCACGAGGCCCGCGGCGAGCGACGCCCAGCCGAGCGCCGTCGACCCGCGGAGCACGGCGACCACCGCGAGCGCCGCCGCGGGCGCGGCCGCGACGAACACGACGAGCGAGCCGACGGCCTGCGACAGCACGGTCGCGAGCGAGGCCCCCTGCCGGGTCTGGAACGGGTTCTCGCCGGGCTGCTGCACGGGCTGCGTGAACAGCGCGGACACGATGCTCGCGCCGCCGTACGCGGTGAGCAGCAGCGCCGCGGAGCCGCCGAGCAGCGCCGGCAGGGTCTCGACGCGGTCCACGAGGAACGCCGTCACGACGACGATGAGCAGCACCAGCGGCACGGACACGACGGCGGACGCGACGACGCGACCGAGCCGGTCGGCGACCCCGCGCACGCCTGCGCTGACGTGCATCCAGAACGCCGACCCGTCGAACGACACGTCGGTGCTCACGCCCCACCCGCACATGAACGCCGCGATGGCGCCCGACGCGAGCAGCAGCGTCCCGTCGCCGCCGCGCGAGACGACCCAGAGCACGAGCGGCGTGAACGGGACGACCGCCAGGGCGAGCGCGTAGCGCGGGTCGCGGAACCAGTAGACGAGGCAGCGCGCCGTGACCGCGCCGAGCGGGGACGCGGGCACGCGGCCGAGGACGCCGAGGCCGGCGGCCCGCGAGGTGGCGGTGGTCTCCCGCACCGGGTCGACGAGGGTCCGCGCGATCGCGCCGTCCCACAGCCGCAGCGCGACGAGGAGCGTCACGGCGGCGATGGCGAGCCGCGCGGCCGCGAGCGCCCAGTCGCCCACGACGACGTCCGCGGGCGCGGCCCACGCGGCGCCGAACGGCGTCCACGCGAGCACGCCCGTCACGCGCCGGAACGACTCGCCGTCGACCGACCCGCCGCCCAGGCTGGTGGCCGTCGGCCCGATCGACATGATGAGCACGAGCGACACGACCGTGAGCACCTCGCGCCCCCGCCGCCGGGCCATGAGCGGGGCGAGCAGGGCGACGATCGCGCGGCCGCCGACGACCGCGACCGCCAGGCCGAGGACGGCGCCGACGAGCGCGACGAGCGCGGCCACCGGCTCCCGGAACCACGCGAGGCTCGTGGACAGCGCCGCGATCGCGCTCAGCACGCCGGGCAGGCCGACGAGCGCCGCGACGGCGAGGCCGACGACGAGCGTGCGGCGCGGGATCGCGAACGTCGCGAACCGCTGCGGGTCGAGCGTGGCGTCCACGCCGAACGCGAACAGCGGGACGAACCACCACCCGACCACGAGCGCGGAGCCGAGCAGCACGGTGACGGTCCGCTGCAGGTCGAGGTCCTGCGTGCCGACCGCGACCATCCCCGCCACGGCGAGGACGACGACGCCCAGCCCGTACAGGGCGCCGACCACGAACCCGATGACCTGCCAGACGCTGCGCCGCATGCCGTTCGCGACGAGCGCGAGCTTCAGTCGGACGAGGTGCGCAACCACGCGAGCCCCTCCCCCGCGACGCGTCCCCCGACGAGCTCGACGAACCGGTCCTCGAGGCTCGCGCCCGCGCGCACGTCGTCGACCGTGCCGGCGGCCAGCACGTGCCCGCCCGCGACGACCGCGACGTGGTCGCACATGCGCTGCACGAGGTCCATGACGTGCGACGAGACGATGACCGTGCCGCCCGACGCGACGTACTGCGCGAGGATGTCGCGGATGTTCGCCGCGGACACCGGGTCGACGGCCTCGAACGGCTCGTCCAGCACGAGCAGGCGCGGCGCGTGGACCATCGCGCACGCGAGCGCGACCTTCTTGGTCATGCCCGCGGAGTAGTCGACGACGAGCGTGCGCGCGTCCCCGGCCAGGTCCATCGCGACGAGCAGGTCCCGCGCGCGCTCGGCGACCGTCGCGCGGTCGAGCCCGCGCAGCAGGCCGGCGTAGGTGATGAGCTGCTCGCCCGTGAGGCGGTCGAAGAGCTTGACGCCGTCCGGCAGCACGCCGATCAGCGCCTTGCCGGCGACCGGGTCCGCCCACAGGTCCTGCCCGTGCACGAGCACCTGGCCCGCGTCGGGCGTCAGGAGGCCCGTGGCCATCGACAGCGTCGTGGTCTTGCCCGCGCCGTTGGGCCCGACGAGGCCGTAGAACGACCCGGCGGGCACGACGAGGTCGATGCCGGCGACCGCGACCTTCTCGCCGAACCGTCGCCACAGGCCGCGCAGCTCGAGCGCGGGCACGCGCGGACCGGCCGGGCGCGCGTCGTCCGGCGCGGGGCGCTCGGCGGGGGCGGCGCCGGGCGCGACGGGGTCGGCCGCGGGTGCTGCTGCGGGCGCTGCGGCGGGCTGGGTCACGGGCGCTGTCGCGGGGCCGGGTGGCACGGCGGGGGCGGTCACGTCGTCGGGCACCGCGCCACTATACGAACCGGCCGGACGGTGCGGGGCCGGTTCCGCCGCAGGTCCCGGCCGCGTACCCGCGCGGCCCGGCCCGGGCCGCCCCGCGGGCGGGTGTCGGTGGTCCCTGGCACGGTGTGCGCCATGGGACAGCTGCTGCTCGGGATGCTGGTCGGGCTCGTCGTCGGCGGGGCCGTCGGCGCGGCGCTCGCGTGGGCGGGCGCGTCGCGGCGGTCGGAGGCGGCGGTGCGCCGCGCCGAGGTGGCCGCGGCGACGGCCGCCGCGCGGCTGGAGTCGGAGCGGGCCGCCGCGGTCGAGGCGTCGGAGCGCGCCGCGGAGCAGTTCCGGGCGCTCGCGTCCGACGCGCTCGCGCAGAGCTCGGAGCAGTTCCTGGCACTCGCCTCCCAGCGGTTCGCGGCCGACCGGCAGTCGCAGGTGGGCGAGCTCGCGCAGCGCGAGCAGGCCGTGCGCGAGCTGGTCGAGCCGCTGACCCGCACGCTCGACGAGGTGCGCGGCCAGGTCGCCGCGGCGGACCGGGCCCGGGCCGCGAGCGACGCCGCGCTGCGTGAGCAGGTCGAGGCGATGCGGCTGGCGTCCGAGCGCGTGCGCACCGAGACCGCGCAGCTCGTCACCGCGCTGCGCGCCTCGCAGGTGCGCGGCCGCTGGGGCGAGGTGCAGCTGCGGCGCGTGGTCGAGGCCGCGGGCATGCTCGCGCACGTCGACTTCGTCGAGCAGGAGCAGGTCCGCACCGACGAGGGCGTGCAGCGCCCGGACATGGTGGTGCACCTGGCCGGCGGCAAGCACCTCGTCGTCGACGCGAAGGTCGCGTTCCTCGGGTTCCTCGAGGCGCACGAGGCGACCGACGAGCGCGTGCGGGCCGAGCGGCTCGCCGCGCACGCGCGGCACGTGCGCGCGCACGTCGACTCGCTCGCGCACAAGCGGTACTGGGACCAGTTCGCGCCCGCGCCGGAGTTCGTCGTGATGTTCGTGCCGACCGAGGCGTTCTGGCACGCGGCCGTCGAGCAGGACCCGACGCTGTGGGACTACGCGGCGGACCGCAACGTGGTGGTCGCGACCCCGACGACGCTGCTCGCGCTGCTGCGCACGGTCGCGTACGCGTGGCGGCAGGACGCGCTGGCCGCGAACGCGCAGCGGGTGCTCACGCTCGGCAAGGAGCTGCACGGCCGGATCGCGACGCTCGGCGGGCACCTCACGCGCCTGGGCCGCTCGATCGACGCCGCGGCGGACGCGTACAACCGCACCGTCGGCTCGCTCGAGACGCGCGTGCTGGTGAGCGCGCGCCGGTTCGCGGAGCTCGGCGTGGTGAGCGACGACCTGGAGAGCCCGCCGCCGGCGAACCCGCGGCTGTCGGCGCTGAGCGCGCCGGAGCTGCTGGCCTCGGCGAACGAGGCGCTCGTGAGCCTCGACGGCTTCGACACCGCCGCAGAGCGCGACGCCCGCGCTCTGGCCGACGCGGCGGCGGCCGACGAGACGCCGGTCGCGGACGGCACGTCCGGCACCGCCTGAGGTCGCGCCCGGGCCGAGCGGTCGGCCGGGAGCGACGACCGGCCAGGCGAGGGCGACGTCCGGTCAGGCGGGGGTGGCGGCCGGTCACGCGGGGGTGACGTCCAGCGAGCGGCGGCCCTCGCGGCGCGGTCGCACGGGCGCGTTGCCCGCGGCCTTGAGGTCGGCGCGCAGCTCGCGCGGCAGCGAGAACATGAGGTCCTCGGTCGCCGTGCGGACCTCCTCGACCTCGCCGAACCCGTACGACGCGAGCGTCTCGAGGACGTCCCGCACGAGGATCTCCGGGACGGACGCGCCCGAGGTGACGCCGACGGTCGTCGCGCCCTCGAACCACGCCGGGTCGAGCTCGGCGGCCCGGTCGATCCGGTAGGACGCGCGGGCGCCGTTCTCGAGCGCGACCTCGACGAGGCGCACGGAGTTCGAGGAGTTCGCCGAGCCGACGGTGATGACGACGTCGCAGTGCGGCGCGATCTTCTTCACCGCGACCTGGCGGTTCTGCGTGGCGTAGCAGATGTCGTCGCTCGGCGGGTCCTGCAGCGACGGGAAGCGCTCGCGCAGGCGGCGCACGGTCTCCATCGTCTCGTCGACCGAGAGCGTGGTCTGCGAGATCCACACGACCTTGTCGGGGTCGCGCACGACGACCTGGTCGACGTCGTCCGGGGAGTTCACGACCTGGATGTGCTCGGGCGCCTCGCCCTGCGTGCCCTCGACCTCCTCGTGGCCGGTGTGCCCGATGAGGAGGATGTCGTAGTCGTCGGACGCGAACCGCACGGCCTCCTTGTGCACCTTGGTGACCAGGGGGCAGGTCGCGTCGATGGTCTGCAGGTTGCGTGCGGCGGCCGCGGCGTGCACCGCGGGCGAGACGCCGTGCGCGGAGAACACGACGCGCGCGCCCTCGGGCACCTGGTCGGTCTCGTCGACGAACACCGCGCCGCGCGCCGCGAGCGTCTCGACCACGTACTTGTTGTGGACGATCTCCTTGCGCACGTACACGGGCGCACCGTAGTGCTCGAGGGCCTTCTCGACCGCGATCACGGCGCGGTCCACGCCGGCGCAGTAGCCACGGGGGGCGGCGAGCAGCACACGTCGAGCAGTCATCTGTCCGATCCTACGTGCTCGTCGACGACCACCAGGATCTGGGAGGACAGGTCGTGGACCTCCCCGGCCGTCGCACCCTTCATCTTCTGCGCCTCCACGGTCGAGACGACGACGACCTCGGGCGAGCAGCCCGGCAGGACCCGGAACCGCAGGTCGAACTGGAGCTGGTCGTGGTGGACCTTGCTGCTGACGTCGAGCTTCTGCCAGCCGCGCACGCTCCCGGCGAGCTGCACGCACGACGCCGGGTACGGCCCGCCCTGCGGGTCGCGCAGCACGAGCCGCCCGAGGAAGCGCGTGAACGTGCCCTCCTTGCGGTCGTCGGCGCGGCACGTGCCGCGGTACTGGTCGGCCGCGCAGCTCGTGACGTGGATGGTCGCGGAGGCGCGCATCCAGCGGCCGGGCTGGTCGTCGGTGGGGGCCGCGACGAACGCGGTCATCGTGTTGACGCGCACCGGACCGGCGCCGGGGACGAGGCGCGCCTGGTCGCCCCGTAGCGGGGCGTCGTGCGCGCAGGTGGTGGGCAGCGCGCCGGAGTTGCTGAACCGCGGCGTCCAGAAGCACTGCTTGGCGTCGACGTCGTCGTTGAGCACGGGCGACACGGTGAGCGTGCCGGGCTGGGCGCTGATCTGCGTGACGCGGTCGCCGGCGACGGCGAACGAGCTGCGCGCGCCCCACTGCCCGTGGCACTCGTACTTCCCCGGGAGCGTGAACGTGAACAGCGAGCGCACGGTCACCGTGGAGGCGTCCCACGCGAGCAGGTTGCGCGTGGTGCTCTTGGAGCTCGTGGCGTCGCCGGTGTCGGACTCGCTCGTGACGACGCGGCCGGGTTCGCCGGGTACGGGGGCGCAGACGACGCGCCACTGCCCCATGACCTGCCGGTTCGAGCCGGTCCCGGGGCGCATGACGGACGGGACCTGCAGGGTGACGAGCCGCTTCTCGCCGGCCGCGGCGATGGCGACCTGGACGGTGCTGCGCCGCAGGGGGTGCATGGGCGGCGAGCCGGACTCGGGCGGGGACTTCGCGACGTCGAACCGGTTGCCGGAGAACGTCGCGACGACCTCGCCGGAGCGCTCGGGCCGGGACGCGGCGACGGCGCGCTCGAGCTCGATCTCGCGGCGCACGCGGTCCCGCTCGATCGCGGCCTGCAGCTCGCGCGCCTTGCGCTGCGCGAGCAGGGACAGCCGCTCGGCGTTGAACGCCGCGACGCGACGGTTCGCGGACTCCCCCTGGGACAGGGCCGCGGCGGCGGACTGGGCGCGGGAGACGGCGGTCGTGGCGGTCGCGCCGCCGAGGAGGCCGAGCAGGACGAGCACCGACACGAACGCCAGACGACGCGCGGGGTGGCGGTTCCTGGCGCGGTGCACGCGCAGACCATAACGGCTCGCCCCGTGGCCCGGTACGGCCCTTTCGTCACCCTGTCGGGGGGTGTCGCGGCGCCTCCGACGGGCGCCGGGGCCTTCCGTCTCCCGGCGCCACCCACCCCGACCTGCGGCGACGCGGCGGCCCGGGGACGCACCGCGGCGATGTCGGCCGGGTGCGGCAGGCTGGGCACGTGACCGAGCCGACACCCCTCCCGCTGCCGCTGCGGGCGGCGGACACCACCCCCGACCGCCCGTGGCCGGTGCGGCACCTCGCGCCGAAGATCGCGGACTACGTCCAGCGGATGCCGCCGGTGTGGATCGAGGGCCAGGTGCTCGACCTCAAGCGCTGGAACTCGACGTGCTTCCTCACGCTGCGGGACACGGACGTGGACATGTCGATCTCGGTGACGACGAGCGCGGCGAGCGTCGCGCGGCTCGGCAAGGGCGTGGGCGACGGCGCGCACCTCGTCGTGCACGCCCGCCCGACGTACCACCTCAAGCGCGGCAGCCTGTCGTTCGCGGCGGACGACGTGCGGCTGGTGGGCCTGGGTGAGCTGCTCGCGCGCATCGAGCACCTGCGCCGGGTGCTGGGTGCGGAGGGCCTGTTCGACGCGGACCGCAAGAAGCCGCTGCCGTTCCTGCCCCGCGTGGTGGGGCTGGTGTGCGCGCAGCAGGGCGACGCGGAGCACGACGTGGTCTCGAACGCGCGCGCCCGCTGGCCCGCGGTGCGGTTCGAGATCCGGCGCGTCACCGTGCAGGGTCCCCGCGCGGTGCCGGAGGTGAGCGCCGCGGTCGCGGAGCTCGACGCGCACCCGGACGTCGAGGTGATCGTGGTCGCGCGCGGCGGCGGCTCGTTCGAGGACCTGCTGCCGTTCAGCAACGAGGCGCTCGTGCGCGCGGCCGCGGCGTGCCGCACGCCCCTGGTCAGCGCGATCGGGCACCACATGGACGCGCCGCTGCTGGACCTGGTCGCGGACCTGCGGGCGTCGACGCCCACGGACGCGGCGAAGCGCGTCGTGCCGGACGTCGCGGAGGAGCGGGCGCGCCTGGCGCAGGCCCGGCTCCGCGCCCGGGCCGCCCTGACGCAGCGCGTGGCGCGCGAGCAGTCCGCGCTCGACCACTGGCGGTCGCGGCCCGCGCTGGCCCGGCCGGGCACGCTCGTCGACGCGCACGCCGAGCGCGTGCTCGCGCTGCGCGAGGCGGCCCGCCGCACGCTCGCGCACCTGCTGGACCGGGCGGGCACCGAGGTGCAGGGCCTCGCGGGGCACGTGCGCGCGCTGTCCCCCGCCGCGACGCTCGACCGCGGGTACGCGGTGGTGCAGCGCGCGGACGGCGCCGTGGTGCGCTCGCCCGAGGAGGTCGCCGACGGCGACCCGCTGCGCGTGCGCGTGGCCCGCGGCGAGCTCGGCGCGCGGGTGGTGTCTGGTTGACTGGCGACGTGGCGAAGCAGACCCCGGACCCGCACGCGGACGTCGCGGACCTCAGCTACGAGCAGGCACGCGACGAGCTCGTCGCGGTCGTGACGCGCCTCGAGAGCGGCGCCGGCTCCCTGGAGGAGTCGCTCACGCTCTGGGAGCGCGGCGAGGCCCTGGCCGCGCGGTGCCAGCAGTGGCTGGACGGCGCGCGCGAGCGGCTCGCGGCGGCGCGCGCGTCGACGGACGACGAGGAGGGCTCCGCCGGATGACCGGGTCCCGGGCGGCCGACGAGCGCGCGCTCGTCATCGGTGAGGCGCTGATCGACGTCGTGCGACGCCCGGACGGCTCACGCGACGAGCACCCGGGCGGCAGCCCGGCGAACGTCGCGCTCGGCCTCGGCCGGCTGGGCCGCCGCGTGGACCTGCTGACGTGGCTGGGGCTCGACCCGGAGGGCGACCTCGTGCGGCGGCACCTCGACGCGTCGGGCGTGCGGGTGCTCGCGGGCGACCGGGACGCCGTGCGCACGCCGGTCGCGACCGCGCACCTCGACGCCGCGGGCGCCGCCACCTACGAGTTCGACCTCGAGTGGGACCTGCCGACGCGGTGGGACGACGACGAGGTCGCGCCGCTCGTCGTGCACACCGGGTCGATCGCCGCGGTGCTGGAGCCCGGCGCCACGCGCGTCGCGCACGAGGTCGCGCGGCTGCGCCCGACCTCGACGGTCACGTACGACCCGAACCTGCGCCCGGCGCTCATGGGCTCGCCCGAGCGCGCGCAGCCGGCCGTCGACGCGATGGTCGCGCTCGCGGACGTCGTGAAGGTCAGCGACGAGGACCTCGCGTGGCTGCACCCGGGCGTTGCGCCGGCTGAGGTGGCCGAGGAGTGGACGCACCGCGGCCCGGCGCTCGTCGTCGTGACGCACGGCGGCGAGGGCGCGTTCGCGGCGACCGCCGCGGGGGCGCGGCTGCGCGTCGCGGCACCGCCCGTGACGGTCGCGGACACCGTCGGCGCGGGCGACTCGTTCATGGGCGGCCTGCTCGACGGGCTGTGGTCGGCCGGGCTGCTGGGCGCGGACCGGCGCGAGGCGCTGCGCGACGTGCCCGCGGCGACCGTCGAGGCCGTGCTGCAGCGGTGCGCGCGCATCGCCGCGATCACCGTGTCGCGTCCGGGTGCGAACCCGCCGCGCCTCGCCGAGCTCGACTGAGCACGCCCCGGCGACCGCCCTTCAGCCCGCCGCGGCGGCCTCCTTCTTCTCACGCGCCTGCGCGCGCTCGAGCGACGCCTTGCGGTCCGCCTCGTTCTGCTCGTCGATCTCCCGGGCGCGGTCCGGGTCGAACGTGAGGTTCTCCCCCGACTCCGGGTCGAACACCAGCAGCTTCGACGGGTCGAACCACAGCGTCGCGGTGTCGCCGTCGCGGATGCGGGACTCGGAGTCGAGCGCGACGACGAGCTGCGTGCGCATGCCCTCGCCGTCGAGGTCCCGGTCCAGCTCCTCGAGCGTGCCCGCGACCTCGGGGCTGGTCTCGAACGGCACGTAGGCGTACAGGTCGGAGCCGAGCCACTCGGTGACGTCCACCTCGGTCTCGAACGTCACGCCGCCGTCGCGCTTGGCGTCCTCGAGCAGCGCCGAGTCCGCGAAGTGCTCGGGGCGCAGGCCGACGATCACGAGGTCCCGCTCCCCGATCCGCGAGCGCAGGTCGTCCGTGAGCGGCACCTGCGCGAACGGCAGGCGCAGCGTGTCCCCGTCGACCTCGCCGGGCATGAAGTTCATCGGCGGCGAGCCGATGAACCCCGCGACGAACAGGTTGACGGGCTGCTCGTACAGCCCGCGCGGGGAGGCGACCTGCTGCAGCTCGCCCTTGCGGAGCACGGCGACGCGGTCGCCGAGCGTCATCGCCTCGGTCTGGTCGTGCGTGACGTACACGGTGGTCGTGCCGAGCCGGCGCTGCATGCGCGCGATCTCGGTGCGCATCTGGCCGCGCAGCTTCGCGTCGAGGTTCGACAGCGGCTCGTCGAACAGGAACGCGTTCGCGTCGCGGACGATCGCGCGGCCCATCGCGACGCGCTGGCGCTGCCCGCCGGACAGGTTCGCGGGCTTGCGCTGCAGGTGGTCCTGGAGCTCGAGCGTCTCGGCCGCGCGCTCCACCTTGGTGCGGATCTCCTCCTCGGAGAACTGCCCCTTGGTGAGCCGCAGCGGGAACGCGATGTTCTCGAACACCGTGAGGTGCGGGTACAGCGCGTAGTTCTGGAACACCATCGCCAGGTGCCGGTCGCGCGGGGCCTTGTCGTTGACGACCTCGTCACCGATCTTCAGCTCGCCGGACGTGATGTCCTCGAGCCCGACGATCATGCGCAGCAGCGTGGACTTCCCGCAGCCGGAGGGCCCGACGAGGATGACGAACTCGCCGTCGGCGATGTCGAGGCTCACGCCCTTGACGGCGAGGAAGCCGTCGCCGTAGCGCTTGACGATGTCCTTGAGGGTGATGGCGGCCATCGGAAGTCTCCTTGTTCAGCCCTTGACGGCGCCCTGGGTGAGGCCGGACACGATCTGACGCTGGAACAGCAGCACGAGGATCACGACGGGCACGGTCACGACGACCGCCGCCGCCGAGATCGCGCCGGTCGGCTCCTCGAACTGCGACGCGCCGGTGAAGAACGCCAGCGCGGCGGGCACGGGCCGCGCGGCCGACGTGGACGTCAGCGAGATGCCGTACACGAAGTCGTTCCAGGCGATGAAGAACGCGATGAGCGCGGTGGTGAACACCCCGGGCGCCGCGAGCGGCACGATCGCCTTGCGGAACGCCTGCCAGCTCGTCGCGCCGTCCACCTGCGCGGCCTGCTCGAGCTCCCACGGGATCTGCCGGAAGAACGCCGCGAGCGTCCAGATGGAGATCGGTAGCGTGAGCGACAGGTACGGGATGATGAGGCCGATCCACGTGTCGTACAGCCCGATGTTGCGCCACAGGTTGAAGAGCGGCGTGACGATCGAGATGACCGGGAAGATCGACACCCCGAGCGCGGTGGTGAGGATCAGCTTCTTGCCGCGGAAGTCGAGGCGCGCGATCGCGTACGCGGCGAGCGTCGCGAGCACCACGGCGACGAGCGTCGCGATGAGCGAGATGCCGATGGAGTTGCGCAGCGCCGGCAGGAACAGCTCCTTGGCGGAGCCGACGAAGATCTGCTCGTAGTTCGCGGTGGTCCACGTCTTCGGCCAGAACGTGCCGAGGCCGAGCTGGCTCGGCAGCTTGAACGACGTGGCGATGATGGAGACCACCGGCACCAGGGCCCACAGCAGCACGAGCACGGTGACGACGGCCCACCAGACCTTCATGCGGGTCGTGAGCGCACGCATCAGCCCTCCCCCCTCGCGCTGGCCAGGTCGACCTTGAAGAGCTTGATCGCGGCGAAGCAGATCCCGATGACGCACAGGAACAGCAGCACGGAGATCGCGGAGCCGAGGCCGATCTCGAGGCGCCCGATCGACGTGCGGTAGGCGAGCAGCGACAGCACCGTGGTGCCGTTCGCGCCGTTCGTCATGATGAAGACGTTGTCGAAGATGCGGAACGCGTCCAGCGCCCGGAACAGCACCGCGACCATGATCGCGGCCTTCATGTTCGGCAGGACGACGCGCTGCAGGCGCTGCCGCCACGTGGCGCCGTCGACCTCGGCGGCCTCCTCGAGCTCGCCCGGCACCTGCGACAGGCCGGCGAGCAGGAGCAGCGAGATGAACGGCGTGGTCTTCCAGATCTCGGACGCCATGATGACGAACAGGCTCGTGCCCTGGTGGGCGAACCAGTTGAGGTCCGGGTCGATGCCGGGCACCCAGTCGAGCCAGTGGTTGACGAACCCCGAGTTGATGTCGAACGCGTAGAACCACGCGAACGCCGAGACGACCGTGATGATCCCGTAGGGCACGAGGATCGCGGTGCGCAGCACGCCCCGCAGCGCCTTGAGCGCGCGGTGCATGACGAGCGCGAGGAAGAACCCGAGCACGAGCTCGACGACGACCGTGATGAGCGTGATGACCGCCGTGACCCCGAGGGCCTGCCAGAACACCGGGTCGCTCAGCACGACGACGTAGTTGCGGCCGCCGTTGAACGCCTTGTCCCCCGGTGCGGTGAGCCGGTAGGAGAACAGCGAGTCGTACAGCGCCTGGAGGATCGGGTAGATCGTCACCGCGATCATCACGACGAACGCCGGGCCGGCGAGCCACCAGCCGAGGCGGGCCTCGTCGCGGGCCCGGTCCGACAGCCGGGCGCGGGCGCCCCGACGGCCCTCCCCGCTCGTCGGCGGGGCGTCCTCGGTGCGTGCGTCGGCGCCGGCACCGGGCGGGACGGAGGTGGTCACAGCAGCGCCTCCCCTCGCAGGACGGCCGTGATGAAGTCGGTCGACTCGGTCGGCGTGGTCCCGGGCCGGACGGAGGCCGGCGGGTGCCACGTCTCCTGCAGGCCGGTGGAGACCTCGTTGTAGTAGGGCGTCTGCGGCCGCGGCGCGGCCTGCTCGAGCGACTCGCGGATGACGTCCGCCATCGGGAACGCCTCCTGGACCGCGGGGTCGTCGTACGCCTTCGTCGACGCCGGCGGGTTGCCGTTGGTCGCGAAGTACTCCGCCTGGTTCTCGGGGGTGACGATGCAGCGTGCCGCGTCGAGCGCGAGGTCCACGTGCTCGCTGAACGCCCCGATGCCGAGGTTGATCCCGCCGTACGGGGGGCGGGCCTCGGTGTCCTCGTCGACCCGGGGGTACATCGCCCAGCCGATGTCGTCGAGCACGTCCTGGCCGAGCGTGCCCTCCTCGACCGCCGCGCTCGTCGCGGACCACACGAACGGCCAGTTGACCATGAACGAGCCGCGGTCCCGCTGGAACACGGTCATCGTCGCGTTCTCGTCGGCGGTCGGCAGGCCCGGCCCGCCGAGCCCCTCACGCCCGATGGTGCCGATGATCTCCGCGGCCGCCTTCCCCGCGTCGCTCTCCAGACCGAGCTCGAGCTCGTCGGCCGAGGCCTCCGGGTCCTGCAGCACGTGGCCGCCGGCGGACTCGACGAGCGCGTTCACCCACACCGTGAGCGACTCGGCCTTGGCGCCCTGCACGCCCAGCACCTTGTCCTGCTCGGTCGCCGCGTCGATGAGCTGCTGCCACGTGACCGGCTCCTTCTCGGGGTCGAGCCCCGCGGCCTCGGCCACCGACTTGCGGTACCAGAGCAGCTGCGTGTTCGCCCAGAACGGGATCGCGACGAGCTCGTCCTTCCACGTCGCGCCGTCGATCGCGCCCTGCACGACGTCCTTGCTCACCTCGTCGGCGACGTCCTGCGGGATCGGGGCGAGGAACCCCGGCTCGGCCAGCTCGGGGATGAACGGCGGGTCGAGGCTCATGATGTCGATCGACGAGTCCTTCGCCGCGAGCCGGCGGGCGAGCTGCTCGCGCTGCGACGCCGCGTCGCGCGGGAGGACCTCGGTCGTGAGCCGGTAGGCCCCGTCCGCCTCCTGCGTGCAACGCGCGGCGATCTCCACCTGGCCGCCGTTGTCCGGGTTGATGTACCACGTGAGCGTCGGCGGCCCCGAGTCCCCGCCGCACGCCGCGAGCGGCAGCGTGACCGCGAGCGCGACCAGCGCCGCCAGGCTGCGTCCTCGGCCCACGGTGCCCTCCGTCCTGTCGCGTCGTCGCGTGCTGGATCCTGGGTACACCAGCGACGACGCACCCGCACGTCGGGAGACCGGGCGCCGCACCCCGCGAGCGGCCCGGACGAACGGCCGGACACCCGGACGGACGACACGGGACCGGACGATCCGCACGACATCACCCGAGTGCCTTCACATCCCCCGACCAGGCCGCCAGTACGGTCGTCGCGTGTCGAACTACCTCGGGCTCGCGCTCCGCCGTGACCTGCGGCCCCGCGTCGAGCAGTGGCTCACCACCCGGGGGTCCGCGCCGTCGGAGCACCGGTTCGTCACCCTCGACGACCGGACCGACCTGCTCGTCGTGAGCCGCGGGGTCAAGGAGTGCCTGGGCCGACGACGCTTCTTCCGGGGCACGGCCGTCTCGCCGGAGCACGGCGCGATCGGCTTCGGGCTGGCCGGGTGGGACGCGATGCCGCCCGGGGCGCACGCCGACCCGCACGGGGTCTCGGGCGAGTTCGTCCTGATGGAGTGGGACGACGAGCAGGTCGTCGTCCGCCGCGACGTGCTCGGCTCGGTCGCGCTGGCCTGGACCGCCGGCGACGGCTTCGCGGCCGTGAGCGACTCGCTGCTCGTCCTCGTCGACCTGCGCCGCTGGCTGGGCGCGCCCGTCACCCAGAACACCGAGGCCGTGCTGGCGCGCGCCTTCCCGAACGGCATCGCCTCCCAGCAGGTCAGCGAGGAGACGCACGTCGCCCAGGTCGCCTACACCGTCGCCGGCCGGGGCGTGCGCGTCCCGCTGGCCACGCTGCGCCCCGAGGTCGACGGCCCGCTGCTGACCGCGCGCGTCGTCGACGTGGACGTCGACCCGGTCGAGACGACCCGCCGCATCGCGACGTTCGTCGCGCGCACCATGACGACCCTCGCGCTGCGCGACGACCTCGACGTGCGGCTCATGCTGTCCGGCGGGTACGACTCGCGCGTCCTGCTGGGCGGCGCCGTGCACGGCGGGGCGGCGCACCGGCTCGTCGCGCACACGCGCGGCGGCACCGCCGCGCACCAGGGCGACGCACAGGCGGTCGAGGCCATCGCCGCGCGCTACTCGCTGCGCATGGGCGAGCCCCGCAAGCCGACCACGCCCAGCACCGACGGCGGCTCGCCGCTCGCGCTGCTCGCGTCCACCACCCTCGGCTTCTACGACATCCTCTCCCCGATCCACACCGTCCGGCAGGGCGCCATCACGATCAACGGCATCGGCGCCGAGATCGGCAAGGGCAACTGGAAGTGGCGCACGCTCGACGCCCTCCTCGCGCACGTCGACCCCGCCATGGAGCAGCTCGGGGCGCTGCGCGCGCAGGCCGCCAAGGGCATCCGCGCCACGGGCGGCGACCCGCGCTGGGCGGACGCGAGCGAGATGCTCTACTGCGGGTTCCGCAACGGCATCCACGGCACGGGCACGACGATCGCGCTGTCGATGACGTCGCTGCGGCCGCTGCACCAGGTCGCGCTCGCCACCCTCGGCCACCAGCGCGTCGACGGGAACGCGCCCTACGACCACCGCGAGCGGGCCCGGCTGCGCGGCCAGCGCGGCGACCTCATGTCCGGCCTGCTCGCGCTCATGGACCTGCAGCTCGCCGCGATGCCGTACGACCGGCCGGAGAAGACCCTGCTGCCCGACGATCTCGAGCGCCGGCTCGCGGCCCTCGGCGGGCCCCTCGGGCCGGACGCGAAGGAGGAGCTGCCGATCCACGGCTCGCCGTCCGCGGTCCCGGCCGGGCCGTCGCGCCTGGGCCGCGGCATCGCGCGGCACGTGGGCTTCTCGGGGTCCCTCTCGGTCGACAACCTGCTGCGCCTCGCCGAGCGCGGGTGCGAGGCGGTCGAGCACCCCGCGGTGCGCCGCGTCTACGCGCGCACGCTGCGCCGGGCCCGCGAGCGCCTCGTCGACCTGGGCGAGTCGCCCCGCGACGCCGGGGCGTCCGTCGGCAAGCTGCTCGCGCTCGCGATGATCGCCTGAGTCGCCCCCTTCGCCCGAGACGGGCAGGCGCGCCGGGCCGGTTCGGTGCCACGATGGCCGGCGTGACCACACGGATGACCCCCGCCGAGGCCTGGACCGCGCTCAAGGACGGCAACGCCCGCTTCGTCGCGGGCGAGATGCTGCACCCCTCCCAGGGCGTCGACCGCCGCACCGAGGTGACGCAGTCGCAGCACCCGTTCGCGGTGCTGTTCGGCTGCTCGGACTCGCGCGTCGCGGCCGAGATCATCTTCGACCGGGGCCTGGGCGACCTGTTCGTCGTGCGCACCGCCGGGCACGTGCTGGACACGACCGTGATCGGCTCGATCGAGTACGGCGTCGAGGTCCTCGGCACGCCGCTCGTCGTCGTGCTCGGCCACGACTCCTGCGGAGCGGTGGCCGCGGCGACGTCCGCGCTCAACGACGGCACGCTGCCGCCGGGGTTCGTGCGCGCCGTCGTCGACCGGGTCATCCCGTCGATCGTGGGGCTGACGCGCGCCGGCGACGGCACCGAGACGCTCGACGCCGCGACGCTGGGCCACGAGCACGTCAAGCACACCGTGCGGATGCTGCAGGGCTACTCGGTGTCGCTCGCGGACGCCGTGGCCGAGGGCCGGTGCGCGATCGTCGGGCTCGAGTACGCGCTCGCCGACGGTCGCGTGCGGGTCGCCGAGGTCGTCGGCGACATCGGCGAGGCCTGAGCCGCGCCGGGCGCCCGGCTCAGGGGAACCAGGGGTCGTCCGGTCGCGGCCGCGCCGCCGGCTCGTCGTCGTGCGGCGTGACCCGCTCGCGCCAGTAGACCGACCCGTCGCCGCGGCGGCCCAGCAGGCCCGCCTCGACGAGGTCGCGGCGCAGCCGGACCGGGTCGTCCACCACCTCCGCGAGCCGGCGCGTCACCTCCTTCTCGTCGGCGTGCTCGCCGGGCGCCAGGACGAGGGCCACCACGTGCTCGACGACGAGCGCGCGGTCGGCCTGGCGGCGCGGTGAGCGGACGAGGCGCCCGCGCTCGAGGAAGCGCTCGGCGGGGCAGGGGTCGGGGAGCTCGGCGTCCACGCGGGCCATCCTCGTGCATGGGGCAGGATGGGTGCCATGACTTCTGCGCTTGGCGACGACGCTGTCGAGTACCGGATCGAGCACGACACGATGGGCGAGGTCCGGGTCCCGGCCCAGGCCCTGTACCGCGCCCAGACGCAGCGTGCGGTCGAGAACTTCCCCATCTCCGGGTCGCGTCTCGAGCGCGGCCACATCGAGGCGCTCGCGCGCATCAAGAAGGCCGCCGCGCGCGCCAACGCCGAGCTCGGCGTGCTGCCCGCCGACGTGGCCGAGGCGATCGTCGCGGCCGCCGACGAGGTCGCGTCCGGCAGGCACGACGCGCACTTCCCGGTCGACGTCTACCAGACCGGCTCGGGCACCTCGTCGAACATGAACACCAACGAGGTCCTCGCGACCCTCGCGACCCGCTCGCTCGGTGCCGACGTGCACCCGAACGACGACGTCAACGCGTCGCAGTCGTCGAACGACGTGTTCCCCACCAGCGTGCACGTCGCGGCCACCGCGGGCGTCGTCCGCGACCTCGTCCCGGCGCTCGAGCACCTGGCCGCCGCGCTCGGCGAGAAGGCGCAGGCCTGGGCCGGCGTCGTGAAGTCCGGCCGCACGCACCTCATGGACGCCACCCCGGTGACGCTCGGCCAGGAGTTCGGCGGGTACGCCGCGGCCGTGCGCTACGGCATCGAGCGCCTCGAGGCCGCGCTCCCGCGCGCGGCGGAGGTCCCGCTCGGCGGCACCGCGGTCGGCACGGGCATCAACACCCCGGCGGGCTTCCCGCAGCGCGTCATCGAGCTGCTGCGCCAGGACACCGGCCTGCCGCTGACCGAGGCGCGCGACCACTTCGAGGCGCAGTCCTCGCGCGACGGGCTCGTCGAGCTGTCGGGCGCGCTGCGCACGATCGCGGTCTCGCTCACCAAGATCTGCAACGACCTGCGCTGGATGGGATCGGGCCCGAACACCGGCCTGTCGGAGATCGCGATCCCCGACCTGCAGCCGGGCTCGTCGATCATGCCGGGCAAGGTCAACCCGGTGGTGCCGGAGGCCGTGCTCATGGTCGCCGCGCGCGTCGTCGGGAACGACGCGACGGTCGCGTGGGCGGGCGCGTCGGGCTCGTTCGAGCTCAACGTGCAGATCCCGGTGATCGCGTCCGCGGTGCTCGAGTCGATCCGCCTGCTCGCCAACGCGAGCCGCGTGCTCGCCGACAAGACCATCACCGGCCTCGTCGCGAACGAGGAGCGCGCCCGGGCGTACGCCGAGTCCTCCCCGTCGATCGTCACGCCGCTCAACCGCGTGATCGGCTACGAGGCCGCCGCGAAGATCGCCAAGCACGCCGTCAAGCACGGCCTGACGATCCGCCAGGCCGTCGTGGACCTCGGCTACGTGGAGCGCGGCGAGGTCACCGAGGCCCAGCTCGACGCGGCGCTCGACGTGCTGAGCATGACGCGCCCGCCGCAGGCCTGACGCACGCGCACCGAGGGCCGGCCACCCGTGGGGTGGCCGGCCCTCGTCGTCCCGGCGTCAGCGCGCGCCGCCGCCGTCGGCGTGGGCCGTGGCCTCGGGCGCGGCGTCGTGCGCGACCGGTCGCGCGTGCGGGCGCACCGCGTGCATCGCGAGCGCGGCCACGAGCCCGACCACCAGCACGGCGGCCGTGAGCAGGAGCGTCTGCGCGGTCGCCGTCGCGAAGCCCGTGCGCACGGCCCCGAGCGCCGCGGCACGCACCTGGTCGACGAGCTCGGCGGGGATCCCGGCGGGCAGCGCGACGTCGCCGACGCCGCCCGTCAGCGCCGCGCCGTCGAGGTGCGCGAAGCCCTCGAGGAACGGTGCGCGCGCGGCCTCCGGGAGACCGCGCGCCGCGTCGGCCGCCGCGTCGGGGACGGTCGCCGACAGGCGGGACGTCAGCATCGCGACGACCGCCGCCGAGCCCACGACGCCCCCGATCTGCCGCGTCGTGTTGAACGCCCCGGCGCCCGCACCCGCGGTCGCCTGGTCGAGCCCCGCGGTGGCGGCCGCCGCGAGCGGCGAGAACACCAGGCCGGTGCCGATGCCGAAGACCGTCATGGGCACGACGAGCGTCCAGACGGCCGCGTCCGGCCGCACCGTCGCCGCGAGCCACGCGACGACGCTCGCGAGCACGGCGAAGCCCGCCGCGACGACCCACTTGGGAGGCACCCGGTCCGACAGCCGCCCCGCGGCCGGCGCGACGAACCCGGAGACCAGCGAGCCGCCCGCACCGACGAGCGCGGCGCGCAGCGGCGACAGGCCGAGGACGAGCTGCAGGTAGATGGTGAACGGGAAGAAGATCCCGGTCATCGAGAACGTCACGGCGGCGCCGGCGACGTTCGCGAGCGAGAAGTTGCGCACGTGGAACAGCCGCAGCGGCAGCAGCGCACGGTCGCCGATCCGGTCCTGCCACCACACGAACGCGGCCAGCACCACCACGCCCGCGCCGACGACCAGCCACACCGAGACCGGGCCCCGGATGGTGCCCCAGTCGTACGTCTCGCCCTCCTGCAGGCCGAACACCAGCAGGAACATGCCGACGACCGAGAGCACGACACCGAGGACGTCGAACGAGCGCGCGTGCGTGGGGAGCGCGGGCAGCGTGCGGAACGCGAACCACAGCGCGACGGCGCCCACGGGGATGTTGATGAAGAAGATCGACTCCCAGCCCACGGTCTCGACGAGCACGCCGCCGAGCAGCGGCCCCGTGATGGTCGCGACGCCCGCGACCGCGCCCCACACGCCCATCGCCGCCCCGCGCCGCTCGGCGGGGAACACGCGCGTGATCATCGACATGGTCTGCGGCGTCATGAGCGCCGCGCCGACGCCCTGCGCCGCGCGCGCGAGGACGAGCAGGAGGACCGAGTCCGCGAGCCCGCAGACGGCGGACGTCACGGTGAACACGACGAGCCCGGCGATGAACACCGGGCGCGGCCCGAACCGGTCCCCGAGCCGGCCCGTGACCAGCAGGAGCACCGCGAAGGTCAGCAGGTAGGCGCTGTTGACCCAGCCCACCTCGGTGATGCTCGCGTCGAGCTCGCGCACGAGCGTCGGCACCGCGATGTTCACGATCGTGGTGTCGAGCATGATCATGAAGAACCCGAGGCACAGCGCCGGCAGCACGCTCCACGGGCTGCGCCCGTGCAGGTCCACGGTGCCGGGCCCGCCGGGGCGCGCGGGCGTGCGGTCGTGCGTCATGGTGGTGCCTCTCGGGCGGGGGCGACGGCGACGCCGGAGCGACGGCGCCGGGGCCACGGCGACGGACCGCTGGAGGACGGTCCGGGACCGAGCCTAGGTCCCCGGACCGACAGGGCCGCCGGGGCAACCGCACTCACCCGGACGGACCAGCGGCGAAAAGGTTGCTGTGGGATCCGCACGGACTTCCCGGCACCGCTCGCTCGCCTCGGACAACGTTCGGGCGAACTCCACGGGAACGGTCCCGGACCGCGCTGTCCTGGGGTTACGGTCGCCACGCCGAGCCGCTCCCGCGGTTCGCGACGACGAGCCGGGAGGACCGCCGCATGGGCTGGATGGGGCCGCTGCTCGTGCACCGCGCCCGGGCGCAGAGCACGCTGCTGCTGGCCGTGCTGGCCGTCACGCTCGTCGCCACCACGCTCCTGGGCGCGTTCGCCCTGCTGCTGTCCGCGGGCGACACCCGCGCGCCCCAGGTCGCGCTCGACCGCGCCGTCACCGACGACACGACGATCGACCTGCGCGCGGACGTCGGGCAGCGGGACGCCGAGGTCGTCACGACCGCCGCGCAGCAGGCCCTCGCGGACGTGCTCGGCGACGTCCCCGCGCAGGTGACGACGTGGACGTCCTCGCCGTGGCTGCTCGCGTCGGGCGGCGACACACCGGGCACCCTGCCGCTCGTCTACCTCGCGGACCTCCCCCTCGTGCCCGAGCACGCGACTCTCGTCGACGGCGCGTGGCCGACGACCGCGTCCGTGCCGGGCTCGTACGACGCCGCGGTCGCGGTGCCCGAGCGGGCCGCCGAGCGCTACGGCTGGACGGTCGGGACCGCGCTGCACCTCGAGGGCACGGACGTCGGCGCGGACATCCCCGCGCAGGTGGTCGCCGTCTACCGCCCCGACCCCCCGCGCGCGCTGTGGTGGCGCGACGTGCTGGCCGGCCGCGTGCACCAGGCGCACTTCCCCGTGCCGAACACGTTCGGCTCGGTCACGACCGACGCGTGGGGGCCGCTCGTCGTCGCGCCCGGCTCCGTGCTCCCGGGCGTCCTGCGGCTCGTCGCGCAGCCCGACCTGGACGCCGCCACACCCGCCCAGGTCGCCGCGCTGCGCGAGCGGCTGCGCACCGCGCAGACCGACGTGTACGCGGCCGTGCCCGCCGCGACGGTCGACCTGAGCACGACCCTCGACCGCACGCTCGACACCGTCACGGCCAACCTCGCGGTGACGCGCGTCGGCGTCCTCGTGGTCGGCCTCATGCTGCTCGTCGTCGCCGTCACCGTGCTGCTGATCGCCGCGCGCCTGCTGGCCGAGCGCCGCACCGCCGAGCAGACGCTCCTGACGTCGCGCGGCGCGTCCACGCCCCAGCTCGTCGGGCTCGCCGCGCTCGAGGCGCTCGGCGTCGCCCTCGCCGCCGCGGCCGTCGCGCCGTGGCTCGCGCGCCTCGCGTACCGGGGCGTCGCGCGCACCCCCCTGCTGCGGGACGCGGGCCTGGACGTCGACCCCGGCGCGCCCGGGTCGCTGTGGGTCACGTGCGCGGTGGCAGCCACGCTCCTCGCCGCGGTGCTGCTCGCCCCCACCCTGCGCCGCCGGGTCTCCGCGGTGGACACCGAGCAGCAGGAGGTCCGCCAGGACCGCCGCCAGGCGTTCGCCCGCTCCGGCGTGGACCTCGCGGTCGTCGTCGTCGCGGGCGTCGCCCTGTGGCAGCTCGTGCGGCACGGCTCCCCCGTGCTCGGCGCGTCCGGACGGGTCGACCCGCTGCTCGTCGGGGCGCCCGCGCTGGTGCTGCTGGCCGGCGGGGTCGTCGCGGGCCGCGTCCTGCCGCTCGTCGCGCGGGCCGGCGAGCTCGTCGCCCGGCGCAGCCGCGCGCTCGTCGCGCCCCTGGCCGCGTGGCAGGTCAGCCGCCGGCCGCACCGCGCCGCGGGCGCGCTGCTGCTCGTGACGCTCGCCGTCGCCGTGGGCACGTTCGCGCAGGGGTGGCTCGCCACCTGGCAGGCGTCGCAGCGCGCGCAGGCCGAGCTCGAGGTCGGCACCGACCTGCGCGTGCGCGCGCTCGACGGCACCACGCTCGAGCAGTCCGCGCGCGTCGCGGGCGTCGACGACCTCGTCGTCGTCTCGCCCGTCGGACACCGGCAGGCGCAGGTCGCCATCGCCACGGGCGCCGAGGTCACCCAGACCGGCGTCGCCGCGACGCTGCTCGCCGTCGACGCGCACCACGGCGGGGACCTCCTGCGCGGACGCCTCGAGCAGGGCTGGTCCGCGACCACGGCCGGTCTCGCCCCCGCGGCGCCGGTCACCGGTGCGCCCGTGCCCGCGGGCACGGCCCGCCTCGAGCTCGACGTGCGCGCGTCGGGCACCCGCTCGGTGCCGGACGCGCTGACGCACGTCGCGGTCGTCCTCGCCGACGACCGCGGGACCCGCACCACGCACGCCGTGGGCTCCGTGGTCCCCGCGACGGCGGACGACACCGCGCAGGTCGAGCCGACGACGCTCGGCCTCGACCTGCCCGCCGGCGTGGGGCCCCTGCGGCTCCCCGGGGGCCCCCGGCGGGTGAGCGGCCGCTGGGGCGGCCCGGGAGGGGGGCCGCGGGCCCGCCGGGGGGGGGCC
>Ga0182792_1000044_pt1 | contig 114857 bp, 94 predicted proteins | sample Passage237B_FD_130497 | JGI IMG/M metagenome (GOLD analysis project Ga0182792, IMG submission 130497) | Cellulose adapted compost microbial communities from Newby Island Compost Facility, Milpitas, CA, USA - Passage2 37B (version 2) (version 2) ...
CCCGCCTCACCGACGACCGCCATATCGGGGCGTTCCGCAACCGGCTGGTGGCTGGCGTCAATGTGCTGAACGGCCGCATCGACAACAAGCAGTATGCCAATGTCGGCGGCCACAAGGGCGCGCTGATGTCGTCGTCGCTCGACCGCTCGACCAACACCGCGGTCTATGTCGAGGACTCGTTCTACTTTGTGCCGAACGTCGCCGTGGTCGCCGGCACGCAGTTTCTGCATGCGACGCGCGACCGCGCCGACCGCTTCCTGAGTAACGGCGACCAGTCGGGCCGCACCGCGTTCGACCTGTGGTCGCCGAAGGCGGGCCTGTTGTGGCAGGTCGATCCGGGCTGGCAGGTGTTCGCCAACGTGTCGCGCAGCGCTGAGGTGCCGAGCTTCGGCGAAGGTTCGGCGGTCGCCAGCATCGACTGGACCAGAATCAGGCCGCAGCGCGCCACCACTTACGAGGTCGGCACCCGTATGCAGCGGCCGGACCTCACCTGGGAGGTGACGCTCTACCGCGCCAACATCCGCGATGAACTGCAATGCCTCTATAGCTCGTCCGGCACCTGCCAGGTGACCAATGCGGAGCGCACGGTTCATCAGGGCATCGAGGCCGGTGTCGGCGCGGCGGTGCTGAAGGGACTGTTCGTGCCGGGCGAAGTGTCCGACAAGCTGTGGCTCAACGTGGCCTACACCTTCAACGACTTCCGCTTCGACAACGATCCGGTGTTTGGCAACAATCTGTTGCCGGGTGCACCGCGTCATTTCGTGCGCGCTGAACTGCTCTACAAGCACCCCACGGGCTTCTACATCGGCCCGAACGTCGAATGGGTGCCGCAGGCGTACTATGTCGATAGCGCCAACACGCTGATGACGCAGGCTTATGCGATTGTCGGCCTCAAGGCGGGGTTCGACAATGGCGGGCCGTTCTCGGCCTATTTCGAGGCGCGCAATCTCGCCAACACCGCCTATATCGCCAGCGCCAGCATTTTGGATCGCGCCACGCCGAATGCGATGCTGTTCGAGCCGGGCACGGGGCGGGCGGTCTACGCCGGCATGAAATATCGCTGGTGAGAGGCCATCGTTTGTCATTGCCGGACCGCCGCGCAAGCGGCGTGATCCGGCAATCCATCGTCCTTGAGAAGATGGACACGCGGGTCAAGCCCGCGTGTGACGCCGGGGAGAAAGGCTTGCGTTAGGCTGACTTGCGCGCGATACCGGCCTCGCGGCCTTGCGCCGTAAGGCACGATCGAGGCGAGCGGCAATGACCCCTTCTGCCAAAATGCCGGTGTTCGACGGACACAATGACGTGCTGCTGCGGCTGCATCTCGGCGGCGGCGACCCGGTCGCAGCGTTCCTCGACGGGCAGGGTGGTGCCGGCCATCTCGATCTGCCACGTGCCCGCGCGGCCGGCTTTGCCGGCGGCATGTTCGCGATCTTCGTGCCGTCGCCGGCGCAGGCGGCTGCGGCATCTGCCGCTGCGCAGGGCAAGGCCGGCGAGGGAACGCAGAATCTCGGCCCCGGTGCGCACGAACCGGAGGAGGTCGGGCTTGCCGAGGCGCAGACGGCGACACTGGCCATGGCCTCGCTGCTGGTGCGCATCGCACGAGCGTCGGACGGGCGGGTGCGTATCTGTCGCAGCGTCGCCGACGTTCGTGCTGCGATGGCGGACGGCGCGCTCGCGAGCGTGCTGCACATCGAGGGTGCCGAGGCGATCGACGCCGATCTCGCCATGCTCGATGTGCTGCATCAGGCGGGCCTGCGCTCGCTCGGCCCGGTGTGGAGCCGGCCGAATATTTTCGGCTTCGGGGTGCCGTTCCGCTTTCCGTCGCCGCCGGATATCGGCCCCGGCCTCACCGAGGCCGGCAAGCGGCTCATCGCCGCTTGCAACGATTTGCGCATCCTGATCGACCTGTCGCATCTCAACGAGGCCGGCTTCTGGGACGTGGCGCGGCTGAGCAACGCGCCGCTGGTGGCGACGCACTCCAACGCGCACGCGATCTCTCCCGCCTCGCGCAACCTGACCGACAGGCAGCTCGCGGCAATCCGCGACAGCGGCGGGCTGGTCGGCGTCAACTATGCGGTGAGCTTTCTGCGGCCCGACGGGGCGCGCAACGCCGATACGCCGATCGATGTGGTGGTCGATCACCTGGCCTACATGGTCGAGCGCCTCGGCGAGGACGGCGTGGCGCTTGGCTCGGATTTCGACGGCGCGCTGATTGCCGCCGGCATGGGGTCCGTGTCGGGGTTGCCGGCGCTGATCGCCGCGATGCGCACGCGCGGCTTTGGCGACGCATTGATCGAAAAAATCTGCCACCGCAACTGGCTCGGCGTCCTCGAACGCACCTGGGGCGCGTAGCGTTTTCCATCGGAGGCGCCGCGACGCCGCTCTTGCGCATCCGGCGCGATTTGCGTTTGGTGGCCACCGACGAATCGCAAACTCCGCCGTCCGCGAGGTGCCGATGACCGACGAGCCTGCCCGACTTCCCGACCGTCTTTCCACCGATCCGCGCAGCCCGTTCTACGATGCGCAAGTGCTGGAGCGTGATATCGGCGTGCGCTTTCGCGGCGTGGAGAAGAATAACGTCGAGGAATATTGCGTCAGCGAAGGCTGGGTGCGCGTGGCCGCCGGCAACGCCAGGGACCGCTTCGGCAACCCGGTGACGGTCAAGCTCAGCGGTACGGTCGCGCCCTATTTCCGCGACGAGAGATAGAACGATTAATTTCTACCGTCATGGCCGGGCTCGTCCCGGCCATCCACGTCTTGCTTGGCTGAATCCATATAAAGACGTGGATGCCCGCGACAAGCGCGGGCATGACGAAAACGGATCATTTGATGAGACTCTTGCCTAATAATGCGGCGGCGGTGGTTCGCTCTGCGGCGGTCCGGCCGGGCGGCTTTCGGCCTCGCGCAGGCGGTTGTCGAGTTGCCCGAACAGCCGCGTCAGGCGGTCGATCTCGCGCCATTGCGCGGTGATGGTGGTGTTCAGCGTCTCGATGGTCTCGTCCTGGTAGGCCACGCGGATTTCGAGGCGCTCGAGGCGCGCGGTCAGGGTATCGTCGGTCATGGTCGTCCGTTCTTGTCGCAGGCGGGGGCGCCCGTGGCACCACGATATCAACATCCGGCTTTCAATCGCGGGGAAAAAAGCAGTACCTTTCGGACGCGGGCGGGGTACGGGGCGATGAGGCGATGAAAGCGGTGCTGCAATTCAACGCCGGGCAGCGGCTGCGGGCAAGGCTTGCCGAGGTCGCCCTGCCGCGCATCACGGTCGTCGGCGAACAGGAGGAGGAGCGCTTCCTTGCGGAAATGCGCGATGCCGAGGTGCTGCTGCAGGTTTTCAAGCCGGTCACGGCCGCGACCATCGCGGCCGCGCCGAAGCTCCGGCTGATCCAGAAGATCGGCACCGGCGTCAGCATCATCGACCTGGAGGCGGCGCAGGAGGCCGGCGTTGCCGTCGCCGACATGCGGGGCACCAGCACGCAAGCCGTCGCCGAACACACGCTGGCCCTGATGCTTGCGGTGCTGCGCCGCGTCGGCGTGCTCGATGCCGCCACCCGCATGGCGCGCGGCTGGAACGTGGCGCCGGAGGTGCCGGAATCGAGCGGCGAGATCGCCGGCCGCACCGTCGGGCTGGTCGGCTTCGGCGCCATCCCGCAACGGCTCGCGCCGGTGCTCAAGGCACTCGGCGCCGAGGTGATCTTCTACAGCCGTTCGCAGCGCAGCGATGCGCCGGTGCGACAGGTCTCGCTCGGCGAGCTTATCAGCACTGCCGACATCGTGTCGCTGCACCTGCCGGCAACGCCCGAGACGCGACACGTGATCGATGCGGAGGCGCTCGGTCGCATGAAGCCGGGCGCGATCCTGATCAACACCGCGCGCGGCGAACTGGTGGACGAGGCCGCGCTGGCGGCAAAGCTGCGCAGCGGCCATCTCGCCGGCGCCGGCCTCGACGTGTTCGAGGATGAGCCGGTGCGCGAGCCGCGCCCGTTGATGCTGTGCTCGGGCGCAGTCCTGACCCCGCATATCGCCTGGCTGACGCCCGAAACCGTCACCCGCAGCCTCGAGGTGATCGCCGAGAACTGCCGGCGACTCGCTGGCAGCGAGCCGCTACTGCACGAGGTGGTGCCGGCCCCAATAGCGCCAGAACCCGCGCCAGAGCCGGAGCCCGCGACCGCATCGGTTACCTAAATACCTGACAGGACACGTAGATCGCTGTTCCGACCGGATTGGTGCGGCGCAGTACGGTTGACTTTCGCAAGGTGAGTGCTTACTCACGCAGCCCCATGAACGCCCCCCTGAAGCCGCACCGCATCGCCGCAGACCTGCGGCGCGAGCTGATTTTGTCGGCGGCGCGGCGCTGTTTCGCGCGGCACGGCTTTGCCGGCACCACGACGAAAAGCGTCGCGGCGGCCGCGGCGGTATCGGAGGGGCTGCTGTTCAAGCACTTCCCCTCGAAATCGGCGCTCTATGCGGCCACCCTGACCGAATCCTGCGAGACCGACCCCGGCCTGCGCCGGCTCCTGGAACTTGAGCCGTCTACCGCGACGCTGGCGACGCTGGTACGCGAGATGGTCCGCCACTTCCTCGGCGTGGTGCGCGTGCCGGAGCGCGACGAGGCGCAGCGCTTGCGCCTGACGGTATCGAGCCATCTCGAGGACGGCGAGTTCGCCCGGCTGCTTTACGACAAGATCGGGTGCGCGGTCGGCCCGCTGTTCGCCGCCTCGCTGGACCATGCCATTGCCGGCGGCGATGCCGTTCGCGTCGGCGCCGCGCCGCTCAACCTGTTCTGGTTCGCCCATCATGCCGTTCACATGGTGACCCTGACCAGCCTGCCCCCGACGCCGACGTTGTCTTACGGTGAGGGCGGGGCGCTGGAACGCCAGCTCACTGAATTCATTCTCCGCGGGATCGGCCTGAAGGAGGCGGCGATCGCCCGCCACTTCGGCGATGCGCCGCTCCGGCAAGCCTTGTGCGCAGAAGAAAGTGCATGACATGACTATTTCCCCCCTGGACGACGAGGCGGAGCGCAAGGCCCGCCACGAGGCGCGCGCGGAACCCGTGACGAGCCCGGCCCGGCGCAAGCCGGTGCGCACCACGCGCTGGTTCATCATTGTCGGCCTGCTGCTGGCGATCCTGGTCGGCGGTATCTGGGGCTTCAACGCCTTCCGCAGCCACATGATCGCGCAGTTTTTCGCTACCCATAAGCCGCCGCCGGTCACCGTGGCGGTGGCGGAGGCCAAGCAGGAGGTGCTGCCGAACCTGCTCACCGCCGTCGGCGAACTCGCCGCCGTGCATCAGGTCAACGTCACCACCGATGTCAACGGCCGCGTCACCCAGGTGCTGTTCGAAGCCGGTTCGTCGGTCAAGAAGGGCGATCCGCTGGTGCAATTGTTCGATGAGCCGGACCGTGCCGACCTTGCCAGCTTCAAGGCGCAGGCGCTGGCCGCGCAACTCGCGCTCGACCGCGCCAAGCAGCTCGCCGCACGCCAGTTCGGCCCGCAGGCGACCGTCGATCAGGCCCAGGCGACTTACGATCAGGCCAGCGCCGGCATTGCCAAGACCGAGGCGATCATCTCGCAGAAGCTGGTGCGCGCGCCGTTCGACGGCGTACTCGGCGTGCGCCACGTCGAGGTCGGCCAGTTTTTGACCGCCGGCTCGCAGATCGTCACGCTCACCGACCTGTCGAAGCTGTTCGCCAACTTCACCGTGACGGAGAAGGATTCCGGCACGCTGAAGGTTGGCCAGACTGTGCGCGTCACCGTCGATGCCTATCCGGACCGCGTGTTCGAGGGCAAGATCACCACCATCGAGCCGCAGATCTCGACCGACACCCGCTCGATCCGCGTGCAGGCGACGATCGATAATCCCGGCCAGATCCTCAAGCCCGGCATGTTCGCCACTACTACCGTCGTGTTGCCCGACAAGCCGGCGGTGGTGACGGTGCCGGAGACGGCGGTGGACTACACGCTCTATGGCGACAGCGTCTATCTCATCAAGGAGAAGAAGGAAGAGGACGGCTCCACGGCGCTGACGGCGGAACGCAGCTTTGTCGAGACCGGCGAGCGCGCCGGGGGCCGCGCGGTGATCCGGCGCGGCGTCGAGCCGGGCCAGCGCGTCGTCGCGGTCGGTCAGCTCAAGCTGCAGTCGGGAGCGGCGGTTGCGATTTCGACCGATCCGCTGCCGCCAATCCCGGCCAAGCCGCCGCGCAACTGATCCGATCTGGAGCGCCCGCTCATGTCCCTCACCGACATTTTCATCAAGCGCCCCGTGCTGTCGGTGGTCGTCAGCGCGTTGATCCTGCTGTTGGGTCTGCGCGCCGCCGTCGACCTTCCGGTGCGGCAGTATCCAAAACTGTCGAACACGGTGATCACCATCACCACCGCTTATCCCGGCGCTTCGCCCGACCTGATGCAGGGCTTCATCACCACGCCGCTGGAGCAGGCGGTGGCTTCCGCCGAGGGCGTCGATTACATCAAGTCGTCGTCGGTGCAGGGCACCTCGAAAATCCAGGTGTTCGTCAAGCTCAACGTCGATCCCAATCAGGCGATGACCGAGGTGCTGTCCAAGGTCAACTCGGTGAAATACCTGATCCCGCGCGAGGCCAACGACCCGGTCATCCTCAAATCGACCGGCGAGACCACGGCGGTGATGTATATCGGCTTCTCCTCCAGCGAACTGTCGGGTTCGGCGATCTCCGACTACCTGACGCGCGTGGTGCAGCCGGTGCTGTCCACTGTCGATGGCGTCGCCTCCGCCGACATCCTCGGCGGACAGATTTTTTCGATGCGGGTCTGGCTCGACCCGGTGCGCATGGCGGGGCGCGGCGTATCGCCGGCCGAAGTCGCCGCCGCGATCCAGGCCAACAACTATCAGGCCGCCGCCGGACAGGTGAAAGGCTACTACGTCGTCTCCAACGTCTCGGCCAACACCGACCTGTTGGACGTCAACCAGTTCAAGCGCATGATCGTCAAGTCGAAGGACGGCGGCTTCGTGCGCATGGAGGATATCGCCGAGGTCGAGCTGGCGGCGCAAAGTACCGATGCCAGCGTCGCCTTCAACAACCAGGATGCGGTGTTCATCGGCATCCAGGCGACGCCCGAGGGCAACCCGCTCAATATCGTCAGGGGTGTGCGGGCGCTGTTCCCCGACATCGAGCGCAACCTGCCGCCGGCGCTCACGATGAAGGTCGCCTACGACTCCACGAAATTCATCCAGTCGTCGATCGACGAGGTGGTGAAGACGCTGACAGAGGCCGTGCTGATCGTCATCGTGGTGATCTTCCTGTTCCTCGGCTCGCTGCGCTCGGTGGTGATCCCGGTCGTAACCATCCCGCTGTCGCTGATCGGCGTGTGCAGCCTGATGCTGGCGGCCGGCTTCAGCATCAACCTGCTGACGCTGCTGGCGATGGTGCTGGCGATCGGCCTTGTCGTCGACGACGCCATCGTCGTGGTGGAGAACATCCATCGCCATCTGGAGGAGGGGCTGCCGCCGGTACAGGCCTCGCTCAAGGGCGCACACGAGATCGTCGGGCCGATCATTTCGATGACAATCACGCTCGCCGCCGTTTACGCGCCGATCGGCTTCCTCGGTGGCCTGACCGGCGCGCTGTTCCGCGAGTTCGCCTTCACGCTCGCGGGCGCAGTGATCGTCTCCGGCGTGATCGCGCTGACGCTGTCGCCGATGATGTGCTCGGTGCTGCTCAAGAGCGCCGACGAGGGCTGGTTCGCCCGCAAGATCAACCATGTGTTCGGCGCGGTGACGCGCGGCTACGGCCGCCTGCTCGACCGTTCGCTGGACTACCGCCCGGTCACCGCGCTGTTTGCGGTGACGATCCTCGGCCTGGTCGGCTTCATGTACGTCAACACCTCGAAGGAGCTGGCGCCGGAGGAGGATCAGGGCATCCTGTTCTCGGTGTTGAAGTCGCCGAAATACGCCAATATCGACTACGCCAATTTCTACGGCGAAAAGGTCGATGCGGCGTTCGCAAAATTTCCCGAGACCGACCTGCGCTTCGTCATCAACGGCTTCGATGGCGTCAACAACGGCATTGCCGCGATGCTGCTGAAGCCGTGGGAAGAGCGCACGCGCTCGTCGATGAAGCTCAAGGAGCCGGTGCAGAACGAACTGAACAAGATCGAGGGCTCGACCGTATTCGCGTTCAATCTGCCGTCGCTGCCGGGCAGCGCCGGCGGATTGCCAGTGCAGATGGTGGTCTATTCGACGGCGAGCTTCCGAAGCGTCTACGAGGAGATGGAGAAGATCAAGGATGCCGCCCGCAAGAGCGGCATGTTCATCGCCGTCGATAGCGATCTCGATTTCAACCAGCCGGTGGTGCGGATCAACATCGACCGCTCCAAGGCGAGCGATCTCGGCATTACCATGCAGCAGATCGGCGGTACGCTGGCGACGCTGCTCGGCGGCAACTACGTCAACCGCTTCAACCTCGAAGGCCGTTCCTATCAGGTGATCCCGCAGGTGCCGCGTGGCGTGCGCCTGACGCCAGAATCGCTCACCGGCTACTACGTCGCAACACCGACCGGATTGCAGGTGCCACTGTCCACCGTGGTATCGATCGAGACCGCAACCGATCCCAACGCACTGTCGCACTACAATCAGCTCAACGCCGCCATCTTTCAGGCGGTGCCGATGCCGGGCGTGACCATGGGCGCGGCGGTGGACTTTCTCGAGAAGGTCGCCAAGGAGCTGCCGTCCGGCTTCAGCCACGACTACCTTGCCGATTCGCGGCAGTACGTGACGGAAGGCAACCAGCTTGCGATCACCTTCGGCTTTGCGCTGATCATCATCTTCCTGGTGCTGGCGGCGCAGTTCGAGAGCCTGCGCGACCCGCTGGTGATCCTCATCAGCGTGCCGATGGCGGTGTCGGGCGCGCTGATGCCGCTGTTCTTCGGTGCGGCGACGATCAACATCTACACCCAGGTCGGGCTGTTGACGCTGGTCGGCCTCATCAGCAAGCATGGCATCCTGATGGTGGAGTTCGCCAACGAACTGCAACTCAACGAGCGGCTCGACCGCCGCGCGGCCATCGCGCGCGCGGCTCGGGTGCGGCTGCGGCCGATCCTGATGACCACGGCGGCGATGGTCGCCGGCCTGCTGCCGCTGTTGACCGCGACCGGCGCCGGCGCCGCGAGCCGTTTCTCGATCGGCCTCGTGGTGGTGGCCGGCATGCTGATCGGCACGCTGTTTACGTTGTTCGTGCTGCCGGCGGTGTATTGTGCCATCGCCACCGACCATCAGGCGGTGGCAGGGTCGGCGCGCACCCGGCAGATCGCCGAGTTCGAGGCGGAGAGCGGCCGGGCGTGAGCGCGTGCAAACCGTGTGCGTCAAGGCTGCCGTGACGTCGCAGTCGCGAGCCAGGCGCGGAACGCCGTGAGCCGGGGAGGGGACGCCGTTGCGCGCCGTGCTGGTCGATGGAACGGATGAGTTCGCGGCGATCGTGCGCCGGCTGTCGCGTACCGGCGATCCACCGGTTGCCGTCAATCTCGATCCGAAAGTGAAGCCCGAGCAGTTGCCCGAGGTGCTGGGTGGCGCCGCCATCGCCCTGATCGATCACACCGCGCTGCCGGCCGCGATCGCGCGGCGCTGCCGTGCGCTGAAGCATGTGGTGTTCCTCGGCACCGGCGCGCGCAGCTACATGAACCCGGAAGAACTGGCTGATCTCGGCATCACGGTCCACACCATCAAGGGCTATGGCGACACCGCCGTTGCCGAATGCGCGATGGCGCTGATGGCGGCGGCGGCGCGCGACCTTGCCCGCATGGATCGCGCCATCCGGGCCGGCACCTGGCTCAGGCAGGAGGGCATGCAACTCACCGGCAAGACGCTGGGGCTGATCGGTTTCGGCGGCATTGCCGCGGAGGTGGCGCGGATGGCGGCCGGCATCGGCATGACGGTGCTGGCCTGGAATAGAACGCCAAAGGCGCATGCCGGCGTCACGTTCGTGCCCGTCGAGCGGCTTCTTGCCGAAAGCCATGTCGTCTCGCTGCATCTTCTGCTCAACGACGAGACGCGCGGCTTTCTCTCGGCCGCGCGGATCGCGGCGATGCGACCGGGGGCAATCCTTGTCAACACCGCGCGCGGCGCGCTGGTGGACGAGGCGGCGCTGATCGCCGCGCTCGAGGCCGGCCGTCTGCGCCATGCGGCCATGGACGTGTTTGCGGTCGAGCCGCTGCCGCCGGATCATCCGTTCGTGCGGATGCCGAACGTCACGCTATCGGCACATGCCGCGTTTCTTACGCCCGAGGCCAGCGACAACCTGATCGCCGCCGCGCTCGACCATTGCCGGCGCATCGCCGCCGGCGGGGGCTAGAGAGCGTTTCGACCCGATTGAATCAGACGTGCGCCCACTCTCTCCCGCGTCATGCCCGGCTTTATGCCGGGCATCCACGTCTTGGCGGAGGTTCCAAGAATAAAGACGTGGATGGCCGGGACAAGCCCGGCCATGACGGAGCGAAGTGTTTCCGTCCAAATAGAAACCGCTCTAGTTACCGTTTCAGGTCAGTGGGTGGTCTCGAGCGCGGGGCGGTGCGGCCGGGCGTTCAGTTCGGCCGTGCCCGGCAGCGGTCCTGGCACCGTTTCGGGCGCACCGCATAAGACGGGCGGCACCGTTGCGAGATGCTGCCGGCACGCCTCGATCGTCTCCGCCGACGGGGCAGGGGCGCGAGCCATGGCTTCCAGCGCCGCCACGAGGCCGGACAGCCAGATGTCAGGCACGGACTGGACGCGGCCCATATCGTTCATCGCGGCTGCCTCCACGGACAATGACACGAACATCAATAGCGCAGGCCCGGTATTCGTTCCCTGATATGTCGTCGCACCCCGGCGCCGGGTTCGAGGCTCCCGTCGCCACACTGGAGAAGATTCTTCCAGTCTGGCCGGGATTACCAGCGTTACGGCGCTACGACGCATGCCTGTCCGCCAAAAATGTCCTACCGGCGCGGCAGCGTTCGGGATAAAGAGCGGCGCATGACCGCAGCCGTCACCGACAGCCTGATCGACGATACCCGTGCCCGCGCCAATGTCGCGCGTCTGGCGATCGCGCAGGCGCTGGCCGGCGCCAACGCCGCGGTGATCTACGCCACCGGCTCGATCGTCGGCGCCACGCTGGCACCCATGCAGTTCGCGACCGTGCCGCTGTCGGCCTACGTCGTCGGCCTCGCCTGTGCGACGCTGCCGGCGGGGGCGATGTCGCGTGCCTATGGTCGCCGCGTCACCTTCATGGTCGGCGCGGGGCTCGGCGCCCTGTGCGGTCTTCTGGCGGCCGCCGGTATCATCTTTGCCTCGTTCGCGCTGTTCTGCTTCGCTACTTTCCTTGGCGGCGCCTACGGCGCAGTGACCCAGACCTACCGCTTTGCCGCCGCCGACGGCGCAAGCCCCGGCTTCCGCCCCAAGGCGGTGTCGTGGGTGATGGCGGGCGGGGTGTTCGCCGGCGTGCTCGGGCCGCAGCTTGTCGAATGGACGATGGACTATTTTCCGCCCTACCTGTTCGCGGTCAGCTTTCTGGCCCAGGCGGCGGTCGCGCTGGTAGCGATGGTGGTGCTCGCCACCGTCGATGCGCCGAAGCCGGTTGCGCACGACCTCGGCGGCGGTCGTCCGATCGGCGTTATCGCGCGCCAGCCGCGGTTCGTCGCCGCCGCGATCTGTGGCGTCGTCTCCTACGCGATGATGAACCTCGTCATGACCTCCGCGCCGCTTGCCATGAAGATGTGCGGGCTGTCGGTCAGCGATTCCAATTTCGGCATCCAGTGGCATGTCGTGGCGATGTACGGGCCGAGCTTCTTCACCGGCAGTCTGATCCTGCGCTTCGGCGCCGGCCGGGTGGTGGCGCTCGGAATGCTGCTGCTGGCGCTCGCGGCCACCATCGGGCTTGCCGGCATCACCACGCTGCATTTCTGGACGGCGCTGATCGCGCTCGGCCTCGGCTGGAATTTCGGCTTCGTCGGCGCGACCGCCCTGGTGCTGGAAACGCACCGGCCCAACGAACGCACCCGCGTTCAGTCGTTCAACGACTTTCTGGTGTTCGGCACCATGGCCATCACCTCGTTCGGCTCGGGGCAACTGCTTGCCGACTTCGGCTGGAACACGGTGAACGTCGTGGTGTTTCCGCCGGTCGCCATCGCGCTGCTGGCGCTCATCTATGATGCCCGCGCGCGCCGGCGCGAGGCAGCCATGGACGGTTAAAGCGTTTTCGAGCGAAGTGGGAACCGGCCTGCGCCGGACATAGCCGGCTTCGGCCCGGCGACGGCCGGTTCGCGTTAAGAAAACGCGTCAAAACAATAATCTGGAGCTTTTCCGCCTCTCATTCGAGAGATGGAAAAGCTCCAGCGGCTTACGCTTCGTCGATAACGCCGTTGCGCAGCACGCCGATTCCGTCCGCTTCGACCTCGATGACGTCGCCCGGCCCAAGAAAGCGTGGCGGATCGAGCCGCGCGCCGGCCCCGGTCGGCGTGCCGGTGATGATGACGTCGCCGGCGACCAGCGTGGTGAAGGTCGAGATGTAGTTGATCAGGGTGCGGAAGCCAAAAATCATCCGGCCGGTGCGGTCGTCCTGCCGGATGTCGCCGTTGACGCGGGTCACGAGGCGGATGTCGGCAATCTGCGCTTCATCCGCAAACGGCACCAGCCATGGCCCGAGACTGCCGGAGCCGTCGAAATTCTTGCCTTGCGTGACGTTGAACTTGGCGTGGCGCACCCAGTCGCGGATAGTGCCTTCGTTGCACAGCGTCACGGCCGCGACATGATCGAGCGCGTCACGCTCCGCGATGTGGCGGCCGGCCTTGCCGATCACCAGTGCCACCTCGCCCTCGTAGTCGAGCTTTTGCGAGGCGCGCGGGCGCACCAGCGGCGCGTCGTGGCCGACAAAGGAGCGCGCTGTGCGCATGAACAGGCTGGGATAGGCCGGCGGCGCCTCGCCGTCTTTGTATTCCTCATTGCGGGCAGGATAATTCACGCCGACGCAGATGATCTTTTCCGGTACCGGCACCGGCGGCTGCAACGCCACGTCGCCCAACGCGTAATCGGCGGCGCGGCCTGCCGCATAATCGGCAAGACGCGGCAGCGCGCCGGCCGCGATCGCTTCGCGCAGGCTCAAAAATTCACTTTCGAAGCGGCCCGACAGATCGACGAGACCGGCCTCGGTGATGGCGCCGTAGCGCGATGGACCGCCGGTGGAGAAGGTGACGAAACGGGCAGGGGTCATGAGCGGCTGACTAATCGGCGACGATGACGTCGGCGATGAATTGCGGCTCGCGCACTGCCTGTCCGGCGAACGGCGTGCCTTCCTCGAACCACGAGCGCGGCGCCGGCGCGCCCCACAGGGTCTGTCGGCGCGGATCGCGCAGCGACCAGCGCAGCGGTGCATGGTCCGGGTCCATGGTCTGGTAGTCGCTGGTGTAGATCTCCAGCCGATGGCCGTCCGGGTCGCGGACATAGAGGAAGAACGCGTTGGAGATGCCGTGGCGGCCCGGGCCGCGCTCGAGGCTTTGCAGGTAGCCGGTGGTCGCCATCACGTCGCACAGGTGCAGGATGTTCAATGGGCTCGGCACCCAGTAGGCGAAGTGATGCAGCCGCGGCCCGCTGCCGTTGGTGAAGGCGAGGTCGTGGACATTGCCCTTGCGGTGCATCCAGGCGGCGGCGATGCGGCCGTCCTCGCCGTCCTCCTCGGCGTATTCGGTGAGGCGGAAACCGAGCCGCGCATAGAAATCCACCGTATCCTGCACCTCCGGTGCGAAGATGTTGAAGTGGTCGAGGCGCTGCGGATGACAGCCCTTGTAGAGGTCGTAGCGGCGCAGCAGGGAAGGGCGCCTGCCCATCGTCGCATAGAGGCCGATGCGCACCCCGAACGGGTCGGTGAGCACCAGCGTCCGGCCCTGGAACGGCTGCTCGACAAAGGTGTGCGGCAGCTTGTTCTCGGCGCAGAACGCCGCCGCCTTGTCGAGGTCGTCCTCGGCCGCCACCTTGAAGGCGATGCGGGCGCAGCCGGCAACGGCCGCCTTGCGCAGCACCAGCGAGTGATGCTGGTGCTCCTCGCAGCCGCGCAGATACACGACGTTGTCGTCGGCATCCTCGACATGCAGGCCGATCGCGCCCTCGTAGAAGGCGCGGCTGGCGCCGAGATCGGCGACGTCGAGCATGACGTGGCTGCAGCGCACGATGTTGAAAGGCGGATCGAAAATATGGCGTGGCACCGGCATGGCGGCTCCCCGTGGTCTCAGGCGTGCTTGGGCGAACGCGATTGCCCCGCCGCCGCCTTCGTCGTGGCGAGATAATCGTGCAGGTTGTTGCGCTTGAAACTGGTCTCGGCGTCGTTCACCTCGATGTCGAACGACAGCGCCAGTGTGCCGTGTGCGAATACCGGTTCGAGATGGTCCGACAGCGCCTTGAAGATCGTTTCGCCCGCCCGCTTGCGGGTGGCGAGGTCGCGCCCCGCGCCGAGCCGCAGCAGTATGGCGAGAAAGGCGTGGTCGGGGTTGCCGTCGGCCACTGCCGAATGGTCGCAGCGGATCGCGCGCACGCGGATGCCGCCGAGCGGAAAGATACCGGTGGCGACCGCGGCCTTGCGCACCACCTCGACGGTGTCGGCGATGGCGACGCGGCGTTCGAGATTGGCGGAATACTCGATGGTGAAGTGGGGCATCGTGCCCTCCTTCAGGCGAAATGGCAGCCAACGCTGCCGTGGGCGCCGAAATCGGCGTGGATGGTGTCGCCCTTGCGCACCTCGATCGGGCGGATGAACGAGCCAGCCAGCACCACCTGGCCCGGCTCCAGCGCCAGCCCCTGCGGCGCGAGCTTGCGCGTCAGCCAGACGATGCCGTTGGCCGGATGGTTGAGCACGCCGGCGGCGAGGCCGGTCTCCACCAGCGCGCCGTTGTGATAGCACAGCGCACCGATCCAGCGCAGATCGGCGTCGCCGGGCTTGAGCGGCTGGTTGCCCAGGATGATGCCGGCGTTGGCGGCGTTGTCGGCGACGGTATCGACAATCGTGCGTGCCGCCCTGGTCTGCGGATCGACGCGCTCGATCCGGGTGTCGAGGATTTCCAGCGCCGGCACCACGAAGTCGGTGGCGTTGAGCACGTCGAACACCGTGACATCGGGCCCCGACAGGCGATGCTTGATGACGAATGCCAGCTCCGCCTCGATCCGCGGCGCGATGAAGCGCCCGGTCGGCACCAGGGCGCCATCGTCGAAGAACATGTCGTCGAACAGCACGCCTGAATCGGGCTCGTCGATGCCGAGCGCGCTCTGCATCGCCTTCGAGGTCAGCCCGATCTTGTGGCCGCGCACGGTGCGGCCTTCGCCGAGCTTGAGCGCCACCCAGGCGCGCTGGATGGCGTAGGCGTCCTCCAGCGTGATCGGAGGATGGGTTTGCGAGACCTGGCGGATCTGTTTGCGGGCCTTCTCGGCCTGGTGCAGCCGCATGGCCGCGTCGTGGATATCGTCGTTGCTGAGCGCCATGATCGTGCTGCCGATGTGCCGCTGCCGGCGGGTGTTGCGCGAAATAATTAACATGTTAAATTATAGAGATCAATCGCTTCTGCCACAGGAACGGGGCCAATGCCGAGACGGACGACCGCGACCTCGGGTCGCGCCTCCCTTGCCACGCCGCGCGATGCCGCCGGGCCGGGCGAGCCGATGCGGGCGTTCTCGCGTTCGCTGCCGATGGCGTTGTTGCGCGCGCGCGAGGCGGTGATGCGGCACTTCCGCCCGGCGCTGCGCCGGCATGGCCTCACCGAGCAGCAGTGGCGCATCCTGCGCGCGTTATCGTCGGTGGACGACGTCGAGGTCACGGAGCTCGCGCGCATGGCCTATCTGCTCGGGCCCAGCCTGTCGCGCATCCTGCGCGACCTCGAGGCGCGCGGTCTCGTCGCCCGCCGCACGGTGGCCACCGACCTGCGCCGCGGCACGGTGTCGATCACCGCGAAAGGGCGCAACCTGATCGCCACCGTCGCACCATACTCGGAAAGCGTCTATGCGCGCGTCGCCGATCGCTATGGAGCCGCTGAACTGGCACGATTGCAGGCAATGCTCGCCGAGTTCGAAGCGGCGCTGGCGACGCTGCCGGATCCGGAGGGGCCGAGCGATGCCGACGGCGGGGACGGGTCGGACGGGTAGGGCGCGTTATGCGCCGATGCGCCAGCGCAGCAACCCGTCGTCGTCGCGCCCGATCGGTCCGCTTACGCCGACCGCGCTGTGCTCGAGATCGGTGAGCCGCGCCAATGTCGCGGCATCGTCGGGTGCGACCTTCGCCAGCGTGCGAGCGCCGTCGGCGGTGCGCAGTACGACGACGCCGTGGCGGACGCTGGTGCGGTCATAGAGCACGGTGAAGGTCTCGACGCGGCCTTCGCCGGTGGCCTCGGGTGCGATCGGCGGAACCGCGCCGCGCCGCGTATCGGCGGTGTGCTGGACGCTGACGTCCTGCGCAAGCGCTGCATCGGGCGGCCGTGCCGCCAGCACTAGCGCGTGATGCTGCGTCATGTAGCCACCCTGGCCATATAACAGCCCGAGCCGGCCGCCATCGCGCAGATGGCGGACCATGGCGCACGCGGCGTGCGCCATGTAGGCGTTGAGCGGCGCGCCGAAGAATGTCAGCCCGCCGGTCACCGTCGGCGTCGCTCCGGCGTCGAGACCAAGCCGGCGCCGCGCCATCTTCGGCACGCAAGGAAAGCAGCTATAGAGTTCGATCGCGTCGAAGGCGGACACTTCGCCGCCCGCCAGGGCCCGCGCGGCGTCGAGTACAGCGTTCTGCGCGTGGCTCTCGACGAACTGGTCGCGCGCCAACAGATCGCGCGGCTCGTCGGCGGCGGCGCCGCCCCACACATGCACCATGCGTTCCTCGGCAAGGCCGGCGGCGCGCGCCCGCGCCAGCGTCGTCAGCACGAGCGCCGCGGCCTGGTTGACCTGCGGGTTTGCCACCATCAGCTTGGTGTAGGGCCAGGCGATCAGCCGGTTGTCCGGCGTCGGCGTGACGATGGTCTGGGCATCGCAAGCGCGCTTCATCCAACTCTGCGGGTTGCGCGCGGCGACCTCGGCATAGCGTACCCACAGCGCCCCGGATTCGGCGAGCGCCTCGCGCGGTGTCTGTCCCCAGTGCGCGGCGGTGGCGTTGTCGTAGAGCGGATAGACCGCGACCGGCTTGGTCAGCCCGAGCGCCGCGGCCATCGGGTGCTGGTAGCTGCCGCTGCGTGGGGCGACCGGCGCATCGTCGGCGAACGCCGTCCACGGCAGCGCAAGCCCGGCCCGCTCCGCCCGCGTCACGCTGCTCTGCGCCTCGCCGCCACAGATCGCGGCGACCTCGCTCTCGCCGCGCGCGATGCGCAATGCCGCCTCGTGGATGAAGCGCACCGGTGTTTCACCGCCGACCGGACCGTACACCGCGCGCCGCGGCGCAATGCCGGTACGGGCGCGAAGCTGGGCCAGCGGATCGCGATAGCGCCAGCTTGCTAAGTTGATGATGTCGAGCGAATCGAGCGCGGCGAGCAGCGGCATGCCGGCGTCGCGTTCGGCGCGGCGCAGTGCGGTGGCGATCAGCGCGAGCGGTTCGAGGCCGGTGGTGGGGTCGGTGGGGCGGTCGGAAATTTCGCCGATGCCGACGATGACGGGGGTGCGGTCGGCGGACGTGGGTGGCGGGGCCATGCGATCCTTGCTCCGAAACGCTCGCCGGAAACGCTCTAGCGGCGCTGGGCCTTGTCTTTTTCGTTCTGCGCCACGATGGCGTCGCGCGCCGCCTTCCAGTCGGCGTCGCTCCATGTGCGCAGTTCGTAGAAATTGCCGCCGGTGGCGAGCGCCTGCGCGCCGTCCATGGCGATGGTCTCGCCGTTGATCCAGTCGCAGCCGCCGGAGATCAGGAAGGTGGCGAGGTTCTGCAATTCCTCAAGCGTGCCGACGCGGCCCATCGGATTGGCGGCCTTGGTGCGCGCACCCGGCTCCTCACCGGGATTGAGGCGCTTGCTCATGCCTTCGGTCGGAATTTCTCCCGGTGCGATGGTGTTGAGGCGGATGCCGTAGCGGCCCCATTCGGCGGCGAGCGACATGGTCATGGCGTGGATCGCCGCCTTGCTCATCGCCGACGGCACCACGAACGGCCCGCCGTTGCGCACCCAGGTCACGGTGATCGACACCACGTTGCCCCGGTGGCCGCCGGCGATCCAGCGCCGTCCGACCGCGTGGGTGACGTAGAAGGTGCCGTGCATCACCGTGTTGGCAATCGCGTCGAAGCCGCGCGAGGAAATGTCCTGCGTGCGCGCGATGAAGTTGCCGGCGGCATTGTTGACGAGGTCGGTGAGGGGGCCGCGTGCAAAAATGCTTTCGACCATTGCCTCGACCGCGGCCGCGTCGCGGATATCGACGCCGTGGCTTTCAACGTGACCGCCATGCGCCGCCATCAGCTCGGTCGCGGTTTCGTCGCACACGCTCTTGCGGCGCCCGCAGATGTGTACCTCGGCCCCGAGGCCGAGGAATTTCGCCGCCATCGCCTTGCCGAGCCCCGTGCCGCCTCCGGTGACGAGAATGCGCCGGCCGGCGAGAAGCTGGGGAGCGAACATCTGCGGTCCTTTCGGCGCTTCGTGTGTACATTAGTTAGCTGATTGATTAAAACAGGCACCTTCGATCCTGTCAAAGGTCCTCAGCCGCAAGGAGCATCGCATGAGTGAGCGTATCGCCGTGACGCTGTCGGAGGGCGTCGCCGATGTCCGGCTGGCGCGGCCTGACAAGATGAATGCGCTCGATATCGCGATGTTCAAGGCACTGGTGGACACCACGGCGAGGCTTTCGCGCGAGAAGGGGCTGCGGGCGGTGGTGCTGTCCGGCGAAGGGCGTGCGTTCTGCGCCGGCCTCGACATGAGCCGCTTCGCGGCGATGAAGGAGACCGGTGGCGCCGGCCTGCCCGGTGGCGCGGAGCGCGACCTCACGGCGCGCACCCATGGCGACGCCAACTTTCCGCAGCAGGCGGTGTGGGGGTGGCGGCAGCTTCCGGTGCCGGTGATCGCCGCGGTGCACGGCGTTGCCTTCGGCGGCGGCTTCCAGCTCGCGCTCGGCGCCGACATGCGCTTTCTCAGCCCCGATGCGCGGATGTCGATCATGGAGGTCAAGTGGGGACTCGTGCCGGACATGGCCGGCACGCCGATCCTTGCACGGCTTGTGCGCGACGATATCCTGCGTGACCTCACCTACACCGGCCGGGTGTTTTCGGCCGAGGAAGCGTTGAGCTACGGCCTCGCCACCCGCATCGTCGACGATCCTTATGCAGCGGCGATGGAGGCTGCGCGCGAGATCGCGAACAAAAGCCCCGATGCGATCCGCGCCGCCAAGCGGCTGTTCAACGCACTTGGCGGCGATCCCCGGCCGGCCCTGATCGCGGAAAGCATCGAGCAGCAGAAGCTGATCGGCTCGCCCAACCAGCGCGAGGCGGTAAGCGCCAATATCGACAAGCGGCCGCCGCGCTTCACCGACGCCTGATCCGATACGGTGGATCGCGCTCTTATCTCACCGCTCGTTGGTGAAGATGATCGTGCCCGAGGCTGCGAACATGCCGCCGACGCCGTGGCAGACGGAAATCTTCGCGCCCTCGACCTGCGCCGGCGCGGTGCCGCGCATCTGCCGCACGCTCTCCTGCAGCGCGTACATGCCGTACATGCCCGAATGCATGTAGCTCAAGCCGCCGCCGTTGGTGTTGAGCGGCAGCCTGCCGCCGGGCCGGGTGTTGCCATCGGCGATGAACTGGCCCGTCTCCTCGTGCGGCATGAAGCCGAGGTCGCCGAGCCCGAACAGCGGCAGATGGGCGAAGGCGTCGTAGATCATCAGGTGATCGACATCCTTGTGGCTGATGCCGGCCTCGCGAAACGCGGTTGGCCCCGCGACGCGGAAGGCACGCGAGGAGGTGAACGTTTCCATCTGGCTCACCATCGGCGTCTCGACGCTTTCGCCGGTGCCGAGGATGTAGACCGGTTTGTGCGGAAAGTCTTTCGCGCGCTCCGCCGAAGTGAGGATCAGTGCGCCGCCGCCGTCGGTGACGAGGCAGCATTGCAACAGCCGGAACGGGTAGGCGATCATCCGCGAATTGAGCACGTCGTCCACGGTGATCGGCGCTTTCATGGTGGCGCGCGGGTTCTTCGCCGCCCACTCGCGCTGCACCACCGCGACCATGGCGATCTGCTCGATGGTGATGCCGTAGGTCTTCATGTAGCGCAGCACGGGGATCGGAAACAGCGTCGGCGGCCCCCACGCGCCGTAAGGTTGCTCGAACTGGCCGTTGAGGCTGTCCGGCGCGACGAAGCGCGGCTGCTTGCCGATCATCGACTTGCCGCTCTCGGCATGGGTGATCAGCACGGTCTTGCACAGCCCGGCCTCGATCGCGGCGGCGGCGTGGCGCACGTGCAGCATGAACGAGCAGCCGCCGACCGAGGTGCCGTCCACCCAGGTCGGCGTGATGCCGAGATAGTGGGCGATCTGCTGCGGCGTCTCGACCGCCGTGGCGATGCCGTCGATATCGGAGAGCTTTAGCCCCGCGTCACTGATGGCGTTGAGCGCCGCGTCGGCGTGCAACTGGATCTGCGACATGTCGGGGATGACGCCGAGTTTTGTGGTTTCCGCCGCGCCGACCACGGCGACCTGGTTTCTGCGCATGGCGCTTACCCTTTCGTCGCGGCCGGCCGGAACACCGGCAGGGTGATCGTGTCGTCGAGCGCCGCGAAGGTGACCTCGAGCGCCATGTCGAGCTGAAGCGCCTCCGGTGTCTGTGGGCAGTCGACGATGTTGGTCATCAGGCGCGGGCCCTCGGCCAGTTCGACCACGGCGATAGCGTAGGGCGCGGTGAAGCCGGGCGCGGCGCGGTGGTTGATGACGTAGCTGTAGAGCGTCGCCTTGCCGCTCGCCTTGACGACGCTAACCTTGCGCGAGCCGCAGGCCGGGCAGAACGGCCGTGGCGGGAAGTAGGTCTTGCTGCACTCCTCGCAGCGCTGCAGCAAGAGTTCGCCGCGCTTCGCGCCGTCCCAGTAGTGTTGGGTTTCCGGCGTCGGCACCGGGCGGGCGCGGGCGGCATCGGCCATGGACGTCTCCTCGTATCGGTCGGGCGATCATCCTATGCAGGTGCGGTAAACGCGGTCCAGCCGTTTCTTGCACGGGCCGCGCGGGTATTGACTATGGCGTTCGCCATGTTGCGGAATTTCACTGCCAGTGACGGCCTGCGGCGCGCCGCACTGTTGCGAATATGGACAGCGGGTGGATTTTTCTGTCATCTGTAGCGCAGGATTGCGTGCATCTTGCGCAATCTCCCGCCGTCTGCGCTTTCAGGACATGCCGTCATGGTCGCCATTCCCGCCGAGAAGCTGATTGATTTCGTCACCGATGTCTTTGCCCATGCCGGCTCCTCGCAGGCCGAGGCGCGCCGCATCGCCGGCTATCTCGTCACCGCCAATCTCACCGGCCATGACAGCCACGGCGTCATTAGCGTCACGTCCTATCTGCGCTGGCTGGCACAGGGCAATCTCAAGCCGGACCAGAGCGTCGATGTGCTGGTCGATACGCCCTCGCTTGCCGTGGTCGACGGGCGCTTCGGCTTCGGCCAGACGGTGGGGCCGCAGGCCGTCGCCATCGGCATCGGGAAGTGCAAGGAGAACGGCCTCGCCGCCGTGGCGCTGCGCAACGCCGGCCATATCGGCCGCATCGGCGACTGGGCCGAGATGGCGGCGGTGGAAGGGCTGATCTCGATCCATTTCGTCAATGCCGCCGGCTCGGTGCTGGTGGCGCCGTTCGGTGGCGTCGAGCGGAAATTCTCCACCGCGCCGTATTGCGTCGGTATTCCACGTCCCGGTCAGGCGCCGATCGTGCTCGACTTCGCCACCTCCGTCGTCGCGGAGGGCAAGGTGATGGTGGCAAGCCGCGGCGGCAAGCCGGTGCCGAAGGGAGCGCTGGTCGCCGCCGATGGCCACCTGAGCGAAGACCCCGCCGAACTCTACGGTCCCTATAGCCCGGATGGGCCGCGCGACCACAGCAAGGGCACCGGCGCGATCCGCGCGTTCGGCGAGCACAAGGGCTCCGGCCTGGCCCTGATCTGCGAACTGCTCGGCGGTGCGCTGACCGGCAACGGTGCAACCCGCACCGGGCGGCCGATGACCAACGGCATGCTGGCGATCTACATCGATCCCGCCCGCGTCGATCCCGCGCATTTTTTCGACGGCGAGGTGGCGCGCTATGTCGCCGACGTCAAAAGCTCGCGCACCGTCGCGGGCGTCGATAGCGTGCTGATCCCTGGCGAGCCGGAACAGCGCACCCGCGCCGAGCGCGGCAAGACCGGTGTGCCGCTGCCGGACGAGACCTGGGCGGCGATCGCGGCCGCAGCGCGCACGGTCGGCATCACCGAGGAACGTATTAGGCAGGTCACGGCGTGAGACGGGCCATGGTCATCAACGGAGAACGAACAACATGACGAACAACGTCAAGAGACTCTGGGCGTCGGGCAAGGTGGTGATCAACGGCTGGCTCGCGATCCCGTCGGGTTTTTCTGCGGAAGTGATGGCGCAATGCGGCTTCGACAGCATCACCGTGGACATGCAGCACGGCGTGCAGGACTACCAGTCGATGGTCGCGTGCTTTCAGGCGATGCACGGCCATCCGGTGACGCCGATGGTGCGGGTGCCGTGGAACGAGCCGGGCATCATCGGCAAGGTGCTCGACGCCGGCGCCTATGGCGTGATCTGCCCGATGATCAACACGAAGGAGGAGGCCGAGCGGTTCGTCTCGTATTGCAAATATCCGCCGCGCGGCACGCGCAGCAACGGCCCCGTTCGCGCCGGGCTGTACGGCACCGCCGGCAGCTATCAGGCGACCGCCAACGAGGAGACGCTGTGCATTCCGATGCTGGAGACGCGCACCGCGATCGCCAACATGGAAGCGATCCTCGATGTCGAGGGTATCGCCGGCGTCTATGTCGGCCCTTCCGATCTCGGTTTTTCCTACGGGCTGGTGCCAAAACTCGACCGCGACGAGCCGGAAATCCTGAAAATCTACGACAAGCTCATCAAGGAGTGCGACAAGCGCGGCATCGCCCCGGGCATCCATTGCTCCGGCGCCGAGGGCGCGGCGCGCAACATCAAGCTCGGCTTCAAGCTGGTGACACTGCTCAACGACTGCGGGCTGATGGCGACCTTTGCGAAAATGTCGATCGCGCAGACCCGCAAGGAGGCGCAGGGCAAGGCGTAGGGCGATTTCCGGCCGCGCTTCCGCCGGAGTGTCGGGCGCCTCAATATCCGAACTGCTCGCCGATGATGCGCTCTTCGAGGCTGTGGCCGGGATCGAACAGCATGCGCATGGCGATGCTTTTGTCGGAAGCGACCTCGACGCGGGTCACGTCGCGCGCTTCGTCGTGGTCGGCAACCGCCGCCACCGGCCGCTTGGCATATTCCAGCACGTCGATGGCGACGCGCGCGCTGTCCGGTAACAACGCGCCGCGCCAGCGCCGCGGCCGGAACGGACAGATCGGGGTCAACGCCAGCAGCGCCGCGTTGATCGGCAGGATCGGCCCCTGCGCCGACAGGTTGTAGGCGGTCGAGCCGGCCGGCGTCGCCACCATGACGCCGTCGGCGATCAGCTCGGCCATCCGCTCGCGGCCGTCGATCAGGATGCGCAGCCGCGCCGCCTGGTGGGTCTGGCGGAACAGCGCCACCTCGTTGATGGCGTGGTGGACGTGGACCTCGCCGGTGACGTCGGTGGCGCGCATCAACAGCGGGTTGATGACCGTGACCTGCGCCGCCTCCAGCCGCTCGCGCAGGCCGTCCAGGGAGAACTCGTTCATCAGAAAGCCGACGGTGCCGCGGTGCATGCCGTAGATCGGCCGGTTGGAGTGCATGTTGTCATGCAGTGTCTGCAGCATCAGGCCGTCGCCGCCGAGCGCGACGATGACGTCGGCCTCCTGCGGCGTGCAGTTGCCGTGCGCGGCGGCGAACTCAGCCAGCGCGCGCTGCGCCTCCGGCGCGGGGCCGGCGACGAAGGCGATGCGTTCGAACTTGAGAGCTTTGCTCATGATCGCGGAGTGATTCCTGCCTTGCCGCGGCGCGGCCCTGTCTACACGCGGCGGGCCGGCGCTGTCGAGCGGCGCACCTTTACCCGCCTCCGCCGCCGGCGCAGATGCCGCCGTCGATGGTGACGATGACGCCGCTGGTATAGCCGGAGCGGTCGGAGGCGAGGAAGGCGACGCTGTCGGCGATCTCGCGCGGGTGGGCCGGGCGGCCGCGCGGGAAGCGGCGCAGCACGTCATCGACGCGGGCCTCGTCGCCGAACTGGGCGAGCGCCCGGCGCCGGGTCAGCGCCTTGATGCGATCGGTCGCGACCGGCCCCGGATTGATGCCGACGACGCGGATGCCGTCCTTCAGGCTGGTGCCGCCGAGCGCGCGGGTGAAGGCCATCAGCGCCGCGTTGCCGGCGCTGCCGACGATGTAGTTGGCCTCGAAGCGTTCGCCGGCCGCGCCGATGATGTTGACGATGACGCCGTCGCCGCGCCCTTTCATCTGCGCGTAGATCAGCCGGGCGAGGTTGATGTAGCCATACACCTTGAGGTCCCAGGCGCGCCGCCACGTCGCCTCGTCGATGGTATCGAGCGATCCGCTTGGAACGTCGCCGGCATTGTTGACGAGGATGTCGCTGTCGGCCGCCGCCGCGGCGAGCCGGCTTAATGCGCCGGCCTCGCGCAGGTCGGCGCTGTGCACGGCGATATCGATGCCATGCGCGGCGCTGAGCCGCGCCGCCAGCGCTTCCATCGCCGCGCTGTTGCGCGCGGCGAGGTGCAGGTTGCAGCCTTCCTCGGCGAGGGCTTCGGCCACTGCCGCGCCGATGCCCTTGGAGGCGCCGGTGATCAGCGCGCGCTTGCCGCGCAGGTGTAGGTCCATGACGGAAAATCCTTACTGTGGTTGGTGGAGAGATATCAGCCGTTCCGCTCTGGCCAGGTCGTCGGCGGTGTTGACGTTGAAGAACGGGTCGAACGGCACGGTCGGCCACGCCACGCGCGCCGCCCGGTGGCGCGCGACGACATCGTGAGCCCGGCGCATGGCCTCGACCGTGAGCGCGTGGCGCAGCGGTTCGCGTAAACTCAGGCTCCATAGCGCAATCACCGGGTGGCTCTGGTCGCCGGAGGTGGCAACGGCCAGCGGCGCGCCGTGCGCATGCGCGGCGGCATGGAGCCGCGCGGCAAGATCGTCGGGCAGGAAAGGGCAGTCGCCGGGCGCGCTCAAAAGCCAGCCGATGTCGGGGCGGTTTGTCGCGCACCAGTCGAGTGCGGCAAGCACGCCGCCAAGCGGCCCCGGTTGCCCCGGCACGGTGTCGGCGACCACCGGCAGCGCCAGCGCCGCGAAGCGCGCCGGATCGCCGTTGGCGCTCAGGATCAGCGCCTCGCATTGGGGTTTCAGCCGCGCCACGACGCGGTCGAGGATGCTGCGGCCGCCGATCGTGCGCAGCGGCTTGTCGCCGCCGCCCATGCGCGTGGCGCGCCCGCCGGCGAGGATCGCGCCGAGGGTTGCTGCTTGCGCAAGGGTGCTGTGGCTGGTCGCGGACATCGTGCTACAACTCGTGCAGTAGATATTGCGCACGGTTTGTGCCGAGGGGCAACGGAGCGGACATGAAGATCATCGGGCTTGCGGGATGGAGCGGCGCCGGCAAGACCACGCTGGTGAAGCGGCTGATCCCGTACTGGCGCGAGCGCGGCTTGACCGTCTCCACCATCAAGCACGCCCACCACAAGTTCGATCTCGACAAGCCCGGCAAGGATAGCTGGATCCACCGCGAGGCCGGCGCGCAAGAGGTGCTGGTGTGTGCCGAGCGGCGCTGGGTGTTGATGCACGAACTGCGCGACGCGGCGATGCCGCCGCTGCCGGAACTGCTCGCCAAGATGGCGGCGGTCGATCTCGTCGTGGTCGAAGGCTTTCGCGCCGCGCCCTACCGCAAGATCGAGGTACATCGGGACGCGCTCGGCAAGCCGTGGCTCTATCCCGACGACGACCATATCGTCGGGCTTGCCACCGATGCCGTGGTCGAGGCCGGCCTGCCGTCCGCGCACATCGACGACGTGCCGCGCATCGCAGCGATGATGGAGCGGGCGGCGATGCGGATTGAGGATCTGCCCGCCGGCCTGCAGGAGGCGCGGCCGGCTTGACGCTGCCACGGCCCGCCGCCATGTTGCGGCGCATGACGACCACCGTGCTCGACCTGACGGGGCTGAAATGCCCGCTGCCGGCGCTCAAGACCGGCCGCGCGCTGGCGGCGCTTGCGCCCGGCGGTCGGCTGGAGGTGCATTGCACCGACCCGATGGCGGCGATCGATATCCCGCATTTGGTGCGAGAGCGCGGCGATCTGCTGGCGCACACCGAGCACAGCGGGCCGCGACTGGTATTTTTGATCGAGAAGGCGGTATGAGCCACGCGCCTGCGCGGCGGCGCACGGCGGCGGTCGTTGCGCTTTCGCTCGTGGTGGTGGCGCTGGCGCTCGCCTCGCTCGGCATGGGCCCGGTGCGGCTGTCGCCGCTCGAGGTCGCAACGGCCTTGTTCGGTGCCGGCGACGAGATCACCCAGATCATCGTGCGCGACATCCGGCTGCCGCGCACCGTGCTGGCGCTGGCGGTCGGCGGCATTCTCGGGGTGTCCGGCGCGGCGTTGCAGGGCCTGCTGCGCAATCCGCTGGCGTCGCCCTCGCTGTTCGGGGCGCCGCAGGCGGCGGCGCTCGGCGCGGTGCTGGTGATCGTCGCGGGCGCCGCCGACGTGCGCTCGTGGCTGCTGCCGGCGGCGGCGATCGCCATGGCGTTCGTGTCGGTGTTCGCACTGCTCGCGGTCGCCGGCCGCAATGCCGGATTGTTGATTCTGATCCTTGCCGGGCTCGCCATCTCAAGTTTGGCCGGGGCGCTGACGGCGCTGGCGATGAACCTGTCGTCGAACCCCTTTGCCTCGCTCGAGGTGGCGTTCTGGCTGCTCGGCTCGCTGGAGGACCGCAGCGTCCGCCACGTCGCGCTGGCGCTGCCGTTCATCGTGGCAGGCGCCGTGGTGCTGATGAGCCGCCGCAGCGCCTTCCGTGTGCTGACGCTCGGCGAGGAGGCGGCTCAAAGCCTTGGCGTCGATGTCGGCCGGCTGCGACGTCTGGTGATCATGGGCGTCGCGCTCGGCGTTGGCGGTGCGGTGGCGGTGACCGGCACCATCGCCTTCATCGGGCTGGTGGCGCCGCACCTGATGCGGCCGCTGGTCGGTCACGACCCCGGACGACTGTTGGGACCGAGCGCGCTGGCCGGCGCGGCGCTGTTGACCGCATCCGATATCGCGGTGCGGCTGATCCCGTCGGCCACCAATATCAAGGTTGGCGTGCTCACCGCGATCATCGGCGTGCCGTTCTTCCTCTATCTGATCGTGCGCGAGCGCCGCGCCCTCGGCGGAGGCGTGGCATGAGCGCCGCTTTCGTCGAGGTCAATTCGCTCGCTGTGCGTCTGGCATCGCGGGAGGTGCTGCGCGAGGTGACGTTCACGCTGCCGCGCGGGCAGTTCGTGGCTCTGGTCGGGCCGAACGGCGCCGGCAAGACCACGCTGTTGCGTGCGCTCAGCGGGCTCATCGCCTGCGACGGGATGGTGCGGATCGACGGCACGCCGCTCGCCTCGCTCGATGTGCGCGAGCGCGCTCGGCGCTTTGCCTATCTGCCGCAGGGCCATCTTGTGTACTGGCCGCTGCCGGCGCGCGATATCGTCGCGCTCGGGCGCTACCCGCACGGTGCCGCCGACCCGGCGCGGCTGCCGGAGAAGGATGCGGCCGCCGTCGCCCGTGCCATGGCTGCCGCCGACGTCGCGGCGTTCGCTGACCGTCCCGTCACCCAATTATCGGGCGGCGAGCGCGGCCGCGTGGCGCTGGCGCGGGTGCTGGCGGTCGAGGCACCGGTGATCCTCGCCGACGAGCCGACCGCGGCGCTCGATCCGCGCTACCAGATCGATGTGATGACAGTGCTGCGGCGTGTCGCCGACAACGACACGCTGGTCGTTGTCGTTACCCATGATCTCGGGCTTGCGGCACGCTTTGCCGACCATGTGCTGGTGCTCGATGGCGGACGGCTGGTTGCGCAGGGGCCGCCTGGGGCGGCGCTGTCCGACGCCATTCTGGCCGACGTGTTCCGCGTGCGCGCCTATCGCGCCGAGCACGGCGGCGCCCGTGTCATCGTGCCATGGTCGGAACTGCCGTGATCGGCCGGGCGGCGCTGCTGTTGGCGTTGGCCGCCGCGCTGGCGGGAACGGCCGCGGTCGCGCAAGCCGCGCCGCGTATTGCCTCGATCAACGTCTGCACCGACCAGCTTCTGATGGCGCTGGCCGACCCCGCCCAGATCGCGGGGTTGAGCCCCTATGCGCGCGATCCAGCCAGTTCGTGGATGGCCGAACGCGCCAACACCTTCCGCCGGCTGTCGGGCGAGGCCGAGGATGTGCTGGCGCTGCATGTCGATGCCGTGGCGGCGGCGCCGTTCACACGGCGTGCCACGCGCGAGATGCTGAAACGCCAGGGGGTGCGCGTGGTCGAGTTTCCGGTGGCGCAGTCGCTCGACGACGTTCGCGCCAACCTGCGGCTGATGGGGAAGTTGACCGGCCACCCGGAGCGGGCCGCCGCCGAGATCGCCCGGTTCGATGCCGCGCTCGCCCGCATTCGCAACGCCGCCGCAGGCCGGCGCCTGCGCGTATTGGCGGTGTCGCGGCGCGGCTGGATCACCGGCCGGCATTCGCTGCTGGGCGCGCTGCTCGATGCCGCGGGGCTTGCCAACGCGGCCGATGAGCTGGGTATTGCGGCCGGCGGCTTTCAGCCGCTGGAGGCGATCGTGCGACTCAAGCCGGACCTGCTAGTGGCGTCCGACGACCGCGACCTCGCCGTCGATCAGGGGCAGGCGTTCGTGCTGCACCCGGCGCTGGAACGGCTCTACCCGCCTGACAAGCGGATCGTCATTCCCGACCGGCTCACGGTGTGCGACGGGCCGATGCTGACGGAGGCGCTCGACCGCCTCGGCGCCGCCTTGGCGCGGCTCTAACGTAATTTTAACACGACTCTAACCCTTGGCGCGCGGGCGCCACAGCGCCGGCCCGTAGACCGCCGCGAAGCCAAGGAACGCCGCCGCCCACGCCGTCGCCGCCACATGAAGAAGCGGCCCGCTCCATTCCGGGTGCAATCCGGCGCAGATGCGCGCCAGCGCCCCGACAATGACCACGGCATAGATGGCTTGCGTGGTGCCGGACGCCGCAAGCTCCCGCCCGGTGTGGCCGAGGCTGACCCGCGTCATCACCGCGAGCGTCATCACCCCGACCGCGCCAGCCGTCCAGGCATGCAGCGCGGCGCTCTCCGCGATCAGGCCGAGGCTCGCCGCCGCCATCAACAGGAAGCCGAGCGGCACGAAAGCGTAGCCGACGTGGAGAATCAGCAGCAGACGGTCAGTCAGCGTGCGGTCGCCGGCCCAACGCGCCAGTCGCGCGATGTTGGCGGCGCCGGCCAGCGCCAGGATCGTCGCCGGCAGGGCGCCGGCCGGCAGTGCGAGCCAGGCGATGAAGGCCACCGCGCTTAAGCCCAGCACCGCGGTATCGAAGCGATTGAACGGAACCGGCAGCCGGCCGGGCTTGTTCCGCTTCAGCCAGTTGGTGGTGAAGCTCGGAATGATTCGGCCGCCGATCACCATGATCAGCAGGATCACCACGGCAATGCCGGCACGCGCGCCGTACCATGCCTGCCCCTGTCCGTGCGCTTCGAGGTGGAAGGCGACGTTGCCGGCGAACAACAGCGCGATTAGCACCACGACCTTGAGATTGTTCCAGTTGCGGCCGGCGAGAATCTCGCGGGCCACCATGGCGGCAACGAGCGCGAGGAACGCCCCATCGATCAGCGCCGCCGCGGCCCAGCCGATCCACGCCGACAGCGTGACCGCCAGGCGTCCGGCGATCCAGACCATCACCAGCGTCAGCAGCGGCGTGCCCTTGATCGGCAGCCGCCCGGTCCAGTTGGGAATGGCCGTGAACAGGAAGCCGGTGATGACCGCCGGCAGATAGCCGTACAGCATTTCGTGAACGTGCCAGTCGATCGGGGCGAACGCCGAGGCGAGCGCCAGTTCGCCTTGAAAGACCGGCAACCAGGCCGCCATCGCGAGGCCGGCATAGAGCGCGCCGAACAGAAAGAACGGACGAAACCCGTATGACAGAAGCGCCGGCCCCCGGTAGGCCCGCAACTGCGCCATCGTACCCATGACCTTCTCCGCAAACGATGCCGGCCCGCTTGAGGCCGCCGGATCACATACACCAAACATGTATCCAATAGTCATCAAATCGGCGCGCGATAAGCATCGCGCATGAATTTGCTGTAGCGCAACGAGCGCGTGACGCGGGTCGATATGCTGGCGACAGTTCAACGAAGGCCAAGTGAGGGCAAAGCCATGATCACCCGCCGAAACGCACTGATGGGCGCCGCGATGACCGCCCTGACGTTTGCAACCGCCGCGCGCGCAGAAGCGCCGACGAAGGTTATGACGCCGGCCGCGGGAGGGGACCTCAACCTGCCGCGCGAGAAGGTGAAGCTGGTGACGCCTCCCTTCGTGCATCCCCATGAGCAGGCGACCACCAAGGGTCCGATGATCAAGGAATTCACCCTGGTCATCGAAGAGAAGAAGGTCGTGATCGACGAGCAGGGCACGACCTTCCAGGCCATGACCTTCAACGGCAGCATGCCGGCACCGATGATGGTGGTGCATCAGGGTGATTACGTCGAGTTGACGCTGATCAACCCCGAGACCAACACCATGCCGCACAACATCGACTTCCATGCGGCGACCGGAGCGCTGGGCGGCGGTGCGCTGACCCACGTCAACCCCGGCGAGCAGGTGGTGCTGCGCTTCAAGGCCGATCGCACCGGCACGTTCGTCTACCACTGCGCGCCGGAAGGCATGATCCCGTGGCACGTCGTGTCCGGGATGAGCGGCACCATCATGGTGCTGCCGCGCGAGGGGCTGAAGACGGCCGACGGTAAGGCGCTGAAGTACGACAAGATCTACTACGTCGGTGAGTACGACCTGTATGTGCCGCGCGATGAGAACGGCAAGTACAAGGACTACGACACCCCGGGAGAGGCCTATGCCGATACGCTGGAGGTGATGCGCGGACTGATCCCGACCCACGTCGTGTTCAACGGCAAGGTCGGCGCGCTGACCGGCAAGAACGCAATGACCGCCAAGGTCGGCGAGACCGTCATGCTCGTCCACTCTCAGGCCAACCGGGATACCCGGCCGCACCTGATCGGCGGACACGGCGACTATGTGTGGGAGACCGGCAAGTTCGACAACCCGCCTGAGAAGAACCTGGAGACCTGGTTCATCCGAGGTGGATCCGCGGGTGCTGCGCTCTACACCTTCAAGCAGCCCGGCATCTATGCCTACGTCAACCACAACCTGATCGAGGCGGTTGAACTGGGTGCCACAGCCCACTTCAAGGTCGAGGGCAAGTGGAACGACGACCTGATGAAGCAGGTCAAGCCGCCGCAGCCGATCCCGCCGCAGGTGCAGGGTGCTCTGCGGAAGGGAATGATCCCCGGCTAACGCCAGGGTCGGAAGACCGGGCGCGTCGCGTCTGCCCCCGAGGCGCGTCCGGCTTCCTCAATCTGACGATGGCGAGGTGAGCCATGAGCGCCGCAGCCGAAACAACCGTTCTTCACGTCCACACCGACACTCTTCGCAATGCGTTGCTGGGACTGGCGGCGGCGACCGCGCTGGTTTCCATCGTCGGAGCCCTGGCCTTCGGGTTGCTGGGGCCGGCCAAAGAGGCGCCGACGGCGGGTATCGAGGCGCCGGCACTGGTCGAACTCAAGCCACAGCCGTTTGCCTATCGTCCCGCCGGGGATTTCAGCCAGGCCGGGCGGCCGACCAACGCCGCGCTGCGGACCGTGAGCCTCGACCGGCCGCTGGCGATCATGATGCACCAGGTGACGGTCGGCGAATATCAGCGCTGCGTCGCCGACGGTGCGTGCCCGCGCGTTGCCGTCGATCAACGCGCGCCAGTTGACCAGCCGATGGTCGGCGTGAGCTGGCGCGACGCCAATGCCTACGCCGCGTGGCTTTCCGCCAAACTGGGCACGACGTGGCGCCTGCCCACCGACGAGGAATGGGCGTTCGCCGCCGGCAGCCGCTGGCATGACGACGTGCAGCCGGAGGGCGGCGTCGATCCGGCCCAGCGCTGGCTTGCCCAGTACACGCAGGAATCCGAGCGCGAGGATGTCGCGGAGCGCGCGCCGCTGCCGGTCGGCAGCTTCGGCATCAACGACAAAGGCGTGCTCGATATCGCCGGCAACGTCTGGGAGTGGACGGATAGCTGCTTCGTGCGCCGCGATCTTGCTGCGGCCGATGGTACGCAGATCGTCAACTGCGGCGTGCGCGTCGTGCAGGGCAGCCACCGCACTTACGTCAGCGATTTCGTCCGCGATGCCCGCGCCGGCGGCTGCGCGGTCGGCAAGCCGCCGAGCAATCTCGGCTTCCGCCTGGTGCGCGAGACACCGGCCTGGAAGCGTTGGCCGACGATGATGGCGCGGCTGTTGAAGGGCACGGTGGGATAGAGCGTTTTCGAGCGAAGCATACCCTCGGGCTTGACCCGAGAGTGGGAACCGGTTCGCGTGAAGAACGCGACCAAACGAAACCAAAGAGCTTTGCTTTTGATTCCATCAAAAGCAAAGCTCTGGTCACCGATGCAGTTGGGTGAGGGGGTGGAAGGGCGGGGCCTTGGCCTCGCCCTTTCATTTTTGATGAAATCGACGTTGGGGTAACCGGCGACTTCGATGTCACCCGCGTGTCATGAGCACCCGGTCGTCGAGCCGCAGGTGTCGCACTTCATGCAGGTGCCGTTGCGCACCAGCGTGAAGTTGCCGCACTCCGAGCACATCTCGCCTTCGTAGCCTTTGGCTTTTGCCTCGGCGCGGCGCTCGGCCTTGCTCGGCGCAGCGGCGGTCGCTGCTGCAGTGCCGGCTTTGCTCCAGCCCTGTGCTTCCAGCTTCTCGGTCGGCGACAGTTGCGGCTGCAACTCGACCTTGCGCGCCGTTGCCGCTTGCGCCTGAGCCGCCGTCGTCGCGGTGCCGCCGATCGCGGTGACATTACTGCCGCCGTCCGCCGTTGTCGTGGCGGTGCTGCTCGACACCAGGCCGAGTCGTTCGCCGCGTGAGCGCGTCAGCCCCTTCGACAGGTACTTGTTGGGGATGAAGCCTTCCGGCGCGCGGCCTTCGCCGACGCCCTTGCCGAGCGCATCGAACCCGGTCTCGTTGGGATCGACATGGGCAAGGTCGAAGCGCGACAGGTAGCTCACCGCGAGTTCGCGGAACACGTAGTCGAGGATCGAGGTCGCATACTTGATCGAATCGTTGCCCTGCACCGGGCCGGCCGGCTCAAAACGGGTGAAGGTGAAGGCATCGACATACTCATCCAGCGGCACGCCGTATTGCAGGCCGAGCGACACCGCGATGGCAAAATTGTTGATCAGCGAGCGCAGTGCCGCGCCTTCCTTGTGCATGTCGATGAAGATTTCGCCGAGGCGGCCGTCGTCGTACTCGCCGGTGCGCAGGTAGACCTTGTGTCCGCCGACCACCGCCTTCTGGGTGTAGCCCTTGCGGCGGTCGGGCATGCGCTCGCGCTCGTGCATCACCACGATGCGCTCGACCAGCCGCTCCACCACCTTCTCGGAGACCTGCGCGGCGCGCGCCGCCATCGGCTTCTCGAGCAAGGCGTCGAGCGCATCGTCATCGTCGTCCTCGTCGGCGATGAGCTGCGCATTGAGCGGCTGCGACAGTTTCGAGCCGTCGCGGTAAAGCGCGTTGGCCTTGAGCCCGAGTTTCCACGACAACAGGTAGGCGGACTTGCAGTCTTCCACCGTTGCCTCGTTCGGCATGTTGATGGTTTTCGAGATCGCACCGGAGATGAACGGCTGCGACGCCGCCATCATGCGGATGTGGCTCTCCACCGACAGATAGCGCTTGCCGATCTTGCCGCACGGGTTGGCGCAGTCGAACACCGGATAGTGCTCGGCCTTGAGATGCGGCGCGCTCTCGACCGTCATCGCGCCGCAGATGTGGATATTCGCGGCCTCGATCTCGCGCTTGGTGAAGCCGACCGCAGTGAGCAGGTCGAAATCGGGGGCGGCCAGCGCCTCGGCATCGATGCCGAGCGTGTCGCGGATGAAATCCTCACCAAACGTCCACTTGTTGAACACGAACTTGATGTCGAAGGCCGACGGCAACAGCTTTTCGACCTTGGCGACGGCCTCGTCGGTAAAGCCCTTCGCTTTCAGCGTCGCGGTGTTGATGCCCGGCGCGTTGGAGAGCGAGCCGTGGCCGACGGCGTAAGCCTCGATTTCGGCGATCTCGCTTTCACGGTAGCCGAGTGCGCGCAGCGCTTCCGGCACGGCGCGGTTGATGATCTTGAAGTAGCCGCCGCCGGCGAGCTTCTTGAACTTGACCAGGGCGAAGTCCGGCTCGATGCCGGTGGTGTCGCAGTCCATCACCAGGCCGATGGTGCCGGTCGGCGCCACCACGGTCGCCTGCGCGTTGCGGTAGCCGTGGGCCTCGCCGAGCGCCAGCGCTTTGTCCCAGGCACGGCGCGAATGCGTTGCGAGCTGTTCGCCAAAGGTGCCGAGCGTCACGCATGCCTTGAGGTCGAGCGGCACCGGCGGCTGCGCGATATGCTCGTAGCCGGTGCGCTCGCCGTGCGCGGCGCGGCGGTGGTTGCGGATCACCCGCAGCATGTGCTCGCGGTTCTTCTTGAACTGGTGGAACGGGCCGAGTCCGGCGGCGATTTCGGCGGAGGTCGCGTAGGAGATGCCGGTCATGATCGCCGACAGCGCGCCGCAGATGGCGCGGCCCTGGTCGGAATCGTACGGGATGCCCGACGACATCAGAAGGCCGCCGATATTGGCGAAGCCGAGACCGAGGGTGCGGAATTCGTAAGATAGTTGCGCGATCGCCTTGGAGGGAAACTGCGCCATCATCACCGAGATTTCGAGCACAACGGTCCACAGCCGCACGACGTGCTCGTAGCCCTCGATGTCGAAGTTGCCCGTCGCCGCGTCGCGGAAGGTCAAAAGGTTCAGCGAGGCAAGGTTGCAGGCGGTGTCGTCAAGGAACATGTATTCCGAGCACGGGTTCGAAGCGCGGATCGCGCCCGAGGCCGCGCAGGTGTGCCAGTCGTTGATCGTGGTGTGATACTGCAGGCCCGGATCGGCCGAAGCCCACGCCGCGTAGCCGATCTTCTCCCACAACTCTCGCGCCTTTACAGTCTTGGCGACCTTGTTCTTGGTGCGCCAGGTCAGGTCCCAGTTGCCGTCGGCTTCGACGGCTTTCAGAAACTCATCGGTGACGCGCACCGAGTTGTTGGAGTTCTGGCCGGACACGGTGAGGTAGGCTTCGGAATCCCAGTCGGTGTCGTAAACGGGGAAGTCGATGTCCTTGTAGCCTTGCCGTGCGAACTGGATGACGCGGCGGATTGCGCTGTCGGCGACCGAGGCGCGGCGCGCCAGCTTGATCTCGCGGCGCAGCGCCGGGTTCTTCTCCGGATCGAAGCAGTCGTCGCCCGAGCCCTCGCAGTTGACGCACGCTTTCATGATGGCGCGCAGGTGCTTGCGATTGATCTTCGAGCCGGTGACGAGGGCCGCGACCTTCTGCTCCTCGGTCACCTTCCAGTCGATATAGGTTTCGATGTCCGGGTGGTCGGCGTCGACGATCACCATCTTGGCGGCGCGGCGCGTGGTGCCGCCCGACTTGATGGCGCCGGCGGCGCGGTCGCCGATCTTGAGGAAGCTCATCAGGCCGGACGACTTGCCACCGCCGGACAGCCGCTCGCCTTCGCCGCGGAGATTCGAGAAGTTGGAGCCGGTGCCGGAGCCGTATTTGAACAGCCGCGCCTCGCGCACCCACAGATCCATGATGCCGCCCTCGTTGACGAGGTCATCCTGCACGGACTGGATGAAGCAGGCGTGCGGCTGCGGGTGCTCGTAGGCCGATTTCGACTTGGTCAGCTTGCCGGTCTTGTAATCGACGTAGTAGTGGCCTTGGCCGGGGCCGTCGATGCCGTAGGCCCAGTGCAGACCGGTGTTGAACCATTGCGGCGAGTTCGGCGCGGCCATCTGCATCGCCAGCATGTAGCGGTGCTCGTCGAAGAAGGCACGGGCGTCGTCTTCGGAATCGAAGTAGCCGCCTTTCCAGCCCCAGTAGGTCCAGGCGCCGGCAAGGCGGTCGAACACCTGCTTGGCCGAATGCTCGCTGCCGAAGCGCTCGGCCTCGGGCAGGGCGTCGAGCGCTGTGCTGTCGGGCACGGAGCGCCACAGCCAGGACGGAACGGTTTCTTCCTCGACGGTCTTGAGCGCCGTGGCCACGCCCGCTTTGCGGAAATACTTTTGCGCCAGCACGTCGGAGGCGACCTGCGACCAGAACTCCGGCACCTCGACGTCGTCGAGGTGGAACACCACCGAGCCGTCGGGGTTGCGGATCTCGCTGGTGGTCAGCCGGAAAGGAATCTCCGCGTAGGGAGACTGGCCGTCCTTGGTGTAGCGCCGTTCGATCCGCATCGTCATTGAGCCCCATTGCTGGCCGGCCGCCCGAGGCAGGGCCGGTTGATATCCGTCGCCGGACCCGTGGAGACCCGTTCGGGGTGATCCTCAAGCCCGCAGTTGCCGCTTCGTCTCCCCGTCACCGATAACGCGCGAACCGCGCTTTCGGACCTCCGCGCCGGTTGGCGGTATGGCCCTGGACAGACACGTCCCTTGCCCCGCCGTCGTCCTGCCGAACGGGCCCGCCTGTACCTGATTGGTGCTGGGATGGTCGCCGCGAGCGACAACGAACCAATCGCGGCGACCGGACCAAAGGCTAAGACGACTCCGCCGTGCGCGTCAAGGAATAGTGCGCAGTTCTGAATCAAATACTAAATATGGTGGAAAGAGGGGAAAACCAGGGCTCGGCTGCGGCCCCGGCTGCCTCAACTATCGGTGAGTCTTGGGGATTCCGGAAGCGCCAAAAAGCGGTCGGGAGGAGGGAGCCGGCGCCATCACCGCTGTTCACAGCCTCCGTGAGGCCGGCGGCCCACGGTTTTCCCCGACTCGCAGCAAGACGCGGGCAACGCACGGCGACCATGCGCGATTTCGGGGTGGCCGGCAGCGAGGTTTGTGGCCAAGGTTCCCCCTTCCGCTCGTCCTCCGCCTGCCGAGTCGCCGTGTTACCGTTTCCCGCACCCCTCCCATCGTTATGGCTGGTCTGACCTCGGCGCGCGGTTCCTCGCGCGCCACACTGCTTGGCCTCGCCTTGCTGCTGACCACGTCCGTCGGGTGGGGCTTCAACTGGCCAGCGACAAAATACCTACTCAGCGAATTGCCGCCGCTGACGCTGCGCGGGGTGACCGGCGTGTCCGGCGCGGTGCTGCTTGCGGTCGTGGTGGCGGCGAGGGGGCAGAGCCTGCGGGTCGCGTGGGCGTTGTGGCTGCGCCTTTGCGTTTACGCAGCGCTCAACGTGACGTGCTGGATGGCCTTGATGGGCATCGCGCTGTTGTGGCTCGGCGCGGGCGAGGCGGCGATGATCGCCTACACCATGCCGGTGTGGGCCTCGCTGCTGGCCTGGCCGATCCTCGGCGAGCGGCCGACGCTGTTGCGCATCGCGGCGCTGGTAATGGCGTTCGGTGGCCTCACCGTGATTCTCGGCAGCGGCGGGTTCTCGGTGGCGCCGGACAAGCTCGCCGGATTCGTCATGGTGCTCGGTGGCGCCATCGCCTTTGCGCTCGGTGCGGTGCTGTCGAAGCGGTGGCCGTTGCCGCTGCCGGCGATGACGTCGGCGACGTGGCAGATCGGGCTCGGCTGCCTGCCGGTCGGTATGGCCGGGCTGTTGATCGAGCGCTCCGACTTCAGCGCCATCACCCCGCTCGGATGGGGGCTGCTCGTCTACACCACCGTGGTGCAGTTCTGCGTCGCCTATGTGACATGGTTTGCGGCGCTGGAAAGGCTACCGGCGCCGATGGCGGCAATCGGCACCATGCTGGTGCCGGTGATCGGCGTGGTGGTGGGTGCTGTGGCGCTCGGTGAACCGCTTGGCATTGGCCAGACCGTCGCGCTCGCTTGCACCGTGCTGGGTGTCGCGCTGGCGACGCGGGCGTAACGAAAAAGCGGCGCCCAGGGGCGCCGCTTTTGATGTCGATCGCAACCAGCCGCTACGGGCAGGGATGACGCAAGCCGTCATAGCCGAGATAGGTGCCGGTGCGCGGATCATAGGATTTGAACCGGCGCGAGCAGTAGGCGACCTCGTCTGCCGACGGCCCTCCCGGTGCTACGACCACATCGTCGTAGTAATACGGGTCGGAATAATACGGCCAGGCGAGCGAACTGCCGATGATGGCGCCACCGATGAAGCCGGGATAGAAGCCGTGGCGATGATAATGCCGTCCGGGGCGGTGTCCCCAGCCCGGGCGCGATCCGCTCCAGCCGGGCCGGCCGGGCCGACCGGCCCAGTTACCGCCGCCGCCGGGCCTCACCGCGAAGGTACGGCCGCTGGAGGTGCGTGCGCCGCCAAAACTACGTGCGCCACCGAAGGAAGGAGAGCCGCCGAAACTGCGGCCGCCACCGCCGCCCATGACAGCGCCGCCACCCCCGCCACCGCCTCCGCGGACGACACCGCCACCTCCCGCCTGCGCGTAAGCCGGAGCCGTGGCGAGCAGGGGCAAGATCAGTGCCATCGCGGCGGCGGTACCTAAAATCTTCGAACAAATCATATCCACCTCCTCTAACATGCGGCTCCAACCGGGTAAGGAAGGTTGAGTTCCAGCGGGAGCCGTCACGATCTTCTGATCGCACTGTGGGGCGCTGAAACTGTACTCGCCGTGAACGGATTTGGCCCAAACAGTGGCAGGTATCTGCTCTGCAGTCACGGCAGCCTTGCGGCTGGACAAACCGGGCAAGGGCGTGCATCAAGACGCGGATTTCGGCGGGATGCGGCGATGAAGCAGTTTTGGCTCAAATTCTTCACCTGGTGGAGCAGCCAGACATTCGGCACGCAGTTGTGGACGTGGCGATTCGGCGAGCTGGTCGGCGAGGATGAGGACGGCAACCGCTACTACCGCACCAAGGGCGGCAAGATCGATCCGACGCTCGGCTTCGAGCGGCGCTGGGTGATCTATAACGGCTATGCCGAGGCGTCGCGGGTGCCGCCGTCGTGGCACGGCTGGCTGCACCACACCATCGATACGCCGCCGACGGCGGAGACTTACACGCCGCGCCTGTGGGAGAAGCCGCACCGCCCCAACATGACCGGCACGCCCGATGCCTACCGGCCGTCCGGCTCGACGCTCGCCTCCGGCCAGCGCCCCAAGGCGACCGGCGACTACCAGCCCTGGACGCCGGCTTGAGGCCGGCGCAAGCGCAAGCTTCACCGCGTTGCGCGACCGCCCTTCCGCCGCCGCATTCGCCGTGTTAACCGGCGACGCGCTAGGTCGCGGCTATTCTGCGACCGGCTTTGAGTTGCCGATTGAAACCGCTATGCTTCGCCGCCTCGGCACTACCGGCCTGATGCTCCTTGCCGCGGCTTGGCTTGCGGCAGGTACGGCTGCGCATGCGCAGATCGGCACCATCTTCTCCGATCCGCCGCTGCGGCCGCCGGGCAGCATTCCGGGCTCGGCGCAGCCGGATTACGACGCCGAAGAAGACGTGCCCGAGTTGCCGCAGCAGGGCCGCGTGCTGCCGGCGCCGAATCAGTTTCCGCGCGGGCAGGGCGTGGCCCCGCCGGGCCCCGTGCAGACGCAGCCGCTGCCCCCGCCGCCGGGAACGACGGTGGTGCCGCGCAATGCGCCCGGCACTGCAGCAGCGCCGCCGGCCCGGCAGCAGCAACAGCCGGCGCCCGCACAGGGCGCGAAGGCCGCGCCGCCGTCGCCGGCCACCCTGCAGCCGGGCGACGAGATCGTCACCGCGCCGCCGGCGCAGAAGATCGTCAACAAGAAAGCGGTGTTTTCCGGCCTTGATAAAATCACCGGCCGCATCACCAGCTTCGACACCGATATCGGCGAAACGGTGCAGTTCGGCGCGCTGCGGGTGAAGGCCGACGCCTGCTTCACACGGCCCGCGACCGAGGCCGCCAACACAGATGCCTTCGTCGAGGTCGATGAGATCACGCTGCAGGGCGAGGTGAAGCGGATTTTTTCCGGCTGGATGTTTGCGGCCAGCCCCGGCCTGCACGGCGTCGAGCACCCCGTCTATGACGTGTGGCTGACCGATTGCAAGGAGCCGGAGGCAACCGTTGCCGCGAGCGAACCGGCGCCTGCTCCGGCGCGGCGGGCGACGCCGGCGCCGCAGCAGAAGCGCGTGCAACGCGCGCCCGCGTCGCAGCCGCCGTCGCGCCAGCCGAGCCTGTTGCCGCCATTCCAGCAGTAGTTATTTATCCGTCGGCATTTATTTGACGCGTTGTCGTCACGCGAACCGGCTTCATCCGCGGGTCAAGCCTCAAGGATATGTCCGGGGCATGCGTCGCTCGGAAACGCTGTCGCTCCGCGCGCTGCGATGATCGCGAGCGCCTCGATGCCGGAGAGCGGTGCGTCGGCGGTAAGCTTTGCGACGTCCGCCTCGCCGCGGAGCGCGTGGTCGAGCAGGTTAAGATAGCGGCGGCGCGGAATCTCGATGGCGCCGAACTGGCGCAGGTGGTCGGTAACGAACTGCGTATCGAGCAGCACGAAGCCGCCGGCGATCAGCCGCGCGACGAGGTGCACCAGCGCCACCTTCGAAGCGTCGCGCGCCTCGTGGAACATGCTCTCGCCGAAGAACGCGCGCCCGAGGCTCACGCCGTACAGTCCGCCGACCAGTTCGTCGCCGTGCCACACCTCGATGCTGTGGCAGTGGCCGAGGCCGCGCAGCGCGGTATAGAGGTCGCGGATGCGGCCGTTGATCCAGGTGTTATCGCGATCGGCCCGCGGCATGGCGCAGCCGGCGATCACCGCCTTGAAGGCGCGGTTCGCCGTCACTGTGAAGGCGTCGCGGCGCACCGTGCGGGCAAGCCGTGCTGGCACGGTGAAACCGTCGAGCGGGATGATGCCGCGGCGCTCCGGCTCGACCCAGAACAGGGAAGGATCGTCGGCGCTCTCCGACATCGGGAAAATGCCGCAGGCATAGGCGCGCAGCAGCACCTCCGGCGTGATCTCAGGCGACCCCTGGCTGCGCGACGACATGGCGGCAATTATAGGCCGCCGCGGGGAAAAACGGGAGGCGGTTTTGTGTCGGCGGTGTCAGGCCGGCTGTGCCGCCGGCGTGGCCGCCGTCGCGGCAAAACGCACCACGATGCGGGTGCCGCTATGGGCCGGGTCGCGGCTGACGTCGGCGCCGAGCTTGTCGGCCATCGCCGCGACGATGCGCTGGCCCATGCCGGTGGAGCGCGCATCGGGCTTGGCCTGAAAGCCGACGCCGTTGTCGGCGATGGCGAGTTCAAGCTCATCGCCGTGGCAGGCGAGGGTGACGTGGATCGAGCCGGCCTGATCGGGGTAGGCGTATTTGACGGCGTTCATCACCAGCTCGTTGACGATGATGCCGATGGCGACGGCACGGTCGGGGTCGATCTCCACCGGCGAGGCGGTAAGCGTCAGCCGCGACATGCGGTTGCCCTCGGCCGAGCGCCGCAGGTCCTCGAGCAGCGCTTCGAGGTACTGGTTGAGCAGCACGCTCTTGAGGTCCTGCGAGGTGTAAAGCCGGCGATGCACCTGCGCCACGGCCGTAACCCGGCCCATGGCGTTGGTGAGCGCCGCCTTGACGTCGTCGTCGGCGCTGGAGGCCGCCTGTAGGTGCAACAGCGAGGCGATGATCTGCAGGCTGTTGCCGACGCGGTGATTGACCTCGCGCAACAGCATCGCGCGCTCGGCGGCAAGTGCCGCGTAGCGGTCGCGCGAGGCGTGAATCTCGGCTTCTGCCGCGTCGCGCGCCTTGCGCACCATGGCCTGGTCGATGGCGCCGGTGACGGCGACATGCAACAGCGCGACGAAATCGCTGTGGCCGTCGTTGACGAGGTAGTCGGCCGCGCCTGCCTTCAGCGCCGCCACCGCGATCCGGCTGCCCTGCGAGGCGGTGACGAACACCACCGGCGGTGCATCGGGCAATGCCTGGATGCGTTCGAGTGTCGCCAGGCCCTCTGTGTCGGGCCGGCTCTGATCGAGCACGACGGCGTCGACGCCGCCCTCCTGGATACGGGCGATGCCGGCTGCGCCGTCGGTGGCGCGTTCGATGCGAAAGCCCTGCCGCTTCAAGCCAGCCTCGACGACGTGGGCGAGGCCCGCGCCGAAATCGATATAGAGCAGGGTCCGTTCCTGAGCCGTCATCGCTCTTGCTCGTATCCTCCGTGTCGACACAACGGGCTCCGACGCATGACCGCGCGCCAGAGGTTCTGTTTTCGCAATGTCGGGGCTGACAATGAAGTCCGGATAAGCATGGACACCGCACCGTCACACACGCCGCTGCAGAGAGAGGTGCGGTGCTGCGCCGACACTTGGCCAAAAAACGCCGCGCCGGCGATTTGGTTCCGCCGGCAATAGCCGCCTGCCGCTCGAAGGGTCCGATCCAACTTCGTTGAATCCGGACTCTTCGATTATCTCTTGTTTGAGCATGATCTTGTCCGAAAACCGGTTTCCACCCTCGGGTCAAGCCCGAGGGCAGGCTTTTTCGGGATCATGCTCTAAGGGGACGGCGCGCCGTGGTCGAGATACTGTTCGAGCCAATGGATGTGATAGTCGCCGTCGATGATCGCCGATTCGCGCACCAGGGCGCGAAACAGCGGCAGCGTCGTCTCGATGCCTTCGACCACCATCTCGTCGAGCGCGCGGCGCAGCCGCATCAGGCATTCCGAGCGGGTCTTGCCGTGGACGATCAGCTTGCCGACCAGCGAATCGTAATAGGGCGGAATGACGTAGCCCTGATAGACGGCTGAATCGATACGCACGCCCATGCCGCCCGGCGAATGGTACTGCGCGATCCTGCCCGGCGAGGGGCGAAACGTCACCGGGTTCTCCGCATTGACGCGGCATTCGATGGCATGGCCGTGGATGGCGACGTCCTCCTGCGCGCATGGCAGGTCGTGGCCGGCGGCGACGCGGATCTGTTCGAGCACGAGATCGATGCCGGTGATCATTTCCGTCACCGGGTGTTCGACCTGGATGCGCGTGTTCATCTCGATGAAGTAGAACTCGCCATCCTCGTACAGAAACTCAACGGTGCCGACGCCGAGATACTGCATCTCCTGCATCGCCTTGGCGACGATGCCGCCGATCCGTGTGCGGGCGGCCGCGTCGAGCGCGGGCGAGGGACCTTCCTCCCACACCTTCTGATGGCGCCGTTGCAGCGAGCAGTCGCGCTCGCCTAAGTGAATGGCGCCGCCGCGGCCGTCGCCGAGCACCTGGATCTCGATGTGGCGCGGCCGCTCCAGATACTTTTCCATGTAGACGGCGGCATCGCCGAACGCCGCCTTGGCCTCGGCGCCGGCGGTGGACAGCGCGAGCGCCAGGTCGGCCTCGCCACGCGCCACCTTCATGCCGCGCCCGCCGCCGCCGGCGGCCGCCTTGATCAGCACCGGAAAGCCGATGTCGCGGGCGATCGCCGTCGCCTCGTCGGGATTCGTCACGCCGCCGTCGGAGCCCGGCACCACCGGAATGCCGAGACGCTTGGCGGTGCGCTTGGCCTCGATCTTGTCGCCCATCAGCCGGATGTGTTCGGCCTTCGGCCCGATGAAGTGCAGATGATGCTCGGCGAGGATTTCGGCGAAGCGGGCGTTCTCCGACAGAAACCCGTAGCCGGGATGCACGGCGTCGGCGCCGGTGATCTCGCAGGCCGCGAGCAGCGCCGGGACGTTGAGATAGCTGTCCCTGGAGGCGGGCGGGCCGATGCAGACGCTCTCGTCGGCCAGCCTTACGTGCATGGCGTCGGCGTCGGCGGTCGAATGGACCGCGACCGTCGAGATGCCCAGCTCCTTGCAGGCCCGCAGCACGCGCAGCGCGATCTCGCCGCGGTTGGCTATCAGGATCTTGTCGAACATCTCTGAAGCGTCCGCGGCGGCTATTCGATGATGACGAGCGGCTCGCCGAACTCGACCGGCTGGCCGTCTTCCACCAGGATCTGGGTGACGGTGCCGGCGCGCGGCGCCGGAATCTGGTTCATTGTCTTCATCGCCTCGATGATCAAAAGCGTCTCGCCGGCCTTGACCTGCGAGCCGACCTCCACGAACGGTTTTGCGCCGGGCGAAGGCGCCCAGTAGGCGGTGCCCACCATCGGCGAGGGCACGGCGCCGGGATGCTTGGCGAGGTCGGCGATCGTCGCGGCCGATCCGGGCGAGGGGGTCGGGGCCGGGTTGGGAGCGGCGGCGGGCGCGGCCATCGCCGCCACCGTGACATTGCGGGCGACGCGCAGCCTGAGGCCGGCGCGCTCGATTTCGATTTCGGTTAAGTTGGACTCGTCGAGCGCCTGCGCCAGTTCGCGGATCAGGCCGCGCTCGGCGCTGAGCGAGGGCGTGTCCGCGGCCTCCTCGGCCCTCTGGTTGTGCGGCGAACTGTCTGGCGGCGTCTCGTGCGGCTTGTGAGCCATGCTTGCTTGATCCGATCGTGTCTTGAAAGAAGTCAGGTTTGGGCCTTGAGCCGGGCGGCAAGCCCGAGGATCGCCAGCCGGTAGCCGTCGATGCCGAAGCCGCACAGGCTGGCCGTCGCCGCCGGTGCGACGAACGAGCGGTGGCGGAACGGCTCGCGGGCAAAGATATTGCTGATATGCACCTCGATCGTCGGCAGCGCCACCGCCTTGAGCGCGTCGTGCAGCGCAACCGAGGTGTGGGTGTAGCCGCCGGCATTGATGACGAGGCCGGCCGCATGCCTGGCGCCGGCCTCGTGGACGAGGTCGATCAATGCGCTTTCGCTGTTGGTCTGCCGAAACTCGATCGCCATGCCGACCCCGGCGGCGGTGTCGCGGCACACTGCCTCGACGTCGGCCAGCGTGGCGCGGCCGTAGGTCTCCGGTTCGCGGCTGCCGAGCAAATTGAGGTTGGGGCCGTTCAGCACATAGATGACGTGGGTCATTCGGCGTCCAGTGGACCGCGGCCGGCAGGAACGAGGGCCGCTGTCGGGTTTATAGGTAACGGCAGGCGCAAGGGGAAGCCTTCAGCCAGGGGCGACGCCGCCAGAGTGCCAAAATAGATCAAAAAAATCTCGTAAGCTATTGATTATACTTTTTGACCCACTGTTGTCAGCACGATGCCTTGCCGCACCGGGCGGTGGCGATCGCCTGTTTCAGCCGCTCTAGCCCGATGGCGCCGACGATCACCTTGTCGCCGACCACGTAGCTCGGGGTGCCGTTCATGCCCATCGACTCCGCGAGCGTGAGGTTCTCCTGTAGCGTTGCGCGCACCTCGGGGCTCACCATGTCCTTTTCGATCCGCGCCATATCGAGCCCGGCCTCCTTGGCGGCGGCGAGCGCGCGGGCCTTGTCGGCCTGACCGCGGCCGCCGAGCAGCTTCTGATGGAAGACGAGGTATTTCTTGCCGGAAGGGTCCTGCATGCGCACGGCGACCGCGACCTGTGCCGCCTCCACCGAAGCCTGCCCCAGTACCGGGAACTCCTTCAGCACCACGCGCAGCTTGGGATCGTCCTTCAACAGCGCCATCATGTCGGCCATGGCGTGCTTGCAGTAGCCGCAGTTGTAATCGAAGAATTCGACCATGTTGACGTCGCCCTGCGGGTTGCCGAGCACGACGCCGCGTGGCGAGTTGAAGATGGTCTGGCCGTGGGTCTTCACCGCCGCGGCATGACGCTCCTGCTCGGCCGCGGCTTGCCGCCGGCCGAGTTCCGCCGACATGTCTTCGAGGATTTCGGGATGCGCGAGCAGGTAATTCTTGACGATGGTTTCGATCTCGCCGCGCTGGCCGTCGGAGAAAGGCTCGGCGGCGACGGGCGACATTGTCCCGCACAGGGTGAGCGCGACGGCGGCGGGAAGCAGGCGGAGGAAAGACATGCGGACATCCTTGACGGGCGGGAGTTGCGGGATGATCGCCCGCAATGGTGGTGGGAGCGTGGCGGGGGTCAGTTGTTCGACTTTCCCGGCTTGGTGCTGACGATATCGTCGGCCCTGACCCAGCCGGGCGAGCCGACGGCGAACCGGGACTTTGCGCGGGTGGCGAGGTCGCGCGCGGTCTTGTTGTCGCCGCGCGTGAGGGCGGCTTGCGCCGAGGCGAGGTCGGCCTCGGCATAGGCCCCCTTGCGGCTGTAGGCCATGGCAAGCTGGACGTAGCCGATCGCCATCTCCGGTTCGCGCACCAGCGCGTTGCGCAGGATGGTGATGGCTTCCCCGGCATAGGCCGGATTGCTCGAGGCGACCAGCGCCTGCCCGAGCAGGATTTCGATCAGCGGCGCGCGGCCGGAAAGCTGCGACGCCCGGCGCAGCGGCGCGATGGCCTCGGCCGGCCGGCCGCCTTCGAGGAGCGCCTGCCCCTTCAGTTCGTGGAAGTAGGGGTTGTTGGGCTGGGCACGGATCAGCGCATCGACCATCGCCACCGCGGCGCGCAGGTCGCCGTGCCGGTAGGTCGAGATTGCGCGGGCGTATTGCGCCGGCAGGCTCTGGTCCGACCCCGGATAAGCCCGCCGCACCGCGTCGGGCCGCTGCGTGAAGCCGGCGATCTTGGCCCGCATCAGATCGTGACGCAGTTGCAGCGCCGGCGAGTCCTGCTTGTCCCAGTTGGGGCTCGCGTGGGCGAGGCGTTCAAGTGCTGCGACGCGCTCGGTCGCCATCGGGTGCGACTGGACGTAAGGGTCGGCGCCATGCGTCGCGAACAGCCCCTCGTCGGCGAAACGGCGGAAGGTCTGGTACATGCCCTTGGCCGACTGGCCGGTGGCGTTGAGGAATTTGACCGCGGCGCGGTCGGCGTTTTCCTCCTGCTGGCGGGCGTAGGACAACAGCGTGCGGCGGATCACTTCCTGCGGCGCGCTGATCGCCGCCATGCCGGCCTGTCCTACGCCGCTGCCGCTGCGCGAGCCGGCGGCTATGGCTCCGGCGCCGAGCAGCATCGCCACGATCATCTGGGTCTGCGCCCGCGCCATCTGCTCGCGCATCTTGGAAAGGTGGCCGCCGGCGATATGGCCGGCCTCGTGCGCCAGCACGCCGATCACCTGGTTGGGGGTCTTGGACTGCCACAGTGCGCCCTGATTGATGAAGATGCGGCGGCCGTCGGCGACGAAGGCGTTGAACGTGGTGTCGTTGATGATGACGACCTGGATGTTCTGCCGGGCGAGGCCGGCGGCGCGCAGCACAGGGCTACTATAGTCGCGCAAAAGCTGCTCGATCTCGGCATCGCGCAGGACCGGCAGGCCCTTGCCCTTGCTGTCGCCCTGCTGCGCATGGGCGAGCGGCGTTCCAATCAGCGCGGCGGCGACGATGGTCGTGACGGCCGCCCGAACGAGCGACGGTCCGCGCCGCGCGCCGTGCGGCCATGAAGGGCGGATATGGGTCATGGTCTCCGGATGTCGATGCGTGCGCAACTGTGGTAACAAACCGCCGAATGAGGCAGCAGCGCGGCGCGATCGGCCGCGCCTACTTCCCCTTGGATAGTCGATTTCGATGGTTGAAGCGACACCTCTTGTCCACGCCCGCGCGGCGCTTGCGGCCTCCCGCCGCAGCGACGTTCCGCCGTTCATGGTGATGGACGTGATGGCCGCCGCCGCCCGCATCGAGGCGGAGGGGGGCCATGTCATCCACATGGAGGTCGGCCAGCCGGAGGCGCCGGCGCCGCGCGCGGCCATTGCCGCGGCCGAGGCGGCGCTGAGGCAGGGGCGCATCGATTATACCGCCGCGCTCGGCATCCCGAGCCTGCGCGCGCGGATTGCCCGGCACTATCGCGAGACGTACGGCTGCGAGGTGGATGAAAGCCGCGTGATCGTCACCACCGGATCGTCCGGCGCGTTCATCCTGGCGTTTCTCGCGATGTTCGAGCCGGGCGACCGCGTCGCGGTGGCCGTGCCCGGCTATCCGCCGTACCGGCATATCCTGACCGCACTTGGCTGCGAGCCGGTGCTGATCGAGACCGCCGCCGAGATGCGGCATGCGCTGACCGGCGAGGCGCTGATCGCCGCCCACCGCAAGGCGCCGCTGAAAGGCGTGCTGGTCGGCAGCCCGGCCAACCCGACCGGCACGATGATGTCGCGCGAGGCGCTGCAAAGCCTGATTGCGGCGGCGCGCGAAGCCGGCATCGGCTTCATCTCCGACGAGATCTATCACGGTCTCGACTATGCCTTCCCGGCGGTGTCGGCGGCGGAGCTTGCGCCGGACGCGCTGATCATCAACTCGTTCTCAAAGTACTTCTGCATGACCGGCTGGCGGGTCGGCTGGATCGTCGCGCCGGATGCCTTGGTGCGGCCGATCGAGCGGTTGCAGCAGAACCTTGCAATCTCGGTACCGACGCTGTCGCAGATCGCGGCTGAAGCCGCCTTCGACGGCCGCGCGGAGATGGAGGCCGTCAAGGCAAGCTATGCCGAGAACCGCCGTATCCTGATCGAGGGCTTGCCGAAGGCCGGGCTCGATCGCTTCCTGCCGGCGGACGGTGCGTTCTATCTCTATGCCGACGTCTCGGCCTTCACCGACGACAGTTACGCCTTCGCGCAGAAAATGCTGGCGGAGACGCATGTCGCCGCAACGCCCGGGGTGGATTTCGATCCGCTGCACGGCCGCTCGTTCATCCGCTTGTCCTACGCGCGCTCGCCGGCGGACATGCGCGAGGCGGTCGAGCGGCTGACACGGTGGCTGCGGTAGACTTTTGATCGCCCGTGTCCCGGACGCGGGTAGCGGCGTGCAACGCTGCGCCGCAGGGCCGGAACCGTCGCGGGTGCTGGAGTTTTGACAATCCCGGATCAGCGCCGCGGCACATCGTGCCGCAGCGCATCCGGGATACGGCGTCGCTCGTCAACCGCCTCATGCGCCGCCGAAGCGGCGTGCCCACCAGCCGAGGCGGCGCGGCTGCGTGCCGTCGTCGTCGGCCGGCGACGGCGGGGTCTCGGCGGGCGCGCTGTCCTGCGCCGGCTGCGCGGGCTCTGCCGCCGGCGCCGGTTCGGGCGCTGCCGATGCGTCTGGCGCGGCCTGCTGTGCCGGCTGGCTCAGGAAGGTGACCTTCTCACGGACGGTGGAGCGCCGGCGCGGCTTGGCTGCGCCTTCAGGCTCCGGCGACGTGATGGCCTCGGCTTCGGTCGCGGCCGGTGCCTCGTGGCCGGCATCGTCGCCATCGGTGCTGCCGGCGTCCTGCGGTGCCGGTATTTCAGGCGGCGTATCGGACGATGGATCGGCCAGATCGGCGACCGCCTCTGCGACCTCCGGTTCGGAGGGGAGGTCGAGTTCGTCGGCAATGGCCGCGGCCGCACCGCCTTCGCCACGCCGCCGCCGTCCGCCACGCCGTCCACGCCGGCGCGGACGACGCTCGCCGTTCTCGCCGTCGGTGTCCGCCGGCGCCGCGTCTATCTCGCCAGAAGCTTCGGTGTCGGTTTCGGCATGCTCGTCCTGTCCGCCGTCGATCGCCGGCGCCAGGCTCGGCGCCTCGGCTTCGTCGGACCCATGCTCGTCGCGGGCCTCGCGGCCACGGCCGCGCCGCCTGCGGCGCCGCCGACGGCGGCCGTCGCCGTTCTCGTCCTCGCCGCCGTCGTCGTGATCGGCCGTCGTGGGGGCTTCGGCGTCCTCGCCGGCTGCCGCTTCGTCGTGCCCGGTCTCAAAGGTCTCGTTTTCGGCTGCCTCCTCGATCGCCGGTGGCGGCGCCGAGCGCGCCGCGAGCAGCGCCTTCGCGGCTTCGAGCGTGTGGACCTGATCGCCGCGGTCGATGACGAACGACTGCTGACCGCTGACGTTGGCGTCGGCCGCCACCGCAATCGCCACCTGGAAGGCGGTTTCGAGGTCGTGCAGGTGGCCGCGCTTGTGGTTGAGCACGTAGAGCGCGACGTCGGTGCGGGTGCGGACCACGAGGTTGTGGGTGGCGCCCTTCATCAGCACCTCTTCGAGGCCGCGCAGCAGTTGCAGCGCCACCGAGCCGACGGAGCGGATGCGGCCCGAGCCGCCGCAATGCGGGCAGGTCTCGGTCGAGCTTTCCAGCATGCTGGCGCGGATGCGCTGGCGTGACATCTCCAACAGGCCGAAATGCGAGATGCGGCCGATCTGGATGCGGGCGCGGTCCTGCTTCAGGCAATCGGCGATCTTGCGTTCCACCGCGCGGTTGTTGCGCTTCTCGTCCATGTCGATGAAATCGATGACGATCAGCCCGGCGAGGTCGCGCAGGCGCAACTGCCGCGCCACTTCCTCAGCCGCTTCGAGGTTGGTCTTGAGGGCGGTGTCCTCGATGTGATGCTCGCGCGTCGAGCGGCCCGAATTGACGTCGATCGAGACCAGCGCCTCGGTCTGGTTGATGACGAGGTAGCCGCCGGAGCGCAGTTGCACCGTCGGCGAGAACATGGCGTCGAGCTGGCTCTCGACGCCCATGCGCGAGAACAACGGCTGGGCATCGCGATACGGCTTCACGGCGCGGACGCTGGAGGGCATCAGCATTTTCATGAAGTCGCGGGCCTCGCGGTAGCCGGCCTCGCCCGCGACGATGATGTCGTCGATGTCCTTGTTGTAGAGGTCGCGCAGCGAGCGCTTGATCAGCGAGCCTTCCTCGTAGACGAGCGTCGGCGCCTGCGAGTTGAGGGTGGTGTCGCGCACCGTCTCCCACATCCGCAACAGGTATTCGAAGTCGCGCTTGATCTCCGGCTTGGTGCGGGCGGCGCCGGCGGTACGCAGGATGACGCCCATGCCCTCCGGCACGTCGAGGTCCTGCACCACTTCCTTAAGCCGCGAGCGGTCCTGCGAGGAGGTGATCTTGCGGCTGATGCCGCCGCCGCGGGCGGTGTTGGGCATCAGCACGGCGTAGCGGCCGGCCAGCGACAGGTAGGTGGTGAGCGCCGCGCCCTTGTTGCCGCGCTCCTCCTTGACGACCTGCACCAGCATCACCTGACGGCGCTTGATGACCTCCTGAATCTTGTACTGGCGGCGCGGCCGGAAAGCGCGCTCGGGCACTTCCTCCAGAACGTCGTCGCCGCCGACCGACTCGACGTGATCGTCGTGGCCGTTGTCGTCGTCATCGTCGCTGTCCTCGTCGTCGCCATTGGCGTCGTGGTCTTCGTCGCCGATCCGGGCGTCGTCGCCGTTGCCATTGTCGTCGGCGCCCGCGTCATCAGGGCCAACATCATCGGCGTGGGAGTCGTCGTCGTGGTCGTCGGCTGCGACAGCCGGCGCGGGCGCCTCGTGGCTGTCGTCCTCCGCGGCTGCGATATCGACGTCGCCGGCGGGGTCGACCTGTCCGGGCGCCTCAGTCGGCGTCGCGCTGGCCACGGTATCGTCGGCCGGATGGTCGTCGGCACGATCATCGCCGGATGCAATTGCGGTGTCGTCCGGTTCTGCGTCCGGCTCGAGGGCGGCGGAGGTTTCCGGGCCGTCGTGCCCGCCCGTCACGCCGTCCGTATCGGTCGGGACAGGGGGGGCGAGGTTGTTGTCGCCATTATTGTCGCCATGGGCTTCGGCATCGGCCGCAACGCTGTTGTCGCCCTCGACGATCTGGCTCTGGACGCGTTCGCCGTGGCCGCGCCGGCGGGCGCTGCGGTGGCGCGAGCGGCGGCGGCTCGGGCGGCTTTCGGTTTCTTCCTCGGCCTCGCGATGGGCCTGCTCTTCGGCCTCGATCAGCGCCTGCCGGTCGGCGACCGGGATCTGGTAGTAATCCGGATGGATTTCGCTGAAGGCGAGGAAGCCGTGGCGGTTGCCGCCGTATTCGATGAAGGCAGCCTGCAGCGACGGCTCGACGCGCGTCACCTTGGCCAGATAGATGTTGCCGCGAAGCTGCTTGCGATTGGCCGCCTCGAAATCAAACTCTTCGACACGGTTGCCGCGGACCACGACCACCCGGGTTTCCTCCGGGTGAGTCGCGTCGATCAACATTTTGTTGGGCATCAGGAAACTCTTGCTGGCGGCCGCCGTGCCGCACGACGCGCGCATGAAGCGCGGCCGGAGAGCGACACGGTCCACCTGATTCGGGGGGATTGAAAAGGCCGAAGCGCAGTTCGGGGCGTCTGGCCGGCACCCCCGCCGGCCGGACGCGGCACGCCGTAAAGGCGCGTCGCCGGGGCTCGGCATGAAGGGAGGTCGGTGGTGTCAGGCGCATGATGCGTCGGCCCGCGAGAACAATCGGGCGGCTTTGGCCGCCACATAGGATGCTGGCAGTGTCGGCACGGTGCCTTGCGGCGCGCGCCGGCTGTCCTTTCGCGGTCGGTAGCCGCGATCAGCGGCAGCGCAGCGTTCTGTCCGGAGAGCGTGATACCCGGGACCGTTGACCGCTCGGGCTTGACCGCTTCTTACGACAGTCGCGCACTGCGCTGGCTGGGGAGGAAGCGGCAAATACGCAGGTCTCCAAACGACTGGACCCGATCGATCGGGCTGGCCTGGAAGCGACCGGCGCTGCACCGGGAGGTTGAACGCGACACAACCGGAAATTTTACCGTCAGCCCTTGTTACATACGAGCAATCGCCGGCGCTGGCAAGGGCGGCCACGAGGGTGGGAAAGGCGTCGCCCGGGCGCAACACTGCCGGGCAATTGGCGCGCGGCGGTTAAGGGCCGATTAACCCTGCAACCCTATTGCGGTAAGCAGGGGCCGACAGGCGGGGGTGTGTTGGCTGGTCGTTTTGGATATAGCGGCAGGCTCGGCGCGGCGCTGATCGGCGCGGCGGTCGTCATTGGCTGCTCTATGCAAGGGTCGGCTCAAGGGCCGGCGCACGCCACCGAGGCCCCTGCCGCCGCGGTCGCCGCGGCCTTCCCCGTGGCGTCGGAAGCGCGGCTCGCCGGCGACAACAAACAGACCCGCTTCATCCTCGATCTCGACCGCAAGATTCCGGTGGCGGCCTTTGCGCTCGCCGATCCCTACCGGGTGGTGCTCGACGTCCCGCAGGTCCGCTTCGATCTCGCCAAGGGCACCGGAGCCGAGGGGCGGGGCCTGATCAAGGCGTTCCGCTACGGCCTGGTGATGGCCGGCGGCTCGCGCATCGTGTTCGACCTCGCCGCGCCCGCGCGCATCGCCAAGGTCGAGGTGCTGGAAGCGGCCAACGGCCAGCCGGCCCGGCTCGTTCTCGATCTGGCGGCGGTCGATCGCGCCGCCTTCATGCAGGCGCTGGCGGCAGAGGGGGCGGCCAAAGAGGGATCCAAGGCGCCGGCTCAGACCGACCGCCACGACGCTGCCGCCGATGCCGCGGAGGCGGCCGGCGACAGCCGGCCGGTGGTGGTGATCGATCCGGGCCATGGCGGCATCGACAACGGCACCCAGGCCGCGAGCGGTGAGGCCGAGAAGGACATCGTGCTGGAATTCTCGCTGGCGCTGCGCAAGCGCCTCGAACAGGCCGACAAGTACCGCATCGTCATGACCCGTGGCGACGACCCCTTCGTGCCGCTCGGCGAGCGGGTGCGCATCGCCCGCCGCCAGCGTGCGGCGCTGTTCGTCTCGATCCACGCCGATTCGCTGCCGCGTCGCGAGGGCGACGCCCACGGCGCCACCATCTATACGCTGTCCGAGCGGGCCTCCGACGCCGAGGCGCAGCGGCTTGCCGATTCGGAGAACAAGGCCGACGCCATCGCCGGCCTCGACCTCGCCGAGGAGCCGACCGAGGTCGCCGACATCCTGATCGACCTCGCCCAGCGCGAGACCAAGACGTTTTCCCACCGCTTCGCCAAGCTCTTGATGAACGAGATGAAGGGCGTCGTCCGCCTGCACAAGCGGCCGCTCAAGTCGGCCGGCTTCAAGGTGCTGAAGGCGCCGGACGTGCCGTCGGTGCTGGTCGAACTCGGCTATGTGTCCAACAAGGACGACCTGCAACTGCTCAAGTCCGACGATTGGCGCGCGCGCAGCGTCGGCGCGGTAGCGCAGGCGATCGAAACCTATCTCGGCAAGCGGGTGGTGTCGGCGGGGCCGGCACAGTGATGCAGGCGGTGATGGCCAGCGGAACACGGGCCAAAGCCCTAGTTTGGCCACAGCGTCGGCATTATAGAGGGGCGCTGGAAGACCGGCGGTGAATCGAGGAGCGGCGTTGCGGATCCCGCGAGGCGGGGATATTGCCGCGGCGGCCTCAGTCCCTTTTTCCGAGTGAAGCTGCCGGCCCGCCGGCGACGATCAGGGCGAACGCGACGATGCGGTTTCTGCTGCGCTTCATGGGCTTTGTATTTGCGGCGGGAACCATCGTGTTCCTGGTCGGCGTCGCGGCCGCGGCCGGACTGATCTGGCATTTCTCGAAGGATCTGCCGGACTACTCGCAGCTCCAGAACTACGAGCCGCCGGTGATGACCCGCGTGCATGCCGGCGACGGCTCGCTGCTCGCCGAATATTCGCGCGAACGGCGGCTCTACCTGCCGATCCAGGCGGTGCCCAAGCACGTCATCAATGCCTTCCTCGCCGCCGAGGACAAGAATTTCTACGAGCACGGCGGGCTCGACTTTCAGGGCCTCGCCCGCGCCGCGCTGCTCTATGTGCAGAACTACGGCTCCAACCGCCGCCCGCAGGGCGCCTCCACCATCACTCAGCAGGTGGCGAAGAACTTCCTCCTGACCAACGAGGTGTCGTTCACCCGCAAGATCAAGGAAGCGCTGCTGGCGATGCGGATCGAGCGCGCCTATTCCAAGGACAAGATCCTGGAGCTGTATCTCAACGAGATCTATCTCGGCCTTGGCGCCTATGGCGTGGCGGCCGCCTCGCTGGTCTACTTCGACAAGTCGGTGAACGAGTTGTCGACGGCCGAGGCCGCCTATCTCGCGGCGCTGCCGAAGGCGCCGGCGGCGCTGCACCCGGTGCGCAACCACGAGCGCGCCATCGAACGCCGCAACTACGTCATCGACCGCCTTCTGGAGAACGGCTGGGTCAAGCAGGCCGAGGCCGACGCCGCGCGCAAGGAGCCGCTTGCCGTCACCAGCCGCTCCAGCGGCCACACCTTTGCCGGCGAGTATTTCGCCGAGGAAGTGCGCCGCGAGGTGTTCGAGCGCTACGGCGAGAAGAAGCTGTACGAGGGCGGCCTGTCGGTACGTACCTCGCTCGATCCCAAATTGCAGGTGGTGGCGCGACAGGCGTTCGTGCAGGGGCTGGTGAAGTACGACGAGGCCCAGGGCTGGCGCGGCGAACTGGAGAAGCTCGACGTCACCGGCGACTGGGGCGCCAAGCTCGCCGAGATCAAGTCGCTGTCGGATATCTCGCCGTGGCGGCTCGCGGTGGTGCTCGAAGTCGACGACAAGACGGCGAAGATCGGCTTCCAGCCACGGCGCGAACTGGGCGGTGCGCTGTCCAAGGCGCGCGAGACCGGCACCATTCCGCTCGAGGGGGTGAAATGGGCCAAGGCGGCCTCCGGCCCGCGTCGCGGCAAGGCGCCGACCGCGGTGACGCAGGTGCTTAACCGTGGCGACGTGATTTATGCCGATCCCCTGATCGGCAAGGACGGCAAGCCGGAGGAGGGCGAGTATCGCCTGCGGCAATTGCCGGAAGTCTCGGGCGCGATGGTGGCGATGGACCCTTCGACCGGCCGCGTGCTGGCCATGGTCGGTGGCTTCTCGTTCGACCAGAGCCAGTTCAACCGTGCCACGCAGGCCTATCGGCAGCCCGGCTCGTCGTTCAAGCCGTTCGTCTATTCGACCGCGCTCGACAACGGCTATACGCCCTCGACCGTGGTGATCGACGCGCCGATCGAGATCGACCAGGGCTCGGGCGTCGGCGTATGGCGGCCTGACAACTATTCCAGCGGCAAGTATCTTGGCCCGACCACGCTGCGCAACGCGTTGCAGCGCTCGCTCAACACCGTGACGGTGCGGCTCGCGCAGGACGTCGGCATGCCGATGATCGGCGAATACGCCAAGCGGTTCGGCGTCTACGATTCGCTGCCGAACTATCTTTCCTACGCGCTCGGCGCCGGCGAGACCACGGTGCTGCGCATGGTGACCGCCTATTCGATGTTCGCCAACGGCGGGCGCCGCGTCACGCCCACCCTGATCGACCGCATCCAGGATCGCTACGGCCACACCATCTACCGCCACGACCAGCGCGAATGCCGCGGCTGCGACGCGCCCGAGGGCTGGAAGGATCAGCCCGAGCCGACGCTGGTCGATCGCCGCGAGCAGGTGCTCGACCCGATGACCACCTATCAGATCACCTCGATGATGGAAGGCGTGGTCCAGCGCGGCACCGCTACCGTCGTCAAGGAGGTCGGCAAGCCGATCGCAGGCAAGACCGGCACCACCAACGACCAGAAGGACGCGTGGTTCGTCGGCTTCTCGCCGGATATCGCGATCGGCGTCTATATCGGCTACGACAAGCCGCGCAACCTTGGCCGCTCGATGACCGGCGGCCATCTCGCCGCGCCGATTGCCAAGGACTTCCTCAAGGTGGCGCTGGCCGACAAGCCGGCGGCGCCGTTCCGTGTGCCGCCCGGCATCAAGCTGATCCGTGTCGACGCCAAGACCGGCATGCGCGTCGGTCCGGGCTCGTCCGGCGGCACCATCCTCGAGGCGTTCAAGCCCGGCACCGCGCCGCCCGACAACTACTCGATCATCGGTGTCGCCGACGGCTATGCCACGCCCGACGCCGACCGCGCCATCATCCGCTCCGGCACCGGCGGGCTGTACTGACGCGGTTGCCTCACGCACCTTCGGCGGCTAAATGGACCGCACGTACTATTTCCCGTCATGCTCGGCCTTGTGCCGGGCATCCCGACAAGGGACGCAGTGCCCATTTTATCGGGATGGCCGGGACAAGCCCGGCCATGACGCCGAGAACAGCTCATCACATTAGAAAACACCCATGCGACCTGAAATCGAAAAACTCGTTGACGAGATCAAGCAGTCTGTGGGGCTGCTGAGGAGGCATCTTTGACGTCGATGCCTCGAGCGCGCGACTGGCGGAGCTGAACAAGCTCGCCGAAGACCCCGACCTCTGGAACGATCCGCAGAAAGCCCAGAAGCTGATGCAGGAGCGCACCGCGCTCGACGATGCGCTGGGCGGCATTGCGCGCGTCGAGCGCGAACTCGCCGACCACACCGGCATGATCGAGCTTGGCGAGGCGGAGGGCGACGAGGGCGTCGTCGCCGAAGCGGAAGCCGGCTTGCGCGAACTGAAGAAAGAGGTGGCGCGTCGCGAACTCGAAGCGCTGCTGTCGGGCGAGGCCGACCGCTTCGACACCTATCTCGAAGTCCATGCCGGCGCCGGCGGCACCGAGAGCCAGGACTGGGCCTCGATGCTGCTGCGCATGTATACGCGCTGGGCCGAGACCCACGGCTTCAAGGTTGAGGTGCTGGAGGAGACGCCAGGTGAAGAGGCCGGCATCAAATCGGCGACGGTGCAGATCAGCGGCCACAACGCCTACGGCTGGCTCAAGACCGAGGCCGGCGTGCACCGCCTGGTGCGGATTTCGCCGTTCGACGCCAACGCGCGCCGCCACACGTCGTTTTCCAGCGTCACGATCTTCCCGGTAGTGGACGACACCATCAAGATCGACATCAAGGAATCCGACGTGCGCGTCGATACCATGCGTTCGGGCGGCGCCGGCGGCCAGCACGTCAACAAGACCGAATCGGCGGTGCGGCTGACGCATATCCCGACCGGCGTCGCCGTGGTCTGTCAGGCCGGGCGTTCCCAGCATAAGAATCGCGCGCAGGCGTGGGACATGCTGCGCGCGCGCCTTTACGAGATCGAACTGAAGAAACGCGAGGAGCAGGCCGCCGCCGATCAGGCCGCCAAGACCGATATCGGCTGGGGCCACCAGATCCGCTCCTACGTGCTGCAGCCCTACCAGATGGTGAAGGACCTGCGCACCGGCGTGCAGACTTCCGACACCGCCGGCGTGCTCGACGGCGACCTCGACGAGTTCATGGCGGCAACATTGGCGCAAAAAGCGTTCGGCGCCGCGCCCGGCGTCGTCGAGGACGTGGAGTAGGGCGCGGCTGTTGCGGCCGGCATCGCTGCGATGCCGGGAAACGGGTGGCGGCCGCGCGTCGCCCCGGCTATGGCAGGGGACCGTCTGCGCTGTCCTGCCGCGGCGGTGCCGTGAGGAGCGCCGCGACCCATGCCAGCATCCGACCTTCGCATCACGCCCGGCGATTGGCTGCGGCTCCTCGTTCTGGGGGTGCTGTGGGGCGGCTCGTTCTTTTTCGTCGGCGTGGCGGTGAAGGAAGTGCCGCCAATGACTATCGTGTTCAGCCGCACGCTCTTGGCCGCACTGCTGCTTACGCCGCTCTTGTGGATCTACCGCATCGCGATTCCGACGACATGGGCAGGCTGGCGCCCGTTCGCGGTGATGGCGCTGTTCAACAACGCCATTCCGTTCACGCTGACCGCGATGGGCCAGACCATGATCCCGAGCGGCATCGCCTCGGTGGTCAACGCGATGACGCCGGTGTTCACCGTGCTGATCCTGGCGGCCTTCGGCGACGAGCGGCTTTACCCGCGCCGCGTTGCGGGCGTCGTTCTCGGTTTTGCCGGCGTGCTGATCCTGCAGGGCTTCGAAGTCGATTTCGGTTCGGTGCAGAGCGTCGGCATTCTGCTGTGCCTTGCCGCGACGGTGTTCTACGGGTTCGCCGCGCTGTGGGCGAAGCGCGTGCTGACCGGCGTGCCGCCGGTCGCCGCGGCGACGTTCCAGCTCGCCTGTTCGGCGGCGATGATGTTGGTCATGTCGGCGATCTTCGACCGCCCGTGGCAACTGCCGATGCCGAGTGCCGCGACCTGGCTGGCGCTCATCGGTCTTGCGGCGATTTCCACCGCGCTCGGCTTCATCCTGTTCTTTCAGATCATCCGTGGCTCGGGTGCCGGCAACGTCATGCTGGTGACGCTGCTGGTGCCGGTGACCGCGATTCTGCTGGGCGCTGCCGTGCTCGGCGAGACGGTGACGCCGCGCGAGATCGTCGGCGCGCTGGTGATCGCCAGCGCGCTGCTCATCATGGACGGACGGATTCTGACGCGCCTCGCCATGCGTCGCGCCAGCGCGTGAACCGGCCGCTGTCGCGGCTGCCGCCATGGCGCGCGGCGAACACCTCGCCGTTCGCCGCGACCATGATCACCGCGTCGAGCCCCTTGGAGCGCTTCAGCGTCTCGACCGCCTGCTGCGGTGTTTGCGCGATGGGGCCGGCGACGTTGAACGAGGTGTTGACCGACATCTCGACGCCGACCCGGCGCCCCATCGCCTTGAGATAGGCGTAGGTGAGGGGATCGTCGGCCTCGCGCACGATCTGGATGCGGCCGGTGCCGTCGGCGTGGATCACCGCCGGGATTTTTTCGCCCGCGCCCGGCCGGGCACGAGCGGTCAGCACCATGTAATTGTATGCGTTATATTCAGCGTCGGCAGCACCGTCCTCCAGTTCGAAATAGCTGCGTGCGGCTTCGAGCGTCGCCATCGGCGCCAACGGCCGGATCGCCTCGCGATACTTGACGCGGGCGTTCAAGTGCTCGCGCGCGCCTGCGTCGCACGGGTTGGCGAAAATCGAGCGGTGGCCGAGCGCGCGCGGGCCGGTCTCCGCCGCGCCCTGATAGAGGGCGATGATGCCGCCATCGGCAACGCACGACGCCATCAGGTCGGCGATGGCCGCGCGGCCCTCGGGCGTTGCGACGCTGCCGATCCGTTCACTGGCGATGTCGTCGTCGGCGAGCGCGGCCTCGATGCCGGCCGCCTCCGGCGCCGTGCCGCAGTAGAACGCGTGGCTGAGCGGCGCGCCGTGCGGCGCACCGGCAAGATGCGCGAGCCGCCATGCGGCCCCGATCGGCGTGCCGGCGTCGCCCGGCATCGGCGGCACCCACAGGTGCAGGCGGCTGTCGCGGCGCAGCGCGGTCTTGGACCAGCCTGCGTCGAAATGCTCGAGCAGGCGCATATTGGCGAGCGCGTTGAGCGCGACGCCGCCCGACAGCACCAGCCGGTCGGTGTCTGTCGTCCGCAGCAGGTGGTCGATGACGTGGATCAGCGCGTCCTCGAACACCATTTGCGTCGCTGCCGCCTTGTCGAGACGCTCCTGCGTGTCGGGACGGTGGTGGATGTCCTCGACGCGCAGCACGGCATCGGGATTCCACAGCTGGTCGCGCGCGAGCGGCGGGCCGAGAATGTCCGTGAGCGGCGGATGATAGGGATTGTCGAACGGATCGCTCGCCCAGTTGGCCATGGCGCGGTTGAGCCGCACCTCGCCGTTGTCGCCGAGGTGCAGGACGTCTTTCAGCCGCGCATAATAGGGGTTGGTGGCGCGGTTCATGTCGCCCCACGCGGCGGCGCCCATATAGCGGCCCTCGCTGGACAGCCACGTCCAGCCGCCTTGCGTCGAGGAGATCACGCTGTAGAAGGCGCCGAGCGAGTCGAACACGCTGTCGTTCGAAAAGATGCGGCGCATGCCGTCGCCGTCGGCGACGTAGAGCGACACCGAGCCGTTGTCGCCGGTGCCGTCGAGCACCGCGACCGCGACCGGTCTGCCGTCGGCGGCGAACGGCGAGGCGGCGTAGGAGAACCAGGCGTGGTTGTCGTGGTGCGGCACGCAGATCAGCGGCACCGGCACTTTCAGCCCGAACTGCCGCGCCAGCAGTTTTGGTGTGCGCGTCATCTGCTCCATGCGGCGGGCATCGACGCCGACGGCGTTGGAGACGTGGAGCAGCCGCAGGCTCGCCGGCGCTTCTTCCAGTGCGGTGCGGATCATCGTGCCGAACAGCGCCGGATAGTCCCAGGTGACAGTGAAGGCGGCGATGTCCGCGATGCTCTTGCCCATTCCATGCAGCGTCGCCGCCATGGCATCGAGCGACTGCCGCGGATATTCGGTGGTGTGCTTGGTGCCGGAAAACCGCTCCTCCTCGTTGTTGAGGAGTAGGCGAGGGCCGTGCGCGGCCGTGACCTCGATCAGCGCCACGCCGGAATTGTGCGTGCCCGACGGCGACAGCCCGGCAATGTACACCGTCTCGCCACGCGCCAGCCGCTCGCGGATCGCCGCGCATCGCTCGTCGGCAAACCGGCTGCCGAGCCGGTGAAAACCGCGCAGCCGCAGCGCCTGCCCGGCGAGCGCACGGGTGACGGCGCCACTGACGCGTCCGAGGCGAGGATGGAGGGGGCCGATGCGGCGGGGGGAAGCGCTCACGTCCATGGTCCGGTTGGCGATCGCTGCATCAACCACAATCGGCGTGGCGCAACAATGGCCGTATGGAGAGCGTTTTCAAGCGAAGTGGGAACCGGTTCGCGTTAAGAAAACGCGTCAAAACGGAAAAACTCTAACCGGCCGCGAGCTTGACGCCGGCGCGCAGAAAGCGCTGCGGATCGACGGCCTCGCCATCGATGCGGGTTTCGTAGTGCAGGTGCGGTCCGGTCGAGCGGCCGGTCGAGCCGACGTCGCCGATGGTCTGGCCGATCCGGACGGTGTCGCCCACCTTGACGCGGATCGCCGAGAGATGGCCGTAGCGGGTGGTGAGGCCGTTGCCGTGATCGACTTCGACCATGCGGCCGTAGCCGCCGAACCAGCCGGCCTTCACGACCTTGCCGTTGGCGGTGACGCGGGCCGGCTCGCCGGTCGAGGCGCGGAAGTCGAGGCCGGTGTGCATCGCCGGCCGGCCGAGGAACGGGTCGGTGCGCACGCCGAAGCCGGAGGAAAACTCCACCGGCCCCACCACCGGCTTGCGGTAGGGCACATGCGCGAGCACCTGGGTCAGCTTTTCGGTCTGCGCGCGGCTTGCGCTGACGCGCGAGAGCTGGCGTTCGAACGTGGCGTTGCCGGCGCCGGGCTTGACCGGGACGAACGGTCCGCCGACGCCGCGCGGAGCAGCGGCCCCGCGCAGATGCGCGCCGCCGAGCCCGAGGTCGCCGAGCGCGGCGCGCATCCGCCGCGCGCGCGTCTCGTAGTAGTCCTCCGCCGAGGCCAGGGTCGCGAACTGGTGCTGTTCGACGCGATCGAGCGAGGCTTGCAGCCGCGTGATGACCCCGTCGGTTTCCTTGACGCCGGCCTCGTGCGGGGCGGCGTCGCGCGCGGCCACGGCGCGCGATTGCAGCCGCGCCTCGCGGTCGGGGGGCGCGACGAAGGTCACGGTATCGTTGATTGGTGACGGTTTTGGCGCGGCGGGCGGCTCCCGGAACGAGATGCCGCGTGCCGGGGGCTTGATCGAGCCGGTCGGGGCGAGGTCGGGCAGGGCGCTCATCGCCGTGGCGCGCGATTCCAGCAGGGCCTGTCGGCGCATGATCTGGTCGAGCTTGCGGCCGAATTGCTCCTGATCCAGCATCTGCTTGCTGGTGGTGCGGTCGATCCGTGCGCGCAGTTCGGCGATGCGGTCCTCGTAGGCATATTGCATCTGGGCCTGGCGGGCGATCAGGCGCGTCAGCACGTCGTCGCGGAAGGCGAAGTAGGTGGCGGTGGCCGCCGACCAGCCGCCCATCAGCACGATGCTGCCGACCGCGGCCCAGAACACCACCGGGCCGAAGCGCACCTGGCGGCCGGCATGGGCGATGATGTAGGCGGGCGTCCGCGCGGGCTTTTGTGCCTTTTTAGGCGCCGGTTGGGGGTGCCGAACGGGAGCCCGGGCGGGGCCGGAGACGTGGCGCAACGGCGTCGCGGGCTGGGGGTTCGTGCGGCTCGACATAGACACTCCAACGCCGGCAACGCGGGAACCGACCGGCTGTAACTGGTGCCGATTTGAGGCCGACGTGGTTAATTTTCGGCGAACGGATCAGGAAAAATCCGACCCGTGGGAGCGCCTGCGGGAGTGCCAGTCGCCGCCGATGAGTGCTCAGTCTGACAATGCGCGCGCGGCCGCCAGCACCTCCTCGGCGTGCCCTTCGACCTTCACATTGCGCCAGAGACGGGCGATGCGGCCATCGGTGCCGATCAGAACCGTTGTGCGAATAATCCCCTCGAAGGTCTTGCCGTACAGCATCTTTTCACCCCAGACACCGTAGCGCTTCAGCATTGTCTGCATCACGTCCGAGCCGAGCGGCACGGTGAGGCCGTGCTTGTCGCGAAACGTCGCCTGTTTTGCCGGCAGATCGGCCGAGACGCCGAGCACGGCGGTGTTGCAGGCCGCGAAGGCGTTCTTGAGACGGGAGAAGTCGATCGCCTCGCGGGTGCAGCCGGGGGTGTCGGCGCGCGGATAGAAGAAGATCGCGAGCTTGCGCCCGGCGAAGTCGGCGAGGGCCACCGTGCCGCCGCCGTCGCGCGGCAGCCGGAAGGCCGGCGCGCGCTGGCCCTCGACAAGGCCCTTCGGAGCGGCGGCCGCACCCGCTGTCTTGGCCGCAGGCTCGGCGGCGGCCTTGGTCAAAGGATTGGCCGTGGCCCTGCCGGACCGTTTTCGGGCGGGTTTGGTAGCGGCCTTTGGCCTTGGCTTCGTGGCAGTTTTCTTGGCCATGCGCCTTCCTTTCGTCGCTTTCGCCGGGTCAACAGGGGTATCCGGCTTCGCGTCGGCGGATCGGTTGGACGGAGCGCGTGCAAACGCGCCGTCCGGGGCATAAAGTACGGTGAATCGTCCGCCGTACCGGCCAAAGCTAGAGCCTTTCCGGTCCCGATGGTATCCGAGCCTAGGCTCTGAAGGGTATTTTGACGCGCTTTCCCGATGCGAAACGGTCCACGCTTCGCCCGAAGGCGCCATGGAGCAAAACCCGGAATGTGGAAACGAGCTTTCCGGGGCGGCTGCGCGACCAGAATGACCGCTTATCGCTGCGAGCAGTTGAACTGGACGCGGGGTCGAACCCTGACAGCCGAGGAACGCCGGTAAATGCCGTCCGAGGAGCGCCCGTCATGGACTGACGCGACGTCGCCGGGGACCCGCCGGAGTCGCGGTCCGGGCCGGCCTTCGGGGGCCGCGGCGAATAACCGGGCGCAAGGCGACGTGTACCGTAACTCCAACTCCGCCCACTGGGACGCATCCGAGCGCTGGGACGACGATGACGAGGCCTGCCAGCGGGCGCGGCGGCTTCTGGCGCGGCGCCGGCATGGCGTTCACCGGGTCGGCGACCTGTGGGGCGCGCTGCTCAGCGGCCTCCACCGCCGCCCCTGGCTGCGGCGGACGCTTGCCACGGTGTCGACGCTGGCCGCCGTGGTCGCGCTGTGCTTTGCGGTCCTGTGGTGGCGGCTCGGTGCCGGGCCGATCAACCTCGACATGGCGACGCCATGGCTGGCCAGCGCCATTGCCCAGAATTTTGGCCCCGGCGAGACCGTCGAGGTCGGCGGCACCCAGATCGAGCGCGCCGGCCGTATCCGCATCGCCGTGCGCATCCGCGACATCGTGGTGCGCGACCGCGATCAGGCGATCGTCGCGAGCGCGCCGAAGGCCGAGGTCCGGCTGTCGGGGCGGGCGCTGCTGTTCGGCCAGCTTCGTGCCGAAAGCCTCAATCTGGTCGATGCCGAACTCTCGGTCCGGATCGAGCCGGACGGGCAGGTGCTGATATCGGCCGGCTCGAACGCCCAGCCGGTGCCGGCCGGCCATACTGCTCCGGCGACGCCGCCCGCCGATGCGGCGCTGCCCGCCGACGCGGCGCCCGCCGCACCCGCGCCCCCTGAAGAGACGTCCGCGCCAGGCGGCTTCGGCACCTTGCTCGCCTGGCTCGACAGCCTGAACCTGAGCGGGCTCGACGGCCAGAACCTCGACGAGATCGGCCTCAAGAACGGCCGCCTGATCGTCGATGACCGCCAGCGTGGCAACCAGTGGAGTTTTGAGAACATCGACCTTAGCCTGCGCCGCCCCGGCGCCGGCGGCATCGCGTTTCGAATCGGTGAGGCCGGCCAGGCTCCGTGGTCGCTTGCGATGACGGTCGGTGCGCCCGAGAACGGGGTCCGCGCCGTCGATATCAAGGCGAGCAAGGTGTCGATCCGCACCTTGCTGTTGGCGTGGCGGGTGAAGGGGTTGACCTACAGCTCCGACCTGCCGCTGACCGGCGAAGTGAAGGGCGAGATCGGGCGCGACGGCCTGCCGACGCATTTCCGCGGCAGCCTGGTTGCCGGCGCCGGCCATATCATCGACAGCGAAACGCCCGACTACCCGATGCCGATCGATCGGGCCGAGGTCAGTCTGGAATGGGATGCCGGCCGGCGCGTGCTGGTCGCGCCGTTCAAGATCGTCTCGGGCGAGAACCGCGTCACGTTGCTCGCGCACCTCACTCCGCCGAACGATCACGTCCCCGACTGGCAGCTCGGCCTCAGCGGCGGCACCATCGTGCTCGGCGGCTACGGCGATGCGCCGCCGATCATCTTCAACAACATCGCCGCCGATCTGCGTTTCGATACCCGCCACAAGCGCGCGGTGCTGGCACAGGCCAATATCAGCAACGGCGAGGTCGGTGTCGCCGGCACCGGTGCCATCGACTATGCCGACGAGCCGCGGCTGACGCTCGGCATTGCCGGCACGCCGATGTCGGCGCTGGCGCTGAAGCGGATGTGGCCGATCCTGTTCGCGCCCGAAGTCCGCGAATGGGTGATCGAGCGCATCGAGGCGGGCCATGTGCAGCGCATCGATATCGGCATCAACGCGCCGCTCGTCAATTTGACGCGCGCCGGCCCGCCGCTGCCCGAGGACGGGCTGTCGGTGAACATCCTCGCCGACGGCGTGGTGCTGCATCCGGTGGATGGCCTGCCGGCGGTGCGCGAGGCCGATCTCGCGGTGCGCGTCACCGGCCGCACCGCCACCGTGAAGATCGGGCAAGCCAGCGCGGTGACGCCGGGCGGGCGCAAGCTCGCGCTGTCGGAGGCGCTGTTCGAGGTGCCGGATCTGGCGCCGAAACCGTCGCCGTCGCGGCTGCGCTTCCGCGTCGATGCGCCGGTCGCCGCGGCGGCTGAAGTTCTCAACTCCGAGCGCCTGAACGGCTTTGCCGGCACCCAGATCGATCCGGCGACCAGCAAGGGCACGGTGACGGCGCGGGTCGCGCTCGGCATGCCGGTGCAGGGGGTGTTGACCGAGGCCGACACCACCTACGCCATCAATGCCGATCTGACCGGGTTTGCCGCTGACAAGCTGGTGCTGAACCAGAAGCTGGAGGCGAATGCGCTCAAGGTTACCGCCAGCAACGACGGAGTGCAGGTCAAGGGCGACGTCAAGATCAACGGCCAGGCCGGCACGCTCGACTACCGCCGCGCCAAGGGCAGCGACGATGCCGACATCCGCTTGCAGACGGTGTTCGACGATGCGAGCCGGACGCGGCTCGGCATCGACCTCGGCCCGGCGCTGTCGGGTGCGATTCCGGTCAAGATCGCCGGCCGGATCAGCGCCAAGCCCGACCAGGAGACCAAGCTGGGCGTCGAGATGGACCTTGCGCCGGCGCGCGTCGATAACGTGCTGCCGGGCTGGTCCAAGGTTGCCGGCAGGCCCGGCCGCGCTACCTTTAACTTGATCCGCAAGCCGCAGTCGATCCAACTCGAGGACGTGGTGATCGACGGCAGCGGCACGCTGATCAAGGGCATGCTGGAAGTGGAGGACGACGGCGACGTGCTCGCCGCCAACTTCCCGGTCTACGCGCCCTCGGACGGCGACAAGGCCACCCTCCGCGCCGAAGGCACCGGCGAGGGACCCGTCAAGGTGACGCTGCGCGGCGAGGTGTTCGACGGCCGCAACTTCCTCAGGAGCGCGGTGTCGGGTCGCGACGCCAGCACCAAGGCCAAAACCAAGATTCAGGACTTTGATCTCGACCTCAAGCTCGGCGTCGTTGCCGGCTATTACGGCGAGACGCTGCGCGGCGTCGACATCAAGCTGTCGTGGCGCAATGATACCGTGCGCAGCTTCTCGCTTAACGGCAAGCTCGGCCGCGATACGCCGCTCAGCGGCGATCTGCGCGGGCGCAACCAGGGCCGCGAGGTCATCTACCTGGAGACCGACGATGCCGGCGCGTTTTTCCGCTTCACCGACGTCTACGCCAAGATGTACGGCGGCCGGCTGGCGCTGGCGATGGAGCCACCGGTGGCGGAGCCGGTGGCGCGCGAGGGACTGCTCAACGTCCGCGACTTCTCGATCCGCGGCGAGAGCGCACTCGATCGCGTCGCCGGCAACACGTCCGGTGTGCCCGGCAAGTCCGGCATCGGCTTCTCGCGAATGCGCGCCGAGTTTACCCGCAAGAGCGGGCAGCTCACGATCAAGGAAGGGGTGGTGAAGGGGCCGGCGGTCGGCGCGACCATCGAAGGCATCATCGACTACGGCGCCAACCGCGTGCGCATGAACGGCACCTTCGTGCCGATGTACGGCCTCAACAACATGTTCGGGCAGATTCCCATTGTCGGCCTGTTTCTCGGCGGCGGCAGCAACGAGGGGCTGATCGGCGTCACCTACGAGGTGGTTGGCACGCCCGGCCAGCCGGTGCTGCGCGTCAATCCGATCTCGGCGATGGCACCCGGCGTGCTGCGCAAGATCTTTGAGTTCAACACCGGGCGGCAGAACAACATGCCGGAACTTCCCGGCAACGATTGACCCTCACTCCCTCAGCGCCTTGACCGTCATGAACGGGATCATGCCGATCCAGATGCTGATGAGCGCAAAGCCGATCACCAGATCGTAGCTGCTGGTCAGGTCGTGGATCAGGCCGCCGCTCCATGACCCGAGCGCAGCGCCGAGCCCGCTGCCGATCGAGATGGTGCCGAAAATGATGCCGGCGCGCTTGCCGCGGAAGATCTGCATGGCGACCGCGGTGATCAGGGGTCCACGCGAGCCGATGGTCGAGCCGAAGAACAAGAGAAAGCCGGCCAAGAGCCACAGCGTCGGGAAGCGTTGCAAAAGCCACAGCATGACGAGGCCGATCGATGTCATGGCGTAGCTCAGCAAAATGGCGCGGCGGCGGCCGATGATGGCGTCGAGCCAGCTTATCGTCAGCATGCCGATCACCAGCACGACGCCGCTGAAGCCCCACGCTGAGGCCGCCTGTAATGGCGGAAATCCCGCTTCCACCAGGTAGGCGACCACCTGCACCGAAATGGCGTAGACGCCGATCGCGGTAAAGAAGAACGTCGAGAACAGCGACCAGAAGACGTGATGGCGCATGGCGCTCAAGAGCGTCCAGTCGCCGGCAGCGAGCGGCCGGGTGCCTGCCGCTGCAAGTCCGCCGCCGCCTTTTGCCCAGTGCTGCCACGGCATCAGCATCAGGGGCACGATGAGGACCAGAAGTGCTGCGCCAAGCGCGTGATAGGCGCCGCGCCAGCCGAGATGGTCGATCAGGATCTGCGACAGCGGCAGCACCAGCAGCACGCCGACGCCGGTTGCGGAATAGACCACCGCCATGGCCGTCGGCAGCCGCGGCCCGTACCAGCGGCCGAGCAGCACCGAGTGCGGCACGGTGCCGAGGCAGGCCAACCCGAAACCTGCGGCGATGCCGAGACAGAGCTGCAACTGCCACAGCCGCGAGGCGAAGGCCGCAAGCGAGAAGCCGAGGCCGAACAGCGCGAGCCCGACAATGTACACCGCGCGTGGGCCGAGGCGGTCGAACAGCCGTCCGGCGAGCGGGGAGGCGAGCCCGCTGGCGAGCGCCGCGAGCGAGTAGATCGAGACCACCTCGGCGCGGTCCCAGCCGAACCCTTGCGAGATCGGCAGCAGGAAGACGGTGAAACTCTCCGAACTGCCGCGGCCGATCAGTGTGAGGGCGAAACAGACGCCGAGGATGGTGGCGGCAGTGGCACGCGCCCCTGGCGCGGACTTGGTATTCTCCATAACGGCCCTCTTGCCGGCAACGCGAACCGGCCAGGCCCGTTATGAAGCGGACATGGGGACGTGTGCTAGGTCTCGATTTCGCGGGCTGCTATGCAGGCCGCACAAGGACGTGGCGCTTCTTGCCGGCGGAGAGCTTGATGACGCCTTCGGCCGTCAGGTGGCCGGCCGTCACCGCCATCTTCTCGTCCGTCACCGGCACGTCGTTGACGCGCAAGCCGCCGCCCTTGATCTGGCGCCGCGCCTCGCCGTTGGACGCGGCAAGCCCGGCGCGCACGAACAGCACCGGCACGCCGATGCCGGCCTCGAGCTCGGTGCGGGGGACGTCGAGCGTCGGCAGGCTGTCGGCGATCGTGCCTTCCTCAAAGGTCTTGCGCGCGGTGGCCTCCGCCGCGAGCGCGGCCTTGCGGCCGTGCATCAGCGCGGTGGCCTCGGTGGCCAGCACCTTTTTGGCCTCGTTGATCTCGGCGCCTTGCAGTGTGGCGAGGCGGCCGATCTCGTCCATTGGCAGCAGCGTGAACAGCTTCAGGAAGCGGCCGACGTCGCCGTCCTCCGTGTTGCGCCAGAACTGCCAGTAGTCGTAGACCGGCAGCATGTCGGCGTTGAGCCACACCGCGCCGGCGGCGGTCTTGCCCATTTTGGCGCCGGAGGCGGTGGTGAGCAGCGGGCAGGTCAGCGCGTAAAGCTGGTGGGTGCCCATGCGGCGGCCGAGGTCGATGCCGGTGACGATGTTGCCCCATTGATCGGAGCCGCCCATTTGCAGGTTGCAGCCGTAACGCCGCGCCAGTTCGACGAAATCGTAGGCTTGCAGGATCATGTAGTTGAATTCGATGAACGACAGTTCCTGCTCGCGTTCGAGCCGCATGCGGACCGAGTCCATGGTCAGCATGCGGTTGACCGAGAAGTGGCGGCCGATGTCGCGCAGCATCTCGATGTAGTTGAGCTTGGTCAGCCACTCGGCGTTGTCGGCCATCACCGCATCGGACCCGGCATCGCCGAAGCGCAGGAATTTTGCGAACGTGGTCTTGATCGATGCCTTGTTGGCGTCGATCTGCTCGATGGTCAGAAGCCGCCGCGTCTCGTCGCGGCCGGAGGGGTCGCCGACCCGGGTGGTGCCGCCGCCCATCAGCGTCACCGGCTTGTTGCCGGTCTCCTGCAACCAGTGCAGCATCATGATCGACAACAGGTGCCCGACATGCAGCGAGGGCGCGGTGCAGTCGTAGCCGATATAGGCCACGATCTCGCGCCGTGCTGCCAGTGCATCCAGCCCCTCGGCGTCGGACACCTGATGGATGAAGCCGCGGCTGGCGAGCACGTTGAGGAAGTCGGATTTGAACGCGGTCATGACGGGCTTTTGCGGTTGCGGGCGATGAGATTTCCGCCGTCTTAACGATGCCGGTGGGATTATAAGATGTCGCCGCCCGGCACAAGGCGGCGGGAGCGGGCATGAAGGCAATCGGCTTGATGAGCGGCACCTCGCTGGACGGGGTGGACGTTGCGCTGTTGGGGACCGACGGCGAGCGGATCGCCGCGTTCGGGCCGAGCGACTATCGGCCCTATCGCGACGATGAGCGTGTGCTGCTGCGGCAGGCGCTGACTGACGCGGCGGAGCTGACGGCGCGCACGGCGCGGCCGGGCGTATTGGCCGAGGCGGAGCGGATCGTCACCAGTACCCATGCCGCGGCGGTGGCCGCGTTTCTGCGTGACAACGGCCTTATCGCCGGCGAGATCGATGTCGTCGGGTTCCACGGCCAGACCGTGCTGCATCGGCCCGGCCAGCGTCTGACGGTGCAGATCGGTGACGGCGCGGCGCTGGCGCGCGCCACCGGCATCGCCGTCGTTTACGACTTTCGTGCCGCCGATGTCGCGGCCGGCGGGCAGGGTGCGCCGCTGGTGCCGGTCTATCATCGGGCGCTGACGCGCGGGGTGGCACTCACCGAGCCGGTCGCAGTCATCAATATCGGCGGCGTGGCCAACGTCAGCTATATCGACGGCGACACCCTGATCGCCTGCGATGTCGGTCCCGGCAACGCCTTGCTCGACGACTTCATGATGCGTGCGACTGGTGCGCCGTTCGATGCCGGCGGGCAGTTGGCGGCGCAAGGGCGCGCCGACGACGCATGGCTTGCCACCGCGCTGGATCGTCCGTTCTTTGCAAAGCCGCCGCCGAAGTCGCTCGACCGCAACGACTTTGCCGGCCTGCCGCCGCCGGCAGGCGCGGTGGCCGACGGCGCGGCGACGCTGACGATGTTCACGGTCGAGGCGATCGCGCGGATCGTGCCGCTGCTGCCGCGCCCGGTGCGCCACTGGGTGATCGCCGGCGGCGGGGCGCGCAACGCCACCATGATGCGCTGGCTGGCGGATCGGCTCAAACCGGCCGAAGTGCGGACGGCGGACGACTTGAGCTGGTCGGGCGACGCCATCGAAGCGCAGGCGTTTGCTTATCTTGCGGTGCGCTCGCTGCGCGGCCTGCCGCTGACTTATCCGGCGACCACCGGCGTGGCCGCGCCGCTCACCGGCGGCGTGTTAGTGCGGCCTTAATTCGCCCACCTCGTCATGCCCGCGCTTGTCGCGGGCATCCACGTCTTGGCACGCTTCAAAAATAAAGACGTGGATGGCCGGGACAGGCCCGGCCATGACGACTTAACTTCGATGGAACGTGACGGAGATCGCAATTACCGCACGTTGGCGAGCCGCATGTCGAGATAGTTGGTCACCGTCTCCATCAGCGGCTCCAGCTTGCCGTCGAAAAAGTGGTTGGCCCCGGGGATGACCTGCTGCTCGATGACGATGCCCTTCTGCGTCTTCAGCTTCTCGACCAGCGTGTTGATGTCCTTGGCCGGCGCCACGAGGTCCTTGTCGCCGTGGACGATCAGGCCCGACGACGGGCAGGGGGCGAGGAACGAAAAGTCGTAGAGGTTGGCCGGCGGGGCGATCGAGATAAAGCCCTCGACCTCGGGGCGGCGCATCAGAAGCTGCATGCCGATCCAGGCCCCGAACGAGAAGCCGGCGACCCAGCAGGCGCGCGCCTCCGGGTTGATGGTCTGGGCCCAGTCGAGCGCGGCAGCCGCGTCCGACAGTTCGCCGGTGCCGTGGTCGAACGAGCCCTGGCTGCGGCCGACGCCGCGGAAGTTGAAGCGCAGTACCGAGAAGCCACGCGCCACGAAGGCGTAATAACACTGGTAGACGATCTGGTGGTTCATGGTGCCGTGGAACTGCGGATGCGGATGCAGCACCATGGCGATGGGCGCGTTCTTCTGCTTGGCGGGATGATAGCGGCCTTCGAGGCGGCCCGCCGGGCCGGTAAAAATCACTTCGGGCATCGAGAGTCCTTGAGACGTCCTTCAGGGATCGACCGCTACAGGGATCGACCAGCGGGGTCGTGGCGCGGCCTTGCGCAAGCATCCACCGGGTCCGGCGCCGGCACGCCAAGTGGCGCCGAGTGGCGCCGGCCAGAAAACCTGCGGCGTTCTACCATGAGCCGTAGGGCAAAAAGCAAGCATCTTGACCGTCCTGCGGCGGTGGGAACCGGCGGGACGCGCCTGTTGAGGCGCGGCCGGACGGGGAGTAGCGTGCGCCGCAACTCTTTGCCGCTCAGGTCCAACGACATGCCGTCCCGCGTCTATCTCGACTGGAATGCCACCGCGCCGCTGAGAGGCGAGGCGCGCGAGGCCATGACCGCGGCCTTCGATGTGGTCGGCAATCCGTCGTCGGTGCATGCCGAGGGCCGCGCCGCGCGTCGGCTGGTCGAGGACGCGCGCGCGGCGGTGGCGGAAGCGACCGGCAGCGAGCCGCGTAACGTCGTGTTCACCTCCGGCGGCACCGAGGCCAACGCGCTGGCGCTGATGCCGGGTTTGCGGCGCGGCAACGGGCCGCCGCTGCGGCGACTCCTGGTGTCGGCGGTCGAGCACCCCTCGGTGCTGGCCGGCGGCGGCTTTGCGCCGGAAGCGATCACGTTGATTCCGGTCGGCCCGAGCGGGGTGGTCGATCTCGCCGCTCTGCGCATGCTCCTGGCCGAAGGGCCGGCGCTGGTGTCGGTGATGGCCGCCAACAACGAGACCGGCGCGTTGCAACCGATAGCCGAGATCGCCGCGCTGGTGCATGAAGGGCAAAGCGCGCTGCACGTCGATGCGGTTCAGGCGTTCGGAAAGATCAATTGTGATATCAATAGCCTGCACTGCGATCTTCTGACCGTTTCGAGCCACAAGATCGGCGGCCCGAAGGGCGTCGGCGCGCTGGTCCTGTCAGAGGGCATCGTGCCCGGCACGGCGCTGATCCGCGGCGGCGGACAGGAGCGCGGCCGCCGTGCCGGCACCGAGAACGTCGTCGGCATCGCCGGCTTCGGCGCTGCCGTCGCGGCCACGATGCGCACGATGGCGTCCGACGTGGCCGGAATGCGGCAATCTCATGCTCAACTGGAGGCGGGACTGAAGACGGTGCCCGGCACGGTGATCTTCGCCGAATCGGAGCCGCGCCTGCCCAACACCACGCTGTTCGCCGCCCCCGGCGTGAAGGCGGAGACCGCCGTGATCGGCTTCGACCTCGAGGGGATCGCGGTGTCCTCCGGCGCTGCGTGCTCGTCCGGGAAGGTGCAACCTTCGCATGTGCTGGTGGCGATGGGCGCGGCGCCCGACCTCGTGGCCGGCGCGGTGCGACTCAGTCTCGGCCGGACGACGACGCGCGAGGAGGCGGAACGCTGCGTCGCGGTCTGGAAAAAGCTCGCGAAAACACTATCTCGGCAAGTAGACAGCGCCGTCGGCTAAAGCTCTGGAATTTGTGCTTGAACAGTTCTAAAAAGGCCGTGCGTTCGGCCGCCGGATGTCGTAAGTTGAGGCCGTGATCCACCGCGGTCCTTGAAACCGCGAGCGGAGGATAAAAAATGCCAGCCGTTCAGGAAACGGTCGATCGGGTTCGCCAGATCGACGTTGACCAGTATCGCTATGGATTCGAGACGCTGATCGAATCCGAAAAGGCCCCCAAGGGGCTGGACGAAGATACCGTCCGCTTCATTTCAGCCAAGAAAGACGAACCGGCATGGATGCTGGAGTGGCGGCTGGAAGCCTTCCGCCGCTGGCAGACCATGGCCGAGCCGACCTGGGCACGTGTCGATTATCCAAAAATCGACTACCAGGACCTCTATTATTACGCCGCGCCGAAGCAGAAGAAGGCGCTCGCCTCGCTTGACGAGGTGGACCCCGAAATCCTGCGCACCTACGAGAAACTCGGCATTTCGCTGCGCGAGCAGGAGATTCTTGCCGGCGTGGTGCGGCCGGACAGCGAGGGCGCCCCCGAGGAGCGCCGCGTCGCGGTCGATGCGGTGTTCGATTCGGTGTCGGTGGCGACCACCTTCCAGGCTGAGCTGAAAAAGGCCGGCGTGATCTTCATGCCGATCTCGCACGCCATCCGCGAGCACCCCGATCTCGTGAAGAAGTATCTCGGCAGCGTGGTGCCGACCTCCGACAACTTCTTCGCCACGCTGAACTCGGCGGTGTTCTCCGACGGCTCGTTCGTCTACGTGCCGCCGGGCGTGCGCTGCCCGATGGAATTATCCACCTACTTCCGCATCAACGAGAAGAACACCGGACAGTTCGAGCGCACGCTGATCATCGCCGACAAGGGCGCCTATGTCAGCTATCTCGAAGGCTGCACCGCGCCACAGCGCGACGAGAACCAGTTGCACGCCGCCGTGGTCGAACTGATCGCCCACGACGACGCCGAGATCAAATACTCGACGGTGCAGAACTGGTATCCCGGCAACTCGGAAGGCGCCGGCGGCATCTACAACTTCGTCACCAAGCGTGGCGACTGCCGCGGCCGCAACTCGAAGATTTCATGGACGCAGGTGGAGACCGGCTCTGCGATCACCTGGAAGTATCCGAGCTGCATCCTGCGCGGCGACAACTCGCGCGGCGAGTTCTATTCGATCGCCATTTCCAACGGCTATCAGCAGGTCGATTCCGGCACCAAGATGATCCATCTTGGCAAGAACACGACGAGCCGGATCATCTCGAAGGGCATCGCCGCCGGCCGCTCGCAGAACACCTATCGCGGCCTTGTCAGCGCCCATCGCAAGGCGATCGGGGCGCGCAACTTCACGGCTTGCGATTCGCTGCTGATCGGCGACAAATGCGGCGCGCATACCGTGCCGTACATCGAAACCAAGAACTCCTCGGCGCTGTTCGAGCACGAGGCGACGACCTCGAAAATCTCCGAGGACGTGTTGTTCTACTGCGTGCAGCGTGGCCTGTCGCAGGAAGAAGCCGTCGGCCTGGTGGTCAACGGTTTCGTCAAGGACGTGTTGCAGCATTTGCCGATGGAATTTGCGGTCGAGGCGCAGAAGCTGATCTCGATCTCGCTGGAAGGAAGTGTGGGATGAGCGCGCTGCTCGAAGTCAACAACCTGAAGGTCCGCGTCGAGGATCGCGAGATCCTCCACGGCCTGACGCTGACCGTGAACAAGGGCCAGGTCCACGCCATCATGGGGCCGAACGGCTCCGGCAAATCGACGCTGAGCCACGTCATCGCCGGCAAGCCGGGCTACGAGGTCACCGACGGCGAGATTTTGTTCGAGGGCGAGGACCTGCTCGCCATGGAGCCGGACGAGCGCGCCGCCAAGGGCGTGTTCCTCGCCTTTCAGTATCCGGTCGAAATTCCCGGCGTCGCCACCATGAATTTCCTGCGCACCGCGCTCAACGCGCAGCGCAAGGCGCGCGGCGAGGGCGAGATGTCGACGCCCGACTTTCTCAAGAAGGTCCGCGAGGTCTGCACCCGCCTCAACATTCCGCAGGACATGCTCAAGCGCGGCGTCAATGTCGGTTTCTCCGGCGGCGAGAAGAAGCGCAACGAGGTGCTGCAGATGGCGCTGTTCGAGCCGAGCCTGTGCATCCTCGACGAGATGGACTCCGGCCTCGACATCGACGCGCTGCGGATTGCCGCCGACGGCGTCAACGCGCTGCGCACGCCCGATCGCGGCTTCGTCGTCATCACCCATTATCAGCGGCTGCTCAACTACATCATCCCCGACGTCGTGCATGTGATGTCGAACGGACGGGTGGTGAAGAGCGGCGGCAAGGAGCTGGCGCTCGAGCTCGAGGAATCCGGCTACGCCCAGTTCGAAGACAAGGCTGCCTGACAGGTCCGCCATGAACGTTGCATTGCTCAAGCCTGCCCCGGAGCGCGTCCCGAACGATCTGTTCGCGGACGCCCGCAGCCGGTTGCCGGGCACGGGGCCGGTCGCAGATTTGCGCGCGGCTTCGTTCGCCGATTTCGCCGCCCGCGGCCTGCCGCACCGGCGCATCGAGGAATGGAAATACACCGACCTGCGCGCGCTGCTGGGCCAGGTCGCGCCGCTCGCCGCAGCCCCCGACGAGGCGGCACTGGCGCGGGCCAAGGCGGCGCTGGCGAAACTCGACGTCACCGGCACGGCACGGTTCGTGCTGGTCGATGGCGTGTTCGCCGCGGAGCTGTCGGATGCGCCGGCTGCCGGCGTGACGCTGCGCCGGCTCAGCGCGGTGCTCGAGGACGAGACCAATACGGTGCGCGCCGATCTGTTGCGCACCAACGCGACCGGCGACGTGATGGTGGCGTTCAATGCCGCGCTTGCGACCGACGGCGTCGTGATCGGCGTGGCGGATGGCGCCAAGCCGGAAAAGCCGTTGCATATCGTGCATGTCGCGACGCAATCGGCGGTTTCGATCGCGACCCGCTCGTTCCTGCAACTCGGCAAGAACGCGCAGGCGACGCTGGTCGAGAGTTTTGTGACCGCCGACGGCGCCCACGACTATCAGACGCACGACGCCGTGGTGATCTGGCTCGGCGACGACGCGGTACTCGAACACGTCCGCCTCGTCGAGGATGCTCACGACGCAGCCAACATCTCGACCGCGATCGTCACGCTGGGCGCAAAGACACGCTTCAACACCTTCAGCATCACGACCGGCGCGCATGTCAGCCGCTATCAGGCGTTCGTCCGTTTCAATGGCGAGGAGGCCCATGCCTCCATCAACGGCATCAACCTCTTGAAGGAGCGCCAGCACGGCGACGCCACGCTGGTGCTCGACCACGCCGTGCCGAACTGCGACAGCCGCGAGGAATTTCGCGCGGTGGTCGATGACAGCGCTCGCTCGGTGTTCCAGGGGCGCATCAACGTCCACCCCGACGCGCAGAAGACCGACGCCAAGATGATGACGCGAGCGCTTTTGCTCTCCGACGAGGCGGAAGCCGACAACAAGCCCGAGCTGGAAATCTTTGCCGACGACGTGACCTGCGGCCACGGCGCCACCACCGGCGCGCTCGACGACAGCCTGCTGTTCTACCTGCGCGCGCGCGGTCTGCCCGAGAAGGAAGCGCAGGCCATGCTGATCCAGGCCTTCGTCGGCGAGGCGATCGAGACGATCGCCGACGATTCGTTGCGTGAGGCGGCGGAAACGGCGGCGGAGCGCTGGCTCAAGGCGCGGTCATGACCACGCATCCGGCGGTCGCCAACGGCGCGTACGATGTCGCCCGCGTGCGGGCCGACTTTCCCGCGCTGGCGATGCAGGTCTACGGCAAGCCGCTGGTCTATCTCGACAACGCAGCTTCCGCGCAAAAGCCGTCCGCCGTGCTGGAGCGCATGACTGAAGCCTACAGCTACGAATACGCCAACGTGCATCGCGGCCTGCACTACCTCGCCAACGCCGCGACCGAGGGCTACGAGGGCGCGCGCGAGAAGGTGGCGCGCTTCCTCAACGCCGCGCGCCACGAGGAAATCATCTTCACCCGCAATGCCACCGAGGCGATCAACCTCGTCGCCTCGTCGTGGGGCGAGCCGAATATCGGCGCGGGCGACGAGGTCGTGCTGTCGATCCTCGAACACCACTCCAATATCGTGCCGTGGCATTTTTTGCGCGAGCGGCACGGCGCGGTGATCAAGTGGGCGCCGGTGGATGACGATGGCAACTTTCTGATCGACGAATTCGAGAAGCTGTTGTCGCCGCGCACGAAGCTCGTGGCCATCACCCAGATGTCGAATGCGCTTGGCACGCTGGTGCCGGTGAAGGAAGTGGTGGCGGCTGCCCATGCGCGCGGCGTTCCGGTGCTGGTGGACGGCAGCCAGGCGGCGGTGCATCTGACCATCGACGTGCAGGACATCGGCGCCGATTTCTACGTCTTCACCGGCCACAAGCTGTACGGCCCGACCGGCATCGGCGTATTGTACGGCCGCTACGATCTGCTCGCGGCGATGCGGCCCTACATGGGCGGCGGCGAGATGATCAAGGACGTGATGCAGGACGTCGTCACCTATGGCGAGCCGCCGCACCGGTTCGAGGCCGGAACCCCGGCCATCGTCCAGGCGATCGGGTTGGGGGCGGCGATCGACTATGTCGAATCGATCGGCAAGGAGCGCATCGCCGCGCACGAGCAGAAGCTGGTGGACTACGCGGTGGAACGTCTGCGCGGCATCAATTCGCTGCGCATCGTCGGCAACCCGCGCGAGCGCGGCCCGCTGATTTCCTTCACCATGAAGGGCGCGCACCCCCACGATATCGCCACCGTGATCGACCGGGCCGGCGTCGCCGTGCGCGCTGGAACCCATTGCGTGATGCCGCTTCTGGAGCGGTTCAACGAAACCGCCACGTGCCGTGCCTCGTTTGCGATGTATAATACGCCGGCCGAGGTCGATGCGCTGGCCGAGGCCCTCATCAAGGCGCAGGATTTGTTTGCATGAGCGAAACCGAGACCCATGAGGCGACTGTCGATGCCACCGCGTCGGCGCTGCCGCCGGAGGAAACCGAGCGCCTCGGCACCGAGATCGTCGCCGCGCTCAAGACAGTGTACGACCCCGAGATCCCGGCCGATATCTACGAGCTCGGCCTGATCTACAAGGTGGACATCAAGGACGACCGCGCGGTCGATATCGTGATGACGCTGACCACGCCGAACTGCCCGGCGGCGGCGGAACTGCCGACCATGGTGGAGAACGCGGTCGCCAGCGTGCCCGGCGTCGGCGTCGTCGGCGTCAGCATCGTGTTCGATCCGCCGTGGACGCCGGACCGCATGTCCGACGAGGCGCGGCTGGTGCTCAATATGTGGTGAGAGATTTTTCTAGCTGGAAGGCTGCGGCATTGAACCGCCGCACGGGACGGACCACATGACAGAGATGACCCCGACTGCCACCGCCGTCACGCCGAAGCCGAAGCGGGCGCGCCCGCAGGTGATGCGGCTCACCGAGGCCGCCGCCGCGCGCGTGCGCGAACTGGCCGGCCGGGCCGATTCCGAGATCGTGGGCCTGCGCGTCGGCGTCAAGAACGGCGGCTGCGCCGGCATGTCCTACACGGTGGAATACGCCCACGACATCCGCCCCACCGACGAGGTAGTCGAGGACAAGGGCGTGCGCATTCTGGTCGATCCCAAGGCGGTGCTGTTTTTGCTCGGCACCGAGATGGACTACAAGACCACCAGGCTATCGGCGGAGTTCGTGTTCAACAACCCGAACCAGACCGGCGCCTGCGGCTGCGGCGAATCGGTGCAGCTCGTGCCGGCGCCGGCGCCCGCCGAGGATTGAGGCACGGCCGTCGCGATGGATCGCGAGGCGGCGGCAAAGGCCGCGAAAGCCGGCCGGCGGCAGGACCGCAGCAAATCTCAGGCGACGCTGGGGCGGTAGGTCGCGGCGTATTCCGGGTCGGTCTCGCACACCACGCGGTTGCGGCCGTTGCGCTTGGCGGTATAGAGGCAATCGTCGGCGCGCTCGATCAGCGAGTTGACGTCGTCGCCGGGGTGCAGCATCGACACGCCGACCGAAATGGTGACCCGGCCGAGCGTCTCGCCGGTCGATTTTTTCTTCAGCTCCCTCGACATCACCGCGCGGCGGATGTGGTCGGCGACCGTCAGCGCCGGGCGCAGCGCGGTCGCCGGTAGCACCACCGCGAACTCCTCGCCGCCGTAGCGCGCGGCGATGTCCTGTCCCTTGATGGTCTGCTTGAGCGCCAGCGCCACCAGCCGCAGCACCTGGTCGCCGGTCAGGTGGCCGTAGTTGTCGTTGAAGGACTTGAAGTGGTCGATGTCGCACATCAAAAGCGACAGCGGCTCGTGATTGGCCGATGCCTGGGTGACGGCTCCGGCGATGGCGCGATCGAAGAATTTTCGATTGCCAAGCCCGGTCAGCGGATCGGTCAGGGTCGCGGCGTGGATGGCTTGCAGGCTTTTTTGCAGGTTGCTGATTTCGGCCCTAGAGGCGGCGAGGCGTGCCTCCAGCGCTTCGTTGGTGGTCTGCATGTCGAGCGTGGCGGCCACCAGTTGCTCGACGACCGCCGCGACCGCGGTGCGGTCGGTGGCGCCGGCGAGGCGGCGGCGTGCGCCGGCCAGCCGATGGCTGAAGCTGGATGTCATGCCAAGGGCGTCGCCGATCAGCGTCATCGCGCCGCTGATCTCGTCGACGACGCGGGTGCCGACCTCGTCGATGCGGTCGGTGGTGCGCGAATGGGACAGGTAGGTTTCGTAGATCTGTTGCAGGTCGGCTTCGGTCAACCGGCCGGAACGCTGCAAAGTCTCGGTGACGATGCGATTGAGGGCGGCGTTGAAGCCGGTCGCATAGACGTACCAGATCTCATAGTTACGCGGGATCGCAGTATGCCGCTGCGACTTGATCTGGTCGAGTGCGACCTCGCAAAAGGCCATCGACCGTTCGTGTTCGTCCAGGATGCCAAGCACGTTCCGTCCCCGACATCAGGCGGTAAGCCTGATAAAGTCTTGATACTATCGCTCAAAATACAAGGTTACCGTAGGGGACGGGGATGAACGCCCGGTAAACGCCGGTGGGATGGGGCTGGCCCGGGCATAAAACGGACGAGCTTGTGCCTGAGCCTGAGCCTTCGGTCCGCAAGCCTGTTTTTGGGCGGAATGTCGAAGAGCCGGAGCGGGGTTGCTCCGGCTGGAATGCGGGTGGCGGGCGCCTCAGCCGCGCGCCGGCACCGGGCGCAGCAGGAAGGCGGGGAGGTGGGAGTGGTCGGCCGGCTCGGCATTGGCGGCGGCGCGGCGCGGCGCGGCTGCAAACGGCGTGCGGCCGATTGAAGCGGGCTGCTGCGCGGCCGGAGCTTGCGGCACTGCGCCATTCTTGCGGCCGCGGCCGCCGGATGAGCGCTGCGACTCGCGGCGCGGCTTGCGGGCCCGCCCGCTCGCGGGGGCGGCTTCGACCGCCGGTGCAGGCTCGTCGGTATGCGCTGGCGGGGTGGCGCCCGCGCCATCCGCGCAAGGGATGGTCAGCCCGATCAGTTTCTCGATCGAGGCGAGCGACTTGGTGTCGGACGGAGCGACGATGGTGATGGCGGTGCCGAGCCGCCCGGCACGGCCGGTGCGGCCGATGCGATGGACGTAATCGTCGGGGTGGTAAGGCACGTCGAAATTGAAGACGTGGCTGACTTCAGGGATGTCGAGGCCGCGGGCGGCGACGTCGGAGGCGACCAGCAGCGGCGTCTCGCCCTTGCGGAAGGCGTCGAGCGAGGCCATGCGCGCCGACTGGTCCATGTCGCCGTGCAGTGCGCAGGCGCTGAAGCCGTGGCGTTGCAGCGAGCGCACCAGTGTCGCCACGTCGCGCTTGCGGTTGCAGAAGATGATGGCGTTGTTCAGGTCTTTTGCGTCGTGCAGCAGGCGGCGCAGCGTCTCGCGCTTGTCGTGCGGCTCGCGGCCGGTGGTGACGTAGGATTGCGAAACGGTGACGGCGGTGGAGGCGGGGCGGGAGACTTCGACCTTCTGCGGGTTGTGCAGAAACGTCTCGGTGATACGGCGGATTTCCGGCGGCATCGTCGCCGTGAAGAACAGGGTCTGCCGGGTGAAGGGAACGAGCTTGCAGATGCGCTCGATGTCCGGGATGAAGCCCATGTCCAGCATGCGGTCGGCTTCGTCGATGATCAGCATTTCCACGCCGGTCAGCAGCAGGCCGCCGCGCTCGGTATGGTCGAGCAGCCGCCCTGGCGTGGCGATCAGGACATCGACGCCGCGCGTCAGCTTGAGGTCCTGGTTGCCGAACGAGACGCCGCCGATCAACAGGGCGACGTTGAGCTTCTGGCCGGCGCCGTATTTCTCAAAGCTCTCGGCGACCTGGGCGGCAAGCTCGCGGGTCGGCTCGAGGATCAGCGTTCGCGGCATGCGGGCGCGGGAGCGGCCTTTTTCAAGCAGCGTCAGCATCGGCAGCACGAACGCGGCGGTCTTGCCGGTGCCGGTCTGGGCGATACCGAGCACGTCGCGCCGGGCGAGAACGTGGGGGATCGCTTGTTCCTGGATGGGGGTGGGGGTGGTGTAGCCGGCGGCCGCGACGGCAGCCAGCACTTTGTCGGACAGGCCGAGATTGGAAAAGGACATCAAGCCTCTGCACGAAGCCGCCGTCTGGCTCTCGGGATCGGGTCTGTCGCGCTCGCCCCGGAACGGCACGCTCTCGAAAAGCACGGGGACAATGAGCTTAAGCGAACAGGCGGCAAATCGGGATATCGCGTGTCGATACCGGGCCGCGTTGGCTGGAACATAGGCGGGAATGCGCTAATGTCAATGCGCGACGGCCAGGCTAGCTCGAAAAAACCTTAATAGTCCGGTGTGATCGTAGGGGTCGCCCGGTCAAACCGGCTGGAAGCCGCCGGGTCGGAAGCGGCCCCGTGGGCCGCGCCGCCTGGGCGGCGCCACGCCAAATGGAAAACAAGGCGGACAAGGAGACACGATGGCCGGCACCGACGCGCCACCGCAATCCGCAACAGGGCGAACCCTGACCGCCCACTGTTGCGTGGCCGGCGGCGGGCCGGCCGGCATGATGCTCGGGCTTTTGCTGGCGCGGGCCGGCATCGACACCGTGGTGCTGGAGAAGCATGGCGACTTTTTGCGCGATTTCCGCGGCGACACCGTGCATCCCTCGACGCTCGAGGTGATGGATGAGCTTGGCCTGATCGACGGCTTTCTCAAGCGGCCGCATCAGGAACTGCGGCGGCTTGGCGGCGAGTTCGGCGATGAGACGATGCGCATCGCCGACTTCAGTCATCTCGATATGAAGTACCCCTTCATCGCCTTCATGCCGCAGTGGGACTTTCTCGATTTCCTTGCGGACAGTGCGCGGCGCTACCCCTCGTTCCGGCTCTTGATGCGGACGGAAGCCACCGACCTCATTCGCTCCGGCGAGACCGTGACCGGGGTGGCGGCCCGCGATGCGGAGGGGCCGTTGGAGATCAGGGCGGCGCTGACGGTCGCCTGCGACGGCCGGCACTCGGTTTTGCGCGCACGGGCGGGCCTCGAAATCGAGGACATCGGCGCGCCGATCGACGTGCTGTGGTTCAAGGTGCGCAAGGATCGCGACAGCGAGCCGGTGCTGGCGCGCATCCGTGCCGGGCGGATGATGGTGACGCTCGACCGCGGCGATTACTGGCAATGCGCCTTCGTCATCGCCAAGGGGCAGTTCGAAGCGATCAGGGCTGAGGGCCTCGATGCCTTCCGCCGCGCCGTTGCGGATGTCGCGCCGATCCTGGCGCTGCACACCGGCGACATCGCGACGTGGGACGACGTCAAGCTGCTGACGGTGCGCATCGACCGGCTCAAGCGCTGGACCAGACCGGGGTTTCTGTGCATCGGCGATGCCGCGCATGCGATGTCGCCGGTCGGCGGCGTCGGCGTCAACCTCGCGGTGCAGGATGCGGTCGCGGCCGCCAACCTGCTGGCGGAAAAGCTCGCCCACGGCTGCCCGCCCGAGGACGACCTCGATCAGGTGCGCCGGCGGCGGCTGTGGCCGACCCGGCTGACGCAGGCGATGCAGGTCGTGGTGCAGAACCGCATCGTGAAGCCCGCGCTCGCGGCATCTCCCGGTGGCGTGCGGCCGCCGCTCTTGATCCGCGTTGTCAATGCGTGGCCGTGGCTACAGGGACAGGCGGCGCGGATGGTCGGTCTCGGCGTCCGGCCGGAGCATGTGCGCTCGCCCGACGTGGCGGGGTCGCTCGATCACGCCCACGGATCGTAGGTGCCGATGCTCCAGATATGGCCTTCGGGATCGCGGCAGGTAAAGTCGCGCCCGCCATAGTCCTTGTCGGAAATGTCGAGAACGATGGTGGCGCCGTTGGCCCTGGCCTTGGCGTAAACCGCGTCCGCATCCGGCACCACGACGTAAGCGCTCTGCGTCACCGGGCGATCGGCGCTGGCCGGCTGTAGGGCCTTGGCGAAATCGTCGTCGCGCGCCGAGCCCAGCATGATCATGCCGTCGCCGAGGGTGAGTTCGGCATGGGCGACGCCGCCGTTCTGATCGTCGTAGACGGCTTTGCGAGCGAAGCCGAAGGTGTCGCACAGCCAGTCGATCATCTTGCGCGGATCGCGGTAGCGCATGGCCGGAATCACGGACGAGCCCATCGGTCGGTCCTCCATTGCGGTTGAAGCCGTAACGGTAGCCGGCGAATATGACCGCAGGTCGGTGGTTATACGTCGAGCAACTCCTCGTCGGCGAACTCGGCGCGCTCGGAGATGAAGGTGAAGCGCGCCTCCGCCTTGTTGCCCATCAGCCGCTCGACCGAGGCCGCGGTGTCCTCGCGCTCGTCCGGCACCAGCACCACGCGCAACAGCGTGCGCTTCCTCGGGTCCATGGTGGTTTCCTTGAGCTGTGCCGGCATCATTTCGCCGAGGCCCTTGAAGCGGCCGACTTCGACATTGGCGTTGGCGCGGAACTCGGTCTTCAGCAACTGGTCGCGATGCGCCTCGTCGCGCGCATAGACGGTCTTTGCGCCGTGGGTCAGGCGGTAGAGCGGGGGCACCGCGAGGTAGAGATGGCCCTCGTCGATCAGGCGCGGCATCAGCCGGTAGAAGTAGGTGATGAGCAGCGAGGCGATGTGGGCGCCGTCCACGTCGGCATCGGTCATGACGATGACGCGCGAATAGCGCAGGTCGTCCTCGCGATAGTGGGCGCCGGTGCCGCAGCCGAGCGCCTGGACGAGGTCGGCGAGCTGCTGGTTGGCGGCGAGCTTGTCGCGCGTCGCCGAGGCCACGTTGAGGATCTTGCCGCGCAACGGCAGCACCGCTTGCGTCTTGCGGTCGCGCGCCTGCTTGGCGCTGCCGCCGGCGGAATCGCCCTCGACGATGAACAGTTCGGAGCCTTCGGCGGCGGTCGAGGTGCAGTCGGCGAGCTTGCCGGGCAGGCGCAGCTTGCGCACCGCGGTCTTGCGCGAGACCTCCTTTTCCTGACGGCGGCGCAGCCGCTCGTCGGCGCGCTCGAGCACGAACTCCAATAGCTTGTTGGCCTGCGTCGGATTGGCGGACAGCCAGTGGTCGAACGGATCCTTGACCGCCTGTTCGACGATGCGCTGGGCTTCGGCGGTGGCGAGGCGATCCTTGGTCTGGCCCTGGAATTCCGGCTCGCGCACGAACACCGATAGCATCACCGCGGCGCTGACCATGACGTCCTCGGCGGTGATGGCGGCGGCGCGCTTGGCCTGGCCCGCGCGCTCGGCGTGGTCCTTGAGGCCGCGCGACAGCGCGCTGCGGATGCCGCTCTCGTGGGTGCCGCCGTCCGGAGTCGGCACCGTGTTGCAGTAGGACATCAGGAAGCCGTCGGCGTCGGCCGTCCACGCCACCGCCCATTCGCAGGCGCCGTGGGCGCCGTTGCGGCCGGAGTTGCCGGCGAAGATGTCAGGATGCACCAGCGCGTTGCCGTGCACCGCGGTGCCGAGATAGTCGCGCAAGCCGCCGGGGAAGTGGAACGTCGCCTCGGCCGGCACGCCGTCGAGGCCGGCGATCAGCGCCGGATCGCAGCGCCAGCGGATTTCGACGCCGCCGAACAGGTACGCCTTGGCACGGCTCATCTTGAACAGGCGCTGCGGCTTGAACGCCGCCTTAGCGCCGAAAATCTCCGGGTCCGGCTTGAAGCGGACGCGGGTGCCGCGGCGGTTCGACACCTTGCCGAGGTGCTCCAGCTTGCCCTTCGGCTTGCCGCGCTCGAACACCAGCCGGTAGAGCTGCTGGCCGCGTGCCACCTCGACCTCCAGCCGCGACGACAGCGCGTTGACCACCGAGACGCCGACGCCGTGCAGGCCGCCCGAGGTCTCGTAGACCTTGGAGTCGAACTTGCCGCCGGCGTGCAGCGTGCACATGATCACTTCGAGCGCCGACTTGTCCGGCGACTTCGGGTGCGGATCGACCGGGATGCCGCGGCCGTTGTCGGTGACGCTGAGGAAGCCGTCGGCGGCAAGTTCGACTTCGATGAACGAGGCATGGCCGGCCAGCGCCTCGTCCATGGAGTTGTCGATCACTTCCGCGAACAGGTGATGCAGCGCCTTCTCGTCGGTGCCGCCGATATACATGCCGGGGCGGCGGCGCACCGGTTCAAGCCCCTCCAGCACCTCGATGTCGCGGGCGGTGTAGCTGCTCTCCCCCTCCGGCCGCGCCGTGCCGCGCGTCGCCGGGCGCCCCTTCGGGGGCGCGGCAAAGAGATCTTCGGTCGCCGTTTTAGCGGGTTTCTTCAATGGCTTTTGCATGGAACTTCATAAATTGAGTAGCGACGGCGCGCCTTGCGCGAATCGGCTGCGCGACTATGCCACGGATAGGGCTGGAAATGTGACGCCGGGCTCGGCCATGCGTCGGCCGGCCCGGGGATTTCCCGCCCGCGCCGCCTTTCGGCATAGTGTCGGCACCGACAGACGCGATCCCGCCGCCGCGACGGCGGCGCAACAACGGCAGGAGCGACGATGGAAGACTGGGTGATGCGCGCGGCCGACCTGGTGCGCGACCACGCGGCCTGGGCCGGACCCATCGTGTTCGTGCTGGCGTTCGGGGAGTCGCTGGCGTTCCTGTCGCTGTTCATCCCGGCCTGGGGGGCGCTGGTGGCGATCGGCGCCATGGTCGGCCTGTCGGAGGTCAGCTTCTGGCCGGTGTGGCTTGCGGCCGCCGCAGGCGCCGCGGCCGGCGACTGGCTGTCGTACTGGATCGGCTTCACCTTCAAGGACCGCATCGCAAAACTGTGGCCGCTGTCGCGCTATCCGGACATGCTGCCGCGCGCGGAGGCGTTCGTGCGCAAGTGGGGAGTCCCAAGCATCTTCATCGGCCGCTTCTCCGGGCCACTGCGCGCCACGGTGCCGCTCGCCGCCGGCATTTTCGAGATGCCCTATCTGCAATTCCAGATCGCCAACGTCACCTCGGCGCTGGTGTGGTCGGCGGCGCTGTTGCTGTTCGGCGATGCGCTGTCGAAAATCGGCGGCTGGCTGTGGGGGCTGATCTGACGCACCGCTCTCGCGGCTTTGTGATCACCATGCGCCCGCGTCCCGCGATTGGATAGGCGGGAACCGAAGAGGCCCCAGGAGATTTTGCGATGACCATGACACGCCGCCACGCTCTCGCGGGCGCCGCCGCGCTCGCCGCCACGCCCGCCGTCGCCCGGTCCGCCAAGGCTCAGTCCGCCAAGGCTCAGCCTACCAAGGCTCAGTCCGCGGCGCCCGAGGGCGATCTCCGTCAGGCGCCGGGCTATTACCGCTACAGGATCGGCGAGGCGCTCGTCACCGTGGTGTCCGACGGCGCCAACACCTTTCCGAGGCCGGCCGGCTTCGTTGCCAACGTCAAGTCTGAGGAGGTCGGTGCAGCATTGGAAAGGCTGTTCCGGCCGCGCGACACCATGACCATTCCGTTCGGCCCGCTCGCGGTCCGCACCAGCGGCAAGCTGGTCGTGATCGATACCGGCAACGGCGAGGCGGCCCACGCCAACAGCAAGGGCGCGGTCGGCCAGTTCGTCGCCAATTTCGCCGCCGCCGGGTTCGACCCGGCCAGGGTCGACGCCGTGGTAATCTCGCATTTCCACGGCGACCACATCAACGGGCTGATCAAGGCCGACGGCAGCCCCACCTTTCCCAATGCCGAAGTGCTGGTGCCGGAGCGGGAATGGGCGTTCTTCATGGACGACGGCGAGATGAGCCGGGCGTCGGGCGAGCGGATGCAGGGCGTGTTCAAGAACGCGCGCCGGGTGTTCGACGCGCTCAAGCGCAAGGTGACGCCCTATGCCTGGGACAAGGAGGTGGCGCCGGGCCTTCTGGCGCTGGCGACCGTCGGACATACGCCGGGGCATACCTCGTTCGTCCTGTCGTCGGGCAGCGACAAGGTGTTCATCCAGTCGGACGTCACCAACGATCCGGGCCTGTTCGCGCAAAACCCCGGCTGGCACCTGATTTTCGATCAGGACCCGGCCCAGGCCGAGGCGACGCGGCGGCGCGTTTACGACATGCTGGTGGCGGACCGCCTGCGGGTGCAGGGCTTCCACTATCCGTTCCCCGGCGTCGGCCATGTCGAGAAGGCCGGCGACGGCTATCGCGTGATCCCGGAGGCGTGGCGGCCGGTGATCTGAGCATCGCCCCGACCGAGAGCTTGATTCGACCACATTGAATCAGGTTCTCGGTTACATCTTTTATTTGAGCATGATCTTGTCCGAAAACCGGTTCCCACTTTTCGGGATCATGCTCCGGCGGGCCTCGCTTGACCGCGCCGCCGCGCGGGCCTATAGCGCGGCCATGATCGACGCCAAGAATCCACTGTGCCCGCTTTGCCCGCTTCGCCGTCGCCGCATTGCTGCGGCGCGGGCAGGGGATTTTGCGTAAGATCGCCTTCCATGCCGCCGGCTCCGACCCGCGGCGTGCTTTCAGTTTCTCTCGCAGCGGTTAGGGTGACGGCGGCGTCCGCAAACGGGCGGCGCGATGTGTGAGCGTTGCGCCACCACCGGCATGAAAGAACCTTTCGTCATGGCGACCCAAAAGACCATCGGCATTCTCGGCGCGTCGGGCTACACCGGCGCCGAACTGGTGCGGCTGCTGCTGCGGCATCCGCGCGTCGACCTGAAGGTGCTGACCGCCGACCGCCGCGCCGGCCAGAGCATGGGCGATGTGTTCCCGCAGCTTGCGCCGTACGACCTGCCGCGCCTCGTCGCCATCGACGACATCGACTGGGCCAGCGTCGGGCTCGATCTGGTGTTCTGTGCGCTGCCGCACGCCACCACGCAAAAGGTTCTCAAGGACCTGCTGGCCAGGGCGCCGGCAACCAAGGTGGTGGACCTGTCGGCCGACTTCCGGCTCAGCGACCCGGCGGCCTATGCCAAGTGGTACGGCCACGAGCACCATGCGCTCGACCTGCAGAAGGAGGCGGTCTACGGCCTCGTCGAGGTGTACCGGCGCGAGATCAAGGCGGCGCGGCTGATCGCCAATCCCGGCTGCTACACGACCTGCGCGCAACTGCCGCTGCTGCCGCTTCTCAAGGCGAAGGCGATCGAGACCGATGGCATCGTCATCGACGCCAAGTCCGGCGTCACCGGCGCCGGCCGTTCGGCGAAGGAGGAGATGCTGTTCTGCGAAGTATCGGACGGCTTCCACGCCTACGGCGTCGGCGGCCACCGCCACATGGCCGAACTCGATCAGGAGTTTTCGAAGGCCGCCGGGCGCGAGGTGGTGGTGTCGTTCACGCCGCATCTGGTGCCGATGAACCGCGGCATCCTCTCGACCATCTATGTGCGCGGCCGGCGCGGGCGGACGGCCGAGGACCTGCACGCGATCATCAGCGAGCGCTACGCGAAGGAGCCGTTCGTGCATGTGCTGCCGTTCGGCAAGACGCCGCAGACGCGCCATGTGCGCGGCTCCAACATGACGCTGATCGGGGTTGCCGCCGACCGCATCCCCGGCCGCGCCATTCTGGTCTCGACGCTCGACAACCTGACCAAGGGCGCCTCGGGTCAGGCGGTGCAGAACATGAACCTGGTGCTTGGCTTCCCCGAGACCATGGGCATCGACCAGCCGCCGATGTTTCCGTGAGGGCTATCGTCATGGTGGGATGTGTCCCGGATGCTGCGCGGTATGAATACCGCGCTGCTGATCCGGGACCTTGTCCCGCGGTAGCGCCCGCAACGGTCCCGGCTCTGCGGTGCAGCGTTGCACGCCGCTACCCGCGTCCGGGACACGACGCCCGCACCGCCGATGTTTCCTTAAGACTCGGATTCATCTCATCGTCATGCGCGGGCTTGTCCCGCGCATCCACGTCTTAACGGCGGTACACTCACGAAAGACGTGGATGGCCGGGATAAACCCGGCCATGACGAAGAAAAAACTCACACCGTCTCGAACGGCACGGCGATCGTGTTCTTGCGCTCCAGCCACGCCGGCACCGGCAGGTTTTTCGACCGCATGAAATCCGGGTTGAACAGCTTCGACTGGTAGCGCGTGCCGTAGTCGCACAGCACGGTGACGATGGTGTGCCCCGGCCCGAGGTCCTTCGCCAGCCGGATCGCGCCGGCGACATTGATGCCGGACGAGCCGCCGAGGCACAGCCCCTCATGCAAAAGCAGGTCGAACACCACGTTGACCGCTTCCTCGTCGGAAATCTGGTAGGCGTCGTCGATGGTCACGCCTTCGAGGTTGGCGGTGACGCGCCCCTGGCCGATGCCTTCGGTGATCGAGGAGCCTTCGGCCTTGAGCGTGCCGGTCTTGTAGTAGCTGTAGAGCGCCGAGCCCATCGGGTCGGCGAGCACGATCTTCACCTTCGGGTCGCGCGCCTTGAGCCCGAGCGAGACGCCGGCGATGGTGCCGCCGGAGCCGATCGACGCGACGAAGCCGTCGATTTTGCCGCCGGTCTGCGCAAAAATCTCCGGCGCGGTGGTCTCGACATGCGCCTGCCGGTTGGCGACGTTGTCGAACTGGTTGGCCCAGATCGCGCCGTTCGGCTCGCTCTTGGCGAGCTGCGCGGCAAGCCGCCCCGACAGCTTCACATAGTTGTTCGGGTTGGCGTAGGCCACCGCCGGCACCTCGATCAGTTCGGCGCCGCATAGCCGGAGCGTATCCTTCTTCTCCTGGCTCTGCGTTTCGGGGATGACGATGACGGTGCGATAGCCGAGCGCGTTGGCGACCAGCGCAAGCCCGATGCCGGTGTTGCCGGCGGTGCCCTCGACCACGACGCCGCCGGGCTTCAACAGCCCGCGCTTGACCGCGTCCCGGATGATGAACAGCGCCGCGCGGTCCTTGACCGACTGCCCCGGGTTCATGAACTCGGCCTTGCCGAGAATGGTGCAGCCGGTCGCCTCGGAGGCGCGGCGGAGCTTGATCAGCGGCGTGTTGCCGATGGCGGCAACGACATCGTCATAGGTGTTCATGGCTGTGTCGGGAAATGGGGAAAGGGCAAGGGAAAGAGCATGTCGACGCCGACCCTAATGGAGGCGTTCCGCCGCCACAAGCACGAAGGCCGGGCGAAAAATTTGTTCTCGGAAAGCCGCGCGCGGCAGCGTCGGCGGCGCGCCGGCGGCCGTTTCGCAACATGAAATCTTCGTAAGGAACATGCGGGTGGGCGCCCGCGCGTCGCGCCGGAATGACGGCAGGCCCGATGGAATCGGGCGATTCCATCGCTTCCGCATGCCTGCGGAGAAAAAGTCACAGGCGGGTCGCGAACTGTGGGCGCGGCTGTGCGCCGCATGGCAAGCCCGCTACAATAGCCTCCCGCATCGCCGAAGAGAATCATCCGCCCGTGACCGTGCCCGCCCCATGCCCCGTGACACCGCAGGCCCCCCTGCGGCGGTTCCTGCGGTGGGGCGCTGTCGCGGGCGCCGCCGTTGCGCTGTCCGGCTGCATCCTGACCGGCGACCTGCCGAACCCGGCGCTCGACGTGCCGCCGGCCTATCAGGCGCCGAAGGACGCCCGCGCGCCGACGCCGAAGCTCGACTGGTGGCGCGGCTTCCGCTCGCGCGAACTGACCGCGCTGATGGAGGAGGCGCGTGCCGCCAATCTCGACATGGCGGCCGCGGCGGCGCGCATCCGTCAGGCCGACGCGCAGGCGCGCGTCACCGGCGCGGCCCTGCTGCCGAGCCTGTCGGGCGGGCTCGATGCCTCGCGCAGCCAGAGTTCGGCCTCGGGGAGCAGCGGCACCGTCGGCGGCGCGCGCGTCCGCGACAGCCTGTCGGCGTCGCTGGCGGCCAGCTACCAGCTCGACTTCTGGGGCCAAAACCGCGACGCGCTGCTGGCCGCCGAGGAGACCGCCGGCGCCAGCCGCTTCGACCACGACGTGGTGGCGCTGACGGCCTTTGCGGCGGTCGCCACCGCCTATTTCCAGGTGCTGGCGACGCAGGATCGTATCCGCATCGCCAACAACAACATCGCCAATGCCCAGCGCGTGCTCGATGCCATCCGCCAGCGGCTTGCGGCTGGCACCGGCACCGACCTCGACGTCGCCCAGCAGGAAAGCGTGCTCGCCAATCAGAAGGCGGCGGTGCCGGTGCTGCGCCAGACGCTGGCGCAAAACCGCCATGCGCTGGCGACGCTGATCGGGCGGCCGCCGGAAAGTGCCCCGGTGCGCGGCGGTTCGCTGTCGGGCGTGTCGGCGCCGCGCGTGTCGCCGGGGCTGCCGTCGGAGTTGTTGCTGCAACGGCCGGACATCCGCCGGCAGGAATTTCTGCTCGCGGCGGCGACCGCCAACATCGGCAGCGCGCGGGCGCAGTTCTTTCCGAACATCACGCTGACCGGGCAGGGCGGCTATCAGAGCGTGGCGCTCGCCGCGCTGTTCACGCCGCACGCGGCGTTCTACACGCTGGCCGCCGGGCTGACCCAGCCGATCTTCGACGGCGGGCGCATTCTGGCCAACTTCGAATTGACGCAGGCGCGGCAGGACGAATTGTTGCAGACCTACCGCCTGACCGTGGTGTCCGCCTTTGCCGACGTCAACACCGCACTGGTGGCAGTGCGCGAGACCGCCGAACGGCTGAGGCTGCAGCGCGAGGTGGTGGCGGCCTCGCGGCGCGCGTTCGCCCTCGCCGAGCAGCAGTTGCGCGCCGGCACGGTGGACATCGTCACCGTTCTGAACACACAGTTGACGCTATTTCAGGCTGAGGATGCGCTGGCGCAGGCGCAATTGGCGCGCCTGCTCGCGATCGTCAGCCTCTATCAGGCGCTGGGCGGCGGCTGGGAACCTACTATGGAGAGGCCGGTCGATGCTCTTTAAGCCGGACGAGGTGAAGGCGGATGCCGGCTCGCGCGCGCAGCCTGCGCGGGCGCGCCAGCGCACGGTGTCGTGGCTGATCGCGCTCGTGGTGCTGGGCGGCCTCGGCTATCTCGGCTGGACCTGGTGGACCACGCAGCAGCAGCAGAGCGCCGCGCGCGCCTTCCGCCCCGACACCACCGTGCCGGTGCTGGCGGCGACGCCCGAGCGGCGCGACGTGCCGGTCTACCTGCTCGGCGTCGGCAGCGTGCGCGCGCTCAACACCGTCACCGTGCGCGCGCAGGTCGGCGGCCGGCTGACCGCGATCAACTTCAAGGAAGGCGAGAGCGTCAAGCAGGGCGACGTGCTGGCCGAGATCGACGACGCGATCTACCGCGCGCAGTACGATCAGGCGGTCGCCAAGAAGGCGCAGGACGAGGCGCAGCTGGCCAACGCCCGCATTGACCTGACGCGCTACCGGCAGCTTGCCGCCGCCAGCGCCGGCTCCAAGCAGCAGGCTGACACTCAAGCCGCGCTCGTGGCGCAGCTCGAGGCGCTGGTGCGCTCCGATCAGGCGGCGATCGACAACGCCGCCGCGACCCTGGCCTACACCAAGGTGACGGCGCCGATCACCGGCCGCGCCGGCCTGCGTCAGGTCGATGTCGGCAATATCGTCGGGACGGCGGATGCGACCGGCATCGTCGTGCTGACGCAATTGCAGCCGATCGCGGTGCAGTTCAGCCTGCCGCAGCAGGAATTGTTCCGCGTCAATGCCGCGGCCGCCAAGGGCGAGCTTGCGGTCGACGTGTTCGGCAACGACGGCCGCACCGTGATCGAAACCGGGCGGCTGACCGGCATCGACAACCAGGTCGATCCGACCACCGGTACCGTGCGCCTCAAGGCCGAGTTCGACAACAAGGAGTACCGGCTGTGGCCGGGCCAGTTCGTCAACGTCCGCCTCAAGGTCGAGACGCTGCCGCAGGCGCTGGTGGTGCCGACGGCGGCGGTGCAGCGCGGGCCGGCCGGCACCTTCGCCTATGTCATCGGCGCCGACGATACGGTGAGCGCGCGGCCGGTGTCGGTCAGGCAGCAGGACGAGACCAATGCCGTGATCGGCGATGGGCTCACCACCGACGACAAGGTGGTGACCACCGGCTTTGCCAATCTGTCCGAGGGCGCCAGGGTGCGCGTCGGTACCACCGCGACGCAACCGACGCCGGACCTCGCGCCACGCAAGCGCGAGGGGCGCGGCGCGAAGGGGAGCAAGGGCGGCAAGGGCGGACCGCCGCGTTAGCATGTCCCGACCATAGAGGAACATGTTGTGTGTGATAGTCGGTTCAGTCTTCGTCATGGCCGGGCGCGGTCCCGGCCATCCACGTCTTCCCTGACAGGGCGTTGCAAAGACGTGGATGCCCGGCATAAAGCCGGGCATGACGGTAAAAGCGGATGGTGGTCCGCGAGCCTCTGCTGCCGCAGGACGCGACCATGAGCGTTTCCGAGCCGTTCATTCGCCGCCCGATCGCCACCTCGCTGCTGGGCATCGCGCTGATGATCGGCGGCGCGCTCGGCTACTGGAACCTGCCGGTGTCGGCGCTGCCGCAGGTCGATTTCCCCACCGTGCAGGTGACGACGCAATTGCCCGGTGCCAGCGCCGACGTGGTCGCCTCGCTGGTCACCGCGCCGCTGGAGCGCCAGCTCGGGCAGATCCCGGCGCTGTCGTCGATGAACTCGACCAGTTCGTTCGGCGTCAGCCAGATCGCGTTGCAGTTCGACCTCGGCCGCGACATCGACGGGGCGACGCAGGACGTGCAGGCGGCGATCAACGCCGCCGCCGGCACGCTGCCGCGCGACCTGCCGTATCCGCCGACCTACGCCAAGGTGAACCCGGCCGATGCGCCGGTGATGACGCTGGCGCTGACCTCCGCCACCGTGTCGCTGCGCGCCATGAGCGACCTCGCCGACACCATCCTCACCCCGCGGCTGTCGCAGATCACCGGCGTCGGCCGCGTCTCGGTGCTCGGCGGGCTCAAGCCCGCGGTGCGCGTGCAGGCCGACCTCGCGCGGCTTGCCGCCTACGGCATCGGCATGGAGACGCTGCGCACGGCCATCGCCGGCGCCAACGTCTCCGGTCCCAAAGGCTCGCTCGACGGCGCGCAGCAGTCCTACACCATCGCCGCCAACGACCAGGTGCTGGCGGCGGACGCCTACAAACCGATCGTCGTCGCCTATCGCAACGGCGCCCCGGTGACGATCGGCGACGTCGCGCGCATCGTCGATGGCCTCGAAAACGACAAGACGGGCGGCTGGTACAACGGTGTGCCGGCGGTGATCGTCGATATCCAGCGCCAGCCCGGTGCCAACGTCATCGAGGTGGTGCGCCAGATTTCCGCGGAGATACCGCGGTTGCAGCGCGCGGTGCCGGCCGGCGTCAAGCTCACCGTCGTCTCGGACCGCACCGTGACGATCCGCGCCTCGGTGCGCGACGTGCAGTTCACGCTGGTGCTGGCCGTCATTCTGGTGACGCTGGTGGTGCTGCTGTTCCTGCGCTCGCTGCGCGCCACGCTGATCGCCGGCGTCGCGCTGCCGCTGTCGCTCGTCACCAGTTTCGGGGTGATGTGGTTTGCCGGCTTCAGCCTCGACAACCTGTCCTTGATGGCGCTGACCATCGGCACCGGCTTCGTGGTCGACGACGCGATCGTCATGATCGAGAACATCGTGCGCCATATGGAAAAGGGCGACGGCGCCATGGAGGCGGCGCTCAAGGGCGCGCGCGAGATCGGCTTCACGGTGATCTCGCTCACCGTGTCGCTGATCGCGGTGTTCATTCCGCTCCTGTTCATGTCGGGCCTCGTCGGCCGCATGTTCCGCGAGTTCGCGCTGACGCTGACCATTGCCGTCGTCACCTCGGCCATCGTCTCGCTGACGCTGACGCCGATGATGTGCTCGCGGCTGCTGAAGCACGCAGGCGAAGAGCGGCAGGTGCCGGGGCTGGCGGCGCTGACCGGCTGGATCGACCGCATGGGCGAAGCCTATCACCGCACGCTGTTGTGGGTGCTGCGCCACCAGCGCGCGACGCTGATGCTGACGCTCGCCACCATCGGCATCACGGTCGCGCTCTACGTCGTCGCGCCAAAGGGGTTTTTGCCGTTGCAGGACACCGCGGCGATCACTGCCGTGACCGAGGCGGGACCGGACGTCTCGTTTGCGGAAATGCAGAAGCGGCAGGAGGCCGTCGCCGACGCCATCCGCGCCGACCCGGACGTGACCGGCGTGGTCTCGGTGATCGGCTCGGGCTCGGTCAACCCGACGCTCAATGTCGGCCGCATCGTGGTGACGCTGACCCAGCGCGGCGAGCGCGCCGACGGCGTTCTCGCCGTGCTCGAACGGCTCAAGCGCCGTGTCGCCGCGATCCCCGGCATGACGGTGTACTTCCAGCCGGTGCAGGACATCCAGATCAGCACGCGGTCGAGCCGGTCGCAGTACCAGTACACCATGACCGCGACCGACGCCGAGGCGCTGTCGCAATGGTCGGAGCGGCTGGTCGCCGAACTGCGCCGCGATGCCCTGTTCCGCGACGTCTCCTCCGACGCGCAGGAGCGGGGCCTGCGCGCCCGCCTCGACGTCGATCGCCAGCGTGCCGGCCAGCTCGGCGTGTCGGTGCAGGCGGTCAACGATACGCTGAACGACTCCTTCGGCCAGCGTCAGGTCTCGACCATCTACGGGCAGGCCAACCAGTACCGCGTGGTGCTGGAGGCGCTGCCGGAATATCAGCGCGACCCTTCGATCCTGTCGCTGCTCTATGTGCCGGGCACCGACGGCGTGCAGGTGCCGCTCGCCGCGGTGGCGAGCCTGACGCGCACCACCGCGCCGCTGGCGATCGCGCATCAGGCACAGTTTCCGGCCAACACCATCTCCTTCAACCTCGCGCCCGGCGCCTCGCTCGGCGAGGCGGTCGCGGCGGTTGCCAATGCGGAGACCCGCATCGGCATGCCCGGCTCGATCATCGGGCTTTATTCCGGTGACGCCGCCGAATTCCAGAAGTCGCTGGCCGGCCAGCCATGGCTGATCCTCGCGGCCATCGTTGCGATCTACATCGTGCTCGGCGTGCTCTACGAAAGCTACATCCACCCGATCACCATTCTGTCGACGCTGCCCTCGGCCGGCATCGGCGCCATTCTCGCGCTCGTTCTGGTCGGCGAGGATCTGTCCGTGATCGGGCTGATCGGCATCATCCTCTTGATGGGCATCGTCAAGAAGAACGCCATTCTGATGATCGACTTCGCGCTCGAAGCCGAGCGCCATCAGGGCATGTCGGCCTATGACGCCATCGTGCAGGCGTGCCTGCTGCGTTTCCGCCCGATCATGATGACGACGCTGGCCGCGCTGTTCGGCGCGCTGCCGCTCGCCATCGAAAGCGGCACCGGCGCGGAGTTGCGCTTTCCGCTCGGCGTGTCGATCATCGGCGGCCTGCTGCTCAGCCAGTTGCTGACGCTCTACACGACGCCGGTGGTCTACCTCGCGCTCGACCGTCTGAACCGGCGGATCGAGGCCGCCGTGCCGCCACCGGTATCGCCGGCCCCACCGGTCGCCGGCTCGACCGAAGGTCTCGGCTGATGTCGATCTCCGAGCCCTTCATTCGCCGGCCGGTGGGCACCACACTGATGGCGATCGGGCTGTTTCTGGTCGGGTTGGTCGCCTACGGCGTGCTGCCGGTGGCCAGCGTGCCGAGCGTCGAGTTTCCCATCATCAACGTCTCGGCCTCGCGTCCCGGCGCCAGCCCCGAGGTGATGGCGGCGACGGTGGCCTCGCCCTTGGAGCGGCGGCTCGGCGAGATCGCCGGCGTCAACCAGCTCACCTCGTCGAGTTCGCTCGGCTCCACCAGCATCACGCTGCAGTTCGACATCGGCCGCGACATCGACCGCGCCGCGCGCGACGTGCAGGCGGCGATCAACGCCGCGATGAGCGACCTGCCGACCGACCTGCCGAGCCTGCCGCGCTTCCGCAAGGCCAACCCCGACGCTTCGCCGGTGCTGATCGTGGCGCTGACCTCGAAGACGATGACGCCCGGCGCGATTTACGACGTCGCCGACACCGTGCTGGCGCAACGCATCTCGCAGGTGCCGGGGGTGGGGCAGGTGTCGGTGAGCGGTGCCGACCAGCCGGCGGTGCGCATCAGCCTCAATCCCGGCGCGCTGGCGGCGGCCGGCATCTCGACCGACGCCGTGCGCGCAGCCATCGTTGCCGCCAATCCGCTGGCGCCGGTCGGCCTGTTCGACGGCGCGCGCCAGAGCGAGACCATCGCGCTCAATCGCCAGATGCGCACCGCCGCCGAGTTTCGCGACATCATCGTCAAGGCGGCGGACGGCAACGCGGTCAGGCTCTCCGACGTCGCCAAGGTCGAGGACGGCGCCCGCAACAGCCGCTCGATCGCCTGGTACAACAAGCAGCCGGCGGTGCTGCTGATCATCACCAAGCAGCCCGACGCCAACGTCATCGCCACCGTCGATGCCGTCAAGGAACTGCTGCCCGACTTGAAGACCTGGATTCCGCAAGGCGTCGACATCTCCGTGCTGTCGGACCGCACCGGCACCATCCGTGCCAGCGTCCACGACATGGAATGGACGCTGGGCGCCACCGTGGTGCTGGTGATGGTCGTGGTGTTCCTGTTCCTGCGCCGCGGCACGCCGACAATTGCCGCCGGCGTCTCGGTGCCGCTGGCGCTGGCCGGCACCTGCGCCGGCATGTGGCTTGCCGGCTTCTCGGTCAACAACCTGTCTTTGATGGCGTTGGCGATCTCGGTCGGCTTCGTGGTGGACGACGCCATCGTCATGATCGAGAACATGTACCGCAATCTCGAACGCGGCATGGCGCCGTATCAGGCGGCGCTGCTCGGGGCGCGGCAGATCGGCTTCACGGTGATGTCGATCTCGCTGTCGCTGATCGCCGCGTTCACGCCGCTGATTTTCATGGAGGGCGTGGTCGGCCGGCTGTTGCGCGAGTTCTCGCTGACGCTGACCTTCGCCATTCTGGTCTCGACGCTGGTGGCGCTCACCGTCACGCCGATGATCTGCGCCCACTACATCAAGAGCGGCATCCCTGCGCGCGAGACCTGGTTCGACCGCCTCCTCGAAGGCACGCTGGGGGGCGCCTTGCGCTTCTACGAGCGCAGCCTGCGCGTCGTGCTGGGCTTTCCGTGGCTGACGCTTGTGGTGTTCGTCGCGACCGTGGCGCTGACCACGGTGATGTATGTCAAGGTGCCGAAGGGCTACTTTCCGCCCGACGACTCCGGGTTGATCATCGGCTCGACGCGCGCCTCCGCCGACGTGTCGTTTCAGGCCATGGTGCCGTTGCAGGAGCGCGTTGCCGACATCGTGATGGCCGACCCCGCGGTGTCCGGCATCGGCTCCAGCCTCGGCGGTTCGAGCCGCGGCGGGCAGAACCGCGGCCGCATGTTCATCAGCCTCAAGCCGCTCGCCGAGCGCGACGGCGCCAGCACCGCCGACGTCATCAACCGCCTGCGCGCAAAGCTCTCCGACATCCCCGGCATCCGCCTGTTCATGTTCGCCGCGCAGGACATTCGCGCCGGCGGCCGGCAGAGCGATTCCGATTTCCAGTACACGCTGACGAGCACCGACCTCAACCTGTTGCAGACCTGGGCGCCGCTGGTCTCGAAGCGGCTGGAGACGGTGGAGGGCATCACCGACGTGTCCGGCGACCGTGATCCCGGCGGGCTGCAGCTCACGCTGAAGATCAACCGGATGGCTGCGTCGCAGCTCGGCGTGCGCGTGCAGGACATCGACAACGCGCTCAACAATGCTTTCTCGCAGCGCCAGATCTCGACCATCTACACCAGCCGCAACCAGTACCAGACAATCCTCGAGATCGATCCGGCGTTCCAGAACGACCCTTCCGACCTCGACCGCATCTATGTCGCCGGCAGCGACGGCGTGCAGGTGCCGCTGTCGGCGGTGGTGACGCGCACGCGCGACCTGTCGCCGCTGTCGGTGCCGCACCAGTCCGGCTTTCCGTCGTCCACCGTGTCGTTCAGCCTGATGCCCGACGTGCCGCTGGAGGTCGCGACCGCCAACATCCAGCGGGCGGTGGACGAGATGCACATGCCGGAGGGCATCCGCGGCAGCTTCGAGGGCAACGCCGCCGACTTCCGCAAGACGGCCAACCGCCAGCCGCTGTTGATCCTCGGCGCATTGATCGCGGTCTACATCGTGCTCGGTGTGCTGTATGAAAGCCTCGCCCACCCGCTGACGATCATCTCGACGCTGCCGCCGGCGGGCCTGGGCGCGCTGCTGGCGTTGCAGATCACCGGCCTGCCGCTGACGGTGATCGCCTTCATCGGCATCATTTTGCTGATCGGCATCGTCAAGAAGAACGGCATCATGATCGTCGATTTTGCCCTTGAAGGCGAACGCCAGCGCGGGCTGACCTCGGAAACCGCGATCTTCGAGGCGTGTCTGGCGCGGTTCCGGCCGATCCTGATGACGACGCTGGCCGCGCTGCTCGCCGCCGTGCCGCTGGTGGTGGCGGTCGGGCCGGGCACCGAACTGCGCCGGCCGCTCGGCATCACCATCATCGGCGGCCTCGTGGTGTCGCAGGTGCTGACGCTGTACACCACGCCGGTGATCTATCTGCTGATCGACCGCTTCCGCCGTCGCCGGGAAGGGCGCCTGCCGCAGGCGCTGCCGGCGGAATAGGAAACGGTGAGGCCGTATCCCGGGCGCGCCGCGACACGACGTGATGCGGCGCAGACCCGGGATCGTTCCAAATGGCAACACCCGCGACGGTCCCGGGTCTGCACCGCAGCGCTATGCGCTGCGTCGCGCCCGGGACATATCGAGACACTTGGGGACAGAAAACATATGACGACCGACAATCCCGCCCCGGCCGCGCCGATTGAAGCGGAAGCCCCTTGCCCGCGCTGTCTGAAGCCGCCGGCGCTGTGCGTATGCGACCGCGTGGTGCCGGTCGCGACAAAGCTTGCGCTCGTGATCCTGATGCACCCGCAGGAACAGGACAAGATGCTGGCGACGGCGCGGCTCGCCGCACAGCACGTCGAGGGCGCGGTGCTCAAGATCGGCCTGTCGTGGCCGAGCCTGGCAAGAATCCTCGGCCGCAGCGTCGATCCGCAGCGTTTTGCCGTGCTCTATCTCGGCTCGGTCGATGCGCAAAAGCTGCGCAGCGAGACGGGCGTCGTCGCGGTCGATCGCAAGGGGCTGCCGGAGGCCGACCAGCGTGCGGCGCAGCGCGACATCGAGGGCGTGATCGTGCTCGACGGCACCTGGAGCCAGGCCAAGACGCTGTGGTGGCGCAACCCGTGGCTCCTGAAGTGCCGCCGCGTCGTGCTGACGCCGAAGCAGCCCTCGCGCTACGGCCGGCTGCGCCGCGAGCCGCGCCGCGAGGGGCTGTCCACGATCGAGGCGGCGGCGATGCTGATGGCGCGGCTGGAGCGCCGGCCGGAGATCGAGACCGCGATGCGGACGAGCTTCGAGGCGATGCTCGATGCCTACCGCGCGGCTGAGCCCGCGATGCCGGAGCTTGCACAAAAGCCGCGGCGGCGCAGGACGTGGCGGCGCAAGGCGTAAGAGTTATTTCTGCGTCTGCGCCCACAGCATCGCATCGACGATGGCTGCCCGCAGCTTGGAGCGCTTCTCCGGGTCGCAGTCGATGAAGGCGAGAATGCCGTTGGCTCTGATTTCAAACAGCTGGCGCGTGTCGTCATCGACCGCGTCGCGCCGCTGCAACGTCTTCTTGTCGGCCACCAGTCGGTCCCCAGCGGTTGTTTTATCGTCCCGGATACCCCTATAGCGCGAAACGGCAGGCGCCTCCACCGCTATCGCGGTTGATCGATTCCATTTTGAACGAACGTCATGCGATTTCCCGGCGCCGCTTGCGCCAACGCGATTGTGCTTGCGCCAACGCGATTGTGAAGGTGCGGCGGCGACGCGGCACGATAAGGTGCCGTCCGTTCAGCCATCGGAATATTGTTCGCCATGCTGTTGTTCGCTGCCGCCTATCTCGCCGGTGTTTTGACCATTTTGAGCCCGTGCATCCTGCCGGTGCTGCCGTTCGTGTTCGCGCGTGCCGATCGTTCGTTCGCCCGCAACGGGCTGCCGATGCTGATCGGCATGGCGCTGACCTTTGCGGTGGTTGCAAGCCTCGCGGCGGTTGCCGGCAACTGGGCGGTCGAGGCCAACCGCTATGGCCGCATCGTTGCCATCGCGCTGCTGGCGCTGTTCGGTCTGGCGCTGCTGGTGCCCGAATGGGCCGAGCGCGCGACGCGGCCGCTGGTGGCGCTCGGCGCGCGGCTGTCGTCTCGTGCCGATACGGCGAAGGGAGGCGGAGGTATCGGCGCGTCGGTTCTGCTCGGCGTTGCCACCGGCCTCGTCTGGGCGCCATGCGCCGGCCCGGTGCTCGGCCTGATCCTGACCGGGGCGGCGTTGCAGGGGGCAAGCGTCGGGACCTCGATCCTGCTTCTTGCCTATGCGGCGGGGGCGGCGACATCGCTGGCGCTGGCGCTTCTCGCCGGCGGGAAAGTTTTTGCAGCGATGAAGCGCTCGCTCGGCGCCGGCGTCTGGCTCAGGCGCGGGCTCGGCGCGCTGGTGCTGGTCGCGGTCGCGGCGATCGCGGCCGGCCTTGATACCGGATTGCTGACGCGGCTGTCGGCGACCGCCACCGCCTCGCTCGAACAGGGCCTGATCGACAAGCTGCGCCCCGAGACGCGCCAGCCGCAGACGGCGATGATGGCTGGCGGGCCCGCGATGATGAGCGCGAAAGGCGGAAGCGCCGGCGCGCTGCCGGTCGAAGGCAAGATGCCGGCACTCGACGGCGCGGTCGGCTGGCTCAATTCCGCGCCGCTGACGCCCGAGGCGCTGCGCGGCAAGGTGGTGCTGGTCGATTTCTGGACCTATTCCTGCATCAACTGCCTGCGCGCCATTCCTTACGTGCGCGCCTGGGCCGAGAAGTACAAGGACCAGGGGCTGGTGGTGATCGGCGTGCACACGCCGGAGTTCGCCTTCGAAAAATCCCTCGACAACGTGCGCAAGGCGACCGCCGATCTCGGCATCGCCTATCCGGTTGCCATCGACAACGACTATGCGGTGTGGCGCGCCTTCGACAACCGCTACTGGCCGGCGCACTATTTCGTCGATGCGCAGGGCCGCATCCGCCATCATCACTTCGGCGAAGGCAGCTACGACGTCTCCGAGCGCGTCATCCAGCAGCTTCTGGCCGAGGCGCGCGGCGAAGCGGTGGCGAGCGGCCTCGTCAGCGTCAAGGCCGGCGGCGCGCAGGCCGCCTCGACCTTCGCCGACGTGCTGTCGCCGGAAACCTATCTCGGCTACGAGCGCGCGGAGAATTTTGCCTCGCCCGGCGGCCTCGTCCGGGATGCCGCGCACGTCTATGACGCACCAAGCATGCCCAAGCTCAACGAATGGGGCCTCGCCGGCGCGTGGACGGTGCGCGACGAGCACGCCGCGCTCGACGGCGGCGAGGGACGAATCGTCTTCCGCTTCCACGCCCGCGACCTGCACCTCGTGCTCGGCGCCGGTGCGGACGGGGCACCGGTGCGCTTCCGCGTCACCGTTGACGGCAAGGCGCCGGGCGCCGACCATGGCGTCGATGTCGACGCCGACGGGCAGGGCACGGTGACCGGGCAGCGGCTCTATCAGCTCGTGCGGCAGAAGGGGGACGTGGCCGAGCACACCTTCGAGATTCGCTTTCTCGATCCCGGCGTCGAGGCCTACGCTTTCACGTTCGGTTGATGGGGGAGCGGGGCTTGCTGCCGCCGGTGCGTATCCGGTCGCGCGACGCGCGGAACCGATGACGCGCTCCGCCGTTCCGACTGAGGCGCGATGCCGGCCCGGCCGACGCTTTAAGGACTTCCTAAGGGTCTCCAGCGTTTTCCGGCACCGGAAGCCGGTTCGCGTTAAGAAAACACGTTGAAACAATCATCTAGAGCTTCGCTCCGGATGACCTCAGAAGCGAAAATGCTCTAGGCAAGCCGGGACGGCTTTGTTATATGCTCTGCGATTGCAGGGCGCGGCCCTGCCTTGTTCCCTGGTAGCTCAGTGGTAGAGCAACCGGCTGTTAACCGGTTGGTCGCTGGTTCGAATCCGGCCCGGGGAGCCATTTCGGATTGAAACTGCGAAATTCCCGCCCCGCAGTTTCCACTCCAGACTTTCCTCCAGACGCTACGAGCGTCTGGAGGAGTCGGTGCCTCGACCCCTTAATCCGAATTTCGTCAGTTCCAACCTCGACCCGCTGCACCAGCGTTTGAAGGTGATGGCGGGAGAAACCGCCATCCTCCCCCCGCAGCCGCGACCGGGCCTCGCCGGCGAGCCGACCGAGCATCGCTGGCGTGATCGCCGCTCCCGCCGCGTCGATGCGGCCTTCGGCCCGCTCCGCGTCGGCACGGGCGGCGTCCCGGATGCGCTTAAGCTCATCTATCCGGCTCTTGAGGTTCGAGTCGGCCGGGTCCGCCACCCCGTTCTCGATGGCCGCATAGAGCCTCGTCAGCTTGGCCTCGGCGTCGGCAGCCTGGTTCTTCAACTCCGTGATTCGCCCGCGCTGGTGCTCGGCTTGCTCCTCCCGACGCTTGAACGCCCCCGCGAGCAATTCTTCTAGCCGATCAGGAAGGAGGAACCGATCCTCAATGTATGAGACGACCAAGCCGTTCAACTCGTCCATCGGAATTGTGCGACCCTTGCAGCCGGTCTTGCCCTGCCGGGCGGCCGTGCAGCAGGTGTAGTAGCGGTATTGCTCGCCCTTACCCGAAGTTCGCAATGTCATGGCGCCACCGCAGTCCGCGCAGAAGCTGACACCGCCGAGTAAGGTCGGGCCACCCACAAACCGCGGCGCCTTCAACTGTGGACACCTCGACCTCATCACCTCTTGGACTTCTTCAAACTCGTCCACTTCGATGATCGGCGTAACTGCAACCTCGATCACTTCGCTCTCGGGCTTCTTCTCCTTCTTCCTCCAACTACCAACGTTGAAGCGATGGCGGCCGATATAGGTCTCGCGCGTGAGAATGTGATGCACTGCCCCCACGCCCCAGCGGCCTCCGGTCTGCGTCCGAATGCCCTTCTGGTTGAGATAGTCGGCGATCTGGCGTGAACCCATCGGGCCATTGCCGTCCCCGATCCGCGCCAAGCGGAACATGAGGCGCACATTCTCGACCTGGAGTGGATCGGGTTCGATCTTCTTTTTCGTCCGCGCCCCACGCTGCTCGGCCTCAACAATCCGATAGCCGTAAGGCGGGCGCGAGCCGTTCCAATAACCCTGCCGAGCGTTCTCACGCATCGCGCGCAGGGTGTGCTTGGCGTTTTCCTTCGATTGGTATTCGTCGAAAAGCGCCATGATCTGACGCATCATCACGCTCATCGGATCGTCACCAAGATCCTGCGTGATCGACGTTAGCCGAATGCCGTTCTTCGCCAGCCGGCGCACATAGAACTCTAGCTGGAATTGGTCTCGAAAGAACCGCGAGAAGGAATGCACGATGATGAACTCAAACGGTGCCGGCTTCGCCGAAGCCGCATCCATCATCTTCTGGAACTCCGGCCGGCGGTCATCGGTCGCTGACGCGCCTGGCTCCACAAACTCGGCAACAACGGGAATGCCCTTTGCCGCGCAGTAGGCTTGGAGCTGGCGGCGCTGGTCGGGGATCGAAAGATCGTTCTCGGCCTGTCGCCCCGTGGATACCCGAAGATACAAGGCAGCACGCCCCGGCGACGCCAAGGCGGGTTTCGCTTTGGCGTTCATGCGAGACCTCCTTTCAACTTAGTCCTTTGATGCGAATAGCTCGTCCAGCAGGTCGCCGAAGTGGGCCTCGAACACATCAAGCTCCGCCTCGGAAACGGGAATGCGCTCGGGCCAGTCGTCGGTGATCCTTGGATTCCACTGACGCCGGCTTTTCCTCTTGCCGGAACTCCGCCGCGCACTGCGCCCTTCCGGGCGCGGTGCGTAGTCATACAGATCGGCCTCCAACTGGACCGGAAATGGATATACTTTCGCGGACATGCCGCCATTGTCGCACTTGCGGCTGAAATTCCAAGTCGAGTCAGAGCCTTAGAAGGAATCTCTGACCCGTGCGCTTGGATACCATCGGCGACTTTGGAGAAGTCTGGCGAGGTCTCTCGGATCATTGCGAAGCGCAATAACCTAGCGCCCGTGCCCTTTAGGCCGCCGGCACTCTCTGCTATTGCTGTTTCAATTTTCATAGTCTATATATAGCATGACAACGGAAACAAGCCAAGCGAAAGATTGGAACATGGCACCTGCGAACCCCGGCGGAACCCAACGACGCCGCACCCGCGCCAGCCACTTCGGCGATGCTCCTGCGGCGCATGTTCCCTCGCGATCCCGCCGAGCCGAGCCCGGCCCCAGCGACGATCTCGTGCAAGCTTTCGTCACCCGCACCGGCCGGGCGCTCACGCGCATCGCCGAACGGATGCCACGCGAACGGCTGCTCGAAGCAGTCGGCGCTTCCACCGACGCTGACGTGCTCTTTCGGTCTTTGCGCGAGGCGGTCGCGATCGGCGCGGAAATCGAAATCGACGCGCCTGATCCGCTCACCCAGGCCCTCTTGCGCGGATCGGAAATGAAGCGCGACATGCTCAAGGCCGAGGGCGGCGCACTCTCCGCTCAGCAGCTCGCGGATCATTTCGGCATCACCCCGCAGGGCCTCGGCCGAAAGCGCGAGCGCAATCACGTCTTCTGGCTCGATGTTGGCGACGGATATGTCTATCCAGCATTCCAGATCGGCAAGAACGGATTGCTGCCCGGCATTCGCGAAGTGCTCGACGCCTTCGCTGTCGACGATCCGTGGATGCGCGTCAGCTTCATGCTGACCGGGGACCATCGCCTTGGTGGTCGTCGTCCGATCGACCTGCTTCGCGAGGGCCGGATCGAGGAGGTTGTGAAAGCGGCGGCGGCCTATGGTGAGCATGGCGCAGCCTGACAGTGACGGGCCGCTGCCGCCTGACGACTTCACCGACCGGCCCCTCCCGCTCGACGAGATTCCCGCGGGCACGGCATTCGTTCGGATTCACCCGAGCGGCTTCGATCCCATCCACTTCGGCACGTCAGGCAATAACCGCTTCGACGATCCGAAACGGGAATATGGGGTCTGCTATCTTGCGATGACGCACGAAGGCGCGTTCGCCGAAACCTGCCTGCGAGCTGTGGGCGCTCCCTATGTCGCTCTGGCCTTCTTGGAAGCACGATCGTTTGCGATCATCGAGACGACCGCGCCGCTTCGGCTGGTGACGGTGCATGGAGCTGGTCTCTCCAAACTCGGCGCAACCAGCGTCGTCACTGCCGGTCAGCACGCCCTCGCGCAACGCTGGTCGCGTGCGATTCACGATCATCCCGCCGCACCAGACGGAATCCTCTATCGCGCCAACCACGACAATGGCGAGTTCTGTGCGGCCTTGTTCCAGCGCTGCCGAGATCGGCTCCGGCCGAGCGAAACGAACGCGATCATGTCGGATCGAAACCGTCTCGCGGCGTTGCTCAACCGCTATGGCGTTGGCCTCGGCTAGACAAGCTGACGCCGGCAGCAGGTTCGCCACGCCTCCATTGCAACGCCCTCCAATCACGGATCATCGGAATGCTGGCCGCCGCCGCAGCGCGGTCAAGCCCGGCCCGCACCAAACCGTGTAGGGCCTGACCCCGCCGCTCGGTCGCGCCGGCCGGACGCCTCCTCGCCCTCGATCGGAGGGTAACACTGAATGGAGGCAGACATGGCCGAACCGCTCATCACCAACGAACAGCTCGCCCAGCTCGTCGCCAATGGCGCCCGCAGCGCCGCCGGCGAGGACATTGACCCGAAACCCGTCGTCAAGCTCTTTACGCCTGACGCCGGCGCAACCTGGCTCATCACCGAGGCCGCCCCTGACGATCCCGACCACCTGTTTGGCCTCTGCGACCTCGGCCTGGGCGAACCGGAACTCGGCTACGTCAGCCTTGCCGAGATCCGATCCGTGCGCGGCAAGCGCGGCCTGCCGGTCGAACGCGATCTGTATTTCACGGCCCAATACCCGTTGAGTTGGTATGCGAAGCAGGCACGCCGCGCCGGCATGATCGTCACCGACTGACGCACCGGCATCGCGCCCCGCCTCCGGGCGGGGCGCTTCCGCATGTCCGGCCCCAACTTCGCAGGAAGATATGGCGATCAGGATTTCAGGCTTTCCGGTTGGCCGGAATCCCACATCCTGATCCGGTTCTTTGCCCAGCTCCCGCTACGCTCACGCCGGGCCAGTTCGCTACCCGACCTTAACAAGTAGCCCTTCGTCGCACATACGGGCCAAATAGCAGCGTGGAACCCCAATGTCCGTCAAATCGCGCGTCCGCACCACCCCGCGCTCCTGCGCCAAAGCGACGGCACGCTCCCTCAATGACGGCTTCGGGCCTCCCGCGAGGCGTCTTGCCTCTGCGCGGTCCCGGTCCCGTTTTCGCATTTTTGGGCGGTCTGGCGTAGAACGGCGTAGGGGAATCGAGTATTCGTAGTTCGTGGTTTCGTCGAACCCGGCGAGCCATTTGCTCAATTTAAGATACTGAAAAATATAGAAAACCGGCCGGTGCTGGTGCCAATCCCGGTCGTGTTCCCGGTTCAGAAAAGTGCGCCTGGGCGGCGTGAGCGCTTCCAAATTTGACCGTATAGTAGATTGCTCCATGTCGTCGCGCCGATTTGCTATCCACGGCGCTTTTGCGTGGACCTTCTCATCGAGCGTACCGACCGGCGCGGTCCCGAGATCGCACACGAGATCGGCCAGCATGGCGGTCGCGGTACGAGGTCGGCGGTACAAGACGGTCAAGGCTGCTCGCTTGACACATCCTGCGCGCCCGCAGGACGGTCGGGCCGCTTGCGTCGCGAGCCTGAAAAACGTAGTACGCAAGTCGGTCAACGGAAAGCGCCCTGATGGGGCAGGCCTGCCACCTGCAACCCCCCTGTCAGCCATCCGCTTATCTGCCGACCTGCGCGCCGCCACCGGCGTCTGGCCGCGAAGCAGTCCGACAAGCCGCCTCGAAGTGATGCCATCCGACGGCTGGTTGAGATTGGCTCAAGGGCAAAGGCCAGGCAAGCGGCGATAAATATCTTGTCCGCGATGCGCTCACGGTCTGTGCCATGGGCGCGTCCGAGTCCGGAACGAGACCCCTTAGAGGCTCCAAATGTTGGGAATCCCGCGGAGATACAGTCATTTCATTTTCGGGGTTATTCAGGCCGGCCTGACGAGTTTTATCGCCGCCGCGATCGCAAGCATCTCGCTTTGGGGAAGCGGGCGGTTTCTGAATAACTGGATGCTTTCGTGGATCGTGTCGTGGATCATGATGCTGCCCGCGGTTCTATTCGCTGCGCCGGCAATCCAGTTTGTCGCCGTGCATCTCACACGAGACGAACGGGCTGGCTGACGCGCCGGATCGATTTTGTTTTGACGCGTTTTTTTCACGCAAACCGGCCGAGACTGACTGAATCCGGCATAGCCCGGTTTCCACTTCGCTCGAAAGCGCTCTAAGTTGCCGCGTATTTTGGGGGGCGGACAATGAGCGAGGCCACATTTCGCGACAAGGTCTGTGTCGTTACCGGTGGAGCTTCAGGGCTTGGCAAGGAGATCGGCAGGCAACTCGCCGCCTCCGGCGCGCTGGTCGTGCTGGCGGATATCGATGACGTCAGGCTCGCGGAGGCTGTTGCTGCAATCGGCGGGACGCCTCGCACGGCGGAGGGCGTGCGGGTCGATGTGACCGACCCCGACTCCGTGCGCAGCCTGATCGAGCGGACGGTGACGACGTTCGGCCGGCTCGACTATCTGTTCAACAATGCCGGTATCGCCGTTCCTGGCGAGATCCGTGACCTGACGCTGGAAGACTGGCGGCGGACCATCGAAATCAACCTGTTCGGCGAGATATACGGCGTCCATTACGCTTATCCGGTTATGATCCGCCAGGGTTTCGGACACATTGTCAATACGGCTTCGGGTTTTGGCATGGCGCCGGGGCCACTCAATTCACCGTACGTGGCCTCGAAATTTGCAATCTTCGGACTTTCGCACGCGCTGGCGGCGGAAGCGCGCGCCTTTGGTGTCGATGTGAGCATCGTTTGTCCGGGCTATATCGATACCGCGATGATTGACGGCTTGGAGCCTGTCAACGCCGATGGCGAGGCGATGAAGGCGCAGATCGGAGTCAATCTCATGCCGGTTACCCGCGCCGCAGAGATCGTTCTTGTGGGCGTTGCCAGGCGGAAGCTGGTCATCGCATTTCCTTTTTACGTCCGCCTCCTCACTTTTTTGCACCGCTTCCTCCCCGGCCTGTTCGCACGGTTTTCGGCCAGGCAGATCAAGGAGTTTCGGACCATCCGCCGGCAGGCGGAATAATGCCGCCCCCGGTGAGGCGCGAACGATGCTGACGTTGCCTCACCGAACTGCATGTCGTCCCTTTGCTGCGGCCAAGGCCGATGTGTTCGAACCATATCGAGCGGTTCTACATTTGACGGTCGGATCGCTCAGCCCGGTTGAGTTCGAACGCGAGCTGGGATTAGCTTGACTGGCTGTCCGTCAAACCGGCAGTACCTCATTCGGCCAGCCTTAAATCGGGAGATGCCGCCATGACCGCCACCGCCAGACGCATCGTGCTCGCCTCGCGCCCGACAGGCGAGCCGAGCGCCGCCAACTTCCGCCTCGAGGAGTTTCCGGTGCCGGCGCCGGGGCAGGGCGAGGTGCTGCTGCGCACCATCTGGCTGTCGCTCGACCCCTATATGCGCGGGCGGATGAGCGACGCGCCGTCCTATGCCGCGCCTGTTCCGGTCGGCGGCGTGATGGAGGGCGAGGGCGTCAGCGAGGTGATCGCTTCCAACAATCCGCAGTTTGCCAAGGGTGACATCGTCGCTGTCCGCAGCGGCTGGCAGACCCATGCGATCTCCGACGGCAAAGGCTTGCGCAAGGTCGATCCCGCGGCGGCGCCGATCTCGACCGCGCTCGGGGTGCTCGGCATGCCGGGCATGACCGCCTACACGGGGCTCCTCGGCATCGGCCGGCCCAAGGCCGGAGAGACCGTGGTGGTGGCGGCGGCCTCCGGCGCGGTCGGCTCCGCCGTCGGGCAGATTGCGAAGATCAAGGGCGCGCGGGCCGTCGGCATCGCCGGCGGGCCGGACAAATGCGCCTTCGTCAAGAACGAGCTTGGCTTCGACGACTGCCTCGACCATCGCGATCCCGATCTCGCCGCAAAGCTCAAGGCGGCGTGCCCGGACGGCATCGATGTCTATTTCGAGAACGTCGGCGGAAAAGTGTTCGAGGCGGTGTTTCCGCTGCTCAACCCGTTTGCGCGCGTTCCGGTGTGCGGCCTGATCGCGGAGTACAATGCCGCGGCCAGTGCGCCGCCGAAATGGGCCAACGCCATCATGCGTGCGATCCTGGTGAAGCGGCTCACGATCCGCGGCTTCATCGTATTCGACTTTGAGGACAAGCGCGGCGAATTCCAGCGCGACATGGCGCCATGGGTGCGTGAGGGCAGGATCAAATACCGCGAGTTCGTCACCGAGGGGCTGGAGAATGCGCCGGCCGCCTTCATCGGGCTGCTCAAGGGCGCGAATTTCGGTAAGCAGTTGGTGCGGGTTGGGCCCGACCGGGCCTGAACGGTAACGGAGGTTCGCTGATGTCGGCTCAAGCTGTGCTGTTGCCGGTGTTCGTGCAGGTCGTGCTGATGTTCGCGCTGCTGTTCATGATGGGCGCTGCGCGCTGGCGCACGCTCGGCTCCGGCGAAACCCGCATCAAGGATATCGCGCTCGGCCAGCAGAACTGGCCGGCCCGCGTCACGCAGGTGAGCAACTGCTTCCGCAACCAGTTCGAGGTGCCAGTGTTGTTCCTGGCGCTGATTGCGCTGGCGCTGCCGCTGCGCAAGGCCGACCTGGTGATCGTGCTGCTGTCGTGGCTGTTTGTGATCCTGCGCCTCGCCCATGCCTTCGTCTTCGTGACGACGAACAACGTGCCGCGCCGCGGCCTGATCTGGCTCGCCGGCGCGCTGGTGCTGGCGGCGATGTGGCTCTATTTCGCGCTGAACATGCTGCTTGCGCTGTAGGCGCGCCCGTCTCTTTCCTGAAAGGTTGCCATGACGCCCGCCGCGCGGCTTGCCGCCGCCATCGATGTTCTCGCCGCCATCGATCGCGACCGCCAACCGGCCGCCACGGCGCTGAAGGCGTGGGGCACCGCGCACCGCTTTGCCGGCTCCGGCGACCGCGCCGCTATTGCCGGGCTGGTTTATGACGTGCTGCGCCGCAACGCCTCGAGCGCGTATCTGCTGGGCGACGACAGTGCCCGCGCGCGGGCGCTCGGCATGCTGAAGCTGGAGCGGCGGCTCGATGTCGAGGCGATTGCCGCGCTGTGCGACGGCAGCCGGTTTGCGCCGGCGCCGCTGTCCGGGGCTGAACGCAAGGCGCTGGCCGCCGGTTCGCTCGATGGCGCGCCCGCGCCCGTCGCCGGCGATTATCCGGCGTGGCTCGATGAGCATCTGGCGCGCGCCTTCGGCGACGACCGCGCGGCGGAGGCGGCGGCGATGGCCAGCCGCGCGCCGCTCGACCTGCGCGTCAACACGCTGAAGACGACGCGCGAGGCGATGCGGACCTCGCTCGCCCATCTTGGCGCTGAGCCGACGCCGTGGTCGCCGTCCGGTTTGCGCATTACGCTCGGTGCCGATGCGCGTAGCCCCGGCATCCATGCCGAGACCAATTTTATCAAGGGCCATGTCGAGGTGCAGGACGAGGGCTCGCAGCTTGCGGCGATCCTCGCCGCCCCCGAGCCGGGCACGCAGGTGATCGACCTGTGCGCAGGTGCCGGCGGCAAGACGCTGGCGCTGGCCGCCTTGATGCGGGGCAAGGGCCGCATCGTGGCGACCGACGCCGACAAGCGCCAGCTCGCGCCGATCCATGCTCGCCTCGCGCGCGCCGGCGCCCACAATGTCGAGGTGCGCGCCCCGAAGGGCGCGGCCGACCCGCTGGTTGATCTCGCGGGCAGTGCCGATCTCGTCGTGGTCGATGCACCGTGCACGGGCACCGGCACCTGGCGGCGCAACCCCGATGCGAAATGGCGGATGCGGCCGGGGGCACTCGACCTGCGGCTCAAGGATCAGGCGTTGGTGCTGGAGCGCGCCGCCCGCCTGGTCAGGCCGGGCGGGCGCATCGCCTACATCACCTGCTCGGTACTGGAGGCGGAGAACGCAGCACAGGTTGCGGCGTTCCGGGTGCGGCACCCGCAGTTTTCGCTGGGCCCGCCTGCCGAGATTGTCGCGCCGTTGGGCAGCCGCGCCACGGATTTTCTCGCGGCCGTCCGCGTGATGCCGGAGGGCCTTTTGATGACGCCGCTCCGCACCGGAACAGACGGGTTTTTCGTGTCGATTCTGGCAAAGCGTTGACTGAAAGCTTTCGTCATGCCCGGCCTTGTGCCGGGCATCCACGTCGTGCCTTCGGCCCCGCATCAAAAACGTGGATGGCCGGGACAAGCCCGGCCATGACGCGTTTTTGGCGGTTGCGACGCCGGTGCCGCTCGCGTAATCCCTCCCCATGACCAGCCCCGCGTCCGACATCGCCGATACCCCCGCCCACGACAAGCTGCTGATCGTCGATTTCGGCAGCCAGGTGACCCAGCTCATCGCCCGGCGCGTGCGCGAGGAGGGCGTCTATTCCGAGATCGTGCCGTTCCAGAAAGCGGAGGCCGCCTTCCAGGCCATGCGGCCGAAGGCCGTCATCCTGTCCGGCGGCCCGGCGTCGGTGCTCGACCCCGATGCGCCGGCCGTGCCGCAATCGATCTTTGAGGCCGGCGTGCCGGTGCTCGGCATCTGCTATGGCGAGCAGGCGATGGCGCGGCAACTCGGCGGCACCGTCGAGGGCGGCCATCACCGCGAGTTCGGCCGGGCCACGCTGGAGGTGACGGAGCCCTGCGCGCTGTTCGACGGCGTGTGGGACAAGGGCGGCCACTACGAGGTGTGGATGAGCCACGGCGACCGCGTGACCGCGCCGCCGGCCGGTTTTCGCGCCGTGGCCCGCGCGCCCGGCTCGCCGGTCTCGGTGATCGCCGACGATGCGCGAAAGTTCTATGCGATGCAGTTCCACCCGGAGGTGGCGCATACGCCGGACGGCGCAAAGCTGATCCGCAACTTTGTCCGCAACATCGCGGGTTTTGCCGGCGACTGGACCATGCGCGCCTTCCGCGAGGAGGCAATCGCGAAAATCCGCGCGCAGGTAGGTGCGGGCCGCGTCATCTGCGGGCTGTCCGGCGGCGTCGATTCAGCGGTCGCGGCCGTGCTGATCCACGAGGCGATCGGCGACCAGCTGACCTGCGTGTTCGTCGATCACGGCCTGCTGCGGCTTGCCGAAGCGGAGAAGGTGATCGAGCTGTTCCGGCACCACTACAACATTCCGCTGGTGCATGTGGACGCAGCAAAGCTGTTTCTCGGCGAACTGGCCGGCGTCACCGACCCGGAGGCGAAGCGCAAAACGATCGGCCGGCTGTTCATCGACGTGTTCGAGCAGGAGGCGAAAAAACTTGGCGGCGCGGATTTTCTGGCACAGGGCACGCTCTACCCGGACGTGATCGAAAGCGTGTCGTTCACCGGCGGGCCGTCGGTGACGATCAAGTCGCACCACAATGTCGGCGGGCTGCCGGAGCGCATGAACATGCAGCTCGTCGAGCCGTTGCGCGAACTGTTCAAGGACGAGGTGCGCGCGCTCGGGCGCGAACTCGGGCTGCCGGAGGTGTTCGTCGGCCGCCATCCGTTTCCCGGCCCCGGCCTCGCCATCCGCTGCCCCGGCAAGATCACGCGGGAGAAGCTCGACATCTTACGCAAGGCGGATGCGATCTACATCGAGGAGATCCGCCGCGCCGGCCTGTACGATACGATCTGGCAGGCGTTCGCCGTGCTGCTGCCGGTCAAGACCGTCGGCGTGATGGGCGATGGCCGCACCTACGATTATGTCGTGGCGCTGCGCGCGGTGACCTCGACCGATGGCATGACCGCCGACTTCTATCCGTTCGACATGCGCTTCCTCGGCGCCGCCGCCACCCGCATCATCAACGAGGTGAAAGGCGTCAACCGCGTGGTCTACGACGTGACGAGCAAGCCGCCGGGGACGATCGAGTGGGAATGATTCAGGGCCCGCCCAGGGTATCCGGCAGTATCCTGCGATTTCCACTTAACATATTGATCTAGATAGAAAAACGTCGATTGACGTTCGGCATCTATCGGCCCGCTAAGATCGGCGCCGACGGACCGCCTGACGGTGCA
>Ga0182792_1000045_pt1 | contig 114428 bp, 97 predicted proteins | sample Passage237B_FD_130497 | JGI IMG/M metagenome (GOLD analysis project Ga0182792, IMG submission 130497) | Cellulose adapted compost microbial communities from Newby Island Compost Facility, Milpitas, CA, USA - Passage2 37B (version 2) (version 2) ...
CGCCACCCGCTTCGCCCAGGTCCTTCAACCGTATTTGTGGGACAACTACGGATACGATCTCGGCACGCTTTCCCTTTCCCGCATCCAGCCGCCCGCCTCGACCGTCCTCACGCGCGGCGGCCCGCCGCTCACCCTCACCATCCGTCGCACCGGTCACCTCGGCCTCTCCACCACGCTGCCCGTCACCCTCGGCGGCACCGCCGTGCGCGGCACGTCCGGCGACTACACCTCCACTCTAAACTCCACCGTCTACTTCGCCGCCGGCGCCACCACCGCCACGTTCACGATCACGCCCAACGCCGCCACTTCCTCCGCCGGCGACAAAACCATCGTCGTCACGCTCGATCCCACCGCCACCCAAACCGCCGACACCACGCCGCTCGTGCTCACGCTCGGCGACGGTTCCAGCCAAGTCGTCCGCGTCGAAGCCCTCACGCCCTCGCTCTCCGAATCCGCCGGCCCCGCGCGTTTCCGACTCACCCGCACCAAGACAAGCTCCGCCCTCACCGTCCCCCTCCTTTGGTCCGGCACCGCCCTGCCCGGCGCCGACTACCTCGTCGCCCCCGGCTCCGCCACCTTCGCCGACGGCGTCGCCACCACCGAGATCGCGGTCCCGCTCATCGATGACGGCCGCCCCGCCCCCGACCGCACGCTCACTCTCGGCCTCGGCGCGGGCGCGGGTTTCTCCGCCGGTTATCCGTCCTCCGCCACCGCGCGCATCCTCGACGACGACCGCCCCGCCGGTCTCGCCGTCTGGCTGCGCGGCGACCTCGAGGGCAACGTCGCCCTCGACAGCTCCGGACTCGACCGCCACGCCACCACGCTCCCCGCCGACGATCCCGCCAACGCCGTCGCCGGCCCCGCCCAAACGTTCGACGCCTCCGCGAACAACGCCCCCGCCATCGTCTTCGACGGCGTCGACGACACGCTGGCGCTCCCCAAATTCACCCTCGATCCCGACGGATCCTTCACCCTGGCCTTCTTCTTCCGCCTCGAAGCCGGCGGCACGATCGCAAACCAAAACATCGCCACCTACGGCACGCGCAACGCCGCCGGCTCGCTCCACCTCTACCTCGCCACGACCAACGCCACCAACGGCACCGTCTCCCTCCGCACCAACCTTCCCGGCCTCGCCACCAACGCCCTCGACGTCCCGCGCACCTCGCCGCTCTCCTGGCAGGACGGCGCCTGGCGCCACTATGCGCTCTCCGTCGCCACCGACGGCACCGCGCGCGTCTATATCGACGGCGTCCTGCGCAAGACCGCCAGCGGCCGCACCGGCACGCTCGCGCCCGACGAGTTGCTCTGGTTCGGCTGGCGTCCCGCCTCCGCCGGCGCCGCCGGCTTCATGAGCGGCGCCTTTCGCGACATCCGCGTCTACCAACGCGCCCTGCCCGAGACCGAGATCGCCGCGCTCGCCTCCGGGCGCGCGAACTTCGCCGCCTGGCTCGGCGCCCACGGTCTCTCCCCGGCCCTCGACGCCACCGACGATCCCGACGGCGACGCCTTGTCGTGCTTTCTTGAATACGGCCTCTCCGCCAGCCCGCGCGTCGCCGCGCCCGCCCCCGCCTACACGACCGGTCTCGACGCCGGCCGGCTCACGCTCTCCTTCCTTCGCAACACGTCCGCCTCCGACCTCGTCTGGACGGTCGAGGCCACCGACGACCTCGGCTCCACCTGGCAGGCCGTCGCCACGCGCTCCGCCTCCGACACCCGGTGGACGATTTTGCTCGGCGGCGCCTCCGTCACGGAAACCAACGGCCACGTCCGCGTCACCGACGCCGCCCCGCTCGCGCTCCACCCGCGCCGCTTCGTCCGCCTCCGCGTCACCGCCCTGTAGGCCCGGCCGCCGGTCGGGCGATCACGCCCCGTTCGCAAACGCCTGCACCATTTTCCCTCATGCGCTTTCGCAATACTTTCTCCGCGCTCAGCTTCCTGCTCGCGTTCGCGTTCACCGAGACGCAGGCCGGCAGCGTCGCGCAATCGCCAGCCGTTCGCCACGCGCTGGAAAATTTCGACCACTGGGACGCCGACCGTGACGAAAAATTGTCCGTCGCCGAACTCGACGCCGCCATCGCCTCGCCCGCCACAAAAGGTGAAAACGCCGCCGCCGCCGTCGCCCTCCTCCGCATCGCGCGCAGCAAACAAAATCCCGTCTCCTCCTTCACCCGCGAATCCGTCTCCTCGCTCGCGCCCGCCCTGCGTTTCATCGACGCCCGCGACGAGGAGGAGGCGCCCGAAACCGCCCACGATTCGCGTGGCAACCTCGACCGCTACTACGACTCCGCGCTGCGCAAAATCGTCTCCTCCCCGCGCGAACTCTTCGTCGGCCCTCCGAGTCTGGATTCGTTTCGCCAAGGTCGCCTCGGCACCTGTTTTTCCCTCGCGCCGCTCACCGCGCTCACCCTCGCCGCGCCGGACGATCTCGTGAGCCGCTTCACCGTCGCGCCCGACGGCGCCTCCGTCACCGTCACCTTCGGCCTCGGCCACGCCATCACCGTGCCCGCGCTCACCGACGGCGAGGTCGCGCTCGGCACCGACACCGGCGGCAACGGTCTCTGGGCCGCCACCTACGAGAAAGCCGGCGGCGAACTCCGCCGCACCGCGAAAAACGCCGCCGACACGCCCTACGCCATCGCCACCCGCGGCGGCTCCGCCGGCTCCATGCTCAGCACGCTCACCGGCCGCGCCATCCGCCGCTTCTCGTGCAAGGCCTGGCTGCCCGGCTCCGACACGCCCGCCGACGAACTCGCCAAAAAACTCGACGAACTCCGCGCCCTCCTCCGCGCCGCCACCGAGGAAAAACGCCTCATGACCGCCGGCACCTCCTCGAAGACGCGCAAGGTCCCCTCGCTCTCACGCAACCACGCCTACGCCGTCCTCGCCTACGATCCCGCCACCGACCTCGTCACCATCCGCGATCCGCACGGCCAGGACTTCACGCCCCGCGGTGAACCCGGCCTCGACAACGGTTACGTCGTCCGCCGCGGCGTTTTCCAAATCCCCGCTCCCGACGTCGTGCGCGTCATGTCGGGCTTCGCCTTCCAGCTCGACACCCCCGCCAAAACGAAGGGTTACCCGTCCTCCGATCCCACCCTGCCGACCGATCCGGCCGAGCCCGTCGCCGATCCCGCGTCCTGATCACCAACCTCGTCCGCGCCGCCACTTCGTATCCAAAATTCCGATGCACCACGCCAACCGTCTCCGCCTGCTCGCCCTGCTTGGCATCGCCGCCGTCGCCCCGCTCGCCGCGCAAATCGATTACACCCGGCCCGGTGTCGCCTACGTGCAGGATTTCAACCTGCCCGCCGCCGCCGAAACCGCCCTCCTCGACTGGACCGACAACGTCACGATCCCCGGCTGGTTCGCCGCCTACTTCGACGGCAAACGCTTCGTCTGGTCCACGCCCGTGCACCTGCTTCCAACCTCCGGCGTCGGGCGCAATGAATTTGCCTTTTATCTTTATCGCACCGAGTCGCCCCGCGGCACGACAACCGCGACCGGGCCCCGTCGCGTCGACGCCGCCCTCGGCGCACAACCCAGCGACGCCCGTTGCCCCGGCGTCGACGCCGGCGGCATGTTCTACGGCGTCGCACTCGCCAACCGCACGAACTCCACCCTTCGCACGCTCCGCCTGAGCTATCGCGTCGAACTCTGGCGCGTCTCCAGCGCACCCGGCCCCCAGCAAACGCTCTCCGTCTCCTGCGGCGTGGGAAACGGAAACATCGTCGACGGCGAATGGTTGCCCGTTCCCGGAAGCGTCTACACGACCCCGCGCGGCGGCGAAGGCTCCTCCCCTCAATCCGTCGACGGCAACGCCCCGGAAAACGTCACGACCTTCGCCGACCTCGAACTCGGCGGCCTCGCCATCGCGCCCGGCCAGACCGTCTGGATCCGCTGGTTCGACGTGAACAACCGCTCCGCCGACCACGGCGTCGGCATCGACGACGTGCGTATCACCCTCTTGCCCTGAAGCTAGGAACACTGGCGCAAACCGGCGGCCCCAAGCACCCGCGATGGCGTAGTTCCTCACCATTCCCCAAACCCCGTCTTATCGCTAGTATCAGTTCACCCCGATGCGACGGCCGTCCCCAATCTCCATGGCGTAGTTCTACGTCACGAGCGAGGCACGCCCGCTGCAACTACCCCGAACGTTCCAAATGAACTCCGACTCTCTTAAACCCGTCCGCGCGATCCGCCGGGGCTTCACGCTCATCGAACTGCTCACCGTGATCGCGATCATCGGCATCCTCGCCGCCATCATCATCCCGACCGTCGGCACGGTGCGCCAGACCGCGAGATCCGCCGCCTGCGCCTCCAATCTTCGCCAGATCGCGCTCGCCGTGCTTCTCTACACGGAGTCCAACAAGGGCTACCTTCCAGGCCCAAGCAGTGGCACCACCGCGATGAACCGCGGCGTATGGAACCCGGAACTCAACACCACGAATTTTTCCAACCAAGCCACCGTCGACGCGTCCGCCCACCTGTCCACTCACATAGCCGGCTTCCTTGAGACCAATCGATCCGGAGCGCTTTGGCGCTGCGTCGCGAACGAGGATGGAGCCCGGCTGAGCAACGAGGGCAACGCCAACCGCGAAATCACCTACATCCTCAACCAGAACCGCAGCGTCGCGACCGGAATGGTCCCCACCTCTCCCTTCGGCAGCACGTCATCTCGTTCCGTCAGGCTCTCCGACATCAAAGCCGCCGCCGGCCCGACCAACTCCGGAGTCGATGCCAACGGCCGCCTCTGGAACACCGTCACCGAGCTGTCCCAGATCTGGATGATCTCCGACGCCGACAGCACCAACTATGGCGGCCAGAGCGGATATCCGGCGGCCAGCGCAACGAACGCCGTGCCGATGCCACATAAAGACGGCCGCAACTACGCCTTCTTCGACGGCCACGTCGAATAACGCCCATCCCGCAACCTCCCCGCGAATCCCTGACTCCTCATGTTTGATTCCGGCCCGCATCGGCGAGGCCCCAAGCTAATGCCTTGCCCCAGCGCCACCACTTTCTCCGCACACCTCCCCTCGCACGCGCAGTTCCATCCTATAGCTAACATGATCACCACTCCCATCCCTCACAAACGCGTAGCGCTTGTCGGCGCTGTGGCCGCCGCCTTCGCCGCCTCTTCCCAAGCACAGAGCGTCTTCATTACAAACGCCGGCTCCGGACTTAGCTGGGGAACGTCGGCAAACTGGACCCCCAGCGGCATCCCCAACTCCGCCGGCGCCGCGGTTCAGTTCAACAGTCCAGTCGGCAATCAAACCGTGTCTCTTGGTCTCACACGTCTGGTGGGTTCCCTCACCGTTACCAACAACTCGGAATTCAATTGGGGCATCAGCTCGACCGCGGCCAGCAGCGTGCTGACCTTCGATAACGGGGAGTCATCCGCGTCCCTGACCGTCAACGGCACCACGACGACGGCCGCCACCATTCCCAGCTACGTCGCCCTCAACAGCAATCTCGTCCTCAACGTCACCAACACCAACGCCACCGACAATCGAGGAGCCCTCTCTCTCAGCGGTGTCATCAGCGGGGAAGGTCGCATTACCAAAACCGGTAACGGAACCGCGAGCATAGCCGGCGCCACCAACACCTTCACCGGCGGCCTCACCATCAACGAGGGAACCATTCGCGTCACAGGAGCCTCGGGTGTGGGCGCCGCCCCGGCATCCCCGGTCGCCGACCAGGTGATCATCAATGGTGGACGTCTTCAGATGGACGGCACGTCCAATGCGACGCCTGGCAATACCGTCGGTTTCCAGCTCGGAGCCAACAACGCGGAGATCGTCGTCACGAACACGGGAACTTATACGATCAACGGCACCATCAGCGGCACCGGCCAGTTGCGAAAAACCGGCACCGGCACCCTCAACATCGCCAACGGAAACACCACCGCCAACACCTACTCCGGCGGAACGATCGTGGAGGAAGGCGTTCTGCAACTCGGCCGTTCGGGTTCATTGGGCACTGGCGCAGTGCAACTCGGCATCGTCGGAGGAGGTAACGCCGCGATAATAGCGAACCTGAGCGGATGGACCTATAACAACAACATCACCGTGGTGTCCGGCGCCATAGGCACCTTGCAACTTGGTGGTTCGACTTCGAACAACAACACATACTCGGGGGCCATCACGGTAAACGGCCCTCTGGAGATAACCAGCGCCACCACCTCTGGGAATGCGACGCGTTTTACGGGAATTCTGTCCGGATCTGGTAATATCACGAAGATCGGCTCCGGCGAATGGCGCGTTGAAAACGCGAACAACACCTGGAACGGAAACCTGACCATTTCGGAGGGCTCCGTTAACCTACTCGAAGATGCCTCGCTTCGCTTCACCCTCGGCAACGAAGGCGCGACTAATTCCATCTCCGGAACCGGCACGGCGAAATTCGACGGAGTCTTCGTCATCGACCGCTCCGCCGTCACCGCCGACACCGGCACTTGGCAGCTGATCGCAGTCGACACGCTCTCCGAAACCTTCGGCACCAGCTTCACGCTCCGCTTCCTCGACGGTGTCACCACCTTCACCGACCTCGGCGGTGGCCTATTCGAGCTCGGCGACTGGTCATTCAACACCACAAGCGGTCTGCTCTCCCTCACCGCATCCCCCATCCCCGAGCCCTCCGCCTTCGCCGCGCTCGCCGGCCTCGGCGCGCTGGTCCTCGTCTCCCAGCGCCGCCGTCGCGCCTGAGCTCGGTTCGCTTCCTCCAAACTCGTCTCGTTGTCGGAACAAAACGCCTCCCGCTTCACGCGGGAGGCGTTTTTCGTTTTCGCCCAGGATTGCGGAGTCCGGGTTCACCGCGCCACCCCAAACCTCCCGTCGCCGATCACGCACCGGTCGCCCCCCCGCCCGCCTATTTCGTATCCGTCCCGCCACGACGCGCCGTGCTCGCGCCGCTCCCGCTCGCCGCCCTCGAGGCATTCCTCGCCTCCTACGTGGCGTAGCGCTCCACCTGCCAGCAGGTTCCGCTTCCTGCTAGATTTAGGCGAAAGGCCCCGGCGGGCCGTATCGATCTCGCACCTACAACCGTCGCTCCGTCGCCCATGCGTTTCGCCCAGCTCCTCCGCCCGCGCTCCGGACTCCTCCTGCTCCCGGTCGCCCTGATCCTCGTCTCCGCCTGCTCGCGCCAGACTTCCGAACGTTCGGCGAGCGTCGCTCCCGCAGCCATCGCCTCACCCGACCTCCCCACCGCGGCCGATCCCGGCGAGCTCCGCGAACGCCTCGCCTCGCGCTCCCCCGCCCTCGCCTCCGACGCCGCCGCGCTCGCCGCGCCGCTCAACGCCTTCGCCGCCTGGACCGCCACCTACGCCGCCGCGCCCGAAGCCGAACGCCCCGCGCTCCTCGCCGAGGGCCTCGCCGTCGCCCGCTCCCGCCGCGAGGTCATGAAAACCCTCATCGAGCACGACCCCGAACTCGCCCTGCGCCTCGCCGTCGACGACGCCACTCGCGCCGCGCTCCCCGCCGCCGTCGTCGATCTCCTCGAAATACGGCTTGCCGCCACCGGCCGCTTCGAGGTCGACATCTCCTGCGGCCTCCCCGCCGAACACGTGTCCGCCGACGCGTCCTCGGTCTCCGCCCACACCGACACCATCACGCGCACCCTCACCGTCGAGGGCACCGCCTACCGCGCCTTCGTTTACGGCCGCCGCGCCGAGGTCTCCACCAAGCACGCCCTGCCCTTCCACGGCATCGCGATCGACGACGCCCTCGCCGTCGCCGAGTCTCCCGTCCGCCGCCTCGCGCCGACCTCCGCCACGCCTTCGACCGCCGCCGACGCCCCCGTTCCCTACCTCCTCGGTGGCGCACTCCACGAAGCCGAATCCGCCGCCGTTCTCGCCGAGCTCGAGGAATCCCTCGCCGCCGCCGAACTGATCCCCGGCCCCGAGGGCGAAAGCGCCGCCTCCCCCTGGACCGAGGGCGCCAAGACGCTCCTCTACATCCGCGTCACCTTCTCCGATCTCCCCGCCGCCGAGCCCCTCTCGCTCGCCACCGCGCAAAGCCACCAGGCCTCCGTCGCCACCTTCTACGACGAAAACTCCTGCGGAAAAACGAGCGTCGCCACCACCTTCACCCCCACCCTCGTTCTCCCCAACTCCGAGGCCTACTACAACGCCAACTCCTGGACCGTCCTCCTCGCCGACGCCGTCGCGGCCGCCACCACCGCCGGGTATCCAGCGTCCAACTACGACTTCTACGCCGTCGCCACCAAGAAGCTCGCCTCCATGTCCTGGGCCGGCCGCGCCTTCATCGGCGGCTCCGGTTGCCACCTCAACGGCGATTTCGCCCTCCGCGTCACCGCTCACGAGATCGGCCACAACTTCGGCCTCTACCACGCCAACTACAACTACACCTCCGGCGAGAGCCCGGTCAGCCGCGAGGCCCTCGCCTCCGCCCCCGAGAACAGCCCCTCCCAGCAATACGGCCACCGCTACCACATGATGGGCGCCTCCGGCACCACCACCGCCTACCACTTCTCCGCCCGCGACAAATACCTCCTCGACTGGATCCCCGCCTCCGACGTTCCCGTGATCCTCCAGAGCGGCGTCTACCGCCTCTACCGCTCCGACCACAAGGACGCGACCGGCGTCCGCTCGCTCCGCGTCCCCGCCGGCGATCCCGTCCGCTCGCACTTCTGGCTCTCCTACCGCCGCCTCTTTCCCGGCAACGCCTACTTCTCCTCCGGCGCCGAGGTCCTATGGGGACGCAACACCCTCGTCTCCGACGGCACGCTGCTCATCGACACCACGCCGTTCTCGAACGACGGCCCGCACGCCGACTCCTCCAACGGCGACAACAACGACAAGGTCGACGCCGCCCTCACCCTCGGCCGCATGTTCGGCAGCCCCGACTCCGGCGCCTGGTTCACCATCCTCGCCCAGGGCGGCACCGCGCCCAACGAGTGGCTCGATGTCGGCGTGCAGGTGGGCAACTTCTCCGCCAACCGCCCGCCCGTCCCCTCGCTCGCCCCCGCCTCCGCCACCCTCGCGATCAACCAATCCCTCGATCTCTCCGCCTCCGCCACCGATCCCGACGACGACACCGTCGTCTACTCCTGGGACTTCGGCGACGGCACCTTCGCCGGCAACCAGACCTCCGTATCCAAATCCTGGAGCACCGCCGGCCACTACGTCGTCCGCCTCGTCGCCGTCGACCAGAAGGGCGGCTACTCCAGCGCCCGCTGCGTCGTCCGCGTCGGCAGCCCCGCCACCTTCACCGCCTCCGGACGCGTCCTCGCCAACGGCCAACCCGTCGAAGGCGTCCGCGTTCACAACGGCCTCACCGGCTCCGCCTACCGCGGCACCCGCACCGACAGCCAGGGCTACTACACCATCCCCAACCTCGCCCTCGGCAGCTACACGCTCTCCGCCCGCAAGGAGGGCTACGTCTTCGCCCCCGCCTTCGCCGACTCCGCGACCAACCCCGTCGCCATCTCCGCCCACACCGAGGGACTCGACTTCACCGCCACCACCGCGCCGGCGCCTCATGTCATCGTCGACAACACCGACCCCACCGGCGTCGAGATCGTCGCCAACAGCGGCTCGTGGGTCTCGCTCAGCTCCGCCAACGGCTTCTACGGCTCCGACTACCTCACCGACAACAACAGCTCCAAGGGCCAGAAGCAGATCACCTACCGGCCCTACCTCCCCGAGAACGGCCTCTACCGCGTCTACTTCCGCTACGCCCAGTCCTCCAACCGCGCGACCAACGTCCCCGTCGACGTCTCCCACGCCGGCGGCGTCACCACCTTCACCGTCGACCAAACCTCCAACGGCGGCCTCTGGAACTACCTCGGCACCTTCGCCTTCGCCGCCGGCGATTCCGGCTTCGCTCGTATCCGCACAACCAATACCAACGGCCACGTCTCCGCCGACGCCTTCAAGTTCGAGCTCACCACCGACCAGGACCCGACCGTGCGCCTCCAGACCGTGAAGGCCACCGCCTCCGAGCGCGGCCTCTCCCCCGCCACGCTCCGCATCGAGCGCGAGGGCCCGCTCGATTTCCCGCTCACCGTTCACCTCGCCACTGACACCACCGCCGAGGGCGACGCCACCCCGGGCCTCGATTTCGTCGCGCCGCCGACCAGCCTCACGCTCGACGCCCAAACCACCTCGGCCGACATCTCCATCGTCCCGCTCGCCGACTCCCTCCCCGAGGGCCCCGAAACGCTCCGTGTCTCCCTCCGCCAACCGCCCGGCCCCGAGCAGGAATGGACCTTCGACGAGCCCTCCGGCTCCACCCTCGCCGACGCTGTCAACTCCGTTCCCGCCGGCATCTCCTGGGCCGCGCCCGCGCTCACCGGCACCGTCACCACCGGCTCCGGCTCGCTCCGCATCCGCTACACCGGGTCCGCCGAAAATCCCGTTTCCAGCTCCTGGGCCGTGCTCCCCGCGCCGGTCACCGCGCCGCGTTACCTCGTGCTCGAAACCACCGCATGGAAATGGGACGGCACCTCGCCCAACGAAGCCGTGCGCTTCGCCTTCACCACCGGCGCCAACACCACGCTCGTCGCGCAGGCCGTCATTTCCCGCGCCGCCGACGGCGTCTATTTCGGGGCCGACGCGCTCGGCACCGGCGCCACCAATATCCCCGCGTCCCTCGTCACCCCGAGCATCACCAGCGGCGAACCCTGCACCTTCGTCCTCGCGCTCTTCCCCGCCACGAAAACCTACCGCATCAGCGTGCGCTACGGCGCCGGCGGCGCCTTCACCCACCTCGGCACCGGCAACCTCGCCACCGACCGCAGCGCCGGCGCCATCCGCCTCAGCGTGCTCAACAGCTTCGCCAGCACGAGCAGCGAGAAATTCGACATCGGCCGCATCGCCCTCGAGACCGCCGATCCCACGCAGCCCGCCTACGTCATCGCCGCGCCGTCCGAGGCCGAGCTCGTCATCCTCGACGACCCGCGCGACGACTGGCGCTTCCGCCGCTTCACGCCCACTCAGCTCGACAACCCGGCCATCGGCGGCTGGTCCGCCGACCCCGACGGCGACGGCCTCGACAATTTTGCCGAATACGCCTTCGGCCGCTCCCCGCTCGTCGCCGACGCCGCCGGCCTCACCTCGGTCTCCACCGTCACGATCGACGACGCCCGCCACCTCGCGATCGGCTTCCTCCGCCGCGTCGACGATCCCGACCTCGAGTATTTCCCCGAGGCCGCCGGCGACCTCACGACGCCGCTCTGGCCCGACGCCGCGATCCAGGTCGGCGATCCCGTCGAGACGCCCGATCCCGACTACGAGCAGGTCCTCTTCCGCGACCCGCAACCGCTCGACACGAATCCCCGTCGATTCCTCCGCGTCCGCGTGACCGCCGAATGATCCTGTAATGTAGCCCAGACCTCCGGCCTGGCCGGCTGGGCCTGCGGCAAATGCACCGAGAGGGCGTAGCGATCATCTCGATACAGCCTCCCGCGCTCATCGTTCCGCTCAGGCCGCCTCCGTAACCGGACACAGGATCACTTCCTCACGTCTACGTCGGCCGGGCGCCCGATCGCACAGGCGATGCCGCGCACGATCGCATTGGCGTGAGAATCGTCACCATTGTCCCGCGACGCATATCGCCCTTCGCCCAACGCTCCCCTGGGTCATTGGACCAGTTTCAGAAAAACTGTGGCCACGCCCGTCCCCGGGCGCGCCTACACCGGAAGCCAAAGTGTCCTGGCCATTGTCACATGGTCCTTACCAGCGCCGCCGCGGCGGCGCCCGGTCAGTATCCCATCGCCGTGTTCGAGCGACGTTGGTCGGCGTAGCCGCGGCGGCGCCCGTCCGGCATGATCTCCACGGCGTTGATGCCGCCGAAAGATTCCGTGTCGGCGTCGGTGCCGTCCTTCCAACCAAACTTCTCCCGCAGCGCCTCCGCGACGCGGTAGTCGGTCTCGCGCTCGGTCTCGAAACGGTTCTCGGTCTGCCCGGCGCGACGCGTCACGGGATGAAAACGCGGCGCCGCGATCGCCTCCTCCAGCGAACGCCCGAACATCAGGTAATCCGTCGTCACCTGCACCATCGCGCTCGGGATGCGGCTGCCGCCCGGCAGGCCGATGCCCGCCACGGGCCTGCCGTCGCGCACGAGCACCGCCGGAGCGATCGTCGTGCGCGGACGACGCCCCGCCTTCACCTCGTTCGGGTTGCCCGCGGTGCGGTTGAAATTGCTCATGCTGTTGTTCAACACCACGCCCGTGCCCGGCGGCACCAGGCCCGAGCCGAAGTGGTTGCTCTGCGACTGCGTCGCGCTGACGACGTTGCCCGCCTTGTCCACCACCACGAAGTGCGTGGTCTCGGCCGCCATCGCCTCGAAACCGTCCTCGACCGACGCCCAGACCGCGCTCGTGGTCATCACCGGCGCGCTCGCCTGCTTGCGAAGGTCCGCGAGGCTGCGCGCGCTCAGCAGGCGCTCCCAGGCCTTGCGCGATTCCTCGCGGTCGCCGAGCACGCCGCGGCACGCCGCGTCGGCCTCGAGGAAAATCCGCATCACGTGGTCCAGCGCCTCCGGCTTCAGCACCGAATCGCCCGCGATCCGCTCGCCGTCGAGCGCCGCGAGCGCGAGGAGAAACACCCCGCCGCCAGACACCGGCGGCGGCGCCGAGTAGACTTCCATGCCGCGGAAGCGCACCATCAACGGCTCCGTCACGCGCGCTCGATAGCCCGCGAAATCGTCGGCGCGGATCGGGCTGCCAGCCTTTTGCAGGGCCGCGACCATCTTCTCGGCGACCGGTCCCCGATAGAAACCCGCCGCGCCCTTCTCCGCGATCAGGCGGAGCGTTTTTCCGAGATCCGCATTTTGGATACGCTGCCCGGCGGACGGAATCTTGCCTCCCGGCATGTAGATGCGGCCGAGCTCGGCGTTCGCCTTCATCTTGTTCTCCTGCGAGCGGAAAAACTTCACCTGCGGCTGACGCACCTCGAAGCCCTGCTCGGCCAGCTTGATCGCGGGCGCGAGCAGCTCGGCGCGCGGCTTCGTGCCCCAGCGCGCGTGCGCCTCCAGCATGCCCGCGACGAAGCCCGGCACCGCCACCGAGTGCGCGCCGCCGTTGCGTGCGCCGGCGGGCAGCTTGCGAAAGGCGTCCTCGTCCAGATGCGTCGAGGCCTGGTCAAGCGCCTCGATCACCGAGACCTTGCCCGTCCGCGCGTCGCGATACACGAGCGCGAGCTTGCCGCCGACTCCCGAGCCGTAGGGTTCCGTGACGCCGAGCGCGAAGCCCACCGCCACCGCCGCGTCGATCGCGTTGCCTCCGGCCTGGAGCACCGCCACGCCCGCCGCCGTCGCGTCCGGATGCCCGGCCGCGACCATGCCGCTCCGCGCCTCCGACACCTGCACCGGCATCGGCACGGCGCGCAACGAGACCGTCACGAAAGCCAGGAGAAGGGCGCCCCGGCACCAGTTCACAAAATTCATGCATGCCTCATAGCTCCGCCCCCGCCGCTCCCGCAAACCCGCCGCGTGGCGTATCTATACGCCATGGCGTGGGCCGGGTTTGCCACCTTCCCCCGGAGCAGCACGCTCGCCCGCATGAAGTGTCTCGCGCCGCTCCTGCTCGTCAGCGTCGTCGCCTTTGCCCAATCCGATGACCGCCCCGGCGACGAGGCCCCGGATTTCACCGTGCGCACCGACGACGCCGTCACCATCGGCAGCCTCGGCGACCGCCTCGCGACCCTCACGCCCGAGAGCGAACTCGGCGCCCGCTACCACGCCGCGCGACGCGCCTTCGACACCGGCGACTACCCGACCGCGCTCGCCCTCACCCGCTCCGGCGCCGCCGACGCCAAGGCCGCCGGCGACATCCGAGCCCAATGCGCCTTCCTCCTCCTCGGCGGCCGCGCCTCCTGGACCGTCGGCGACTACGCCGCCGCCGTCGAAACCCTCCAGGAGGAACTGCGCCTCGCCGAACCGCTCCACGATCACGATCTTCTCTCCGCCGGCCAACACGCCCTCGGCCTCGCCTTCACCAGCACGCGCGACCACGCCGCCGCCGAACGCGCCTTCGCCGAGGCGCTCCACCACGCCGAAGCCCTCGGCGACCCCGCGCGCATCGCCTACGTGCTCAACGGCGCGGCCAACAACCACCTCGCCCGCCGCGACTACGCCGCCGCCCGCCCGCTCCACGAACGCGCCCTCGCCCTCCGCGAGGCCAGCGGCGACCGCGTCGGCGTCGCCGACAGCATCTCCAACCTCGGCACCCTCGACCTCCTCACCGGCGATCCCACCTCCGCGCTCGCGGCCTACCAACGCGCCCTCCCGATCTACGAATCCATCGGCCACCCCCGCCGCATCGCCCGCGCCCACCGCCGCGTCGCCGCCGCGCTGCGCAAACTCGGCCGCCTCGACGAGGCCGTGGCCGAACTCCGCCTCTCCCTCGCCATCGCCGAACCGCTCGGTAGCTCCCCCGTCCTCGAGGAAACCTACCGCGAACTCGCCCGCGTCCACGAGGCCCGCGGCGAACTCCGCTCCGCGCTTTACTACGAGCGCCGCCAGGCCGCCACGCGCGAATCGATCGTCGGCGAACAGATCCGCCTGCGCGTCGTCGAGCTCGACGCCCGCTACCAGGCCGAGCGCCGCGAAAACGAGATCACCCGCCTCCGCCTCGACCAGGAGACCAAGGCCGCCGAGCTCGCCCGCCGCCGCCAGCAAACCGCCGCGCTCGGCGGCGGCCTCGCCCTCGTGCTCGGCCTCGGCACCATCGTCGCCTTCGCCCAGCGCGCCCGCCTCCGCGCCGAACGCGCCGCGCGCGCCGCCGACGAACGCGCCCGCATCGAGGCCGAGCAGGCCGCGCGTCTGAAATCGCGCCTCCTCCAGATCGCCGCGCACGACCTCAAGGCCCCCCTCTCCGCCGTCTCCGCCTCCGCCGCGCGCATCGTCGCCTCGCCCGACGCGACCGCCGCCGTCGTCGATCTCGCCCGCCATATCCGCACCGACGCCGCGCACATGGCCAACCTCGTCCGCGAGTTTCTCGACTCCGCCGCCATCGAGGCCGGCCGTCTCCAACTCCAGCGCGGTCCGGTCAACCTCCTCGCCCTCGCGCGCGACACCGTCGACGACTACCGCCCGCTCGCCGAATCGAAACAGCAACGCATCGCGCTCGTGCCCGCCGTCGATCCGGACGAGTTGCCCCCCGCCCTCGCCGACGCCGCGCGCGTGCGCCAGATCTTGGACAACCTCATCGCCAACGCCCTGAAGTTCACGCCCTCCGGCGGCTTCGTCGAGGTGAGCGTCGGTGGCTCCGGCAAATGGGTCTACGCCGCCGTCGTCGACAGCGGCCCGGGGCTGAAACCCGAAGACCTCGCCAAGATGTTCCAGCCCTTCCAACCGCTCTCCGCGCAACCCACCGGCAAGGAAAACTCCAGCGGCCTCGGTCTCTTCATCACGCGCGAACTCGTCTCGATGCACGACGGTCTGCTCGAGGTCGAATCCCAGCCCGGCCAGGGCGCGACCTTCCGCGTGCTGCTGCCGACCGCGGATGATCACGCCGGCGGCGCGCTGTAGGCCGGCGGCCCGCTGTAGGCCCGACCGCTGGTCGGGCTTTCAGCCAAGCCGCCAGACCGGCGGTCTCGCCGACAACTCAGAGCCGGCAGATCAGCAGCTCGCGTTCGAAGAGCAGCTCCTTCGGCAGGTGGTCGCGCAGGTCGAGGAACAGTTCTTCGTGCTCCATCAGCTCGCGGCGCCAGGCCTGACGATCGATCGCCATCAATGCGTCGAAGTCCTCTTCGTCGAAGGGCATGCCGGTCCAGTCGATGTCCTCGTGACGCGGCATCCAGCCGAGCGGCGTCTCGCGGCCCGAGGCGCGACCGCGCGCGCGTTCCACGATCCACTTCAGCACGCGCATGTTTTCGCCAAAACCCGGCCAGAGGAACGCGCCGTTCGCGTCCTTGCGAAACCAGTTCACGTGGAAGATGCGCGGCGTCTCGGTGAGGCGGCGCTGCATCGCGATCCAGTGACGGAAATAATCGCCCATGTGGTAGCCGCAGAAGGGCAACATCGCCATCGGATCGCGGCGCACCGCGCCCGTCGCGCCCGCCGCCGCCGCGGTCGTCTCCGAGCCCATCGTCGCGCCGACATACACGCCCGCGCTCCAGTTGAAGGCCTGATAAACAAGCGGCATCGTCGTCGCGCGACGCCCGCCGAAAACAATCGCGCTGATCGGCACGCCTTCGGGATCGTTGAAGGCCGGATCGATCGTCGGGCACTGCGAGGCCGGCGCGGTGAAACGCGCGTTCGGATGCGCCGCTTTCGCGCCGGTGCGCGCCGCGATCTCCGGCGTCCAACGCTCGCCGCGCCAATCGATGCACTCCGCGGGCGGCGTCTTTGTCATGCCCTCCCACCACACGCCGCCGTCGGGCGTGAGCGCGCAGTTCGTGAAGATCGTGTTGCGCGAGAGCGCGGCCATCGCGTTCGGGTTGGTCCGCTGCGAGGTGCCGGGCGCGACGCCGAAGAAACCGGCCTCGGGATTGATCGCGCGCAGGCGACCCTTCGAGTCGGGGCGCAGCCACGCGATGTCGTCGCCCACGGTCCAGACCTTCCAACCCTTGTCCGCGAAGGGACGCGGCGGGATCATCATCGCGAAATTCGTTTTTCCGCAGGCCGAGGGGAAGGCCGCCGCGACGTAGGTTTTTTCTCCCTCCGGATTCTCGACTCCGAGGATGAGCATGTGCTCGGCCATCCAGCCCTCGTCGCGCGCCATCGCGGACGCGATGCGAAGCGCGAAACATTTTTTGCCGAGGAGCGCGTTGCCGCCGTATCCGGAACCGAAGGACCAAATCTCGCGCGTCTCGGGAAAGTGGACGATGTATTTCTCCTTGTTGCACGGCCAGGGCACGTCCTTCTCGCCCTCCGCGAGCGGACGCCCGACCGAGTGGACGCAAGGCACCACGCGTTTTTCCGCGCGGTCGATCTCCTGAAACACCGGCAGACCGATGCGCGCCATGATGCGCATGTTGACCACGACGTAGGGCGAGTCGGTCAACTCGACGCCGATCTGCGCCATCGGCGAACCCACCGCGCCCATCGAGAAAGGCAGCACATACATCGTGCGACCGCGCATGCAGCCGGCGAAAAGGCCTTTTAGTTTTTTCCGCATCTCGAAGGGATCGACCCAGTTGTTGGTCGGCCCGGCGGCGTCCTTGGAGAGCGAGCAGATGAAGGTGCGATCCTCGACACGAGCGACGTCGGAGGCATCGGAACGTGCGAGGAAGCAGCCCGGCCACTTCACCGGATCGAGCCGGGTAAACGTGCCGCCATCGACGAGCTGATCGCAAAGCGCGTCGTATTCCGCCTGCGATCCATCGACCCAGTGGATCGCCGCGGGCCGCGTGAGCGCGGCGATTTTCTCGACCCACTTGAGCAGGTGGCGATTCGTGCTCAGCGGCTTCGACGGATCGCGCGGCGCGGAATTTTTTCGAGAGGAAGACGGCGGGGGCAGAGTTGCGTTCATGCCCCCGTATTCTAGCCAAGCCACGCCTCGAGCGCGACGGCGTGGAACTACCCTCGCCCGCATCGTAGCCCTGTAGGCCCGACCGCTGGTCGGGCTTTTGAAACCGACGCGTTGTCGTGTTGTAGGCCAGACCGCTGGTCTGGCCGCCCGACCGGCGGTCGGGCCTACATTCTTGCCACGTTAAACCTCAAGCAAGGAACTCGCTAACTCATCATGGACGAGATGCGACCAGCGCACCTTCACCGGTTGATCCACGTTTGGGTCAAAAATCCCGTCTACTTTCTCACCACCTGCGTGCAGGGGCGGGTTCCGCTACTCGCCGACCAAACCGCTCACAACATTCTCCGTGAAGAGCGGCGTGAAGCCGAAGTTCGCCACGATTGGCGAATTGGTCGCTACGTCGTCATGCCCGATCACGTTCATTTTTTCTGCATGCCCGGCCCGATGGCGAAACCGTTGGCGGTGTTCATCCGCCACTGGAAAGAATGAACCGCCAAACGAATCCTGAAAGCCACCGGCCGGCCCGCACCGCTCTGGCAGCCACGTTTCTTCGACCACGTGCTGCGTTCACGCGACAGTTACGGGGAAAAGTGGAGTTATGTGGCGAACAATCCAGTTCGCGCGAGCCTGGCAGTCACCCCGCAGGACTGGCCCTTCGCAGGCCATATCCATTTCGATTCGCCTCTCTGATGTAAGCCAGACGCCGGTCTGGTCGTCGGGGCCGGCGCGTTGTAGGCCAGACCGGCGGTCTGGCTGCTTGAGGTGTTCGCACTGTGCGAGCCCGACCAGCGGTCGGGCCTACAACGTGATCGCATGTGCTTACTCCGCCGCGGCCGTCGTGCCGGGACGACGAACGTCGGGCACGCCGATGCGCAGCCCCGTTTCGAGATCGACCACGATCGTCTCCGCGCTGCCCTGCGTCCCGGCCCAACGCGGGGCCTCGTTCGTGTAGAGCTTGCGCACTTTCAACTCGTGCCCCTTCGCGCGAAGCTCGGCCATGACCTCGGGCGTCGCGAAGCCGGGCTCGTGCGAAATCTGGTCGGGCAACCACTGCTGGTTGATGCGCTTCGCCGCGACCGCGTCCGCGGGCGACATGCCGTGGTCGATGAGGTTCGTGATCACCTGCAGGACGGTGTTGATGATCGTCGCGCCGCCGGGGCTGCCGGTCACGATCACGACCTTGCCGTCCTTGAGCACTATGGTCGGCGTCATCGAGGAGAGCGGACGTTTGCCCGCCTGGATCGCGTTGGCCTCGCCCTGCACGAGCCCGAAGGCGTTGGGCGTGCCGGGACGCGCGGTGAAGTCGTCCATCTCGTTGTTGAGAAGAATGCCCGTCTCGCCCGCGACGACGCCGCAGCCGTAGATGCCGTTGATGGTGTAGGTGCAGCTCACGACGTTGCCCTCCGCGTCCATCACCGAAAAATGCGTCGTCTCCATCGACTCGGGCGCGCTCGCTCGGGCCGCGTCCGCCGACGCCAGTCCGCCGCCGATCTCGCGGCTCGGCGTGGCGCGCGCGAGGTCGATCGTGGCGGCACGACGTTTCAGGTAATCACGATCGAGCAGCGCCGCGACGGGGATCGTCGTGAAATCCGGATCGCCGAGATACGCGGCGCGGTCGGCGTAGGCGCGACGCATCACCTCGGCGAAGAGGTGAAACTTCTCCGCGCTCGCCGGCCGCAGCGCGGCGACGTCGTGTCCCTCGAGCATCGTCAACATCTGCAACAACGCGATGCCGCCCGAGCTCGGCGGCGGCATCGTGATCAGCTCGTAGCCTCGGTAGCGTCCGCGCAGCACCGTGCGTTCCGCCGGACGGTAGGCCGCGAGATCTTCCTTCGTAATGAGGCCGCCGTGCGCCGCCATGTCGGCGGCGAAAAGCTCGGCCGTTTTCCCGGTGTAGAACTCGCGCGGCCCTTCCGCCTGCAGGCGCGCCAGCGTGGCGGCGAGTTCGGGCTGACGCAGGATGTCACCTTCCGCGAAAAAGTTTCCGTCGCGCAAAAAAATCCGTCGCGCGGCGGCGTTCGCGCCGAGCACCTTGTTGCTCGCGCGTAGGTCCTCGGCCAGCGCATCGGTGACGGGGAAACCGTCCGCGGCCAGCGCGCGCGCCGGCTCGACCAATTCACCCCAACCCAGTTTTCCGGAACCCATGCGTTCGAGCGCCAGCGCGAGTCCGGCGACGGTGCCCGGCACCGCGGCGGCGCGGTGGCCGAGCGTGGACGCTCCTTTGATCACCTTGCCGTCCGCACCGAGATACATGTCGCGCGTCGCGGCGGCCGGCGCCACCTCGCGAAAATCGAAGGCGGTCGCCGTCCCGTCGGCGAGGCGCACCACCATGAAGCCGCCGCCGCCGATGTTGCCCGCACGCGGATAGGTGACGGCGAGCGTGAGCGCGGTCGCCACCGCGGCGTCGACCGCGTTGCCACCTTTGCGCAGCACAGCCGCGCCGGCCTCGGCGCCGTGCGGCTCGGCCGCGACGACGAGGCCTCGGGTGGTCGTCACGATCGCGGGCGAGGCGCAGACGAGGGAGGGTAGAAGCAACAAAATGGCGGCGAGCGGGCGGGATGAGGTCATTTGAGGAGATTAAGAAACCAGGTGATGTTCAGGGCGTTGGTCAGGTCGATAAGCATGGCACCGACGGTCGGCACGATCACGAAGGCACGCGGGGCCGGTCCGTAGCGCCGCACGAGCGAGTCCATGTTCGCCACGGCGTTCGGCGTCGCGCCGAGACCGAAACCGCATTGTCCGCCCGCCATCACCGCGGCGTCGTAGTCGCGTCCCATCAGGCGATAGGTCACCCACGTGGTGAACACCGTGAGGAAGGCGACCTGTGCGAAGAGAATGACCAGCATCGGCGCCGCGCTGCCCGCCAGTTCGACGAGATTCAGGGCCATCATCGCCATCGCGAGGAAAACACCGAGCAGCACCGCGCCGATCTGGTCGACGACGCGGCTGTCGATCCACGTGCGACCGGAGAGATCGAGCGCGTTGCGCAGCACCACGCCGACGATCATCGCGCCCATGTAGGGTGGGAAAACTACACCGGCGTGTTGCAGCGCCCAGCTCAGCCACGCGCCGGCCTTGATCACCGCCGCGAGCAGGAGCAGATGCCAACCCGCCTTCGCGCCGAAGCCCGCCAGTCCGCGAAGCGTCGCGAAGAAACCCGGCTCCTCGACGCACTCCGTCGCGGCCGAGGCCCCCGTGGATTCGCCGCAGCCGGAGCTTTTCAACTTGTGACGTCGGATGAGCCGCGTCGCGACCGGGCCGCCGATCAGGCTGCCGAAAACGAGCCCGAAGGTCGCCGCCGCCGCCCCGACCGTGGCCGCCGCTCCGAAGCCCGCCTGCTCCAACGTCGCCGCGAAGCCGAGCGCCGTGCCGTGTCCACCGGTCAGGCTCAGCGAGCCACAAATGAGTCCAAGCAGCGGCGATTCTCCGAGCAGTTTTGCGAGCGTGACACCGAGCGCGTTCTGCGCGACCGCGAGCAGCGTCGCGATCGCGAGAAAAAGCGGCAGTTGCCAGCTTCCCTGACGCACCACGCGCCAGGTCGCGTTGAGTCCGATGCAGGTAAAGAAACCGAGCAGGAAGGGCAGGTTCACGCCCCTCTCCGGGCGCGACACCCATTCGATCTCCGGCGTGACCAGCCAGGTCCACCACGCCGCCGACACCTTGGTCGCGAAGGAAATTTCCATCAGCCCGGAGACCCTCAGCACGAGCACAAGCAGGCTCACGGCCAGCCCGCCGATCACCGGCACGGGAATGTTGTATCGGCCGAACAACGACACGTGACGGAACATCCACTCGCCCACAAGCAACACGGGCACGGAAAGAACAAGCAGCCACCAGGGGGCAAGGGTGAGGACCATGGGAAAAACATAACGCAGCCCTCGCGCCCCTGTCGTTGCGTAGAAGTCCGCCATGCCCGACGGTGTCCTCCTCCCTTTTCTTTTTTCAGCCGGCCGCGACGCTTCTATGCTCGTCATGCCCAAAATCAAAGTCGCCCAGTTCGGACTCGGTCCCATCGGTATCGAGTCGCTCAAGCTCGCCGCCGCGCAGTCGTGGCTGGAAATCGTCGGAGGCGTGGACATCGATCCCGCGAAGATCGACCGCACGCTCGCCGATCTCACCGGCGAAGCCTCCCTCGGCGCGGCGAAGGTTTATTCCTCGCTCGAGGCGCTCTTCGCCGCGGCCAAACCCGACGTCATCCTGCACACCGCCGGCTCCAGCGCCGCCGCGTCCTTCGCCCAGGTCCGCACCGCGCTCGAGGCCGGCGTGAGCGTCGCCTCGACCTGCGAGGAGTTGATTTTCCCCGCGCTGAAGACGCCCGAGCTCGCCGCCGAATACGACGCGCTCTGCGCCCGCTCCGGCGCGCGCGTGGTCGGCACCGGCGTGAACCCCGGCTTCGTGATGGACGTGTTGCCCGTCGTGCTCACCGGCGTGAGCCGTCGCGTCGATTCGATCTACGTCGAGCGCGTGGTCAACGCGTCCACCCGTCGCCAGCCCTTGCAGGCGAAGGTCGGCAGCGGTCAGGAACCCGACGCCTTCCGCGCGAAGTTCGCCGCGGGCAAGGCCGGCCACGCCGGCTTCCAGCAATCGCTCGCGCTCCTCGCCCACGCGATGGGCTGGAAGCTCGAGAAGATCGAGGAGACCTGCGAGCCGGTCATCGCGCCCGGCCCGATCACCACGAAGTTCTTCAACGTCGCGAAGGGCCAGACCTGCGGTCTCCACCAGCGCGCCATCGGCACCGTCGACGGCGAGGCGAAGCTCATCCTCGACCTCCAGATGTTCCTCGATGCGAAGAACCCGCACGACACCATCGTGGTCCAGGGCGATCCCGCGCTGCACCTCACGCTCAACGGCGGAGTCGCCGGCGACTCCGCGACCGTGGCCGCGTTGATCAACATCGTGCCGCGTCTCCTCGCCGCCGCGCCCGGCGTGCGCCTCATGACCGAGCTGCCCGCCCCCGCCTGGGTGAACCCCGCCACGGGACGCTGAGCCCGCACGCGAGACACGTCGCGCGCAGGCCCGATCGCTCCACGAGCGGTCGGGCCTGTTTGTTTTGGTCAACTCAACCCAGCCCGTTGCGCAGACACCAGCGCACGAGCGAGGGCACGTCGCGCAGGCCGAGCTTGGCGAGAATGCGCGAGCGGTGCTTCTCCACCGTGCGCGTGCTGAGACCGAGCTTGTCGGCGACCTCCTTCGAGAGGAAGCCGCGCGCGACGAGGCGAACGACCTCCTTCTCGCGCTCCGAAAGCACCTCCGCTCCGACGCGCGGGAGATCGGGCTCGCTGCCGACCGCGGGCACCGGCGGCGGCACCGCGGCGGAGAAAAACATGCCGCCGTCGAGGACGCGTTGCACCGCGCGCTCGATCTGGTCGAGCGGGGAGTTTTTGTCCACGAAGCCCGCCACGCCGAGACCGACAAGCTCGGCCGGCAGCCCCGCGTCGGGATGCGCGGTGAGCACGATGATCTTCAGCTGATGACCCTGGCGACGAAGCTCGCGGATGATGTCGCGCCCGTCGGTGTCGCGCAGGTAAAGATCCACGATCACAAGGTCCGGCGGATTTTCCAGGCAGGACTTGAGACCGTCTTTGCCATCTTCGAAATCGCGAACCTCGCAAGGAGCGAAGCGACGGGTCAGCGCGTCTTTGAGCAATTCGCGCAACGTGGCCGTGTCATCGATCAAAACGAAGGAACGATGCGGCGCGCCCGATGGGCCGGACTTGGCGGTCATGCGGACAAGGCTGCGCCCCGGCCCCGCCCGCGCAAGCGCGATGCATGGCGTAATGTCACGCAACCGGGCTGCCCCGGCGGCTTAAGGAAAGAGGCCGCGCGAGCCTTTCGCCTCCGCCACCCGGCCGATCCCGAGCGTGAGCGCGGCGAGGCGGCGCGAGCAACCGAGACGGCGGCGCTGCGCCTTCACCGCCTCGCGGGCGCGGTCGAGGATGGCGCAGAGTTTTTCCAAGACCTCGGCGCGCGTCCAAAACAGGCTCTGCAAATCCTGCACCCATTCGAAGTAGGAGACGACCACGCCCCCCGAGTTGCAGAGGATGTCGGGGATGACCTCGATGTCGCCGCGCTCCTCGATGAGGCGGTCGGCGTCGTTGGTTGTCGGACCGTTCGCCGCCTCTGCGAGCACGCGGCAACGCAGGCGCGGCGCGTTGGCCGGCGTGATCACGCGCTCCAGCGCGGCGGGGATCAGCACCGTGCAGGGCAACTCGAGCAACGCGTCGTTGCCGATCGCGTCGCCGCCGCGCCAGCCGGAGAGGCCGCGGTGCGCGGCCACGTGCGCGAGCGCCGCGTCGAGATCGAGCCCACGCGGGTTGTAGTAGCCGCCGGATACGTCGCTGATCGCGACGATCTTCGCGCCGTATTCGCGCAGGGCGAGCGCGGCCTCGGAACCGACGTTGCCGAAGCCCTGGATCGCGACCGTCGTCTCGGAGAGCGGCAGGTTCATCGCCTCGAGCTGGCGTTTCACGAGGTAGGCGACGCCGCGTCCGGTCGCCTCGCGGCGTCCCTCCGAACCGCCGACCGCGAGCGGTTTTCCCGTCACGACCGCCGGCACGGAGTTGCCCACCTGGTTCGAGTAGGTGTCCATCATCCACGCCATCACCTGCTCGTTCGTGCCCATGTCGGGCGCGGGCACGTCGATGTTCGGACCGACAAAGGGAATCATCTCCTGCATGTAGCGGCGCGAGAGCGCCTCGAGTTCGCGCCTCGAAAGCGTGCCGGGATCGACCGCGACGCCGCCCTTCGCGCCACCGTAAGGCAGGCCGGCGAGCGCGCACTTCCAGCTCATCCACATCGCGAGCGCCGCGACCTCGCCGATCGTCACGCCCGGATGGAAACGGATGCCGCCTTTCGTCGGCCCGAGCGAGAGGTGGTGTTGCACGCGGTATCCCTCGTAGACACGCACGTGGCCGTCGTCGTGTTTCACCGGCACGGTGACGGTGAGGCAGCGTTTCGGGAGCTTGCTGCGCTCGCGCACGTCGGGATCGAGTCCCATGAGATCGGCCGCGAGGTCGAATTGGCGGCAGGCCATGCGAAACACGTCGGAGTCGTAGAGCGTGGCACCGGCTTTGGCGGGGGTTTTCATCTTCGCCGCGAGTATACGCCTCCTTGGCGCGAAACGGGTTGAGTGCCTGCGCCCGGCCCCGGGGCGAAGTCCTACGCCTTGCGACGGCGCCGGGCGCGCACGCGCCACCGGTTGACAACCCCGGCCGGACGCGCACCGCATGTCGCGTGTCCTCGCCCGCGCCAGTCCCGCAAAAAACCCTCGTCGCCCTCTCCGGCGGCGTCGACAGCTCCGTCGCCGCGCTGCTCCTGCGCGACGCCGGCGTGCCGATCGAGGCGGCCTACATGAAAAACTGGATCAACGAGGACAACATCCTCGGCGATTGCCCGTGGGAGCAGGACATCGCGGACGCCCGCCGCGTCGCGGACCAGCTCGGCATCCCCTTCCGCGTCGTCAACCTGATGGAGGAATACCGCGAGAAGGTCGTCGCGTATCTGCTCGACGGATACACCCGCGGCCTCACGCCCAACCCCGACGTGATGTGCAACCGCGAGATCAAGTTCGGCGTGCTCCGCCAGTGGGCGCTCGACCACGGGTTCTCGGCCGTCGCCACCGGCCACTACGCCCGCCGCGCTCCCCTGCCCCGCCCCGCCGACGGTTCGGGCGAGGCGGACGAGTCATACGCGCTGCTCGAGGGCGCGGACCCGAACAAGGACCAGTCCTACTTCCTCGCCATGCTCTCGCAGGAGCAGCTTCGCGACGCGCGTTTCCCCGTCGGCGAATTGCTCAAGCCCGAATTGCGCGAGCTCGCCCGCAAGGCCGGCCTCGCCACCGCCGACAAGAAGGACAGCCAGGGCATCTGCTTCATCGGCCAGGTGAAGATGGCGGATTTTCTCCGCGCCTACGTGCCCGACGCACCCGGCCCCATTGTGCGCGCCGACGACGGGCGCGTGCTCGGCGAACACCGCGGCCTGCACTTTTTCACCCTCGGCCAGCGCAAGGGCATCGGCGTGCCCAGCAACACCGACGGCAAGGCCTACGTCGTCGTGGGCAAACGCGCCGCGGACCGCGCTCTGCTCGTCTCGTTCGACGCCGCCGACGCCCCGGGCCTCTTCAATCGCGAGGCGCAAATCCACGGCATCCGTTGGAACACGCCGACGCCTCCGACGCCGGCCGACGGGCCGCTCGCGCTCGACGGTCGCGTGCGTTACCGCGATCCGCGCGTGCGCATGACTTTCGAGATGACCGGTCCCGACACCGCGCGCGTCGTCTTCGACGAACCGCAGCGCGGACTCGCCTCCGGCCAGATCCTCGCGATCCACGACGGCCCGCGTCTGCTCGGCGGCGGCGTCTATCTCTAACCGGCAAGCGTCACCTGCGTCGCGCGAGCGCCCGCGTCACCTGCCGAGCTTCGCGGAAAACCGCATCGGGTGGAGCCCAGCCTTCGCGTGCGCCGAAACGCAACCGCAACAACCGGACGCGGGCGGCTTTCGCCCGCTCGCGGATGTCATGCGCCTCCGCCGGCGAGGCCCGTTCCGCCTGGGCCAGGCGCGCCAGCCAACGCGAGGCCTCGATGCGCACCGGATCCCGCCGATGGGAGGCCGCGCGCCGGCTGCGCCACCCGAGCCACCATGCGCGCCCCGACCGCCGCCAGACCATCACGCCGCCGACAAACACGAGCGCCGTGAGCGCCACGCCCGCGTAACGCGACACGTTCCAGGGCGAGCGCAGCCACTCGAGGAAGGAGCGCAGGGAATCGTCGACAAACTTGCGGCCGGATTGAAGCAGACCTCTCAAACTCTCCTTCGTCCCGCGCAACAGCTCGAGCTGCGACCCTTGGTCGAAATTGACGATGCGCCGATACCAGAAAATCCGCAGACCATCGAGCCGGGCGCCCCAGCCGAAATCTTGTTCGAGGGCCGACGCGCCCGCGCGGCGGTCGACGCCGGGAGTCGGCGTGGTCGGCGATCCCGGCGTCGCGTCGGCCCGCAACCATGCGCCCATCTCCTCGTCCCAGATCTCGGTCCAGGCGTGCGCGTCGGAATTGCGGACGGTGATGCTGCCGCTGGTCGCGTTCCACGAGCCGCCCTTGAATCCCGTCACGAGCCGGGCGGGCACGCCGGCGGCTCGGGCGAGCAAGACTAGGCTGCCCGCGAAAAGTTCGCAGTGCCCGGGTTGCGTGGAATCGAGCCAGCGCACGAGCGGATCGCCGTCGCCCGGCGTCAGACGCATGCTCAGGCTGTAGGCGTGACGGGATTGCAGCCAGGCCGCCGCGCGCCGCGCGAAGTCCGCCCCGCCTTGGCCGGCCCCGCCGATCTCGGCCGCCCACTTTTGCAGGAGAGCGACGTCCTCCTCGCGCTGCAGGCCGAGATCGAGAAAGGTGACGTCGCGGATCTCGGGTTCCTCGAAGCCGAACTCGAACCACCGGTCCTGCGGCGGCACCATCTCCATCTCCGGGTCGCGTCCGCGGATGACATGATCCCGGGCGAAAAGCCGGTCCCGGAGTATGCCGCTCACATCCATGCCTTCGACCCGGTAGGCCACCATTTTGGCCGGTTCCACCGGCAACATCGCGACCCGCAGCTCGCGACTCTGCCGGAGCGCCTGCGGTTCACCGAAGGTGAGCCGACCAAAGGGACCCATCAGAGGCAGGTATTTGCTCACGCCCGGTTGAAAATAGATCACCCACACGGTGCCGTCACCGCGGACCCAGCCACGACGGCCCGAGCCGGCATGAACATGCGCCTTTTCCCCGCCGTATCGCAGGGTCCGTCGCAAGGCCGGCGACATTCGGAAGCCCTGGCCGGAATATTCGTCGAGCACGAGCATGCGCCAATAGGGCTCCGCCGGCACCGCGGCCGGATCGCTGACGTCGATCATCACCGCCACCGAATTGTCCTTCTGGATGTCGACGACCTCCTCGAAGGTGATGTTGTCCGAAAATCCCGTGCGGGTCTTCTTGGTGATCAGGCGATCGAGGAAGAAATCGTTGCTGATCTCGAAACGCGGAAGCGCGAGAAACAAGATCGCCGACAGGGCCACCACCCCCGCGAAGAGTCCGGCGCCGAGCGCGACAACCCGCAGGTCGGCCACCTCGCGCAAGCGCCTCGCCAGCGCGAACCAGTTGACCCGTTCCCAGCCCGCGTCGCCCGTGCCCGTATTCGCCGCCTTTCCGTTCTTGCCGCCATCGACGTGCGCGTCGGAAAGCGTCACCACCAGCAGCTGGGCGAGCGCCGCAAAGGCGAAGAGGAGAATCTGCGCCACGAAGGCGATCGACACCGTGAACACGCCCGTGACCACGACGAGGAAGAGCGCGAGCAGGATCAGTTGCAGGTCCTCGCGCCGCCCCCGGGTCGCCACGCAACGGTAGCAAAGCAGCATGAGGTCCAGCCGGATCATCGCCGGCAACGGCTCCCTCGTGTTCCAGAGATCGAGCACGAACACGACCACGATCACCGGGAAGGCGAGAAGGTGGAAAACGGAGGGCAGCGCACGCGACAGGCGCGGGAACAGCGTGAAGAGCGGCACCGTCACGGTGATGAACACCAGCGTGAGGAGGGCATCCACCTCCATGTAGAACACGGTCCAGGAGGAGAGCAGACCGATGAGGCCGCCCAGGAACCACCGCAGCTGGCGGAGCTCCACGAGATCAAGCTGAGGCCGCTGGAGTTCCATCGAGAAGCGCGGCGACGCCGCGGAGTCCTTGGGGTTGAATGCGCAACACACGGCTCGAAGCCGCGAAGCCGGAACGGGGGATCTCCGGAGTCGTCGGGGAGGGACGCTCCACGGGCTCGAGCAACGCCAGACGATCGAGGAAAAGCTCCACGTCTCGCAGACGCCGGACGGTTTGGGGCGGCTCGGCGTCGATCTGCACCGCGTGCAGCCGCTCCATCTTGAACAAATCCTCGGCCAAGGTCGCGGCCAGGGCCAAGGCCAGCTCGAACTGCTCGGGACGCGGCCACAGCGCCGCGTCGGGATCCACATGGATCAGGAATCCCTCCATGCCCTCGGCCGAAAATTGCCGCACCAGGATCTGGCGAAGACGTGCGCTCGCCTTCCAGTGCACGAGCCGGGGCGAATCGCCCGGCACATATCGTCGCAAGGCAAGCAGATCGCCGCCGTGGCCGGGACGGTTGATCTCACCCTGGCTGATCGTCATGCGCCAGACCTGGCCGCCGAGGTGCCGCCGATAGTCCACCGGCGCGGGCCACACGAGCACCTCGCGAGCAAGACGCGACGCGATGGATTTGTGGAGAAAGCCGAAAGGAAACAACGAGCCGATCGCGCGGAGCTCCACGCGCAACACGCCGCGTCGCGCCGCCTTGACCGGCCATTCCAACCGCGTGCTGGCGCCGGGGTCGAGGCGCATGCCGAGATGCCGCCGCTCGGTCGTCTCCCCCACGGCCAGATCGAACCACAAGCCGTAGGTCGGCAGCAGCGTCTTGGTGTTTCGCAGCTCGAGCGCGACCAACTGCGTCTGCCCCGCCCGCCACGGTCCCGCGGCGTGCACGCGCCACGCGACGCCACGAAGGTTCAACCAGGACATCACGCCGCTCAGCACGAGACAGGACAACAACAGCGAAAGCGTGATGAAGAGGATGTTGTTGGCCGTGTTGTAGGCCGCCGTGCCGATGCCGAGCGAGACCGCGATCAACAGCACGCCGGTCAGCGTCGGCGCGATGCGGTGGCCCCGCGGCGGGAACAACAAGGCCCAGAGCAACGTGCGCCAGCGACGATCCCGCCGGCGACGTGAAGCCGCCCACGGTCCCTGCCACTCGGTCGCTCCCGGAACCGGCAGTTCGTCCTGCACCGAGGCCGCGGCGGCGGAGGCCGGCACCGACAACGTGGCCGGGGCGGGCGCGGAAAGGTTTCGACGCAGGAAGTCCGTCGCCATGATCGACTCGATGCAGCCGGGAAAATCCGAAGCAGCGGGGGAAAGTCCGCCCTCAGGCCGGAGCCGGAATGGCGGTGAGAATGCGTTTGAGCGCGGCGGCCACCAGACGGCGCTCCTCCATGCCGTCCGCCGCCGGACGCACGAGGGTGAGCCGGTGCGCGAGCACGGGACCGGCGAGCGCCTGCACGTCCTCGGGAATCACGAAATCGCGCCCCTCGAGCAAAGCGCGGGCCTGCACGGCGTGTTTCAACGCGAGACCACCGCGCACCGACACACCCGCGCGAAACTCCGACTCGGTCCGCGTCGCCGCCACGAGCCGCAGGATGTAGTCGAGAACCGTGTCCTCGATGAAAACGTGTCCCGCGAGCGCCTGGAGTTGCAGGATGTCGGAACGGGTCACCACCGCTTCCAACGAGATGGAGTCGTAGCCCTGTCGAGCGCTGCGCAGGATCTCCATCTCGTCCTTCGGCTGCGGATAACCCATGTGCAGACGCATCAGAAAACGGTCCATCTGGCTCTCCGGCAGCGGGAATGTCCCCTCGTAATCCACCGGATTCTGGGTCGCGAAAACCATGAACGGCGCGCCCACCGCGTGGGACTGCCCGTCGACGGTGACCTTGCCGCGGTCCATGACCTCGAGCAGCGAGGACTGGCTCTTCGGCGTGGCGCGGTTGATCTCGTCGGCGAGCACGATGTTGGCGAAGACCGGTCCCTTCTTGAAGACGAACTCCTTGATCGTCTCGTCATAGATCGCGACGCCGGTGACGTCGCTCGGCAGCAGATCGCTCGTGAACTGGATGCGGGAAAAAACGCAGTCCATCGATCGGGCCAAGGCGTAGGCGAGCGTGGTCTTGCCGACGCCGGGCAGGTCCTCGATCAGCACATGGCCGCCGGCCACCAGCGCGGTCAGCACATGATCCACGACCGTGTCCTTGCCTTTGATGCTGCCGCGCATGGAGGCGCGGAGTTTTTGCAGGGTTTCGCGCGCAGCCGTCACCTGCGGGGCGGAGAAAAAATCGCTCATTGGGTAATGGGGGAAACCATGCGGCGCCCCCGGGAGGCGTCAACGAACGCCGTCGCTTCCGCCGATAAAAAATCCCCGCCGAGAAGCCCGGCGGGGAACTCCTGAAAAACAGGCGGCTCGCGGCGCCGCTCACGGTTCGCGCGGCGGCGCGGCTTCGTCCGGAGGCGAAACCCTCTCGGGCGGGGGACGCCGAGGCTCGCCGCCACGCCCTCGCTCGCGATCCCGGTCACGCTCCCCGCCTTCCGTGCGGCGGCGCTGACGCTCTTCGAAGAAGGCTTTCATCCGGGCCTTTTGCGCCTCCTTCAGAACGGCGAATTTCTCCTTCTGCGCCGGGGTGAGCTCCGCGGTGACGGCGGCGTTCATCGCCTCGATGACCGCGCCGCTTTCCCTCATGCTTTCCTGGCGAAGCGTGCGCAGGCGCTCGCCCGCGCCGGAAATGATCGGCTCGATCGCCGCGCGCTGTTGTTCGGTGAGCTCCAGCTCGGCGGTGAGTCGACGCAGGATGTTGGGGCCGAAGTTGTCCGCTCCCCCGCCCACGGCGGGGCGAGGCGGCTGTTGCTGGATGAAGCGCTTCGCCCCGAAACCGCCGACGACGACGCCGCAGGCGAAGATGCCCACGATCATCAGGGAAACCTTGAACGTGCGATTCATGACGGCTGCACCACGGCAAGGTAGTCGCCCACCGGATCGAGATAGGCCTCGGCGGCGGTGACGGCGTCGGTCGAGCGCGCTTCGGCGGTGGCGGGCAGGCTGCCCCAGATGGCGAAGACGACGGCGCACACGCAGGCCAGGCCGAGGGCCCGGGCGGCGAGCCGATCGAAGCCCGCGCCGAAAAGACCGGCGGCCGCGAATCCCGGACGCACGCCGGCGTGGGCGACGACCCGCGTGGCAAAACCGGACGGAACGACGATCTCCTCGTCGGCCCCGGCGACGGAAGCGCGCCGGGCGGCGGCGACAAGGCGCGTCCAGGCGATGTGATGGCGGTCGTTCATGTGCGCTCCTTTTTGGTGAGTTGTTGGAAGAGTTTTTGCAATTTTCGCCGCGCGCGAAAGGCGCGGACCTTGATGAGGGTGGTGTTCCAGCCGGTGATGTCCCGGATCTCGACGAGGGTCTTTTGCTCGAGGTCGAGCAACTGAAGCACGAGCCGGTCCTGCGGGGAAAGCTGACCGAGCAGCTTGTGCACGAGTTCGTGCGCGGCCAACGCGTCGGCCGTGTCGGCGGCGTCCTCGCGGGTGAGCACGGCGTCGAGCGTGTCGGCTTCGGCCTCGGAGAGATCCGCCCAACGCAGCTCGGGCCGGCGCTTCTGCGCGCGCAGGGCGTCGATGCAGGTCGTCACGGCGATCCGCGAGACCCAGTGCGCCAGCGGCACCTGGCCCTGATACTGGTCGAGTCGGGAAAACATTTTCAGAAAGATCTCCTGCGCCAGGTCCTCCTCGCCGCCGCGCCGCGGGAGGCGGGCGCGCACGATGCGGATGACCTGCGGGTAAAGGTGGTCGACCAACTGCCGGGCCGCCTGCTGATCGCCGGCGCGCACCCGTTCAAGCCAACCCTCGACGTCGGGCGGCGATTCGTCATCGGCGTCAGAAGTCGGAGGCATGGGGCGAGTGAGTGGAGTGCATGCACGAAATTCAAGACGCCGCACCGCTCCCGAAGTTACCCGCCCCCGCCGCGCACGCCGGAGCGCGTCCGGACACGCGTCTTGACTCGACCGCCATGCGGCGCTTTAACCGCCGACCTGATGCAAGGCATCGTTCAGGCCCTACGACTTAGCTAGACGCACGATCCGTGAGACCGCGCGAGCGGTTGATTGTGCGTCATTTTCCCGCCTGACTCCTCCTCCCTCGCCCGGCTTCGTGTCGGCCCGAGCACGAGTTCCGCCTCCTCCATTTTTTCTAAGTCGTTTTTTCCTGTCATGTCCTTCTCGCCCGCCGGCAAATACACGCCCTTCCCTCCCGTCCACTTGCCCGACCGCCAGTGGCCCAATCGCGTCCACGAACGCGCCCCGATCTGGTGCTCGGTCGACCTCCGCGACGGCAACCAGGCCCTCTCCCAGCCCATGAGCGTCGAGGAGAAGCTCGAATACTTCCAGTTGTTGGTCGACATCGGCTTCAAGGAAATCGAGGTCGGTTTCCCTTCGGCCTCGCAGATCGAGTTCGATTTCTGCCGCCGCCTCATCGAGGAAAACCGCATCCCGGACGACGTCGCCATCCAGATCCTCTGCCAATGCCGCGAGGACCTGATCGTGCGTTCGATCGAGGCCCTGCAGGGCGCGAAGAACATCATCTTCCACCTCTACAACTCCACCTCGCCCAAGCAGCGCGAATACGTCTTCGGCGCCTCGCGCGAGGACATCAAGGGCATCGCCGTGCGCGGCATCCAGTGGTTGAAACAACACATGGGCCCGCTCGTCGCCGGCGGCTCGCGCATCCAGCTGGAATACTCGCCCGAGAGCTTCACCAGCACCGAGCTGGATTTCGCCCTGGAGGTCTGCGAGGCCGTCACCGACGTCTGGCAACCGACGGCGGACAACAAGATCATCCTCAACCTGCCCGCCACCGTCGAATACGCCACGCCCAACGTCCACGCCGACCAGATCGAGTGGATGTGCCGCCACCTCACGCGCCGCGAGCTGACGATCGTGTCCTTGCACACGCACAACGACCGTGGCACCGGCGTGGCCGCCACCGAACTGGCCTTGCTCGCCGGCGCCGACCGCGTCGAGGGAACGCTCTTCGGCAACGGCGAACGCACGGGCAACCTCGACATCGTGAACGTCGCGCTGAACATGCACACGCACGGCATCGAAACGGGTTTGGATTTCTCCAATCTCCCCCGCATCCGCGAGGTCTACGAACGCCTCACCCGCATGGAGGTGCCGCCGCGCCAGCCTTACGCCGGCGATCTCGTCTTCACCGCCTTCAGCGGCTCGCACCAGGACGCGATCAAAAAATCGTGGCCCCACCAAAAGCCCGGCCGCCCGTGGGACGTCATCTACATCCCGATCGACCCCGCCGACATCGGCCGCACTTACAAGGCCATCATCCGCATCAACTCCCAGTCCGGCAAAGGCGGCGTCGCCTACGTGCTCGAAACCGAGTTCGGCTACACCTTGCCCAAGCTCATGCACAAGGAGATCGGCAAGATCGTCAACGACCTCGCCGACGCGCGCGGCACCGAGCTCACGCCCGACGAGATCCGAGCGGCCTTCGAGCGCGAATACCTCGAGCAACCCGGCGCGCCCGTCGTCCTCCGCGAGTTCCGCACCGTCGAGCGCGGCGCCCAGGTGACCTGCAAAGCCGATCTCGTCGTCCGCGGCGAGACGGTGTCGTTCACCGGCAAAGGCAACGGTCCGATCGACGCGTTCATGCGCGGTCTCGCCGCCAGCGGACGCGTCCCCGCCTGCGACGTTCAAAGCTACAGCGAACACTCGCTCGGCAGCGGCGCCGAGGCCCGCGCGGTCAGCTACATCCAGCTCAAATTGGCCGACGGTCGCAGTCTCTTCGGCGCCGGCGTCGACACGAGCATCGAGCTCGCCTCCATCCGCGCCATCGTCAGCGCCCTCAACCGCGCGCTGGTCTAAACTTGCCGCTTGACCACCCTGACCAGACTTGGTCTGGTCAGGGTGTGAAATCGGTCAACATCCAAGCCGCGAAGACCCACCTGTCGCGCCTCGTCGAGGAGGCTGCGGCCGGCGAGGAGATTATCCTCGCCAAGGCCGGCAAACCGATCGCGAAGCTGATCCCCTACCAGCCCGCGCGCGCCGCTCGCGTCGGCGGCCAGCTCGCGGGCCAGATCTGGGCCGCGCCGGATTGCTGGGCACCGGACGAGGACGTGTTCGCCGCCTCCATCGACGCCCCTTTGGTGGCTCCTCTCCCGATGGTCGCGGAAGATCCCGCGGCTTACGATCCGAAATCCCAAAGCTAAGCCACGGTTCCGATTCGCGTCATGCGCCTGCTCGTCGATTCCCACGCGCTCATTTGGTGGGCGGATAATCCCGCCCAGCTCACGCCCGCCGCGCGCGCGGCGATCGCCGATCCGGCCAACGAGGTTTTCATGAGCGCCGCCTCGCTGTGGGAACTCGGGCTCAAGGTCGCCAAGGGCAAGCTCCGCCTGCCCGCCAACTTCGCGCAGGTGCTGCGCCTCGGCGGCTTCGCCGACTTGCCGATTCACGCCCGCCATGCGGAACGCTCCCTCACCTTGCCGCCCGTGCATGGCGATCCGTTCGATCGCATGCTCGTCGCGCAAGCGCTGGAGGAGGGACTGATCCTGGTCTCGTGCGACCAGTGGATCGCCGCCTACGGCGTGCGCCAAATCGTGGCGTAGGACCCGCGGCTCACCTCAGCCTTGGAGGGCGGCGCTCCGTCGCCGCCTGTATTCATTGGTCCCTGCGTCTGCCCCTACGCACGATCCACCCGTCGGAACAACCACAGCCCCGCCACCGCATAGGCCAGCGGCGGCGCCCACACCCACAGCTCAGGCCGCAATGCCGGGCTGCGTTCCAGCATGCCGGTCAGCGTCGCGAGGAAATAGTAGCCCAACACCAGCGCGACCGCGATCCCGAGATTGGCCGAGGTCTCCTTGCGTGAGACCTTTATGCCCAAGGGCACCGCCACGAACGCGAAGGCCAGCACCGCGAAACTCGCCGCCGCCTTCTCGCTCAAGGCCACCACGACACGCGTCAACTCCAGCCGCTCCTCTTTCGTCGCCTTCGCCCCTTTCGCCACCAGCTCCGCACGTCGCGCCATCAGCTCGCCGTAGGTCATCCAGTTGATTTTCTGGCTCAGCCGCATCTGCTTGAAGAGCCCTTCGAGCTTCAGCTCCACCGTCATCGACTCCGAGTTGCCCACCGGCTGAGGCTTCGAGAAATCCTCCGGGCGCTCGCGATCACGCGTCTCCACGCTCACCTCGTGCAAGGTCAGCACCATGCGGCTGTCCACCTCGCGAAACTTCATCGTGCCCGACTTCGCCCGCGCCACGCCCAACACACGCTTCTGCGCGTCGAGCTCCCAAAGCCAGAAGTCGCGCAACTCCGCGCCCTCTCGCTCGCCCACGTAAACGACGTAGCCGGGAAACTCCCGCACGAAGGTCTTCGGCACGATGAAGTTCATCGGATTCTGCCGCACCGCCTCCACCAGCGTCTTCCGATACGCCGTGCGCGCCTGCGGCATCACATAAAAATTCAGCGCCAGCGAAAGCAGCACCGCCGCGCCCGCGATCACCCAGATCGGTCGCGCGATGTAGCCGAGGCTCAGCCCCGCCGCCCGCATCGCCGTGATCTCCTGCTGGCTCGAGAGCCGACCCAGCACCAGCAGCACCGCCGTGAGCAGGCCGATCGGCAGCGCATACACCGCCACGTAGGGCAACATCAGCCCGAGGAGCCGCGCCGCCGTCTCCGGAGCCAGTTGCCCCGCCATCACGTAGCCGAGCAAGTCGCGCAGCGCCTGCCCCGCGATCAACACGAAGCCGAACAAGCCCACCGCCGCCGCGCAGGCCCCCGCCACGCTGGCAAAGAGATGACGGTGCAAAAGTCCCATGGTGTTTCCGAAGTGCTCGCTTGGTAATCCTACAGTGATTCCGACGTAATGTTGCCAACATCCCGCCGTGCGCGACCTTGTTGGCCAAGCATGAAGTTCACGCCCGCCAAGCCCGCCCTCACCGGCGAGACCCTCGAGTCCCTCACCGCCCGCCTTCGCGAGCGCGGCGAGCCGGCGTTCCGCGCGAAACAGATCATGGATTGGATCTACAAAAAGCGCGCCCGCTCCTGGGACGAGATGACCAACCTCTCCAAGCCCTTCCGCGCCTGGCTCGCCGAGACCTTCGAGCTCAACCCGCTCACCCTCCTCTTCGACAAGCAGTCGCGCGACGTCACCGACAAGCTCCTCTTCGAGCTCGGCGACCGCTCCCTCATCGAGACCGTCATCATCCGCGCCCCGCAGGAAGGCGTCGGCCTCGACCAGTCGCGCAAGACCATCTGCATCTCCACCCAGGTCGGCTGCGCCATGGGCTGCAAATTCTGCGCCTCCGGCCTCGCCGGCTGGAAACGCGACCTCGATGCCGGCGAGATCGTCGCCCAGCTCCTCCACGTCTGCCACCGCGAGGACGCCCACGACCCGCGCGCCCACGCCGGCCTCGCCACCTTCGACAACATCGTCGTCATGGGCATGGGCGAACCGCTCGCCAACTACGACGCCGTCATCCGCGCCCTCACCATCGTCAACGCCGAGTGGGGCCTCGGCTTCGGCGCGCGCCGCATCACGCTTTCCACCAGCGGCCTCGTGCCGAAAATCCTCAAGCTCGCCGACGAGCCCCTCGGCTTCCGCCTCGCCATCTCGCTCCACGGCGCGACCGACGAGGTCCGCGAAAAAATCATGCCCGTGAACAAGGCCTACCCCCTGGCCAAGTTGCTCCCGGCCGTGAAGACCTTCACCGAGAAACACGGCCGCATGGTCACGCTCGAGTTCATCCTCATCGAGGACGTGAACGACTCCCTTGAGCAGGCCGAGAAACTGCGCGACATCGCCATCGATCTCCACGCGCACGTGAACCTCATCCCCTACAACACCGTCGAGGGCCTCCCGTGGAAGCGCCCCTCCGGCAACCGCCAGGAACGCTTCGCCGACGTCCTCCGCCAGGCCCGCGTCCCGGTTACGCTCCGCCGCGAAAAAGGCCACGACATCGACGCCGCCTGCGGCCAACTCCGCCTCAAGACCGAGCAAGACCGCGAAAAACTCGCCGGGGTTTAGCCACTAATGGCGCGGCTTAATAAGCGCGCCTTGGGTTTTGCAGTTCCACTTCGCGGAACGAGAGTAGTCGACGGTTCGGCCAATGGCCTCGGTATTTTTCAAACCGACCGGCGCATTCTAAACCGAGGCATTGCCGAGCCATCGAAAGTGGCCGGTCCGCCAGGACCGCACCTCCCCAAGGAGCGCTCATTGAGCCGCTCCATTAGTGGACAACCCCGGCTCGACCCCGAACGACGCCCGCAAAAAGCCCGCGTCCCCGAAACCGGGAAACGCGGGCTGAAAAGTGTTCGTGTCGCTGAACCACGGCCGTGTCGGCCGTGCTCGCTCGAATCCTTACTTGATCTCCTTGTGGATCGTGTGGCGCTTGAGGAAGGGGTTATACTTCTTCTTCTCGATGCGCTCCGTGACCGTCTTCTTGTTGCGATAGGTCAGGTAACGGGAGGTGGGCTTGCCCTCTTTCTTGGCTTCGGTGCACTCAAGGGTGACGAGTTCTTGCATGGTGGGAATTGGTTAAAAAGAAAGAGCGCAACGCCCCGCGTTCCTCGCTGCAAGCCCCGATTTGACCCGGCTCAAGATAGCCGTCGGCGGTCCAAAAGCGCCCGGACGATTCCTCGCGGCCTCTCCTTTCTCGCGGTTTCGTGAGGCGGGGACACCCGTCCGGCGTTCTCAACTCAGATCCCGAAGCGACCCGAAATCCGGATCGTTCAGCCGCCGGTAGGTCCGCACGATCATGCCGTCCGTCAGCCCCGCCAGCCAGTCGCAGATCTGCCGCGCCTTGCCCGCTTCGCTTTCCGCCGCGTCGATCAGCCGCCCCACCCGCGGCGGCAGCAAACGAATCACACGCGTTCCTTTCGCCCCCGGCTCCACGTAGTTGCGCCACGCCGCGTCCCACAGTTCGAAGAGGATCTTTCGCGCCTTGTGCTCCATTTGCTGCAACTGCGGGCTTTCGAAAATGATGTCGTTCGCCATCCGCTTGTAGAACGCCGCCTCGCGCTCCGCCTCCGGCGCCACCACCAGCTCGAAACGATACCGGTTCGTCCGCGCCGCCATCGGATTCCCCGCGGGCCGCTCCCTTAAACGGCAGGCCTTGATGAAAACGCCGATCTTCTGGGAAAATTCCTCCTCCAGCCGATCCCCGCGAATCGCCCCGAACAACCGGTCCAGCCACATCTGCCGCTCCGCGTCGATACCCGTCTCCGCCGCCCACGCCTCGATCCGCTCGATCGTCAAAAACCCCGCCCGCACCCCGTCCACGATGTCGTTCAGCGAATAGGCCGCGTCGTCCGCCCAGTCCATGATCTGGCATTCCACGCTCTTGAACCGGTTCAGCGCCTCGCCCGATTTCACGAGCGAATCCGGCGTGGCCCCGCCAAACACGAAATCACGCTGAACCCGCTGCGGGTCGTAGAGGAAACGGTTCGCCGGCGGCGTAGTGAATTCCGAATACAGCCGCTTGTATTTCAACACCCCGTCCATCAACGCGCGCGTCGGCTGCATGCCGCGCACCCCGCTCTCGTTTTGAAACATCGTCTCCGCGATCAGGTGCAGCGTCTGCGCATTGCCCTCGAAGCCGCCATGCGGCCGCATCAACTCCTGCAAGGTGCGCTCCCCCGAATGACCGAAAGGCGGATGCCCCAGATCATGCGCCAGGCAAATCGCCTCCACCAGATCGCCATCGATGAAAAAATCCGCCTCCAACGGCGCGCCCCGTGAAAGCAGCCAAGTGCAGATCGAACGTCCGATCTGCGCCACCTCCATCGAATGCGTCAGCCGCGTCCGATAAAAATCGTATTCCCCGGACAGAAAAACCTGCGTCTTCGACTGGAGCTTCCGAAAGGCGTGAGCATGGATCACGCGGTCGCGGTCGACCTGAAAACACGAACGGTAATCGGGCCTGCGCGCCCCGCCCCACGTCTCGTGATCGAACGCCGCGTAAAACCGATTGCCCATAGAACCCCGAGCCAATCAACGGGCTCCCGAGGCCGCAAGACCCTGCGCCGATGAGCGCCGCTGAAAGGAGCCGGCGCCGGGCAGACGCGAACTCGAGTTCCGCCCAAACACCCCAAGCAGTGGTCACCGCCGCAGCGCTCATCGCACCGAATTCCCACGCGCACAGCTTCTCTTTCCCCTTCTCCTCCTCGGTTGGGCGACATCCGACCGCCGCCCGTCATCTTTCGAAGGCGGGGATAGCCCCGATCACCGCCAAGACCGACCGCCAAAGCCTGCCCCCAAGTTCCGGCCGCCTTCACCCACCTCACGACGTCCACCACGCAAACCCGCGACCAACAGCCCTTCCCTCGTCCAAGGAAGTGCGCCACGCACAGGCACGATTCCGCCGCGTGCCCCCTCGCCCAACAAAGTTTTCAAAGTTTTGAGTTCAACGACACTTTCGCAAAAGCGACAGCAATCGGCATTTGCCCGACCGCCGCACGCCAGGGAGCATAACCACTTAGTTACTTATCGTCGGATAAGCTTGAACTAAGCTGCTGAATCAAGCATCACTACCGGCACCGCGTCGCTATCGACCCATCCCCAACATACTGTTCCACCGCACTATGAGCCTGCCCCGCCTTTCCCTCTGCACCGCCGCGCTGCTCCTCGCCCTCTCCCCCCTGAACGCCCAAAGCGTCACGACGGCACCTGTGGGGGCGGTCAATGTTGAAGCCGGAGCCGAATCCGACACCATTTTCGCGCTTACACTTGTCCGCCCCGCCGCGTTCACCGGTTCGGTCGGAGCCAAATCCGGCTCGACGCTTACCCTCGCTGGTGCCGCATTCACCGCTAGCCAGTTTGTCTACTCTGCTGGAGTCCAATCCAATACTTACTATGTGCAGGTGCTCACTGGGGCCGCGGCTGGCCAGTTCGCCACTGTCACTGCGAACGGCACCAACTCGGTAACTACCGAATTCGAATCAGATATCCTCAACTCGATAAGCGTCGGAGACTCGGTTATCATCCGTCCATACTGGACCCTAGGAACCGTCTTTCCAAGCTCCACTGCCGGCTCCTCTTTTGTGGCCTCAACCAACAATCTCGCCGGTGGTCGACGCACTGAGGTCCTAATTCCGAACGTTGCCGGCACAGGACTTAATCGAGTCCCCGCTGCTGTTTATTTCTACAATGGATTTTGGCGCCAAACGACAGCCGTCGGCACCAACCAAAATGATACCATTCTGCTTCCTGATAGCTTCATAATCGTTCGTGGCAACAATTACGGCACCCCCACCAACCTAACCCTAGTGGGCGATGTCAACACCCACGCACATACGGTCCCGCTTCTCGCAACTGCCACTGATCGTAATGATAATTTGGTGGGCATTCCGTTCCCTTCCGATATCTCATTGGAAGATTTAAATCTTGTCGGTAACGGTGGATTCGTAGCCAGCACCAATAATCTCGCTGGTGGCCGAGGTGACGAGCTGCTGGTCTATGATATTGCTGCCACCGGCAAGAATCGCGTTCCATCGGCAGTCTACTTCTACAATGGTTTCTGGCGCCAAACAACTGCTGTCGGAACCAATCAGAACAGCACGGTTATTCCCGCCGGCTCCGCCATTGTTATTCGTAAAAAAGCACAGCCTTCCCCGCAGGTTACCGATTGGAAGATCGATTTTGCATCCATACTAGCCCTTTGATTAGTTCATCCACTTAACAACACCATATCTCCATGAGTATTAAATCCGTCCTTCTCGGTAGCGTTGCAGCAGCTACAATTACTGTAAATCTCCATGCCGACAGCGGCTTCAGTATCGCAGGTGGAGCCCTTTTCGGGTCTACTTTAGACCAGCCCCTTCAAAGTGGAGCACTGCTTGTGCTCGTAACATCTGCTACTAACACCTTCACCGGTCCGGAAGCTGGTTCACTCATCAGCGGCGATGAGCGTATCTTGGGCACCTTCTCGGCTGATATTGATGTTCTTGGTGAAAACGGCGGATTCAGCACCACGATTTCCTTCTTACTCGGAGATGGTATTGTCGCGGGGAAGCAATTCGCGCTCCTTTGGTTCCCGTCGCTCACTGAAGGGGATATTCCTGTCGGCGGAGAATCTTATGGATTTTACACCGATGCGAGCTGGCTTGTTCCCGTTGATGGAGCCCTCGAAAGCTACGCGTATGAAAACGATCACCCAGCTGTAGGTGGTAGCATTCCCTCTTCTACTGGCCTTGCTAACCGAATCGTCCCCGGTGGCGCCATCCCCGAGCCCTCCTCCTTCGCCGCTATCGCCGGCTTCGGAATGCTTGGCTTCGCCGCGATGCGCAAGCGTCGTCGGGCCTGATAGTTCTTCCTGCTAATAGCTCTCAAAGCCCGCCGATTCCTCGGCGGGCTTTTTGTTTGCCCTCACAGCGGGCTCCCAAAAGGTATTTCGCCCTTATTGCGCATGTCTTCCCGCGCCTCCTCCGCAGCCAACCGTGACGGCACGTCTTCCCGGACGTCCAAAATCTGGCCGCTTCGGATTTACAAAACTCCCAACGGCCTGCGCTGGCATGTCTATTGGCGCCGTTTAATCGTCTGGGCGGGAATTTCCACCATCGTGGCCTGGCTCGGACTCTCCACCGGTGCCTTCTTTTTCATCAAATACCGGGGCGGTTTCACCGAAGTGCGTTTCAGCCATATCCTGCTGCTGCCGCTGAAATTAAAGGAATACAGACACGCAAAAGGCGAATTCTGGATCCGGGAGGGCTTGGCCGCGGCTGAACAAAACCAGTGGCGCGAGGCGTTCGAACTGCTCCGCGCCGGGCTTACCCACGTCCCCGACCATCAAGAGGCGCGCACCATGGTCGCTCGCATCTATCTGATGCTGGGCCGCCCCGACCAAGCCGGGGACGTTCTCGTCGCGGGCATCCCGTATAGCAAAGACCCTCTCGCCTACGTCCGCGAAGTCGTGGGGTTTCTTTTCTCCGTCCAGGCCGACCAAGCCGTGATCGATCTGTGCGCCAAGCTGCTTCCCAATCACCCCAAAGGAGACCCGGTGCGAAGCCTGCTCGTCGGGGCGAAAATGATCGCCCACTACAACCGCGACCAATTCGCCGAAGCCAAGGCGCTCCTCGCGGCCGAGAACGCCGAAAACAGCCCCCAAGCCAAACTTGTGCTCGCCCGCATCGACTGGGACCAAGGGTTCGAGAACTACGCCGTGGAGACGCTCCGCGCTCTCGTGGAGCAAAGCCCCGCCGATCTAGAGGCTTATCAAGTCCTTGTCTCCTACCTGCGGGCGCTGAACCGGCACGGCGAGATCCGACGCCTCAGCCTCGGCCGGCAACTTAAATTTCCCGATCATCCCCAAGCTTATCTCGATTTCCTTCAGGCTTGCGCCGACGAGAAGGACGTTTCGCGCCAGGAACAGGCCGAAAGCGAATTTCTCCGTCTTTTCGCGGACAATGCGCCCGCCCTTCTCCAGCTCGCGGAATACGCCGCCCGCACCGGTCGCCCCGATGTCGCCGCGGCCGTCCTGGAACGTTGCCGCACCCTCGTGAAGGAGGAGCTTTCGGCCACGCTTCATCTCATTTCCGCGCATCTGCAAGCCCGGGACTACCCGAGCGCCTTGGGCACGGCCGAAATCGTCCTCCCTGACGCGCGGAGCTGGAACGAGATGCAGAAGCTCTACCTCCACGGCCTGCACATCGTCGCTCTCGCTGGTTCCGGTAAAGCCACCGAAGCGGATTCAATGCTGGTTCCCCTCTTGGAGTCGCGCTACCTGACCGCCAGCATCGCGACCGCGATCGGACTGCGCTTCATCGAACTGCAACGCCCCGAACCCGCGCTGAAGTTTCTCCAGCGCGCCGTGGCCCTCGATTCGCTTTACCAACCCGCCGTCGCGCACCTGCTGCGTTCGGAACTCCGCACCAAGGATCTCTCCGAACTGTTGCCCCTCGTCGAACGCTTCATCGCCTTGCGCAAGCCCGCCATCGATCTCGTCCAAGAGCTTCGCGCCAAGTTCGAGTCCGACCGCTATCTCTATCTCCCCGACCGCGCCGACTGGAGCGCACGCCTGGCCACGCCCCGCGTCCGCTGATCCCGCTCGTCGGATCCCGCCGGAAAATCTCCAACGATAAACCCCAAACCACGCGGCGGCGCGGCCACGTCGGATGCGTTTGTGCGTCGAACCTTTGCTAGCGACGAACTCGCCGACGGAAACTCGCGTCCCCGGCAACCGGCTCCCGGATCGCCCCGAAACCCGAAAACCGTTCATCCCGCCACCGCCGAAAACGGTTCGGAAACAAATTCGTAGGCACCGCCGGTTTTCTTCACCCGTCCCAAGGCGGGAAACGGCAGGTGCGTGCCGAAAAGCCGAACCCGATCCGCCGCGGCGCGATCCAGCAACCTGCTCCTAGTCTCCACCGCCAACGCCGGATCCGCGTCGAATGCGAAGCGCCATCCCGGATGCGCAAAGCTCAGCGCGTGGTGATGCACCACGTCCGCGAGGTGGAGCAACTGTTCCTGCCCCGAGCCGATGATCACCGCGAGATGCCCCGGCGTGTGCCCGGGCGTGTCCAGCAATTCGAAACCTTCGAGGATGCGGTCGCCTCCGGCCACCAGCTCCAGCCGGTCCTTGTAGGCGCCCAGGGCGCGTTGGGCGCCCAACACAAACTCCTGCCGCGCCTCGGCCGGCACCGCCATGCCGTTCAGATCCGGCGCGGACGACATCCAGAAATCATGCTCCTTCTTCGCCACGAAGAGCCGGGCGTTTGTGAAAACCGGTTGCTGTTCCGCGTCGAGCAAACCGCCGCAATGATCGCGGTGCGCATGGGTGAGGATCACCCCTGTGATCTGCTCGGGCTTGAGACCGATCGCCGCCAAAGACGGCAGCAACTTGCCCGCCGCGGCGCCAAATGAGTCGCCGCACCCCGCGTCGATGAGCACGAGCTCGGAGCCGGCGCGCACAAGCAATACGTTGAACGGCAACTGCACGCGTCCTTTCGGCAAAAAAGCGGCGTCGAGCGCCGTGTCCACCGCGCCCTTCTCCTCGTCCACGCCAAAAGGAGAGCGTTCGGTCGGCATCTCCATTCCCCCGTCGAGAAAACCCACCGCCTCGAAGGCGCCGACCTTGAAGCGATAGTGGTAACCGCCCGGCGTTGCCTTCTCCGAAAGACTCGGCGCGGGCGGCTTGACGACGTTTTCCGCGGCCGGGGGAGGCGTCGGCTCGGTCGCCTTGAGCCACATGCGCGCGGCCAAGGCCGAACCTCCGGCAAGTCCAAGCAATTTCAGAGCCTGTCGGCGGGACAAACGAGAAGCGGACGATTCTTTCATGCGTCCGATCATGAAATGCGCCTCGGCCGTCGCGCAACTCGCGCAAACGACCGGCTCATTGAACTCTCCCGCGAGAAAAATCCCCAATTCTCCGCCGGGAAACCTCGTCCCAGACCTCCGCGCGCGCCTAGGCCGATTCCATCGCCTCCAGCAACCGGTGCAGCAACGCCGTCGCCGCCTCCTCGTGCTCATGCGCTCCGGACACCAACGCATCGGGCGACTGCACCCATTGGCCGCCCCCCTCCAGCTCGTCCGCGCAGGCCGCCGCGATCTCCGCCACCGCCGGCGCGTTCATCTCGAGGTGAAACTGCAGGCCGAGCACGCGCTCACCCCAGGCGAAGGCCTGCTGCGAACAGACGTCGCTCTCGGCCAGCCGCGTCGCGCCCGGCGGCAACGAGAACGTATCCCCGTGCCAATGCAGCACCGTCGCGTGCGACGGGAACGCGTAGCGCGCCCCCGCAACGTCGTCCGCGACCGGCACCGCCCGCACCGGCCACCAGCCGATCTCGCGCTCGCGGTTCTGCACGATCTTCGCGCCGAGCACGTCCGCGATCAGTTGCGCGCCGAGGCACACGCCGAGCACGCGTTTGCCGGCGGCGAAAGCGGAGCTGAGAGCGGCCTTCTCCGCCACGAGCCAGGGATGATCGCGGTGTTGATGCACGCTCATCGGCCCGCCCATCACGACGAGCCAATCGTAGTCGTCGACGCCCGGCGCCGCCTCGTCCGCCCACCAGCGCGTGAAGGAAAGCTCATGGCCGCGCTCACGCATCCATGCGGCGATGAGACCAGGTCCCTCGAAGGGCACGTGCTGAAAACAGCGGATTCTCATGCCCGCGCAGCAAAAACCCCGCCGCGCGCGAAGACGAGGCGGGGTTGCTCATTGATTTAGCCCAGACCGCTGGTCTGGGAGCCCGGCCGGTGGTCGGGCCTACATTTTTCGGGCTATTTCCAATCGTAGCGCACGCGATAGGTGACGACCTTCTCCTCGTCGGGCTCGAGCTTCACGCGAAACTCCACCGTGCCGGCGTCGGTCTTCTCGTGCGGGTCCGATTGCGCCACGAGTTTCCAATTCGGGCCCGTGTAGAAATGCTCCACCACGCGCACCTCGACGGGCTCGGCCTTGCGGTTGCGCAGCTTCACTTCGAAGGCCTCCTCGCGAAAATCGTTCCGGCTGCTCATCTGCGAGTCGGTCTGCTTCTTCTCCACCGCGATGTCGAAAACGTCGCCGGTGTAGAGTCGCACCGTCTCGTTCTTCGCGGTGTGGTCGAGGTTGTTCTCGCCGACGAACTCGAGTCGCCCGTCCGCCGAGTCCTGCCGGTAAAAACGCGCGCGTCCTTTCGGCAACGGCACGCCGAGCCCGCCGTTTTCCTTCGTGTTCTTGAATTCGCGAACCGTCGCGACCTTCGCGCCGTATTTGTTCTGGTCGAAGATGTAGAGCTGCGGCGCGGTCACTCCGGTCGCGCGGAGAAACTCGACCTGCTTCGTCTCCTGGTCGCGCAGCGTCACCGGGCGCGGCAACGAGTAGAGGTGAAACTCGTCGAAGGCCTTTTCGGTGACATCGGCGGCGGGCGCCATCGCCGCCATCATCACCTCTTTCCGCACACGTGGCGCGGCCATCGGCACCGGCTGCACGCGGTTCACGTCGCCCGCCATGAGCTTGATCGTGGCCTCGTCGAAGCGCTTGCCGGTGTGGTTGCTCACCGTCACCCAGCCGACGATGTCGACCTGGTCGCCCTTCTCCGGCGCGATCAGGTTGTAGGCCGCCTGCCAGCTCATGCCGCCGGTGATGTAGCCGAGCTCGGCCTGGAGCCTCGCCGCCTGGTCGGCGTTCACCTGCCACGAGAGCGTCGGCTGCAGGATCGCGTCGTCGCCGAGACTCGGGAAAATCGGACGCCCGGGCAGCGAGAAACGCAGCTTGCCGTCGACCTCGATGATCGGCGTCACGGCCTTGCCACCGGCCTTGTAGCCGCTGCGGATGACCCGCCCCTTCACGACGTATTCCTTCGCGTTCTGGTCGGTGACAAGGAACTCGAGTTCCTTGCCCTCGTTGAGCGACAACAACAGTCCCTCGGACGCGGCGTCGGCGCGGTAGCTCTGTTCGAGGATGCGCAGCGAAACCTTGCCCGCGGCGTCGCGCAGCACCACCGAGTCGGGTTCCACCTGCGTGGTCGCGCCGGAAAAGTTCACCGTGTTCACCCCGGCCTGGAGGTCGAGAGGCAGGGTTTCGCGCACGACGGCGAAGTTCTGGTTGTAGATCGTGAGCGCGGGGCCGGCGGGCAGCGCGAGCGGCAGGGCCGCGAGCAAGGAGGCGAGGGTGATGGGTTTCATGGGCTTGCGGAAAGACTGACCGGAAAACCCGCCGCTTGTTCAGCCCGAAGTTGTCAGGCCTTTGTCAGGGATCGACGTGGGCCCGGACGCTCGCCGGACGCCCGGCCATCCGGAGCCTGCCGGCTGGCGTCACCTTTCGCGTTGCCTGCCCGGCGCGCGCCGCGAGGGTTGGGCGCCAAAGCGTCATGGATTCCCCCTTCGAAAACTGCTCGCCCTTCACCGACGATTCCGTCCCGCAGATCGATTTCCGCGCGGAGCTGAACGACGAGCAGTTCAACGCCGTGACCGCCGAGCCCGGTCCGCTTCTCGTCCTCGCCGGCGCCGGCTCGGGCAAGACGCGCACCCTCACCTACCGCGTCGCCTACCTGCTCTCCATGGGCGTGAAGCCCGGCGAGATCCTCCTCCTCACCTTCACCAACAAGGCCGCGAAGGAAATGCTCGCGCGCGTCGAACAACTCACCGGCGTCGAGCCGCGCCGTTTCTGGGGCGGCACCTTCCACTCCATCGGCGCGCGCATCCTCCGCATCTACGGCGACGCGATCGGGCTACAGAAAAACTTCACCATCCTCGACGCCGACGAATCCGAGACGCTCCTCAAGCAGGCCGTCGAGGCCGACGACAAACTCTTCTTCAAGGACAAGACCCACCCCAAGCCCGGCCCGCTCCACAGCGTCATCTCGCTCTCGCGCAACACCCGCCTCCCGCTCGACGAGACGGTGAAGCGCCACTTCCCGCAATACACCGACATCGCGCACCGCCTGCCGGCCTTCGCCGCCGCCTACGCTGCCGCGAAGAAGGAGCAGAACGTCCTCGACTACGACGATCTCCTCGAGCTCTGGCTCGAGCTCCTCGTGAAATGCCCCGACCTCGCGGAGTATTTCGCCAACCGCTTCCGTCACATCCTCGTCGACGAGTATCAGGACACCAATACGCTCCAGTCCGAGATCGTCGACCGCATGGGTTCGCACCACCGCATCATGGCCGTCGGCGACGACGCCCAGTGCATCTATTCCTGGCGCGGCGCGAACTTCGAAAACATCATGACCTTCCCCGACCGCCACGAGGGAACCGTCATCCACCGCATCGAGACCAACTATCGCTCCACGCCGCAGATCCTCGCCCTCGCCAACGGCGTGCTCGAGGCGCAGCCCGTCGGCCGCCACTTCGAGAAGAAGCTCATCGCCCACCGCGCCAACTCGCAAAAACCCTGCGTGGTCCAGGCGATGGACGACCGCGAACAGGCCGAGTTCATCGTCAAACGCGTGCGCTACCTCATCGAGGACGAAGGCGTGTCGCCCTCCGAGATCGCCGTGCTCTACCGCTCGCACTTCGTCGCGCTCGAGACGCAGCTCGCGCTCTCCCGCGCCGGCATCCCCTACACGATCACGAGCGGCGTGAAGTTCTTCGAGCGCCAACACGTCCGCGACCTGATCGCGCTCATCAACTTCGTCTACAACCCGACCAACACCCTCGCCTGGTCGCGCGTCGCCTGCCTGCTCCCGAAGATCGGCGAAAAGGGCGCGCAAAAGATCCACTCCGCCGCGCTCGACCACGCGAAGCTGCTCCAGCAGGACTTCGTCGACGCCCTCGCGAGCGACGACGTGAAGGCCAAGGTGCCCGCCGCCGCCAAGGACGAGTGGGCGCAGTTCTGCGCCTCGCTCGCCGAGGTCGCCCACGCGATGCGCGACGAGAAACCCGCGCGCGTCATCGAGCTCGCGATCGAGGGCTGGTATGGCGACTACCTCAAGGGCGCCTTCGCCGACTACGTCGACCGCTATGAAGAATTGAAGGCCCTCGTCGGCTTCTCCGCGCGCTTCGACGACATGCAGGACCTGCTCGCACAGATCGTCCTCCTCAACGGCGAGACGACCGACAAGTCCGTCGCGCCCGACCAGGACGCGATCAAGCTCACCACCGTGCACCAGTCGAAGGGCCTCGAATACGACGCCGTCTTCGTGATCGGTCTCGCCGACGGCATGTTCCCCGGCCGCCGCGCCATCGAGGACGGCGACGTCGAGGAGGAGCGCCGCCTCTTCTACGTCGCGGTTACCCGCGCCAAAAACGAACTCTACCTCTGCTACCCGCGCATCGCTTCCCGCGCCGGCCCCGGCGGCATGATGCTCGTGCCGAGCCGTTTCATCACCGAACTTTCGCCCAATCTCTACGAACCGCTGCGCATCAAACGGCAATTCGGCTGGTGAGCGGATCCACGAAAGCTCCGTGCTTCCGCAACGCTCACAAGCCTCTTCCTCGTAGCGAAACGGCGGAGCCGTTTCGTCCTATCTCGCGCACTCAACGTTCCGCCTCAAATCCGTCCCGATCCTTGCGACCGCGCCGGCGACGCCGAAAGTGGGACGAAACATGCTCCACGACGCCCACAACCACCTTCAGGACGAGGCCCTCGCGCCGCACCTGGCGCGCATCGCCGACGCCTGGCCCGCGACCGCCGGCGCGCGCGGCGCGATGGTGGTCAACGGCACGCATCCCGACGACTGGCCGCGCGTGGCCGAGCTCGCCGCCGCCCACGCCTTCGTCCGTCCCGCCTACGGCATCCATCCTTGGAACGCCGGCGCGCCGCGCCCCGACGACTGGCTCGCGCGTCTCGCCGCGCTGCTCGACACCGACCCGCGCGCGAGCGTCGGCGAGATCGGGCTCGACCGCTGGATCCTCGACGCCGCCCGCCCCGACGATCCGCGGCTCGCCGGCCTGCGCCGCGCGCCGATCGAGGAACAGATCGAGGGTTTCCTTCCCCAACTCGCCCTCGCCGCCGAACGCGATCGCGCGGCGACGATCCACTGCCTGCGCGCTTTCGACGAACTCATGCCGCTCCTGCGCACGCATCCGCTCCCCGCGCGCGGCTTCCTTCTCCACGCCTTCGGCGGACCGCCCGCGCTCGTGGACGAATTGGTCGCGCTCGGCGCCTATTTCTCCTTCAATCCCGCCTTTCTTGATCCGCGCAAAGCCCGTCAGCAGGAAACCTTCAAACACATCCCCGCCGAGCGCCTGCTTTGCGAGACCGACGCGCCCGCGATGATCCCTCCGCAGACCTGGCGCACGCACAAGCTCCCGCCCGCGCGCGACGGCTCGCCCGTGAATCATCCGGGCAACATCGAGGCCGCCTATGCCGGCCTCGCGGCGATTCGCGGGGAAGACGCCTCCACGCTCGCCGCCCGCGTCGCGGAAAACTTCACGCGCCTTTTCGGTCCGTGAGCGGAGCGGAGGCCGGCGCGCCGGCGCCTTCCACGATCAGCCGCACCGCCTCCTGCGCCGCCGCGAAGCCGAAGGGCGCCGTCACCCAAGCCGCCGCACCAAGTCCCGCCGAACAATCCAACCGCGTGCTCGAACCCGGCTCGGGCGTCGCAGCGCAGGTGCCGTCGGCCCACGGATAGACCGCGGGCTCCGTGCTCCACACCACGCGAATGCCGTAGCGGTGTCCCTCGCCGCCCGGAAAGCCGTGTTCCTTGCGCAGGGTCTTGCGCACCTGCCGCAACAGATCGTCGCCGCCCGATTCGCCGAGGTCGCCGACGCGCAGCCGCGTGCCGTCGCGTTTGCCGCCCGCGCCGCCGGTCGTGACCACCGGCAAGCCGCGCGCCACGCAGGCCGCGAGCAGGCGGGCCTTGTGCCCCACCGAGTCGATCGCGTCCACCACCACCGAGTAGCCGCGCTCCGGCGCGAGCAGACGCTCGGCGTTCGAGGCCACGAAAAACTCCTGCACCGCCTCCACCCGGCAGGCCGGGTTGATCAGACGTATCCTCTCCGCCAATACATCGACCTTCGCGCGCCCGATCTGACCGTCGAGCGCGTGGAGCTGACGGTTGACGTTGCTCACGCAGATCTCGTCGAGGTCGATCAAGGTGATCGCCCCCACCCCGCCGCGGGCCAGCGCCTCCACCGTCCAGGAGCCCACGCCGCCGACGCCGACCACGCAGACGTGCGCCGCGCGCAGACGCGCCAAGGCCTCGCGGCCGTAGAGCCGGGCGATACCGCCAAACCTCGCCTCATGGTCGTCTGTCTGCACGTCGTTCATCGTGTCGAGCATCGGTTCAACAACAAGTCCACCGCGGCCGCCGCCCGCGCCTCGCGCTCCGCCTCCGCGCCGTAGACGCGTGTCCAACGCGCGCCGGTGGCCTCGAGTTTTTCCAGAAACACCCGCCGGCACATCGCGCGGCCCTCCTCGTCGGGGAAACAGCGCTGCGGATCCGGCGCCCACGGCAGATCGGTGTCGCAGAACAAAAACAGATCCGTCGCCCGCGCCCGCCGCGCCGCCTCGCCGCGCGCCCACTCCGGGCAGGCGCCGGGAAAGAGCAGGTCGTCCCAGATCGTGCAGGTGAGCAGGTCGGTGTCGTGGAACACCACGCGAGTCCCGTCCGCCTCGGCGCGAGTCCGCGCCGCGTCCTCGGCCGTGACCTGCCCGCGCGCGATCGCATCAAGGTCGGCCGCGGTGATGATCCCGTCGTGGGCATCCCAATACTCGCGCACATACTCCGGCGACCACGGCGCGCCGAAACGCGCGGCGAGCCGCTCCGCGAGGGTCGATTTTCCCGTCGACTCCGCGCCGAAGAGCACGACGCGCAGGGGATTGCCGGACGCGACGCTCATGCGGCGGGCTCCGTCTCCTGCGCCGGCACGGCGGCGTCCTTGCGAAGGACTTTCGCCCACGACCACCAGCCGATCAGACCGAGCACGAGGTAGAGGCCGTAGAGGAAGGCGGTAAAGGCCAGCTCGGCCGACCAATAGGACGCGATCGCGACGAGGTTGACCGTCGCCCAGACGGGCCAGTTTTCGAGGCGCTTGCGCACCTGCCAGATTTGCCCGAGCACGCTGAACGCCGCGATGAAGGCGTCGCGATACGGCATGGGCGCGTCGGTGTTTGCGCCGAGCCAGGTGCCCCAGCCCGCCGTCAACACGCCCGCGGCCAGCACGCCGACGAGGCGCGTGCGCCAGCGCAGCCGCGTCACCGGCAGTTCCGGCGCGGCGCCCTTGTGCTGCGTCCAGTGCCACCAGCCGTAGGCGAGGCAGCCGAAGAAGAAACCCTGCAGGACCGCGTCGGTGTAGAACTTCGCGTCCCAGAAAAGCACGCCCTGCACGCTCACCGCCACGAGCCCGACCGGAAAGGCCCACAGGCTGCGGCGCGTCATCAGCCACACGCCGATGACGCCGAGCACGAGGTTGAAGCGGTCGAGCGGGCTCGAAGACGCGAGCCCCTCCCAGATGTTTTCCAGCCAGACGTTCACGGGTGGGCCGCCAGGTAGGCCTCCAGCGCCTCGCGCGTGATCGCGTGACGGGCCGCGCAGCGCGGACATTGGATCGTGATCACGTCCGAGTCGCCGAACAGCCCCTCGGGATCGTTCTTCATCACCGGAGCGAGCACCTCGAGCATGCGGTCCTGGTTACAGCCGCAGTGCCAGCGGCAGACGCGTTTCTCCATCAGGGTCACCGTCTCCGGCCCCGAGTCGGGGAGCAGCTGACGCACCGCGTCGGCGTCGACCGAGGAAAACCACGCGGCGTCGCAGTCGGGGTGTTCGCACAGCAAGGCGAACTCCTCCTCGGCGAGTTGGAAAAATCGCACCGGCCGCTGCTCGCTGCGCGCGTAGAAGGTCTCCATGCCGACGATCGGATCGGAACCGGCGAAGGGCACCACGCTGCGCCGCTTCGGCTGACGTCCGCGCACCACGTCGGAGTAGAACAGGTTTTCCGGAAACTCCTTCACGTTCTCCTCGAACACGCGCCCCGTCACCGCACCGGTTTCGTTGTCGCCGGTGAGGAAGAGGTTCACGCGCGGCTCCTGCACGTTGATCGTCCACGCCGTCATCTCGTTCCACGGACGCGAGGCGCAGTGCAGCACGAAACCCGCGAGCGCGCGCTTGAACATCGTGTCGAGCGCCTCGGGGGGCCGCACCCCGTGTTTCCCGAGGTGCAGGTAGTAGTCGACGTAGAGATCGGACAAATTGGCCCGCGCCAGGAGCGCGTTTCGCCCGCGGACGAAAAACGTGCGCACCTCGAGACCGGGCTCGGCGAGATCGACTGGAGTGGATTCGGCCATGAAAAGGATAAACGGAGAAACACCAACGCCCGCTTGTCCAACGCGGAAACCGCTCTCGTTCGAGGCATCCGGGATGTCACGCCGACACAAAATCTTAACATCGCAAAACGAACCTCAGGCTTGGCATGCGGTCTGCATTGTGCATGGTTGAAACCAGCTCGAACAAAATGACGCCCGCCTCCCACATCATCGCCTCCCGCTCCGGTGCTTCGAACACGAAGACCGCGAAGCGCTGTTTCGGCATGATGTATGGCCGTCAATGTAGCTGGTGCCAAAAACATCAGCCGGCCGCTTCGGGCCGACGAGTCTGAGCACGCGCCATCTCAAAAGCGCGTTGGCTCCCTGAGAAAAGACTCTCGCTCCCGGCGGCCGCCACCAGGCCCGACCGGCCTCACGTGGCACCCCTGTCAGACGGCCCGTGCCCGGGCTTTTCGCCTTCCCCGGCAGTTTCCCCCGTTCAACCCCAACCCCCATCAATCCATCTTCCCATTCTCCCACCATGAACACGATCCTTCCGCCCACGCTGACCAACAATCGTCGCCAGGGCCGCGTCGTCTCCGCCCTCGGCGAAACACGCAGCCCGCACTACGATTGCAAGCACCAGGGCGACGCCATCGAACTCACCGTCTTTCTGCCGGGAGTCGACGCCGCCGGGGTCGAAATCGTGATCCGCGGTCCCGACCTCGTCGTCATCGGACGCAAGAGCCATGTCGTCCGCGTCAACTTCGCCGCCGCCCACCTCGAACACGCCCAGCGGGACTACGAACTGCGCCTCCGTCTCGGCCGCGATCTCGACTACGGCTCCCTCACCGCCGAATTGACCGACGGCGTGCTGCATCTCCGCATCCCGAAGCGTCTCGCCGTCGCAGCCTGAAACGCGACGCGAGACGGCCTCGCCGGTCGATCGCGGGTTCGCCTGAAGCGCGCTTCTCCGCCTCAACGTCTTCCGCCCGCCTCGCTCTCCCGAGGCGGGCGTTTTTGTCTTCCCGTTTTCACGGGACACGCAGCGTCGCGGGAAATTCTCCGAATGGACTTCTTGGCGGGAAGATCTCCGACAAGCGCCCCGCCCGTCCTTGCCCGACCCGATCGGCCCTATTCGCATCTGACGCCGGAGCAACACACATCGCGTCCCTTTTCGCCGACCCGCGCGAAGCGCAACGTCCTCCGACCGCAAAAGCCCCCAACAAAATCGACCCTCCCGTGTCGGGACCGCGTCCCATCTGCGGTGGTCGATTCGCTCCCCGCCTTCGTCCGCGTCCACACCTCGTCGATCGCGCGCCTCGGTCCCCAGCACCCCGCCCCACCGCGCCCTGATCTTTTCGCCGCGCCTTCGGTGCTATCGTGAAGCCGCCATGTTCTACCACGACGGAAAGCTCCAATACACGGTGCGGGTCGAGAAGCCGAACCCCCACTTTGCGAAAATGCTTCAACAAGCCATCGGCGGGATCGAGGGCGAGATGCGCGTCGCGCTCCAATACCTCTTCCAAGCCTGGGGCGCCCGCGGCCCCAAAAAATTCCGTGATCTCCTGCTTGAGACCGGCACCGAGGAACTCGCCCACATCGAGATGCTCGCCACCGCCGTCGCGCTCAACCTCGAGGGCGCTCCCAGCGAAACGAAGTCCAACTTCGTCGCGCACCCCGTCGTGGGCGCCATCTTGGGCGGCATGGACCCGCGTCACGTGATCTCCTCGGGTCTCGCCGCGATGGCCGCCGACGCGAACGGCGTTCCCTTCAACGGGTCCTGGATCGTCGCCACCGGAAACCTGGCCGCCGACATGCACGCCAACGTAATGGCCGAATCCTCCGGCCGCGTCCTCGCCGCTCGCCTCTACGCCATGACCGACGATCCCGGAATGAAGGACATGCTCTCCTTCCTCATCGCCCGCGACTCCATGCATCAAAACCAGTGGCTCGCCGTGCTGGAGGACATCGGCGGCCTCCAAGGCGCGCACCCCATACCCAATTCCGTCGACCGCGCCGTCGAGCCCGACCAGTTCAGCTACGCCTTCGTCTCCACGAAACGGGAGCCGCAGCCCGATCCCGGCGAACGCTGGACCCAAGGCCCCACACCCGACGGCAAAGGAGCCTTCCACTTCGAACCCGCCGCGCCGACGGGCGGCGAACCCGTCCTCGCCCCCTCCCCGCCCGAGGCCTTCGCCCAGCTCGAGCAACGCGAGCTCGAACCCGTGGGCTGAACGCCCGCGACACCCGCAACCTCAACCCAAGGTCAGCCATGAAACGTATCGGCAGTCGTGCCCACGGAGTCCTCGACTATGTCGTCGGCGTTCTCCTTCTCCTCGCCCCCCACCTCTTCGACTTCGCGGACAACGAGGCCGCCCGCAACGTCGCCTGGATCGTCGGCGGCGGCGCGCTCGTCTACAGTCTTCTGACCGCCTACGAACTGAGCCTCGCCAAGCTCATCCCTTTCCGGGTGCACCTCGGTCTGGACATCGCCGCCGGTCTCTTTCTCGCCGCCAGTCCGTGGTTGATGAACTTCGCGGACCGCGTCTTCGCCCCGCATCTCATCGTCGGCCTCCTCGAAATCGGCGTCGCGCTGATGAGTCGTCCCGCATCTTCCGTCGACGGCCATCATTTGCCTCACACCCCGGCCGCCACCAGCCACTGATCCATCGCCCGCCCTTCAACTCACCACCTCGCGCCGGATTCCCCTTCCCGCGCCGCCGCACGCTCCGCGCCCACCCGACGCGGAGCGTTCGCTTTTCGCTTCGCGCCCGGTTTCGGACGGCCGCCGCGTTACCAAGTCCCCTCAAGCTCCGGCGGACGCCGCCACGCGGGCCTTCGCCCGCTCGTAGATCGCGAGCAACGCCGCGAAATCGTGCTCCTTGTCGCGGCTCACGATCACGTGGCTGAACTTGTGTTTCTCGCGCAGCTCCACCTCGGCGGTCTGCATGCGCCGCGCGATCTCCTCCTCGCTCTCGCCGCGCCCGCCCAGCCGCACGCGCAGCTCGGGGATCGGCACGTCGATGAACACGTCCGTGAAATGCCGTCCGAGGATCGGGTTCTCCGCCGCCGCGCGCCGGAAGTTGTCCACGCCCTGCACGTCCACGTTCATCACCAGACTCCGCCCCGCCGCCAGCGGTTCGAGCACCGAGGAGGCCAGCGTGCCGTAACGGTTTTTCTTATGGACCCAGGCCCACTCGAGGAAGGCTCCCGCCGCCACCTTCTCGTCGAACTGCTCCGGCGTGAAGAAGTGGTAGTGCACGCCGTTCACCTCGCCCGGACGCGGGTCGCGCGTCGTGCTCGTGATGACGCGCGTGAAACCCGGCACTTCCGCCACCAGGCGCTCGCAGAGCGTGGTTTTTCCGGAGCCGGCCGGACCGGCGAGAACAAGCAACACGGGCGTGGAGGAGAGACCGTCGGACATGCGTCGAAAAAAGGGTTGCGGCTTCAGATCGCGAAGGCCGTCGCGCCCACCGCCGCGCCCGCCACCGCGAACACCGCACCGACCAGCCGCGCGCGGCCCGGCACGCGAAACACCCACGATATCGCGTCGCGCATCCGCCAGGGCTGGGCGCCGAGCCAGAGAGCGGCTGTCACCGCGAGATAGACCGCGACCTTGTAGACGAGCGCGATTCCGTAGACGCCGTAGCCGGCGAAGAGCAGCGGCCCGGCCGACAACAGGATCAGCGCCGCCAGCCCGCGCACCGCGAGAAACTCCTTCACGTAGAAAAACGACAGCACCGCCACGGCGGAGAAGCCGACGAAGAGCGCGTTGCGGTATTGTCCGAAATCCGCCTCCGAGAGCACGGCCACGCGGGAGAGGAACCACACCGCCGCCCCGCCGAAGAGCACGTAGGCCGCGGTCTGTGAACGCGGGAAAGTCTTCAGTCCGGCACGAACGACCGAGTTGTCCGCGAGCAATGCGAGCCCGAGGGCGAGCAACGCGAAACCGACCAGCAAGATGGCGAGGAAGAGGGACATGTTGTGAAAATCTTTCTCTTAATCTTTCTCTTTCTCCCCGCTCTCTCCGGGAAACCGTCCGATCAACCCGGCGGTCCTGGAAACGATCTCCACCAACATCGTCTTCCCCTCCTCCGCCTGCTCGCGGCTGAGCTTTTTTCTCGCCGCCAACACATCGAGGCGCGCCGCGCTCTCCAAGGTCGAGCCGCGCGCGATGTCGAAAAAACGGCAACGAGCCGCGCCCGAACGCTTCCCGTTTCCTTCGGCGGGGTTCGACGCACGGCCCAATTGATCCTTGGCCGCCAGCTTCGCTGGCAACGCCTCGATCACATCACCTGCCCACGCACAAAACTGGATGGCGTCGTTGTAAACTTTGAGCCGCTCGTGGGCGAAGGTCTTGGTCATGGGCGAAGCTGGAGGGGAGAAAGAGAACGATGAAGATTAAGGGAAAGATTTCGGGCGCCTACTCCCCCGCCAGCACCAGCTCCCCATACAACGTGCTCACGCTCGCGCGCGTGATCTTCAGCGGCACGAGCTGGCCGACCAGCCGCGGATTGGCGTCGAAGACGCACACGCGGTTGCCGGGCGTGCGGCCCGTGAAACGCGCGCCGGTCTTGTCCGGCCCCTCGACCAACACCTCCTGCACCGTGCCGACCAGCGTCGCGGTCCGGCGTTCCGAGTTGCGCCTCAGCACCTCGAGCAGCTCCTGGTTGCGGCGCTCCTTCACCTCGTCGGGGATCTGGTCGCCCAGCTCCGCCGCCGGCGTGCCCGTGCGGATCGAGTATTTGAAGATGTAGGCCATGTCGTAGTCGCAGGCCTCGAAGAGCTCCTTCGTCTGGAGAAAATCCTCCTCCGTCTCGCCCGGGAAACCCACGATCACGTCGGTCGAAAAATACATGTCCGGACACGAGGCGCGCAGCGCGTTCACGATCTCCATGTATCGTTCGCGCGAATACGGACGGTTCATCGCCTTCAGGATGCGGTTGCTCCCGCTCTGCAAGGGCAGGTGCACGTAGGGGCAGAGTTTCGGCAGGCGCGCGTAGGCGTCGACCAGGTCCTGCTTGAAGCCGCGCGGGTGCGGCGAGGTGAAGCGGATGCGCGCGATGCCCTCGATCTCGTGGATCTTCTCGATGAGCTGCACGAAGGGCGACACGCCGTTCGTGTGCGTGTAGTCGCGTCGTCCATACGAGGTGACGATCTGCCCGAGCAGCGTGACCTCGCGCACGCCGCGGTCTGCGAGCATGCGGCACTCGGCCACGATGTCCTCCATCGGGCGCGACCGCTCGTCTCCGCGCGTCTTCGGCACGATGCAGAAGGCGCAGTCCATGTTGCAGCCCTGCTGGATCGACACGAAGGCCGTCACCTGCGGGGTGGAGTCCGCCGGCTCGAGGTGCTCGCGGATCGTGTTCTGCGAGCCCTCCTCCTCCGCGATGTCCACGATGCTGCTGCCGATCGGCAGGCCGGCCTCGCGCGCCGCGCGGATGTTGTCCAGATACCCCGGCACCTGGTGGAACTTCTGCGTGCCGATCACGAGGTCCACGTCGGGCAGGCGCTCGAGGATCTCCGCGCCGCGGTTCTGCGCCATGCAGCCGAGGATGCCGAGGACGAAGTCGGGGTTGCGCTTCTTGCGCTGCGCCACGTAACCCGCCTTGCCCAGAGCCTTTTGCTCGGCGGCGTCGCGCACGGAGCAGGTGTTCAAAAGCATGATGTCGCAGTCGTCCTCGCTCTGGACGATGCGATAGCCACGGCCGCGCAGCATCGCCGCGACAGCCTCGCTGTCGCGTTCGTTCATCTGGCAACCGTAGGTCTTGATGTAGACGCGGTTCATTCGGTGAACGGGAACCCATGCGGAAGCTTTGGCCGCTCCGCAACCCCGGTTTGCGCCCGGCGTAGATTCCCCGGGGCGAGCGACTGAGCCCGGCCCCGTTCCCCTTTCTGAAGCACCCGGGCAATATGGAGGGGCCTTTCAACCAGACTCGGACGCCACCCCTCAGATGGTGTCGCCTGCCTCGATCCGGAAATGCCGGCCCGCCATGAACTCCCGCGAAACCAGCCCCACGGTCGTCGGATTTGTCCTGTGGTTCGCCTTCGTCGGCATCGTCGCACCGTTGCGCGGAGAAACCGGTTCGGTTCTCTGCGTCGTCACCTTCTCCCTTCCCCAGCCCTCCGCAATCCAGCCGGCGGCGGCGTTTCGCGAGGACGCCTCCCCGGAGGAGCCGTCCCCCGCCCGCCCGCCCGAGCCGCGTTTTCAGGTTCCCCACTACGACCTTTGGCTGGAACGCGTCGCGGAACATCCCCGTCCGAGCCGAGCCGACCGTTATCTGCCCCGCCTTCGCGCGGCCTTCGTCGCCGAAGGCATCCCACCCGAACTGGTATGGATCGCCGAAACCGAAAGCGCCTTCAACCCCCGCGCCCGCGGCGCCTCCGGAGAGCGCGGCCTTTTCCAGCTCATGCCCGCGACCGCCCGCAGTCTCGGCCTTCGACCCGACGAACGCATCCAACCGGTGCGCAGCGCGCACGCCGCCGCGTCCTACCTGCGATATCTGCACAAGCGCTTCGGCGACTGGCCTCTCGCCCTCGCCGCCTACAACGCCGGCGAGAGTCGCGTCGCCCGCGAGCTCAAGCGCCGTGCCGCGGACGACTTCGCGTCCATCGCCCACCATCTCCCCGCCGTCACACGCTTCTACGTTCCTCGCGTGCTCGCCACGATCAAGGTCCGCGAAGGCGTCGATCCCGCCGACCTGCGTCCCCCGGCGCCGCCCTCGTAGGCCCGCGGCGCCGGCCGCCCCTCCGCCTCACCGCTCCGCCACCGCAAGCTGGCCGCAACCCGCCGCGATATCGATGCCGCGGCGCTGGCGCACCGTGCAGGGGATCCCGTAGGTGGCCAACACGTCCTGGAAACCGCGCGCGCCCGCCGGACGCGTCGGACGGCCGTCGTATCCAAAGGTTGGATTCAACGGAATCAGGTTCACCTGCGCCGGGATGCCCTTCAACAGGCGGCCGACCGCGTGCGCGTGCTCCGCGCCGTCGTTTTTCCCCTCGATGAGGGTCCACTCGAAGAAAATCCGCCGGCCGAGCGTCGCGGTGTATTCGCGGCAGGCGTCCATCAGCTCGTCGAGTTTCCACTTCCGCGCCGCCGGCACCAGCGCCGCGCGCTCCTCCTGCGTCGCCCCGTGGAGCGACACGGCGAGGTGGATCGGCCGCCGCTCCGCCGCGAGCCGGCGAATCCCCGGCACCACGCCGACCGTGGAGACGGAGATCTTCTGCGCGCCGAGCGCCAGCCCCGCCGAATCGCGCAGGATGTCGATCGCCCTCATCACGGCGTCGTAGTTGTGCAACGGTTCGCCCATCCCCATGAACACGATGTTGCGCAGCCTCTCGTGTCGATGATGCGGCGAGGCGTGATCCGGATCGGCCAGCGCGGGCGTCGCCCCCCCGACCTGCGGATCGGAGGCCGCCGTCGCGCGCAGCACGCGATCCACGTGAAGCGCCTGCGCCACGATCTCCGCGGTGGTGAGATGCCGCGTGTAGCCCATCTGGCCGGTCGCGCAAAACACGCAGCCCATCGCGCAGCCCACCTGCGAACTCACGCAGGCCGTCGTGCGCCCGCTGTAGCGCATGAGCACCGTCTCGATCTTGTGCCGGTCCTTCAGCCCGAGAAGGTATTTGCGGGTGAAGCCGTCCGAGGAATGCGTCTCGCGCGCCACGTCCGGGAAATCGAAGTCGCACTCCTCGAACACGCGGTCGAGGAAGCGCGCGGGCATGCGGTCGTGAGGCGTAAACTCCGAGGGCGCGCGGCGGCCCTGGAGGTAGATCTCGTTCCAAAGCGAGGCCGCGTGGACGCGCGCGAAGCCCCACTCCATCGCGCGCTCCGCCAGCTCGGCGCGCGTAAGGCCGAGCAGGTGCGGACGTGTCTCGTTCTGGCGGACGCTTGCGTTCATCACGACGTTTCCCCGGGGCCCGGTCCGCTCACTCGATCCGCCCTTCGTCGAAATCGATCAGATCCGGCACGCTGATGATCTGGCCGATCCGGTCGGCGCAGCCCATCGCGGTCAGCGCGTCGGCGAGAAACTTGCGGCCCTCCTCGCTCATGCCCTTCTGCACGAGCTCGCGGTTCCATTTCGCCGCGCGCACGTCGGCGGGCAGGAGCGTCTTCAGTTTTTCCTCCACCTCGGCGTCGGTCGCGCTCTCATGCACGATCTTCTCCACCGCGTCGGGATCGATGCCGAGGTGCATGCACAGGAAACGGTCCAGCCCGCGCTTGTAATTCTTCGCGTAGCTCTTCGGCAGCGCGCCATGCTCCTTCGTGTAGCGGCACTTCGCGAGGAATCGCGGCAGATACAACAGTCCCGTCGCGGGATGCGGCAGATAGGGGGACGGCAGGCAGGTGAGCACCTCGCCGGTGGAACCGGGGATGGGTTTGGATGGCATGACGGCAAACCCGCACTCAGGCGCGCCGCGCCTTGCGGAGCAAGCGCGGGCACATATCCGTCTGGCCCATGCCGGTTTCTCCACGTGCCGTTCCCGCCCTTCTGGCCGCTTTTCTGCCCGTGGCCTCTCCGAACGCCCAGGAACTTCCGCGAGATGCGGCGAAACTCTACGCCCAACTCTGCGCCTCGTGCCACGGCGACAACCTCGAAGGCGGCCTCGGCGGCAGCTTGATCGACGGCGTATGGCGATACGGAGACGGCGGCGACGCGTATCTCGCCAAGATCATCGCCGACGGACTGCCGGACGCCGACATGCCCGGTTTCGCCCCGCCGCTCGACGCCTCGCGCATCCGGGCGCTCACCGTGTTTCTGCGCGAAAAGGAGACCCGCGCCAAAGAACGCACCACCACCTACACCCGTCCCTCCGAAAACCAGGTCGTCACAAGCGAGGCCGTCAGCTTCCGCCTGGAAACCCTCGCGACCGGACTCGATATTCCCTGGTCGATCGCCTTCGTCCCCGGCACGCAGGACATCCTCGTCGCGGAGCGCGACGGACGCCTCCTCGTCCTCCGCGATGGCAAACTTCTGCCCGATCCCGTCGCCGGCACGCCCAAGGTGGCGGCCCGCGGCCAGGGCGGCCTGATGGTCGTCGCCCCGCATCCCGACCACGCGCAACCCGGCAACGGCTGGATTTACCTCGCATTCAGCGATCCCGGCGAAAACGGCGAGGCGATGACGGCCATCGTGCGCGGCCGCATCCGCGACGGCAAATGGGTCGACCAGGAGGACATCTTCCGCGCTCCGAAAAGCCTCTACCGGCGCGGCGGCGCCCACTTCGGCACGCGCCTCGTCTTCGACCAGGGCTATCTCTTCTTCGGTATCGGCGACCGCGGCGCCTCGGAGCACGCCCAGGATCTCTCGCGCCCCAACGGCAAAATCCACCGCATCCACGACGACGGTCGCGTGCCCGCCGACAATCCCTTCGTCGACACCCCCGGCGCCTTCCCCTCGATCTGGACCTACGGCAACCGCAACCCCCAGGGCCTCGCCGCGCGCCCCGGCACCACCGGCGACACGCTCCAACTCTGGGAAACCGAGCACGGCCCGCGTGGCGGCGACGAACTCAACCTCATCAAACGCGGCGCCAACTACGGCTGGCCGCTCGTCACCCACGGGATGAACTACAACGGCACGCCGGTCTCCGCCGAAACCGCGCGCGAAGGGTTGGAGCAACCCGTCCTGCATTGGACCCCGTCCATCGCCGCCTGCGGCCTCGCCTTCTACGACGGCGACCATTTCCCCGCATGGAAGGGCAACCTCTTCACCGGCTCTCTCGCGCAGCAGGAGCTCCGCCGCATCGTCCTCGATGGCGACAAGGTGAAATCGCAGGAGGTGCTTTTTCGCGGCATCGGACGCATTCGCTCCGTGCAGACAGGCCCCGACGGCTTCCTCTACCTCACGCTCGAAGGCCCCGGCCGCATCGTCCGCCTCGTGCCGGAATGATGCAGGCCGCCCGGCCGGCGGCCGGGCCTGCACCAACTCGATCTCATCCGCTCAAAAATCCTGCAACCTCTGCTCTCCGCGGCCGCGCTCGGGTTCGAGGCGCGTGAGCACTTCGCCGAGCAGGTAGATCGAGCCGGTGACGACGATCACGTCGTCCGGCGCGCCGACCGCGCACACGCCCGCGCGCGGGAACAGCGTCTCCACCGCGCCGCGCGCCAGTTTGCCGCCGCGCGCGAAAAATTCCCCCGGCACCAGCGCCTCCAATTCCTCGAAGCCCGAGGCGCGCGCCTGCTGCGGTCGCGCAAGATGGATCTCCTTCGCGTGCCGTCCGATCGCCTGCAACAAAGGTCTCGCCCGCGCCGCGCCGAGCACGCCGGTCACCACCACGGGCGCGCGGCCCGTCTCCGCAACCAGTTTCGCGAGCAAACCGTCGAGCACCTCGGCGCCCTCGGGATTGTGCGAGGCGTCGAGCACGATGAGACGTCCGTCGGCGAGCCGCGCGCGTTGCCAGCGTCCGGGCCAGCTCACCTTCGCCAAACCTTCCGCGATGTGGGTCTCGGCGACGCCGAAACGCTCCGCAACCGCGCGCGCCGCGAGCGTGGCGGTGGCGGCGTTCAGCCGTTGATAATCCCCCTCCAGCGCCGCGCGCGGATAGTTACCCATCTCGTCGCCGAAAACCTCGCGCACCGACGTGAGCGGCGCGCCGCGCTCGACCGCGATCGCACGCACCGTCGCCTCGGCCTCGGCGGGCAGACGGCCCATCACGACGGGCACGCCGGGCTTGATGACGCCGGCCTTCTCCGCGGCAATTTTTTCCAGCGTGTCGCCGAGCATCTCGCAGTGGTCGAGCCCGATGCTGGTGATGACGCTCACCGCGGGCGCGAGGATATTGGTCGCGTCGAGCCGTCCGCCGAGCCCGACCTCCACGACAGCCACGTCGCAACCGCGTCGAGCGAACTGCAAAAACGCCATCGCGGTCATGAATTCGAAAAAGCTCGGCGCCTCGCCCGGCGTGGCTCGTTCGAGCTCCGCCGCCTTCGGTTCGAGTTCCGCCACGTAGGCGACGATCTCCGCGTCGGAAAGCGGGGCGCCATCCACCTGCACGCGCTCGCCGAGTCGCACGAGATGCGGCGAGGTATACATGCCCACGCGTTTGCCCGCGGCTCGCAGGATCGCGGCGAGCATCGCCGCGACCGAGCCTTTGCCGTTGGTGCCCGCGACGTGGACCATCGGCACCGCGCGCTCGGGGTTGCCCAGCGCCGTGGCGAAGGCTCGCATGCGATCGATGCCATAGGAGACGCCACGCGCCTTCATCGCGAAAAGGCGTTCGCACACGGCGGCGTAATCGGCGGAGGAGGCGTTCACCGTTGGATCGAAAAGCGGGGCGGGACCGCCGGGCCCGCCGAAACGTTGCATTCGCGGCGGTCCCGGCGGAACCGCCCATCTTCAACGATGCTCAAGCCGCCGCCGGGGCCTTCTTGGTGTGCAGCGCGCAGAGCACGTTGCGCAGGGTGTCGCGCATCTCGAGACGCGGCACGATCATGTCGATCAACCCCTTCTTTTCGAGGAACTCGGCGGTCTGGAAACCGGGCGGCAACGTCTGCTTCACGGTGTCCTTGATCACGCGGGCGCCGGCGAAGCCGATCAACGCGCCGGGCTCGGCGATGTTAACGTCGCCGAGCACGGCGAAGCTGGCGGTCACGCCGCCCATCGTCGGATGCGTGAGCACGGAGATGTAGGGCAGACGAGCCTCGGAGAGGCGGCCGAGCGCCGCGCTGGTCTTGGCCATCTGCATGAGCGAGAAGATGCCCTCCTGCATGCGCGCGCCGCCCGAGGCGGAAAAGATGATGCAGGGGCACTTTTCGTCGCGGGCGCGCTCGATCGCGCGGGTGATTTTTTCGCCGACGGCCGAGCCCATAGCGCCGCCGCAGAAACGGAAATCCATCACGGCCACGGAGACCTTGATGCCATGGATTTTGCCCACGCCGCAAATGACCGCCTCGGGCAGACCGCTGTCCTTCTCGTATTTCTTGATGCGCTCCGGATAGGGGGCGGAATCGACGAACTTCAGCGGATCGGCCGACTTCACCGAGGCGTCGTGCTCGACGAAGGTCTCTGGATCGAAGAGGTTCTTGATGCGGGCGCGGGCCCCGATCGGGAAATGGTAGCCGCTCTTCGGAGCGACCATCTGGTTCGCCTCCAGTTCCTGGTTGAAGATGACCTCGCCGGAAATCGGGCACTTCGTGTAAAGGCCCTTCGGGATGTCCTTCTTTTTGACGACGACAGTCGAATACTTCGGCTTGCTGAAAAGCGACATAGACGCGAAAGCGGGTTTAAGTGCGAGGTCGGTTAACCGTGGCCAAAGGTGCAGACGTCCACGTTCAGGCAGCCCGCACGGCGCAGCACGGCCGCGCATGCGTTGAGGGTCGAACCCGTGGTGAAGACGTCGTCGATGAGCACATACCGAAGGTCCGGGTTAATGGGGGCGCCGGGGACCAGGGCAAACGCGTTTTTGAGGTTCGCCCGGCGACGCTCCCGGTCGAGGTTCGTTTGCGTTTGGGTATCCACCACACGGCTCAGCAGTTCCGCAACCGTCGTGCCTCCGCCGAGCCGTTTCGCCACCTCCCGGGCCAGCTCCTCGCCCTGATTGTAGCCGCGCTCGCGTTTCTTCCTCGGATGCAGCGGCACCGGGACGAGGATCGCCCCGCGTAAAAAATCGGCCGTGTGCGGCGACCCGGTCATCAGTTCCGCCATGTCCCCGAGAACAAAAAGTCCGTGACGATATTTGAGCTCGTGCACCAACGCGCGCGCCGGCCCCCGAAACAACACCGCGGTCCGCCCTTCGCGAAACTCCGGATGCAGCCCCTCGCAATGCACGCAGAGCCGCTCGCCCGAGGCCTCGCCGAAAAAGGGATGCCCGCAACAGGGACAACACGGCGCCTGCACCCGCGGGATCAACGGCTCGCACGCCGCGCACACATGGCGCAGCGGGCTCCCCTCCACCATGTCGCCACAATGCAGACACGACGGAGGAAACAACATGTCGCACAGCCCGTGCAGGAGCCCGCGCCAGCCGCCAACCTCCTTCGCCGTGTTCGCTGCGGGCCCGACCGCCGGTCGGGGGGCCGTTTCCACAGCCGGCTGAACCAATCCTTTTTCCTCGTCCGCGACCTCGTTCATCGGCCCTCCCCCTCGCCTGCCTCCGTCTCCCACGGCGCCGGATAGTGCACCTTCATCAGGAACAGCCCCCGCGGCGGCGCCGTCTCGACCTCGGCCGTGCGCTCACGCGACGCGAGCAGCTCCGCGATCCGCGCGGGCGAGAGTTTTCCCATGCCCGCGTAGACGAGCGCGCCGACGAGGCTGCGCACCATCTTGTAGAGAAAACCCTCGGCCTCCGCCTCGATCCGCAACCGCGACCCGTCGGCGATCAGGTCGAGCCGCGCCAGCGTGCGCACGGTGTTCTCGCGCTCCTCGCCGCCGAAAGCCGAGAAGGCGCGGAAATCATGACGCCCGCGCAACACCTCCGCCGCCGCGCGCATCGCGGCCACGTCGAGCGCCTTCGGCACCGACCAGGTGAAGGGATGCTCGAATGGATCCGCCCACGCGCCGTGGACGAGATGATAGTGGTAGATCTTTCCGACCGCCGAATAGCGCGCGTGAAACGTCTTTTCCACGATCTCCGCCGTCCGCACCTGGATCGTCGGCGGCAATCCGCCGCGCAACGCGGCGAGCAGTTTCTCCGGACCATGCCGCCACCGCGCGTCGAAATGAAAAACCTGCCCGCGCGCGTGCACCCCGGCGTCGGTTCGCCCGCTGCCGTGGATGCGCGTCTCGGTTTGAAACAACTCCGCCAGCCGACGCTCGATGTGGTCCTGCACCGCGTTTTTGTCCGGCTGCGCCTGCCAGCCGGAGAAGGTCGTGCCGTCGTAGGCGACGAGACATTTCCAGCGATTGGTTTCCTCCTTCATGGCAGCGACTTGACCCCGGATGACGCAAGCGGACGCGGAGAAAGGCAAAGACGGAAAATCATCCGCGCCCGCCGGTGTTTTCCGCGGTCAAGACTCCTCCTCCGTCGCCATGTCCGGCAGGCCCGGAGGAAAACGCTGATCCAGATAGTCCTGCAGGATCACCGCCGCCGCGCGCGAATCGATGATGCCTTTGCCGCGGATTTCGCGGAGCTGTTTCTGGTTCATGCCGCTCTCGACGAGGTGGGAGCTCAACCGCTCGTCGACAAGGTGCACCGGCAACCCGAATTCGGCGCGCAGCTCGTCGGCGAAGGTCCGGACCTCCTTCGCCTTGAAGCCTTCGCTGCCGTCCATGTTGAGCGGCAGGCCGAGCACGATCTCCTGGATGCGACGCGCCTTCACCACCGCGGCCAGCGAACGTCGTCGCGCCGCCGGATCGGCCTCGACCAGGGCCGGGATAGGCGTGGCGATGCCGAGCTCGTCGCCCGTCGCCAGACCTATCCGCCGCGTGCCGTAGTCGATGCCGAGGAATCTCATCTTCTTCGTGTAGGCCCGGCCGCCGGTCGGTCGACCCGGTCGACCGGCGGCCGGGGCCGGAAATCGTCCATCACAGAAGCTTCGCCGCGTGCTTGTGCGTCGCGACTTTCGCGAGCAGCGCCTTGATGTCCTGCGCCTTCGACTTCGGCATCACGAGCGTGGCGTCCGCGGTGTGCACGACGACGAGATCGTTCACCCCGAGCAAGGTCACCACGTGGCCCTTCTCGGTGAAGACGATGTTGTTCGCCGCCTGCTCCACGAGCACGTCGCCGCGCGCCACGTTGCCGCTCTTGTCGCTCTTGAAGTGCTTCGCCACCGCCGGCCAGGCGCCGACGTCGTCCCAATCGAAACTCGCCGGCACCATCACGACGTTCGTCGATTTCTCGAGAAGCGCGTAGTCGACCGAGATCTTCTTCAAGGTCGGGTAGACCTTCTTCAACGTGGCCGCGAGCGGGCGCTTCTTCCTCAACGCCGCGCGGATCTTCGAGAGCCCCGCGTCGAGTTCCGGCGCGTGCGCCGCGAAGGCGGCCTCCACCACCGGCACGCTCCAGATGAACATGCCGCCGTTCCAGACGTAGTCCCCGGATTTAAGATACGACTGCGCGATCTCGAGCTTCGGTTTTTCGACGAAACGCTTCACGTCGTAGACGATCTTCGCCGCCTTGCCCGCGCCCACGCGGCCCCATTCCCCGCCGCGCTGGATGTAGCCGAAACCCGTCGCCGGCTCGGTGGGCGGAATGCCGATCGTCACCATCACGTCGGCCGCGCCGGCCGCCGCGAAGGCCGCCTTCAAATCCGCCTGATACGCCTTCGTGTCGTGGATCACGTGGTCGGCCGGCAAAATCGCGAACACCGCCCGCGGATCGCGCGCGCCGACCAGCGCCGCGGCGAGACCGACCGCCGCCGCCGTGTCGCGGCCCACGGGCTCGGCGACAACGTTCGCCGCCGGGATCAGGCCGCGGCAAACTCTCGCAACCTCCTTGGCCTGCACCGCGCTCGTGATCACGAACGTGTTCTTCGCCGGCACGATCGCCTTCACGCGCGCCAGAGTCTGCGCGAGAAGGGGTTTGTCGCCCACGACGGGCAGCAGATGCTTCGGACGGGCCGCGCGGCTCTGCGGCCAGAAACGCTCTCCCTTTCCGCCGGCGATGATGACGACGTAGGGTTCGGGCTGCTTCGTGGTTGCGCGGGAGGTCTTGGTTTTGGCCATAGACCGGGAACCTTCGCCCGGCCGCCCGTCCTCGTGCAACGCCGCAGTTGCACGTCTCGCGCCGCCTCCCACCCTTCCGTCTCCCATGTCCTCCTCCTCCCCCGCCGACGTCCCCCTCGAAATCTCCGTCGAAGAAACCCGCGATCTCCTCGCGACCCGCCCCGAAGACACGTTGCTCGTCGACGTGCGCGAACCGTTCGAACATCAGACCGCACGGATCGAGGGCGCGGAGTTCATTCCCATGCGCCAGATCCCCGAGCACGTGGGGTCTCCCGCCCTCCCGCGCGACAAACACCTGCTCATCCACTGCCACCACGGCGGCCGCAGCCTGCGTGTCACGGAATACCTCCGCGCCCAGGGTTACCCGCGGGTCTCGAACGTCGCCGGCGGCATCCACGCCTGGTCGCAACGCATCGATCCGTCGGTGCCGGTCTACTGAACGCTTCGCCCCCGCGCCGGGCCGACGCCGGGCTCCCGCTTTTCTTTTTGCGACTTCTGCGTCTCTTTGCGGCGATCCATTCCTTTTTCCCGCCATGTCCGCACCCGCCGCCGCATCCGCACCCTCCGCTTCCGCCAACGCCACGCCGATCCCGGTGATCGTGCTCACCGGCTTTCTCGGCGCGGGTAAAACCACTCTCCTCAACCGCATCCTCACCGAGCAGCACGGCAAGAAACTCGCCGTGATCGAAAACGAGTTCGGCGAGGTCGGCATCGACAACCAGCTCGTCATCCAGAGCGACGAGGAGCTTTTCGAGATGAACAACGGCTGCATCTGCTGCTCCGTGCGCGGCGACCTCATCCGCGTGCTCGGCCGCCTGATGAAGCGCAAGGACAAGCTCGACGGCGTGCTCATCGAGACCACCGGCCTCGCCGACCCCGGCCCGGTCGCGCAGACCTTTTTCACCGACGACGAGATGCGCGCCGCCTACCGCCTCGAGGGCATCGTCACCGTCGTCGACGCCAAGCACGTCGCGCAGCACTTCGACACCTCGCCCGAGGTGAAAAAGCAGATCGGTTTCGCCGACCTCCTCGTGCTCAACAAGAGCGACCTCGTCGCCCCCGCCGAACTCGACGCGCTCGAGTCCCGCATCCGCCGCATGAACGGCGCCGCCAAACTCGTCCGCGCCACCAACGCCGACATCCCGCTCGAACAGATCTTCAACCTCGGCGGCTTCAATCTCTCCCGCGCCACCGAGCTCGACCCGAAGTTCATGGAGCCGAGCTATCCCTTCGAGTGGGCCGGCGCCTACGCGCTCCCCGCCGGCGAACACGAACTCGTCATCGGCCACGGCCACGACGGCTGCTGCGGCCACGATCACGGTCACGAAGGTTGCGACCACGACCACGCTCATGGCGGGGAAGGCCACGAACACGGTCACCACCACCACGGTCCCGAGGGCACGCTCGACATCGTCGTCATGCCCGTGAAGTCCCTCGCCGAGGCCGACATCGCCGCCGCGCGCGACGCCGCCGTGCTCGTGTTCTCCGACTGGGAAAACAAGGTCGCGCCCGGCGAGTCCTTCGCCCCCGGGGGCACGCTTCAGCGCCTGCACATCGGCGAAAGCGGCCACGCGCACTTCAAGCTCCGGATTCCCGCGCCCGGCCTCTATCTCGTCTTCGAGGCCTGCGGCCATCATCCGCTCCACATCCACGTGATGGGCGAGGTCGCCCGCCCCGGCTGGCAGCAGGACTTCGAGCACACGCACTCGCACGACTCCGACGTATCCAGCGTGGGCATACGCCTGCCCGGCGATCTCGACGGCCGCCGCCTCAACGACTGGATCGGCAAGCTCCTCAAGGAAAAGGGCAACGACATCTACCGCTGCAAGGGCGTGCTCTCCGTGAAGGGCGCGCCGAACCGCCTCGTGTTCCAGGGCGTGCACATGCTCTTCGACGCGAAGTTCGACCGTCCCTGGGGCCAGGACGCGCGCGAGAACACGCTGGTTTTCATCGGCAAGAACCTCGACCGCGAGGCGCTTACCGAAGCGTTCAAGGCCTGCCTGGCCTGATTTTGCCCGCCTCCGACGACGTCCGCGGGGAACCGGGCCGGCGGCTTCCGGTTTCCGGCCGGCGTGAATCCACACTTGCCGCCCCGGGCCGCGACCTGCGCCATTGCACGTTTCCATGTCCAACTCCGAATCCTCTTCCGCCTCCTCCGCCGAGCTCTGCCCCTGCGGCTCCGGCAAACCCTTCGACCAGTGCTGCGGGCCGATCCTCGCCGGCGCCCCGGCTCCCTCGCCCGAGGCCCTCATGCGCTCCCGCTACAGCGCGTATGTGAAGCGCAACTACCCCCACCTCCGCCGCTCCCTCAGCGTCGAGCAGCAGGCCGACTTCAGCGAAAAGGACGCCCGCGAATGGGCCGAGTCCTCCCAATGGCTCGGGCTCGAGATCACCGCCACCGAGGGCGGCGCGGAGACCGACCAGGAAGGCACCGTCGATTTCGTCGCCCGTTTCAAGACCGCCGGCGAGGAGCGCAAACACGTCGAGAAGGCCCGCTTCATCCGCGAGGACGGCCGCTGGGTCTACGACGGCATGATCGTGCCGAAGGCCGAGCCCGTCCGCCGCGAGGCCCCGAAGGTCGGCCGCAACGATCCCTGCCCCTGCGGTTCCGGCAAAAAATACAAGAAGTGCCACGGCGCCTGAGCGCGACCCGCCTCGCGCCGCGGCGCGTTTGGACGTGATCCGTCGACAGGGACACCAAGCCTCGTTCCCATGCTACTCCGCCTGATCCCGCTCCTCGCTCTGCTGTCGGTCCGCCTCCTCGCCGATGTCATCGCCTACGGCGACAAGCGGACGATCGAGATCGAGTCCGCCTCCTATCAAGTTTCGCACACCCACGACTGGAGTCGGTCCTCGCAACTTGTCGCGCTCTCCCTCGCCGACGACGCCGCGGAGCGGATATTCGGCCCCGGCAACCACATCGCTTCCCTCCGCGTGCTTCGGCGGAGCGACTCCACCGTGTTGATCGACACGCCCTCGCCGGCGTTCACCCGTCTGTGGATTTCACCGGACGAGACCCTGCTGGTCGGTCTCTCACGGGTAAAGATCCACAACCCGGTGCAGCTCGCGGTATGGGAGTTGCCCTCGGGTCGTCTCCTCTGGCGCGAACACATCGCCAGCGATGTTTTTCTTCTCAGCGCCGAAGCGCTCGCCGCGCACAATCGCGACTTCCCGGAAAGCGTCGCCTACTTGCGCGCCTTTTCCCGCCCCCTCCGTCAGTCCGGGGGAAACACCGTCGTCGATCTTCACCGTTTGGGCGCACCAAACAAACTCGGCGACAGGGCTTGGCGTGCGCTTTACGCCCATCAAAACGCCCATCCCTATTCCCCCAATTTCAGCGAATCGGTCACGAACTGGGTGAACTGGTATCGCGAGCCCGATCCATCGCTGCGCGTGGAAAAATCCCGGGACGGACGGACGCGGCTCTCGTTGCTCGATCCTCAAGGTATCCGAATCGCCATCCTGCTTCCTCTCGAGGGTGAAGCCCTCCCCGGCCCGAGCCCCGAGACGCCCTTCCCTCCGTCCGACATTCGGCTCAGCACGCCCGGAGACGTTCGCGTTCCGCTCGACGAACCGTGGCGGCTCGGAGCCGCGTCCGCTCACGACTTTGTCGTGCTCAACCCCGAGGAGGGCGGCCGTCTCGCCGACTCGAACCAACTGGAGCAGACGCTGCGCGGTCGCCTCCGCTTCCAAGGAGACTACACGCTCTTCAAGCTCGACCCCGACGAGCAAAAAAACGCGGAGCTGATCACCCGGCACGTCGCGCGGGTTGTTCCGGAACTCAACCGGGAACTCGCCCGTTTGCTCGCGACACGCGATCTCGCCCAACTGGTCGGCGTCGAAGCCGACGGCCGCCGCTTGGTCTTGGTCAACGTCATCCCCATGTCCGGCCGCCGCTCCGCGAACGTGTTCTGGCTCTGGCACGACGGCGGCCCGCGCATCTTCCAGCTCCTCGTCGATCCTCACAGCGGCGAAATCGTGAGCTGGCAGTTTAATTGGTATTTATAGAAGTTCACCGCTTCGTCCATCACGCCATGTCCACCACCACGCGCGACGTTTACCTCGGCACCGACTCCGGCGCCACCACCTCCAAGACCGGCGGCGTCTTCGCCGACGGCTCGCCCATCTCGCTCAAGCTCCGCCAGAGCTCGACCAACTCCCAGCTCGGCACCGACGCCGTGATCGCCGGCTGGATCGAGGGCGCCGAAGGATTTCTCAAGGACAACGGTCTCACCTGGGATCGCGTCGCCGCCGTCGGCCTCGCCCTCCCCGGCCCCTACCGCGCCTACGGCGTCTTGGAAAAATCCGCCAACCTCCCCGACAGCTTCGCCGGCTGGAATTTCCACGCCGACTACGCCGCCGCGCTCGCCAAGGCCGCCGGCCGCTCCATCCCGCTCTACGCCGGCAACGACGGCGACTTCGGCGGCGTCGGCGAGGCCGCCCGCGTGCGCGGCGACACCAAGGCCACCGTGCTGCTTCTCGCCCCCGGCTCCGGGCTCGGCGCCGCCTACATCGACGCCAACGGCCTGCCTCTTTCCGGCGACAACCTTTCCGGCATGGAAGCCGGCCACATGCCCGTGCCGCTCCACCTTCTCGGCGGCGGCTTGGAAAAACTCCCGCCCTTCCGCTGCGGCTGCGAGCGCCCCTGGGGCTGCATCGAGGCTTACTCCACGATTTCCGGCCTGCCGCAATACCTCGAGGCCTACCTCCCTCGTTATCCGGATCACGAACTTGCCACCTCGACCGACACGCCGAAGCAAAAGGCGCTCTCCCTCCGCGGCCGCGCCCAAAAGGGCGATCCGCTCGCGCTCGAGATCTTCGACACCCAGGCCCGCGCCCTCGGCATCCATGTCGCCAACCTTTGCCTCGCGCTGGATCCCGGCATCGTCGTCATCGGCGGCGGTCTTATCGACCCCGAGAGCACCACGCCCGAGTTCCGCCAACGCTACCTCGACGGCATCCGCCGCGCCGCGGAGCCCCTCCTCTACCCCGCCCAGCGCGAACGCATAAAGATCGTCCCCGCCACGCTCGGCGAACTCTCCCAGGCGATCGGCGCCGCCTTGGTCGCGCTCTATTCCACCAAGTAAAGCCGTCCCGCCCTCGCCGAGTTCCCTGAAAACGGAACAACCGGCGAATCGGAGTGCATCCCCGATCGCCGGCTGTCCGGAAATTAGCCGCGTCCCGAAGGACGCCGCGAAACCCTTGCTCGATCAGCTCAGGCGCCGCACGAGTCGCAGCCCGTGCCGGTCTTGGCGGATTTGTTTTTCCCGGACTTCTTCTGTTCCGGCCGGCCCTTGGCTTTTTTGCCGGTGCAGCAGCAATCCTTGTCGATGCCGCAAACCTTGCCGTCCTGGCCCGTGATGCAGGCGCAGGCCGCGGCGGGCGAGGTCCGCCCCCTGGCTTTTCTGTCGGCGGGACGATCGGCGAAAGCCGACGAGGCGGCGAGGGCGCACGCGCAGGTGAGAACAAACAGGGAACGAAGAGTTTTCATGGGGACAGGGTTTAACGATGAATGAAACGAATGCGAGAAATGCTACGCGGCGCCGGATTGTTTTCCCGTGGTGTTTTTCCACGCGCCGGGCGGGGCCGTGTTCCTCCTTCTCAGTCGCTTACTTCGCCATCCCCGGGCCGGTGAAGGGCTTTTCGGCGAACCCCTCGGGCACCAAGAAATGGCTGTCCGGCACCGAGCCCGACGTCACCGCCACCGCCTGCATCGTGATCCGCATCTGCGGGAGGGTCATCTCCATCTTCAGCGGCACGCCGTCGATTTCCTTCATGTAGTTCGCCTCCTGCCCGCCCAACGACGTGTTCGCGAAGGTCTTGGCGTCGAGTCCGGGGATCGCGTTCGTCGCCCATAGCCGGTTGTGGATGACCTTCCCCTCGCTCGTGATCTCGACCACGTATTCGTCGCAGGAATACCCGAGAATCTTGGCCGAGCCGCCGGCTTTTTTGACCGTGTAATGGAACTTCCCGGAGTCGGCGTTCGCCGTGTCGACGGGCAGCTTTGAGTAGGTCCGGCCTTTGCGATCGATCCAATAGGACACCGGCGGATCGACCAGCGTGATCACCTCCATCGGCATCGCCCCTCCCTCGGAACTCAGGTGCGTCTTGCCGGCCTTGGTGCGGAGGGTCATCGATTTCGGCATCATCGCGGAGATCATGTCGCCGCCTTTGCCGGCCGCCGCATCCTCCGCCATCTTGATCTGCGCCTCCATCGCGGCGCGCATCTGCGGATTCTGCTCCATCATCGCCTTCATCTGCGGGTTCTCGAGCATGGCCTTCATCTGCGCCAGCTTCGCGGGATCGGCCATCTGCTTCTGGGTCTCGGCCATCTTCGCCTTGAGATCGGCGTCGGTGATCTGCGCGTTTAAGGTCCATTTCAGGGTGCCCTCGAAGCGCTCCGCACGCGCGGCGACAACGACGAGGCAGACAAAGGCGATCGAACCAAGAATGCGATGGAGTTTCATGGTGCGCAGAGCCTTGCCCCTTCGTTTCCCCCCGGGCGAGCCCCGAGATGCAAAAAAGCCGCAAACTTAACCCAAAGAAAAACCGGGGAGATTCGAGTCTCCCCGGTCGGTGAATCAAAGGACCCGGCGCCGGTCGCGCTTCGGCTACTTCCGCGCGCCGTTCACGAAGCGCTCGATGCGGTCGCAGGCGACGATGAGCTGTTCGTAGCTCGTCGCGAAGCAGGCGCGGACGTGACCGGTGCCGTTTTCGCCGAAGGCGGTGCCGGGCACCACCGCGACCTTCTCCTCCTTGAGCAGGCCGACGGCGAACTCCTTCTCGGCCATGCCGACGCCCGTTGTGCTCGGGAAGGCGTAGAAGCTGCCGCGCGGCGAGTGGCAGGCGAGGCCGATCTCATTGAAGCGGCGCACCACGAGATCGCGGCGACGGTGATACTGGTCGCGCATCTCGCACACGTTGTCCCAACCGTTGTTGAGGGCCTCGAGCGCGGCCTCCTGGGCGATGATCGAGGCGCACATCATCGAGTATTGGTGCACCTTCATCATCGCGTCGATGAGCTCGGCCGGGCCGCAGGCGTAGCCGATGCGCCAGCCGGTCATGGCGAAGGCCTTCGAGAAGCCGTGCAGGAAGATCGTGCGCTCCCGCATGCCGGGCAGGCTCGCGATGCTCGTGTGCGTGCCCTCGAAGGTGAGCTCGGAATAGATCTCGTCGCTGAAGACCAGCAGGTCCTTCTCGCGGCAGAAGGCGGCGATGGCCTCGAGCTGCGCGCGATCGCAGGTGCCGCCCGTCGGGTTGCAGGGCAGGTTCAGCATCAGGATCTTGCAGCCCGGCACCCACGCGGCGCGCAGGGCCTCGGCGGTGAGGGCGAAGTTGTCCTTCGCGTAGGTCGGCACCGCCACGCCTTCGCCATGCGCGAGCGAGATGCTCGGATGGTAGGAAACGTAGCAGGGCTGGTGATACATCACCTTGTCGCCCGGGTTGCAGAAGGCGCGGAAGGCGAGGTCCAGCGCCTCGGAAACGCCGACCGTGATGATGATCTGGTCCTCCGGGCGGTAGTTCACTCCGAAGTGCTCCGTCACGTAGTTCGCGACGGCCTTGCGCAGCTCGGGCATGCCGAGGTTGGAGGTGTAGTAGGTCTTGCCCTGCTCGAGGGCGGTGATGGCGGCCTTGCGCACGTGCCAGGGCGTCACGAAGTCGGGCTCGCCGACGCCGAGGGAGATCACGTCCTGGCCCTTCATCTTGGCCACGAGCTCGAAGAAATCGCGAATGCCGCTCCTGGGCAGCGACGCCACGTGGCGCGCCACCCAGCGGTTGCCGGGGTTGCTCATCGGGAAGAACCTCCGGTTAGGGGCTGACGTTGAGCCGGTCACCCGAGCCTTCGCCGTCGTCGAGACGGAAGCCGCCCTCCTTGTAGGAACGCAGCAGGAAGTGCGTGCTCGTCGAGAGCACGCCGCCGAAGGTGGAGAGTTTTTCCGACACGAAGGCCGCGGCCTTCTGCAAAGTCGGGGCGTTCACGAAGACCAGCAGATCGTAGGATCCCGACATGAGGTAGCAGGACTCGACCTCGTCGAACTGGCACAGCCGCTCGGCCATGCGGTTGAACCCGCCGCCCCGCTCGGGGCTCAGACGGACCTCGATCACCGCGCGCACGGCGGCACCGGCGGCGGCCTCGCGGGAAAGATCGAGCACCGGACGCCAGCCGAGGAAGATTTTATCTTTTTTCAGCTGTTCCAGGTGCTGTTCGACTTCGGCGACGGAGAGACCCGCGACCTGAGCCATTTGCTCGGTCGTGAGTCTGCCACCTTCGAGGAGCAGCTTGAGAACAGGGTTCATAGGGACGCGCAATCCACCCGACCCGCCGCCCCGACGCCATCCAAAACTATCGGCTCCCGCTCAGCACTTCCGGCATCACGCGCGCCCCGCGCATGGCGGCGCTTGCCTCCCGAGGCCCCGGGCGCGCATGCTTTTCGGTTCATGAACGCCGAGTCCCACGCCACGTCACCGTCCGCCGCCCACGTCGCCCCGAGCGACTTTATTCGCGACATCGTGGCCCAAGACCTCGCCGCCGGCCGCTGTCCCGAAGGCGTCGTCACCCGCTTCCCGCCCGAGCCCAACGGCTACCTCCACATCGGCCACGCCAAGTCCATCTGCCTCAACTTCGGCATCGCCCTCGAAAACGGCGGCCGCTGCCACCTGCGCATGGACGACACCAACCCGGCCAAGGAGGACGTCGAATACGTCGAGTCCATCACCGCCGACGTGAAATGGCTCATCTCCGGCTGGGCCGACTCCGTCCTCGGCCTCAAACCCAAGGGCGCGAAACCCGCCCCCTCCGCCGCCGGCGACGACTTCCGCATCCGCCCCGTCCCCGCCGCCGAAAACACCACCCGCGCCGACGAACTCGAACCCTTCTTCGCCAGCGATTACCTCGAACAGCTCTACCTCTTCGCCGAGCGCCTCATCGAGAAGGGCAAGGCCTACGTCTGCGACCTCTCGCCAAAAGAGACCGACGAATACCGCGGCGCCCCCGACAAACCGGGCAAAAACAGCCCCTACCGCGACCGCTCCGTCGCCGAAAACCTCGACCTTTTCCGCCGCATGCGCGCCGGCGAGTTCCCCGACGGCTCCCGCACCCTCCGCGCCAAGATCGACATGGCCTCGCCCAACGTCTGGCTGCGCGACCCCCTCCTCTACCGCATCCGCCACATGGACCACCACCACGCCGGCGCCGGCTGGTGCGTGTATCCGCTTTACGACTACGCCCACTGTTTGAGCGACTACCTCGAGGGCGTCACCCACTCCATCTGCACGCTCGAGTTCGAGGTCCACCGCCCGCTCTACGACTGGATCCTCGAATCGCTCGAACTGCCGCGCGCCCTGCCCCGCCAGTTCGAGTTCGCGAAGCTCCACCTCGCCTACACCCTTGTCAGCAAGCGCCGCCTCCTCCAGCTCGTGAACGAGAAGGTTGTCGCCGGCTGGGACGACCCGCGCATGCCCACCCTCGCCGGCATCCGCCGCCGCGGCGTGCCCGCCGCCGCCCTCCGCCGCTTCGTCATCGGCGTCGGCGTCACCAAGTTCGACAGCCTCACCGAGCTCGCCGTCTACGAGAACGCCGTGCGCGACGAGCTCAACGCCACCGCGCACCGCCGCTTCGCCGTCCTGCGCCCGCTCAAGATCGTCCTCACCAACCTCGCCCCCGACGAGGTCATCGAGTGCCCCGCCGGCAACCTCCCCTCCGATCCCGCCGCCGGCACCCGCCCCCTCGCCCTCACCCGCGAGGTGTTCATCGAGACCGAGGACTTCGCCGAGGTGCCGCCGCCGAAATATTTCCGCCTCAAACCCGGCGGCGAGGTCCGCCTCAAATACGCCGGCATCATCAAGTGCGACGAGGTCGTGAAGGACGCCTCCGGCGCCATCGTCGAGATCCGCTGCACCTACGACCGCGACACCCGCACCGGCCAGCCCGGCGCCGACCGCAAGGTCAAGGGCACCATCCACTGGGTCTCCGCCGCGCATGCCATCGACGCCGAGGTCCGCCTCTACGACCGCCTCTTCACCCACCCCGAGCCCGGCTCCGTCGACGACATCCACGAGGTCATCAACTCGAAGTCCCTCGAGATCGTCCGCGCCAAGCTCGAGCCCTCGCTCGCCGCCGCCACGCCCGCCGACCGCTTCCAGTTCGAACGCCTCGGCTACTTCACGCCCGACCCGAAGGACTCCGCCCCCGGCAAACCCGTCTTCAACCGCACCATCACCCTCAAGGACACCTGGGCGAAATAAACCGCTCCGCGCCCGCGCCTTTTGTTGGCCAACACCCCCGCGCCCCTCCATCCTTCGCCCATGCCTCTGAAACAGAAACCCACCGGCAAACTCATCTCCTTCGAAGGCCCGGAAGGCAGCGGCAAATCCACCCAGATCGCCCTTCTCGCCAAACACCTCCAGCTCCTCGGCCGCGAAGTGCTCACCACCCGCGAACCCGGCGGCACCGAGATCGGCGAACAGATCCGCAACATCATCGTTCACAACTCCAAGGGCGACGAGATGTGCCCCGAGACCGAGGTATTTCTCTTCGCCGCCGCCCGCGCCCAGCTCGTGCGCGAGGTTATCGCCCCCGCCCTCATCGCCGGCCGCGTCGTCCTCTCCGACCGCTTCCTCGACAGCTCCACCGTTTACCAAGGCATCGCCCGCAACCTCGGCTCCGATCCGGTGCAGCAGATCAACCGCTTCGCCGTGGGCAACGTCATGCCCGACCTCACCATCGTCATCGACGTCCCCATCGAGGTCAGCCTCGCCCGCATCCGCCTCCGCGCCTCCGACCTCCCCGATCGCATGGAGCGCGAGAACGCCGAGTTCTTCTCCAAGGTCCGCGAAGGCTACCTCCTCCTCGCGAAAAGCATGCCGCAACGCTTCGTCGTGGTCGACGGCACCCAGCCCGAGGCCGAGGTCGAGAAACAGGTCTGGACCGCCGTCCAAAAACTCATCGCCTGAGCGTGCTCGAACCGCGGGCTGAAACCTGAGACCTGAAACCTGAGGTCGATTCTTCCGCCTGCTGCTTCAGGTTTCCGCGCCTCCGCCCTTTCCTCTTCCGCGATGGTTCTCTCCGCCTCCGCTCCGCTTCCCTGGCCCGACGCCCTCGCCGGCACACCCGCCGTCGCCGTCATCGAGCAGGCCCTCGCACGCGCCCGCCTTTCGCACAGCCTCCTTCTCACCGGCGACGACATCGATCTCCTCCGCGGCGCCGCCCTCGCCCTCGCCGACCGCCTCCTCAACCCGCCCTCGATCACCCCCGAACGCCACCGCCCCGTCGCCGACGGCTCGCACCCCGACTGCTTCCACCTCCGCCCCGCCGGCAAGATGCGCCAGATCGGCGCCGAAGCCACGCGCGAGTTGATCGGCAAGGTTCAGGTCTCCGCCTCCGCCGGCGGCCACAAGGTCGGCATCATCCACGAGTGCGACCGGATGAACGTCGCCGCGGCCAACATCTTCCTCAAAACCCTCGAGGAACCGCCCGCGCACACCACGCTCCTCCTCCTCACGACGCGCCCGCACGCTCTGCTACCCACGATCCGCAGCCGTTGCCAGCTCTTCCGCTTTTCCGCGCCCGGCGCCACCACGCCCGTCGACGGCTGGCCCGCCTGGCTCGAAGACTACCGCGCCTGGCTCGGTTTGCTCCACGGCGGCGCCGCCAAGACCGCGCCCGCCGACGCGATGTTTCGCCTCTACGGCCTCGTTGCGCGCTTCGGCGTGCTCCTCGAAAACGCGACCGACACGCTCTGGGCCGAGCAGAAAAAAACGCTGCCCGACACGCTCACCGACGAGGAGCAGGACGCGATCGAAACCGGCCTGAGCAAAGGTCTCCGCGACCGCCTCTTCGCCGACCTCGAACGCGCCACCAGCACCTTCGCCCGCGAGATCTTGGTCACGCCCGAAGCCGCGACCGCCGCCCGCGCCTTCGCCGAGACGGTGAAACATCTCGAACACGCCGCCGGCCTCCTCCGCGTCAATTTCAACGACGCCTCCGCCCTCGAGCTTTTCCTTCTCAAAACCCTCCGCGCTTGGACGCGGAAGTAGCGCCGCGTCACGCCCGCCGCATCATCCGCGCGCACGCCCCTTGCGCCACGTTGCCCCATGAAGCTCACCAACCTCCACGTCGTGCTGCCGGAGAACTGGTTCGAGGTCCCCGATGTGAAACCGCGCGAATTTCGTTCCATCGACGACGAAACCGGTCGCCTCCAGATTTCCCTCAATCCGCCGCTCGCTCCCGATACCGACCCGCTCAACGACCTTCGACTGATCCTCGCGGGGACTTCCGACCTCGGAGAGGAACAAGCCGCCGAACTCGACGAGTTTCCGACCGGCCCCGTCGCGACACTGCTTTTCAAGAGCCCGCGCGTCGGTCTCTTCCAAGCCTGGCTCATCTCCCATCCCGACGCCTCGATTTTCGCCACCTACACGATGGGGTCGCTCGCCCGTGCCCAATACGAGTTGCGCGAATCCTCTCATATCCTCCGCGGCATGCGCATCGTCTCCACCATGGACGACTTCGTGCCCTACTCCCCTCCTCCCGAAGAGCCGCGCCCTTGGTGGAAGTTTTGGTAACGGCCCCCGCCGCCTCGCTCCGCTCATCCACTTCTTCATCTGCGCCATCCGAGTGATCCGCGGTTAAAATCATCCCCACCCCCGGCCCTCCCCTCGCCGATCCCGCCTCCTCCCATCCCCCAAAAATCGTTTGCGCGCACCGCCGAAGCGCCTACTCATTCCCCGGCAACTCATGAAAGAAGTTGCCACGTCCGCCTCCTCCGCCAGCGCGTCCGCCGCCGACGCCGATTTCTACCTGCCGGCCGAGAAATTTTTCCCCGCGAACCTGCCCGTCGGCCTCACCTTCGACGACGTCTCGCTCGCCACCCTCTACTCGGACATTCTCCCGAAGGACGCCGACACCGCCACCTCCCTCTCCGAGGCCCTCCAGCTCTCCATTCCGATCGTGTCCTCCGACATGGACACCGTCACCGAGTCCCGCATGGCCATCTCCATGGCCCTCAACGGCGGCCTCGGCCTGCTCCACTACAACATGCCGGCCAAGGACCAGGTGAAGGAGGTCGCCCGCGTCAAACGCCACATCCACGGCCTCATCCAGGACCCCATCACCGTCACGCCCGACCAGCTCGTCGGCGACATCCTCGCCCTCGTCGAGCTCAAGAAATACGACTTCCGCACCTTCCCCGTCCTCGACGCCTCGGGCAAACTCGTCGGCCTCCTCCCCGGCTCCGCCGTGCGCGACCGCTACAAGGCCCGCACCGTCGCCCAGTGCATGACGCCCCGCGCCGACCTGCTCACGGTCAACAAGCGCCAGCTCAAGCCCGACCCGATCAAGGCCGCCGACGCCTTCTTCACCGAAAACATCGGCATCCACAAGATGCTCGTCGTCGACGACGACGACCGCCTCCGCGGCCTCGTCACCTTCTCCGACATCGACCGCATCATCACCGACGCGAAATCCCGCCGGAAGCCCGCCCGCGACGCCGATTTCCGCCTCGTCGCCGGCGCCGCCATCGCGCCCGTCCGTCTCCCCGACGGCACGCTCGACCGCGAAAAGATCATCACCCACGTCGGCCACCTCGTCGACGAACACATCGACGCCGTCGCCATCTCCACCGCCCACGGCCACACCGCCGGCGTCGGCGACATGGTCAAAATGATCCGCGGCGCCTTTCCCAAGCTCACCATCATCGCCGGCAACGTCACCTCCGGCGCCGGCGTCGAGTATCTCGCCGATTGCGGCGCCAACGTCATCAAGGTCGGCCAGGGCCCCGGCTCCATCTGCACCACGCGCATCGTCGCCGGCGTCGGCATCCCGCAGCTCACCGCGCTCTTTGTCGCTTCCCGCGCCGCGCAAAAGAAGGGCGTCAAGATCCTCGCCGACGGCGGCATCACCAAGTCGGGCGACATCGTCAAAGCCCTCACCCTCGCCGACGCCGTCATCCTCGGCGGCCTCCTCGCCGGCTGCCGCGAGGCCCCCGGCGAGATCATGGAGATCAACGGCAAACTCTATAAACAATACCGCGGCATGGGCTCCCTCGCCGCCATGCAGGCCGGCAGCGCCGCCCGCTACGGCCACGACAAGACCGACAAGACCCGCAAGCTCACCGCCGAGGGCATCGAGGCCCTCAAGGAGGTCTCGGGCAACGTCGACGACGTGTTGGCCAACCTCGTCGGCGGCCTCCAAAGCGGCATGGGCTACCTCGGCGCCGCCGACCTCCCCTCCCTGCGCCAGAAGGCCCGCTACATCCGCGTGAGCCCCGCCGGCCAGAAGGAAGCCGCCCCGCACGACGTCATCGAGGTCAAGGCCGCCCCGAAGGGCTGATCCCCTCATGACCCTCCCCTCGCGTCGCGTCCTCCTCGTCGTCGCCGGCGCGCTGTTGCTCGTCGCGGTCCTCCTCGGCGTCCCGTGGCTGAGCCCGACGCGCGGCGTCGAGCGCACGTGGAAAAACGTGATCTCCGCCGTCGAGCGAAACGACCGCGAGGCGCTCGCCGCGTATTTGTCCGAAAACTACAAGGACGGCTTCGACCTCGATCGCGAGGCCGCGCTCCAACTGGTCGCGGCCGTGCGCGGACAGTTCATGGTCTGCACGATCCGCCGCGAACAACCCGAGCTCGTGATGGACGTGAACAAGCGCGCCGCCATCACCCGCGCGCTCATCCGCATCGACGGCCGGGGCTCGCCCGTCGCCGCCGCCGTCGTCCAGGCCTCGCACGCCAGCCAGACGCCGACCGAATTTCGCTGGCGCCGCGCCTCGGGGAAGCCCTGGGACTGGCGCCTCGTCTCCGTCGAAAACGCCGACGCCTCGCGCGGCGTCGCCCGCTTCCAACGCGAAGCCGGCCAGTTCGGTTTCACGCCCTGAGGCAGGGCGCGATCGCTTGGGCGTGTCGCGTCGGAGCGGTCAATCTCTGAGCGGCAGCCCGGCCGGCCCGACGGTCCGGCCCCACCCAACGCCCCTCCCCTACCGCCACAACGGATCCACCGTCCACGGCGTCCGCGTGTTCGCGTCCGCCTCGCGCTCGAGGATCGGCCACACCGCCGCCACGTCGGGCGCGATCGGCATCAGATCGCGCCACGATTTCTTGAAGCGTTCGCGCACGAGTTTGTCGAAAAACGCGATCAGCTCGTCGTAGAAGCCGTCCTGGTTCACCAACACGAGCGGTTTGTCGTGACGGTTGAGCATCCGCGCCATCAGGATCTCGATCAGCTCCTCCAGCGTGCCGAAACCTCCCGGCAACGCCACGAAGGCCGTCGCGCGTTCCTCCATGATCCGCCGCCGTTCGCGCATCGATTCCGTCACGATCAACTCGTCCGCGTCGCGATAGGCCAGTTCGCGCTCGACCATGAAATCCGGGATGACGCCGATCACGCGTCCGCCCGCCGCTTTCGCCGCCAAGGCCACCGAGCCCATGACGCCCGCCTGTCCGCCGCCGTAGACGAGCCCCCAGCCGCGCTCCGCCAGCCCGCGCCCGAGCTCCGCTCCCGCGGCGTAATACTTCGGGTCCAGCTCCAGCCCGCTCGCGCAGTAGACGCACAGATTTCGCTCCATGCCGGGCATCACAACAAAGCCCACGCGCGCGGCAATCCGACAGCCGCGCGCGCCCCGAAACGGCTCCGCCGTTCCGCTACGCCCGCATGCCTCTTCGTGGCGGAAGCGCGGAGCGCTTTCGTCATCCTTTCGTCGCCAGCCCGCTCCATACACGAACAACCGGCTCGCCCTCGCCTCACCGTCCCTCGTCCGCGAAAAAAGGCGGGCCATTCGGCCCGCCTTCGGAATTTTCAGGATGCTTCCAGCTTTTCGTGTCTTTCGGGTGTTTCGTGGTTCTCAACTCCGAATCACCGCGGACCACATCGCGTCGTCAGAGCACGAAGCCGTCCGGCACCTCCACGCCCTTCGGCACCACGAGAACGCCGTCACGGATGATGATCCCGTGCGGATAGGTTCCATCCTCCTTTCCGTGGGCGCGAATGTTCACCCCCGCGCCGATGCGCGCGTTCTTGTCGATGATCGCGTGCTCGATGTGGCTGCCCGCGCCGACGCCGATGTGCGGACGACCCGCGGCGATATTGGCCCGAATCTCGTCCTCGCTCTCGTAATAGTCGGCGCCCATCATCACGACGTCCTTGAGGACGGAGCCGGCGCGCACGATGGAGCGGATGCCGAGCACGCTGTGCGTGATCGCGGAGTCCTCGATGATCGAGCCGTCGCCGAAGACCGCGAAATCGAAGGTGCAGCGGTTGATCTTCGAGGGCGGCAGGTAACGGTCCTGCGTGTAGATCGGCGCCGCGGGATCGTAGAAATTGAAAGGCGGCAGCGGCTGCGCGAGCGCGAGGTTGGCGTCGAAGAACGCCTTCACCGTGCCGATGTCCTCCCAGTAGCCCTCGAAGACGTGGGCGTAGAGCTTCTTCTGTCCGAGCAGCGAGGGAATGACCTCCTTGCCGAAGTCGGTCATGCCGTTGTCCAGCGCCTCGGCGAGGGCCTTGCGGTTGAAGACGTAGATGCCCATCGAGGCGAGGCAGTGCTTCTCGCCGGATTTGTTCGCGAGGCGCGACTGCAGCTTCTCGCTGATCGCGAGCCCCTCGATGACCTTCGGGTCCTTCGGCTTCTCGACGAACTCGGAGATGGCGAGGTCGTCGCCAACGCGCATCAGCCCGAGCCCCTCCACCTTCGAGACCGGGAAGGGCACCGCCGCGATCGTCACGTCCGCGCCGGTCGCGATGTGCTCGGCGATGATCTTGCGAAAATCCATCCGGTAGAGCTGGTCGCCCGAGAGGATGAGCACGAACTCGTGCGGAAAGTTGCGAAAGTGCTGGAGATTGCGCCGCACCGCGTCCGCCGTGCCCTGATACCAGTCGCTCGTCTTCTCCGTCTGCTCGGCGGAAAGGATGTCCACGAAGCCGCCGCCGAAGGGGTCGAAGTGGAAGGTGTTCTGGATGTGCCGATGCAGCGAGGCGGTGTGGAACTGCGTCAGCAGGAAGATGCGGTTGATGTCGCTGTTGAGACAGTTGCTTATCGGGATGTCGACCAGCCGATACTTGCCCGCGAGCGGCACCGCCGGCTTGCAACGTTCCATCGTGAGAGGGTGCAAACGCGTGCCGCGTCCGCCGCCCATGATCACCGCCAATACGTTCTTTTGAGGGGTCATTGTAGAGGTTGGCCCTAAAGCCTTGCGGAAACTTTGCGGCGACCCGTAGCTTCGCCAGCCAAAAACCCTCGGAAAACTTCATGTGCGGAATCGTTGGTTACGTCGGGCGCCAAAAGGCCGCCTCCATCATGCTCGAAGGCCTAAAGCGCCTCGAATACCGCGGTTATGACTCCGCCGGCCTCGCCGTCCTGCAAGACGACGGCGTCACGAACGTGAAGTCGGTGGGTCGCGTGGCAAACCTCGCCAAACTCGTCTCCGGCAAACGCCTCGCCGGCACCACGGGCATTTCCCACACGCGCTGGGCCACCCACGGCGGCGTCACCGACGCCAACGCCCACCCCCACCTCTCCAGCGACGGCCAGATCGCCCTCGTCCACAACGGCGTCATCGAAAACTACGCCGCGATCAAAAAATTTCTCCTGACGAAGGGCTACACCTTCGCCTCCGAAACCGACACCGAGGTGCTCGCCAACCTCATCGCCTACCACCTGGCGAAGGAGCCCGCCGGCGCCGCTTCCGGCGGGATCACGACCGCCTCGGCCGTGTCCGAAGCCGCCTCCGACGCGCCGTCCCGCCTCCTCACCGCGGTTCGCAAGACCCTCCTCCACGTCGAAGGCACCTACGGCATCGCCGTCGTCTCGCCCGCCTTCCCCGGCGAACTCGTCGCCGCGCGCAAAGGCTCCCCCCTCATCCTCGGAGTCGGCGACCAGGAGCACCTCATCGCCTCCGACGTCTCCGCCCTCGTCTCGCGCACCCAGAACGTCGTCTACCTCAAGGACGGCGAACTCGTGCACGTCACCGCCGCGGGCTTCACCCTCAGCACGCTCGACCTCTCCGACGTCTCGCCGGTGATCGACAAGGTCACCTGGTCGGTCGACGACGCCGAGCTCGGCGACCACCCGCACTACATGCTGAAGGAGATTTTCGAGCAGCCCCAGGCCCTCGAAAACGCCATGCGCGGCCGCTTCTCCGCCGACGGCTCCACCGCCAACTTCGGCGGTCTCAACCTCACGCCCGCCGATTTCCGCACCATCGACCGTTTCGTCTTCACCTCCTGCGGCACCGGATGGCACGCCTGCCTCGTCGCCGAGCACCTCATCGAGCGCTACGCCCGCATCCCGGTGGAGGTCGACTACGCGTCCGAGTTCCGCTACCGCAACGCCCCCCTCGACCGCGACGCGTTGTTCTTCGTCATCTCCCAGTCCGGCGAGACGATCGACACCCTCGCCGCCCTCCGCGAGGCCAAGCGCAAGGGCTACAAGTGCATGGCGATCTGCAACGTCGTCGGCTCCACCATCGCGCGCGAGGCCGACGGCGGCATCTACCAGCACGCCGGCCCCGAGATCGGCGTCGCCTCGACCAAGGCCTTCACCAGCCAGCTCGCCATCGCCGCGATGTTCGCCCTCTACGTCGCCCGCATGCGCGACATGAGCTTCGCCGACGGCGTCGAATACGTCGCCGGCCTCAAGCAGGTGCCCGAGCTCGCGCGCCGCGCCCTCGAACAGGCCCCGCGTATCAAGGAAATCGCTACACGCTACGCGAAATACAACGACTTCCTCTTCCTCGGCCGCCTCGACCTCTTCCCCATCGCCCTCGAGGGCGCCCTCAAGCTCAAGGAGATATCCTACATCCACGCCGAGGGCTACCCCGCGGCCGAGATGAAACACGGCCCCATCGCCCTCGTCAGCGACCAATGCCCGAGCGTCTTCTTCGTCCCGAAGGGCGAGCTCTTCAACAAGGTCGTCTCCTCCATGCAGGAGATCAAGGCGCGCAAGGGCCCGATCATCGCCATCGTGCCCGAAAACCTGGAACTCCCCGAGGGCCTCGCCGACGAGATCATCCCGATCCCCGACTGCCACCCCGCCGCCGCGCCCATCCTCGCGACCATCCCGGTGCAGCTCCTCAGCTACTACATCGCCGTCGCCCGCGGCTGCGACGTCGACAAACCCCGCAATCTCGCGAAATCCGTCACGGTGGAATAAACTCCCCCCCCGTCCGCTGGCTCCTTGCTCCCCGCTCCTCGCTCCCGGCTCAAATGACCATCCTTCCCTCCGCCGCCGACTTCGCCCGCCTCGCCACGCAGGGCAACCTCGTGCCCGTCTACGCCGACCTCATGGCGGACTTCGAGACGCCCGTCTCCGCCTACGCGAAGCTCCGCGGCCACGGCCCCTCCTACCTTCTCGAGTCCGTCGAGGGCGGCGACACCCTCTCGCGCTACAGCTTCATCGGCTGCCGCCCGCGCAAGGTCTTCGCCTGCGGCCCCGAGACCACGAAGATCCGCGAACTCGGCCAGCCCGACCGCGAGGTCCCCACGCCGAAGGATCCGCTCGCGCTCATCGAGTCCGAGATGAGGGGCTACAAGCCCGTATCTGTTCCGGGACTACCGCGCTTCACCGGCGGCGCCGTCGGCTTCATCGCCTACGAATACGCCACTCGCATCGAACCCACCATCCCCGCTCCGGAAAAGGACGAGTTGGGCACTCCCCTGCTCTACTTCATGCTGTCGGATTCGCTGCTGATCTTCGACCGCGCGAAACAAACCCTCCGCCTCTGCGTCAACGCCCACCTCGCCCCCGGCGAGGCCCCCGAGGCCGCCTACGCCCGCGCGGTGAAGGAGCTCGAGGCGCTCCACGATCTCCTCGCCCAGCCCAGCACGCTCGCCCCCGCCCCGCTCCTCGAGCCCGGCCCCGTCGCCGTGCCCCCAGGCAACTTCACCAAGGAGGCCTTCGAGAAGGCCGTGCTCGACGGACAGGAATACGTGCGCTCCGGCGACATCATCCAGTTCGTCCCCTCGCAGCGTTTCTCCAAGCCTTTCAACCGCACGCCGCTCGAGCTCTACCGCGCGCTCCGCACGGTGAACCCCTCGCCCTACATGTTCATCCTCGACGCGGGCGACTTCGCCATCGTCGGCGCCTCGCCCGAGGTCCACGTGCGCCTCACCGACGGCCTCGTCGAGATTCGCCCCATCGCCGGCACCCGCAAACGCGGCGCCACGCACACCGAGGATCTCGCGCTCGAAAAAGATCTCCTCGCCGACCAGAAGGAACGCGCCGAGCACCTCATGCTCGTCGACCTCGCGCGCAACGACATCGGCCGCGTCTGCCAATACGGCTCCGTCACCGTGCCCGAGAGCTTCGTCATCGAGCGCTACTCGCACGTCATGCACATCGTCTCGCAGGTCGAGGGGAAGATCGCGCCCGACAAAAACGCCTTCGACCTCATGCGCGCCACCTTCCCCGCCGGCACCGTGAGCGGCGCGCCGAAGATCCGCGCCATGCAGATCATCGCGCAGACCGAACCCGTGCAGCGCGGCTTCTACGCCGGCGCGCTCGGCTACTTCGGCTACGACGGCAACAGCGACACCTGCATCATGCTCCGCACCTCGCTCATCAAGGACGGCATGATCCACATCCAGGCGGGAGCCGGCGTCGTCGCCGACAGCGTGCCCGAGAGCGAATTCCAGGAAACGGTCAACAAGGCCTCCGCCCTCTTCAAAGCCGTCGCCATCGCCGAGCGGCTCTAAAAGACACGGTGAAGTATCTCGACCGCGAGACGCGTAAGCTAATCGGCCTTCCCGTCGGGCACGCTCTCGCTCTCGCGGTGTGGAGCATGTTCCAACCTCGCGAAACTTGGACGCCGCTCCTGCTCTGGGGCATCTGGCTCCCCGTCCTCTGGATCTTCTTTTCACCGCGAATGACGATCTTCGTGACGCTGGCCTCCACACCCTTCCTCCTCATGCATACCTTCTACCGAAGCTGAGGACCACCCTCTCCCCTTTGCGCCTTCTGTGCCTTTTGTGACCATCCTCACCCGCGCTCCCATCGCGCTTGCCTCCGATGAGCCCGCTCGCGCCTGATTTCCCGCGATGATCGGCGTCTTCGATTCCGGCTTTGGCGGTCTCACCGTGCTCGCCTCGCTCCTGCGCGCGCTGCCGGACTACGACTACCTCTATCTCGGCGACAGCGCCCGCGCGCCCTACGGCGCCCGCAGCGCCGAGGCGGTCAACGAGTTCACGCTCGAAGCCGTCGAGTGGCTCTTCGACCAGGGCTGCCCGCTCGTCGTCCTCGCCTGCAACACCGCCTCCGCCCGCGCGCTGCGCAACATCCAGCAGCTCCACCTTCCGAAACACCGCCCCGACCGCCGAGTGCTCGGCGTCGTGCGTCCGTCCGTCGAGGCGCTCGCCGGCATCCCCGTCGGCACGGTTGCGATTCCCGACCAGACTCCGCCCACCGACATCGAAGGCCTCGTCGCCGTGCTCGGCACGCGGGCCACGATCGACTCCGATTCCTACGGCATCGAGCTGCGCAAACTCGCCCCGCATCTGCGCCTCGTCCAGCAGGCCTGCCCGCTCTGGGTTCCACTCGTCGAAGCCGGCGAAATCGACGGCCCCGGCGCCGAATATTTTCTCCGCCAAGATCTCGAACGCATGCGCGCCGCCGCCGGCGAATGGCCGCGCCGCGTCCTGCTCGGTTGCACGCATTATCCGCTGCTCCTGCCGACTCTCCGCCGCCTCGCGCCGCCCGAGGTCGAGTTCATTGCCCAGGGCGACCTCGTCGCCGAACGCCTCGCCGACTGGATGCACCGCCATCCCGACCAGGAACGTCTCCTCGGCCGCGGCGGCACACGCCGCTACGTCACGACCGACGACCCCGCGTGGTTCTCCGCGCAAGGCGCCCGCCTCCTCGGCACGCGCATCGAGACCTCCCGCGTGCGCATCCACGGATAACATCCACACATCCGACAATGTAGACCCGACCGCTGGTCGGGTGCCTCAGCCGCGATGCCCAATCGCCAGACCGGCGGTCTGGCCTACACGAGAACTCTGCGCCACGCCGCACGGCCTTTTGCCCTTGCCGCATCCAACCGCGGACCGGAAAACCGCGGCCCGTTTTTCATGCAGACTCCTCAGATCAAGAAGATCACTCTCGACCAAATCGACATCCACGGCGGCACGCAGACACGCGTGAAAACTAACGAGGAGGCGATCGAGAGCTACGCCGAGGAGATGAACAACGGCACCGTCTTTCCGCCGATCACCCTCTTCTACGACGGCGCCACCTACTGGCTCGCGGACGGTTTTCACCGCTACCTCGCCGCCAAACGCATCGGCCTGCAGGCGATCGAAGCCGACGTGCGCGCCGGCGGCCGCATCGACGCGCTCAAATACGCGCTCGGCGCCAACGCCACCAACGGCGTCTACCGCACCAACGCCGACAAACGCAACGCCGCCGCCATCGCCCTCGAGGAGTGGCCCGGTCTCGCCAATACCGTCATCGCCGAGATCTGCCGCGTCTCCGCCGACCTCGTGCGCACGCGCCGCAAAGAACTCGAGCAAGCCGGCAAAATCGAGCGCCCTCAACGCGTCGTCGGCCGCGACGGCAAGGAGTATCCCGCCGAGATCGAGCGTGAACTCACCGAACAAACCGACGAAAAGGCGATTCACCGCGGCGGCGGGGCTTCCGCCGGCGAAGGCGGCGGCGGCGATGGCGGCGGGAAACCCTCGACCAAAGGCGATGGCGGCGCGCCCGGCGGCACCAACGCCGAACTCGAACGCGAGGCCCGCGCCATGATGCATCGCGGCGAGATGAACCCCTTCGAGCTGTGCAAGCTCATGAGCGTCACGGCGCACGACTACGCCACCACGATCGTCAATCTGCTCAACACCATGCCGCCCCACGCGCCGAAGCGCGAGGAGGCCCTGCTCCGCCTCAAGCGCTTCATCGAGCGCGTGCTCGCCGGCGAGATCGTCCTCGGCGCCGAAGCCGAGTGGTCCGGCGCCCCCTCCGCTCCCGCCACGAGCGCGGTCACCGACTCACGCCCGGACACCCACGACGCCGACGAAGAGAACGAAGACGGCTCCGCATCGGAAGAAGAGGCGGACGAAAATTCTTACGACGCCGACAGCGCCGCGAGCGACGAGGACGAAAACGCATAAGATCCCGCCGCCTTTGCGGTTGTCGTCTCAGCTGTCGCGAAATGGTCCGCGCTTCCCCATGAAGTCCCTCACCCGACTGTTCGTTATTTCCCTTCTCGGCCTCGGCGCGCTCTCCGCCCAAGCCCAATCCTCAAATCCGGCGACCACGTCGGTCCCGCGCAACGACTGGATCGCCCGCCACGAAGGTTTCAACGCCATCGCCAAGAAAGGCGGCGTCGACCTGCTCTTCCTCCGAGACTCGATCACCGACGGCCGTTTCGGCCGGGTCTCTTTTTTATCAGCGGCCACGTATTCAAATTTTCACCACAGATTTCACGAATAAACCCAGATCCTAATCCGGCCTGCGCTTACCTCTGAAATCCGCGCTCCTTCGCCTTCGCAGTCCCGTCCGCCTACAGCCAACGCGAAATCAGCGACGCAATCGCCTCGTCGCAGGCTTGGTCCGCGTCGCCGACGTTTGTCGCCGCGATCGCCGCGAAGTTTCGTTTCGGCGCGAGCCACATCACGACATACCAATAGGTGTTCGATCCGGCATGGGTGAGCGCCCGCCCCCGCGCCCAGCCGCGTTCCACGCTGATCCAGCCACAGGCGTATTCCTCGCCCGAATGCGGAGTATGGAGATGACGGAAGGACTCCGGCCTTAGCAGCTTCTCCGTCCGCCCCGCGTCAAGGTGCAGGCGGGCATAAGTCGCCAGGTCCCCGAGCGAACAATGCACGGTGGCGCCAGGCCCGATCGCGGGCGGATTGTCCTGCTGGACCGGCGTCATGCGCCCACCCTTCCGCGTGTGGCCCCACGGCTCCGCCACTTGACCAAGCCGGTCCGGCACGCCGAAACCGGCGCTCGACATCCCGAGCGGGCCGAAAAGCCGCGTGCGCATCAGCTCCTCCCACGGACGATTCGCGACGGTCTCCAGCATGTGCCCGGCGACGGCGTAGCCTTGGTTTGAATACACATGACGGCTCCCCGGCGCATGGGCGGGCGGCGCGGCGAGCAGCGACGCCACGAAGCGCGCACGTTGCGTCATCGGCGTGCCCTCCCGTTTCCATGCTCGGCTCCACAACTCCGCCGGAGCGTGTTCGGGCAGGCCGCCCCGATGCCGCAGCAGTTGGTCGAGCGTGACCGCGCGATAGTCGGGATGGATTTTTAACTGCGGCAGCGCCTCCGCCACGGTCGTGTCCCAGCGCAATTTTCCCTCCTCGACCATCATCGCCGCGAGCGTGGCGGTCATCGACTTCGTGCAGGAGCCGATGTGGAAGCGGTCGGTCTTGGCGATGGGCGTGGAGGAGCCGATCTTGCGCACGCCGACCGCCTCGTGCTCGACGATTTTCCCGCCCAGCAGCGCCAGCGCGGCCATGCCGGGCAGGTCGTGTCTGGCGCGGATCGTCTCCAGTCGTGCGCGAAACGAGTCGGCCGGCCCCGCGGCGAGCGCGCGGAACGCGGAGGCGAGAAATGGAGAGGCGAGCAGCAGCCGGGTGAAATCGCGTCGTTTCATAAATTCGGGCGCCGCTCGCGTCGCGGTCTCAGCCCACCCAGGCGCGGGCGTTGCGGAAGAGGCGCATCCAGGGGGCATCCTCCTGACCGCGCCACGCGGGCGGGACGTAGCTCTGCTGCACCACGCGGAACACGCGCTCGGGGTGCGGCATCATGATCGTCACGCGGCCGTCGCGGGTCGTGATCGCCGTAGTGCCAAAGGGACTACCGTTCGGATTGAGCGGATAGTGCTCCGTGGGGCGGTGGTGGTTGTCCACGTAGCGCGCGGCGACGAGACCGGAGGCGGAGAACTTGGCCGCGGCCTCGGCGGAGGCGAACTCGGTATAGCCCTCGCCGTGCGCGACGGCGATCGGGATCACGCTGCCTTCCATGCCGGCGAAGAGCACGCTCGGGCTCTTCTCGATCAGCAGCGAGGCGACGCGCGCCTCGAAACGCTCGCTCTGGTTTTGCACGAAGCGCGGCCAGCCCTCGGCGCCGGGGATGATCGAGTGCAGGTTGCTCATCATCTGGCAGCCGTTGCAGACGCCGAGCGCGAAGGTGTCGGTCCGCGCGAAGAAGGCGGAGAACTCGTCGCGGGCGCGCGGGTTGAAGAGGATGCTCTTCGCCCAGCCCTCGCCGGCGCCGAGCACGTCGCCGTAGGAGAAGCCGCCGCAGGCCACGAGGCCGCGGAAGTCCTTCAACGAGACGCGGCCGCTCAGGATGTCGGTCATGTGCACGTCGACGGCCTTGAAGCCGGCGCGGGTGAAGGCCGCCGCCATCTCGACCTCGCCGTTCACGCCCTGCTCGCGCAGGATCGCCATGGCCGGACGGACGGAGGAATTGGCCACATAAGGCGCAGAAATCGCAGAAGAAAGCCCACCGGCCTTTGCGTCTTTTGTGCCTTCTGTGGCCGCCTCCCCAAACCTGAAGGTGATCTTCGGGCTGATGCCGGGGTTCGTGCGGTCGAGGCGGAGGGCGTGCTCCTGCTCGGCGCACTTCGGATTGTCGCGCAGGCCGGCCATGCGGCGGGTGACGTCGCTCCAAATGTCGCGGAGCGCGAAGAGATCTTCGGCGAAAATCTCGCGCCCGTCCTGCGTGACGCGCACCTGGAAATCCGTAGTGATCGAACCGATACGCGTGGTGCAGCCGGCGAGGCCCTGCTCGGCGAGCACGGAGCGCACGGCGTCGAGGTCGGCGGCGCGCACCTGGATGATCGCGCCGAGCTCCTCGGCGAAGAGCGCGGCGAAGGGATCGGCGCCGGCGGGCAACTCGAGCGCGAGACCGGTGTTGCCCGCGAAGCCCATCTCCACGGCGGTGGCGAAGAGACCGCCGTCGGAGCGGTCGTGGTAGGCGAGAAGCTTGCCTTCGCGACCGAGCCGCTGGATCGCGTTCCAGAAGCCCTTCAGGTCGGCGGCGCTGTCGACGTCGGCGGAAGCCTGGCCGGTCTGGTTGAAGACCTGCGCGAGGATGGAGCCGCCGAGGCGGTTCTTGCCGCGACCGAGGTCGACGAGGAGGAGCGTGGTCTCGCCGGCGTCGGTGACGAGCTGCGGCGTGAGCGACTGGCGGATGTCGGCGACGGGCGCGAAGGCCGAGATGATGAGCGAGAGCGGCGCGGTGACACGCTTCTGTTCGCCGGTGGTCCGGTCCTTCCAGACGGTGGACATGCTCATCGAGTCCTTGCCCACCGGGATGGTGATGCCGAGGGCCGGACAGAGTTCCATGCCGACGGCCTGCACGGCGGCGTAGAGGTCGGCGCCGTCGCCGGGGAGCGCGGGCGCGGCCATCCAGTTGGCGGAGAGGTTGACCTTGCCGATATCGCCCACCTGCGCGGCGGCGAGGTTGGTCAACGCTTCGCCGACGGCGAGGCGGGCGGAGGCGGCGGCGCTGTTGATCGCGACGGGCGTGCGTTCGCCCATCGACATCGCCTCGCCGGTGTAGGCGTCGAAGGCGGTGGCGGTGACGGCGCAGTCGGCCACGGGCACCTGCCAGGGGCCGACCATCTGGTCGCGGCAGATGAGGCCGGTCACGGTGCGGTCGCCGATGGAGATGAGGAAGGTCTTGTCCGCGACGGCGGGGTGCGCGAGCACGCGGCGGGCGGCCTCGGCGAGGGCGACGCCGCCGAGCGAGAGCGGGGCGAGCGGACGGACGCGCGTCGTATCCGTGCGGTGCATACGCGGCGGTTTGCCGAGCAGCACCTCGAGCGGGAGGTCGATGGGCGTGTTCTTGAAATGCGGGTCCTCGAGGACGAGGCGCTTCTCCTCGGTGGCCTCGCCGACGACGGCGAAGGGGCAGCGCTCGCGGGCGCAGAGGGCCTCGAAGGTGGCGAGGCGATCGGCCGGCACGGCGAGGACGTAGCGCTCCTGCGACTCGTTGCACCAGATCTCGAGCGGCGACATGCCGGGCTCGTCGTTGGGGATCTTGCGGAGGTCGAAGCGGCCGCCGCGGCCGCCGTCGTTGACGAGCTCGGGCAGGGCGTTGGAGACGCCGCCGGCGCCGACGTCGTGGATGAAGGAGATGGGGTTCTCTTCGCCGAGGGCCCAGCAGCGGTCGATGACCTCCTGGGCGCGGCGCTCCATCTCGGCGTTGTCGCGCTGCACGGAGGCGAAATCGAGATCCTCCGCGCCGGCGCCGCTGGCCATGGAGGAGGCCGCGCCGCCGCCGAGGCCGATGAGCATGGCGGGCCCGCCGAGAACGATGAGTTTGTCGCCGGGGCGGATCTCGCCCTTGCGGATGTGGCCCTCGCGGATGTTGCCGAGGCCGCCGGCGAGCATGATGGGCTTGTGGTAGCCGCGGATCTCGGTGGCGGAGGCGGAGCCTTCGGGGGCCGGCACCTCCTGCTCGTAGGTGCGGAAGTAGCCGTTGATGGCGGGGCGGCCGAACTCGTTGTTGAAGGCGGCGGCGCCGAGCGGGCCGTCGATCATGATGTCGAGGGCGGAGACGATGCGGCCGGGTTTGCCGTTGTCCTTTTCCCAGGGCTGGGTCGCGCCCGGTATCCGGAGATTCGATACAGTGAAGCCGGTGAGGCCGGCCTTGGGCTTGGAGCCGCGGCCGGTGGCGCCCTCGTCGCGGATCTCGCCGCCGGAGCCGGTGGCGGCGCCGGCCCAGGGGGAGATGGCGGTCGGGTGGTTGTGCGTCTCGACCTTGCAGAGGATGTGCACCGGCTCGGTGTGCGCGGCGTATTCGTTGGTCTTCGGGTCGGCCCAGAAGCGGTCGGCGACGTGGCCGGCGAGCACGGCGGCGTTGTCCTTGTAGGCGGAGAGGATGCCGTCGCTGTGCAGCTGGTAGGTGTTCCGGATCATCTGGAACAGCGACTTGTCCTTCGCGGAGCCGTCGATCTCCCAGGTGGCGTTGAAGATCTTGTGGCGGCAGTGCTCGGAGTTGGCCTGCGCGAACATCATCAGTTCGATGTCGTTCGGGTCGCGTCCGAGGGCGGTGAAGTTCTTGACGAGGTAGTCGATCTCGTCGTCGGCGAGCGCGAGCCCGAGGGCGGCGTTGGCCTCGACGAGGGCGGCGCGGCCCCGGGCGAGCACGGGCACGCTTGTCATGGGCTTCGGCGTGGCGTGGGAGAAGAGCGCGGCGCAGTCGTCGAGGCGATCGAAGCAGACCTGCGTCATGCGGTCGTGGATCTTGCCGCGGAGCGTGGCGAGTTGCGCGGCGCCCAGGACCATGAGGGGCTTGGTGAGCGCGGCGTTGTCGATGTCGAAGGTGAACTCGACCACGCGCTCGATGCGGGCGATTTGCGAGAGGCCGCAGATGTGCGCGATGTCGGTGGCCTTGGAGGACCAGGGCGAGATCGTGCCGGGACGCGGGGCGACGACCTGGACGACGCCGCTGATCGCGGGGAGCTCCCGGGTGGGGCCGTAGGTGAGGAGTTTTTCCAGGACCTCGCGCTGGGCGGCGGGGAGTTCCTTCACGCCCTCGGAGAGCTCGACCACGTGCACGAATTGCGCGCGAACGGCGCGAACGGGAAGACCGGCGGCGGAGAAGTCGGCGCGGAGTTTTTCCAGGCGAAACGGAGAGAGGGCGGAGGAGCCGCGGAGGGTCAGCATGGTCGGGAAACCCGCGATGTTTCGGCGGGCGGGCGGCGCGGTCAAGGGGCGGCGAGAGTTTGCGGCATTTTCGGGCGCATACGGGTAATTTCGCCGAAAAAGCCGTTGACCGGCCCGGTCACGCCTTCGGTATGGCACGTTTTTAATGCCGTGAAGGTCTCCGACAGCGACAGCCCCGGGCAGAGTGGCTCGCACCAGGTGGGTGCGGGCGGGGTGCGCGCGAGATTCGCGAATCGTCGAGTTTAGCTCTTCGTCCCTTTTTCCCGACTCATGTCCGACAAGATCACCCACGAATGCGGAATCGCGCTGGTCCGGCTGCTCAAGCCCCTCTCCTACTACCAGGAGAAATACGGCACCCCGCTCTGGGGTTTCACCAAGCTCTTCCTCCTCATGGAAAAGCAGCACAACCGCGGCCAGGACGGCGCGGGCGTCGCCTGCGTGAAACTCGATATGCCCGTGGGCGAACCCTTCATGTTCCGCGAGCGCTGCGTGAAGGCCAACCCGCTCGACAAGATCTTCAAGACGCTCCTCGCCCAATACGAGGAGAAGAAGGCCGAGGGCGAGATCCACCCCGAGTTCCCGGACACGGTGAAGAAACACTTCGACTTCGGCGGCGAGCTCCTCGTCGGCCACCTGCGCTACGGCACCTCCGGCGGTTACAACATCTCCTCCTGCCACCCCTACTTCCGCCGATCCCCTTGGCCCACGCGCAACCTCGCGCTGTGCGGCAACTTCAACATGACCAACACCGAGGAGCTGAACCAGTCGCTCGTCGGCATGGGGCAGCACCCGATCTTCGCCACCGACACGCAGGCCCTGCTGGAAAAGATCGGCTTCTTCCTCGATGAGGAACACGAGGAGCTCTACCGCACGCTCCGGCAACAGGGGCTCCCCGGCGAGGAGATCTCCCGTCAGATCAGCGAACGCCTCGATCTCGGCCGCGTTATCACCCGCTCCGCCACAAAATGGGACGGCGGATACACGCTCTGCGGACTCGTCGGCAACGGCGACGCATTTGTCGCGCGCGACCCCGCCGGCATCCGCCCCGCCTTCTATTTCCAAAACGACGAGGTCATCGCCTTCGCCTCCGAACGCGCCCCGCTTCAGACGATCTTCGACCTCTCCGCGGAGGACGTGAACGAGATCCCTCCCGGTCACGTGGTCGTGATGAAGCGCGACGGCCGCGTCTCCCTGACCCAGTTCACCGCTCCCCTGCCCCGCGCCTCCTGCTCCTTCGAACGCATCTACTTCTCCCGCGGCAACGACCTCGACATCTACCGGGAGCGCAAAGCCCTCGGCGCCCGCCTCGCTCCTCAGGTGCTCAAGGCCGTCGACGGCGACTGGGGACGCACCGTCTTCAGCTTTATCCCCAACACCGCCGAGGTCGCCTACTTCGGCCTCATGCACGGCCTCCGCGAGATCCGACGCGCCGAGGTGAAAAAGGGCATCCTCGAGGCCGCCGCGAAGGGCGAGATAACCGAAGCCCTCCTCGACGAGCTCGTCACCAATAACTGGCCCCGCGGCGAAAAGGTCGTCTCGAAGGACATCAAGCTGCGCACCTTCATCGGCCAGGAGTCGATGCGCAACCACCTCGCCAGCCACGTCTACGACATCAGCTACGGCTCCATCCGCCCCGGCGACAACCTCGTCTGCGTCGACGACTCCATCGTGCGCGGCACCACCCTGCGCAAATCCATCCTGCGCATCCTCACCCGCCTCCATCCGCGCAAGATCGTCATCGTCTCCACCGCGCCGCAGATCCGCTACCCCGACTGCTACGGCATCGACATGTCGCAGCTCGGCAAATTCATCGCCTTCGAGGCCGCCGTCACCCTCCTCAAGGAACGCGGCCAGACCGAGCTCCTCACCGAGGTCTACCAGCAATGCCGCGAGGCCGTGAAAAAAGGCGAGTCGGTCAACTACGTGCAGCGCATCTACGCCCCCTTCACCGCCGACGAGATCTCCGCGAAGATCGCCCAGTTCGTCCGCCCCAAGGTCGAGTGGAACGGCGAGATCGAGGTCATCTTCCAGACCCTCGAAAACCTCCACGCCGCCTGCCCGAACCACACCGGCGACTGGTATTTCTCCGGCAAATACCCGACCCGTGGCGGCTACCGCGTCGTCAACCAGGCCTTCATCAACTACTACGAAAACAGCGAGGGCGGCCGGGCGTATTGAGCTATCAGGTAGGGCGAGACCGCCGGGGCCCGCCGTCCGTGCTCCCCCGCACGCGTCACTTCACCACGGCGGGCCCAGCGGTCCCGCCCTACCTCAAAACGCCGCCCGATTTCCGCCCTTTCATTAGCGTCCATTAGCGTTCATTAGCGGTTCCTTTCCTCCGTCCGATGTCTCTTTCCTACGAATCCTCCGGCGTTAACTACGACCAGCTCGATGCCTTCAAACGCGCCTGCCAGAAGGCCGCCAAGACCACCGCGCCCCTGCTCGCGTCGCACGGTTACGCCGAACCCGCCAACACCCGCGGCGAAAGCTGCTACCTCATGGAGGCCGACGACCACTTTCTCGCCCACGTCGAGGAAGGCCTCGGCACCAAGAACCTCGTGGCCGACGCCGTCTACGCCGCGACGGGCAAAAATTTCTACCGCGAGATCTCGATCGATACCGTCGCCACCATCGTCAACGACCTCGTGACCTGCGGCGCGCTCCCGATCTCCGTCGCCATGCACGCCGCCGTGGGCGAGTCCGCCTGGTTCGCCGATTCCGCCCGCATGGAGGCGCTCGTCGAGGGCTGGGCCGAAGGTTGCCGCCAGTCCGGCGCCGTCTGGGGCGGCGGTGAAACCCCCACCCTCCGCGGCATCGTCAACGCCGACGCCATCGTCCTCGCCGGCTCCGCCATCGGCAAAATCCAGCCCAAGTCCCAGCGCATCACCGGCGACGTGAAGGACGGCGACGCCATCGTGTTTCTCGCCAGCTCGGGCGTGCAGACCAACGGACTCTCCCTCTGCCGTCTCATCGCCTCGAAGCTCCCGCAGGGTTACCAGACGCCCATCGGCCACGGCGACCCGCGCACCTTCGGCGAAGCCCTCCTCGCGCCCTCCGTCATCTACGTCGCCTTCGTCGCCGAGTGCCAAAAGCGAGGCATCCCGCTCAACTACGTCGCGCACGTCACCGGCCACGGCTGGCGCAAGATCATGCGCCTCGACGAGCCCTTCGTTTACGAGATCACCGACCCCGGCGAGGAGCCCGCCCTCTTCAAATTCCTCCGCGAGGCCGGTCCGATCGACCTGCGCGAGGCCTACGCGACCTTCAACCAGGGCGTCGGCTTCGCCGCCTACGTCTCGCCCGAGCATCTCGACGCGACTCTCGCCGCCGCCAAGGCCTCCGGTTACACCGCCTGGCACGCCGGCACGGTGAAAAAGCAGGGCGATCGCAAGGCCGTCGTCATCCCGAGCCTCGGTCTCGAATACGACGGGAGCACCCTGCAAGTGCGCTGATCGTCAGACCGGCTTAGCCACAAAAGTCGCAAAAAGCGCAGAACCGATCCTCGGCAAAACTCGCCGTCGCGGTTCTGTTTTTGCGTCTTCTGTGCCTTTTTTGGCCATCTCCGCCACCGCCCGCCCCTATGCGTCTCCGCCGTCTCACCCTGCAAAATCTCCGCAACATCCCGTTCGCGGAGTTTTTGTTTTCGGGACGGCAGCAGTTCTTCGTGGGACAAAACGGCCAGGGTAAGACCAACCTTCTCGAGGCCGTCGGCTTCGTCACCGCACTGCGCTCCTTCCGCACCGCCGACGCCTCGCTCCTCGTCGCCCACGGCAAACGCGAGGGCGCCCTCGCCGCCGAGTTCGAGCACGAGACCTTCGGCCCCAGCCGCGTCGTCATCACCCTCCGCTCCGGCGGCAAGGAGGTCGTCTGCGACGGCGAACGCATCACGCGCCTCGCCGACTTCCTCGGACGCTTCCCCACCGTCGTCTTCTCCTCGCAGGACCAGCAGCTCGTCCGCGGCGCGCCCTCCCTCCGCCGCCGCTGGATCGACCTCGCCCTCGCCGGCGTCGACAAGGCCTACCTGTATTCACTAACTAACTACCACCGCGCGCTCGACGGCCGCAACCAGCTCCTCAAGCGCCAGGCCTCCGCCGCCGAGCTCGCCGCCTTCGAGGCCCCGCTCGCCGAGGCCGCCGCCGCCCTCGTCGCCGCGCGCCGCGCCGGAGTCGACACCCTCGCGCCCCACGTCGCCGCCGCCTACGCCGCGCTCAGCGCCGACGCCGAACCCGCCGCCCTCGCCTACCAGGTCGATACCGCGCCCGAGGCCGGCGACGCCGCCGCGTGGCGCGCCCACTTCGAAAAAAACCGCGCCCGCGACCTCCAGTTTCGCTCCACCCTCTCCGGCCCGCACCGCGACGACCTCGCGCTCAAGGTCGGCGGCCGTCCCGCCAAGGACTACGGCTCCGAGGGACAACAACGCTCGCTCGTCCTCGCCCTCCGCCTCGCGCAGGTGAACCACATCCGCGCCGCCACCGGCGTGCAACCCGTGCTCCTCGCCGACGACGTCCTCGGCGAACTCGACCCCGCCCGCCGCCGACGCTTCTGGAGCGCGCTCGGCGAAGAACGTCAGGTCCTCGCCACCGGCACCGAACTGCCCGCCGCCGAACTCGGCTCCTGGGAAATCTTCCGCGTCGCCGCCGGCGCATTCACGCCGGAGGCGGCCGCATGACGCGCTCGCCCCACTCCTGTAAGCCCGACCGCTGGTCGGGCCGTCCGGCCGACGGCCGGGCCTACACGCAACCATCCGCCACATGACCTTCGACACCCCCGCCTGGATCTTCGCCGCGCTCGCCGCCGTCATCGTCGGTCTATCCAAGACCGGCGTGCCCGGCCTCGGCATGTTGTCCGTGGCGATTTTCGCCAACCTCCTGCCGACCAAACAAGCCAGCGGCTTCGTCCTCCCCCTGCTCATCTTCGGCGACCTCGTCGCGGTGTTCTCCTACCGCAAGCACACCGACTGGAGCCACCTCCGTCGCCTCTTCCTCTGGACAGGCGCGGGCGTCGTGCTCGGCGCGCTCGCCATGCGCGTCATCAACAACCGCGAGGCCCAGCTCCTCGTCGGCTCCATGATCGTCACCCTCGTCGGCCTGCACGTCTGGAGAAAACGTCAGACCAAAATCGGCGGTGCCGCGCAGCCCGACGCCGTCGCCGAACACGGCGCGTGGTTCGCCCCGACCATCGGCATTCTCACCGGCTTCACCACGCTCGTCGCCAACGCCGCCGGTCCGCTCATGGCGATCTACCTGCTCGCGATGCGCCTGCCGAAGATGGCCTACGTCGGCACCGCCGCGATGTTCTTCCTCCTGCTCAACCTCTTCAAGGTGCCCTTCATGGTCGGCCTCGGCCTCATCACGGTCGACAGCTTCGCGTTCAACCTCGCGCTCGCGCCCGCCGTTCTCGCGGGCGCCTTCCTCGGCCGCTGGCTGCTCCCGCGCGTCTCGCAACATTGGTTCGAGCGCCTCGCCCTCGCCCTCAGCGCCGCCGCCGGGATCAAACTTTTGCTCGGTTGATGCCAATGCCCTTGGCTTGGGATCATATCGATGAACGCGATCAAAATCCGCCGTCTTTATCCGTGCCCCCCGGTGTGATCCGTGGTTGAACCCCTCGTCCTCGCCGACCGATATGGCTTCCAAAAACGTCAGGCAACTCTGGGCCGCCAAACTCGCCGGCGGCGGCTCTCTCGCCGGCTCCGGGCCGCGCGGCGGCGCCGGCAAGATCGCCACGCTTCCCGTCGGAACCGTCCTTCCCGTCTCGGCCCTGCGCAAGACAACCGCCGCCGACGGACCGGCCCCCCACCCGCTCGCCGGCGGCGCCCAGCGCGTCGCGTTTTCCGGGCAGGTTCTCGGCATCGATCCCTCGCTCCGCGGCACCGGCCTCGCGCTCATCGAATTCGTCCCCGGCCGCGCGCCGATCCTGCTCCGTTGTCGCACCGTAAACGTGCCCGCCAAACGCAGCATGGCCTTCGCCCTCGGTGAAATCTCCGCCGCGGTCGCCGCGTTTTTGAAAGACTTCGAGGTCCGTCACGTCGCGCTCGAACAGACGATCTACGTGCAGAACTTCCAGACCGCGCAGATCCTCGGAGCCGCCCGTGGCGCCGCCATCGCCGCCGCCGCGCTCCACGGCCACGAGGAGGTTTACGAATATCCGCCGCTTCGCGTGAAACAGGCTGTCGTCGGCGTGGGCCGCGCGAGCAAGGAGCAGATGGCGCGCACCGTGATGGCGCTGCTCGGGCACGGTCGCATGCTCGCAAGCGACGAAGCCGACGCGGCCGGCGTCGCCCTCTGCCACGCCTTCACCTGGCGCGGCTGACTCGTCGAGGCGCCTCAGCCCTCCAAACCGAACACCGCCTTCGCGTAAGCCTCGGGGTCGAAGGGTTGCAGGTCTTCCTTCTGCTCGCCGAGGCCGACGTAGTGGATCGGCAACTTCAACGCGCGCCAGATGCCGACGACCGCGCCGCCGCGGCTGGTCCCGTCGAGCTTGGTGACGACGAGACCGGTGAGGCCGAAGCTCTGGTGAAACACGCGGGCCTGCTCGATCGAGTTGCTGCCGGGGGGGCCCGAGGTGGTGGGAAACCCCGGGGGCCTGCCCGATCGAGTGGCCGCGGGGCGAGCCGTCGACCACGAGCCACGAAAAATGCGGCGCGCTGGGATCGAGCTTTTGCAGCACGCGTCGGATCTTCGCGAGCTCCTCCATGAGGTTGCTCTTCGTGTGGAGGCGACCGGCGGTGTCGATGATGACGACGTCCTTGCCTCGGCTCTTGCCGGCCTGGAGCGCGTCGTAGGCCACGGCCGCGGCGTCGGCGCCGGTGTGGCTGGAAACGATGTCGAGTTCGAGGCGCTCCGCCCAGGTCTTGAGCTGCTCGACGGCGGCGGCGCGGAAGGTGTCGCAGGCGGCGACGAGCACGGACTTGCCCTGCCGCTGGAGCGCCCAGGCGAGCTTCGCGGTCGTGGTCGTTTTGCCCGAGCCGTTGACGCCGATCATCACGATCACGGCGGGCGAGCCGTCGGCGCGTTTCTCGAGCGCGGGCTGACCGGCGCTGCCGCCGAGCACGCGGGTGAGCACGGCGGCGCCGATCTCGGCCGCGCGCTTGCCCTCGAGCTGCGGGTCCTTGCGGTAGGCCTCCTTGATCTCCTTCAGGATCTCGTCGGTCGTCTCGACGCCGAAGTCGGCGGTGATGAGCGCCTCCTCGAGCTCGTCGAGCGACGAGGCGTCGATCTTGCGCCCGCCGAAGAGCGAACGCGTCTTGCCGGCGATGGCCGCGACGGTCTTCGCGAGGCCGTCCTTAAATTTTTTGAAGAGTCCGAACATGAATTATCCCACGAAACACACGAAATGACACGAAAACCAAGCCCCCCCTTTTCTTTCGCGCCTTTTCGTGTGTTTCGCGGGCTCCCAAATCAGATGACTTTGCGGGCGTCGCGGCCGAGCTGGTCCTTCAGCCGGTCGAGGATGCCGTTGATGAAACGTTTCGCGTCGGCGTTGGAGAACTGCTTCGAGAGGTCGATCGCCTCGTTGATCGAGACGACGGGCGGGATGTCCTTGCGGTGGATCATCTCGTAGATCGCGAGGCGCAGGATCGCGAGGTCGATGCGCGCGATACGCTCGAAATCCCAGTTGTGCGCGAGGCCGCGGATGCGACCGTCGATTTCGTCGCAATGCTCGATCACGCCGTGGATCAGCTCCTCTCCGAACGCATAGTGCTCGCGGGGCTTGCCGTCGGCGGCCTGGAGGTTCTCGAAGAACAACTCCAAATCCGAGGCGAGGTGATCAGGGCGGTTGATGCTCCAGGCGTAAAGATATTGCAGCGCGGCCGTGCGACCGTCGCGACGTTGGGCGAAAAGGGCTTTGTTGCTCATTTCGGGAAAGTGTCAGGCCAGGGTCTTGTTGAGTGCGGCCATCTCGAGGGCCGCGGCGGCGAACTCGGCCCCGCGGTCGTATTCGCCGGTCGTGCGCTTCTCGGCCTGCTCGCGGGTATTGACGACGATCACGCCGTTGATCGCGGGCACGCCGGTGTCGAGCGAGACGCGCATGAGCGCGTGGGCCGCCGCGTCGCCGACCATCTCGTGGTGGTTGGTGTCGCCGGCGATGAGGACGCCGAGCGCGATCACCGCGTGGAAGCGTCCGGTCGCGGCGAGACGCTGCACGGCCCAGGGCACCTCGTGCGATCCGGGCACGCGCACAACCTCGATCGAATCGGCCGGCACGCCGGCCGCGACGAGCGTGGCGGTGGCGCGGGTCACGAGCGCGTCGACGAGGGCGGCGTTGAAACGGGCCGCGACGATGCCAAAGCGCAGCGAGGCGGCATCGGAAACGGACACTGGCGTGGGCGCGTCGAGACTCATGGGAAAGAAGGAACGGAAACCCATGCGGCCCGTTCCGCCGCGAAGCAAACGGGAAAAACACGGGCTTCGACGCAGTCTCGGGACGGCGCCCCCCTGTCCTCTTCTCAGGCCTCGTCTTCCGCCTGATAGCTGCCGGCGTAACCGGGACGGTAGAGCCGCGCGCCACCGAGTCCCGCCAGCGTGGCGAAATGCGCGTCGCGCGAAAACACCCGCCAACCGCGCGCCGCCGCCGTAGCCGAGATGAGCAAGTCGTTTGACGGAAGCGTGTGCCCCGCCTCGCGCGCGCGCCACGCAAGCGCCTTGGTCGCTTCCCATTCGGGCTCGCCGCAGGCGATGTAAGGAAGCACGCCGAAAAACATTTCGAGCGCACGGCGCTCCTCCTTTCGCGCACCGCCGAGCACCTCCAGTTTCACCGGCGAGCACCAGGCGGCTTCGTATTCGTCGAGCAAGGCGCGCAACGCGACTTTCGTGGCAAGGTCGCCTTGGCGGCGGGCGGCTTCGATCCAGACGGAGGAGTCGACGAGGACCATGGCGCGTCGCGTGAGCTCAGGAGTCCTGCCGCGCTTTTTCGTCCGCCGTCTGATCCGGGTAATCGAAGGCCCCTTCCATCAGCAAACGGCCAAACTCGCGAGCTTTCCGGCGCTTCAAAAACTCCGCCACCGCGTGAGCCACGGCAGGACCTTTTTTGCGTTCGTTGGTCACCGCCATGAGCTCGGCCAAGGTGGCGTCATCGAGTTCCACGGTAATTTTCATACCAAGAAACTGACATTCTCCTAAAATAGGGCAACAATTTCCCTAAAGTTTAGGATTCCATCACCAGCTCGTCCTTGGAAACAGTGAACTTCACCGTCGAGTCGTCGGCGACTTCGCCGGCGACGAGGGCGCGGGCGAGCTTCGTTTCGACGTGGCGTTGAAGGAAACGCTTGAGCGGGCGCGCGCCGAAGACCGGGTCGTAGCCCTTCTCGGCCGCCCACTCCTTCGCCTTCTTGTCGAACTCCACGGTGACACGGCGCTCGGCGAGGCGCTTGTTCAAGTCGGCCACGAGCAGATCCACGATGCGCGTGATCTCCTCCAGCGTGAGCGGCTTGAAGAGGATGGTCTCGTCAATGCGGTTGAGGAATTCGGGGCGGAAGGCCTTGCGCAGCTCGGCCATCACGCTCTCGCGAACGCTCTCCGGGATGGTGTCGCCGGCCACGCCTTCGAGCAGGTAACGCGAGCCGATGTTGGAGGTGAGGATGATGACGGTGTTCTTGAAGTCGACGGTGCGGCCCTGCGAATCGGTGATGCGGCCGTCGTCGAGCACCTGTAGCAGAACATTGAATACATCCGGGTGTGCCTTTTCGACCTCGTCGAAGAGCACGACCGCGTAGGGCTTGCGGCGCACGGCCTCGGTGAGCTGGCCGCCCTCGTCGTAGCCGACGTAGCCCGGAGGCGCGCCGATGAGACGGGCGACGGCGTGCTTCTCCATGTATTCGGACATGTCGATGCGCACGAGCGCGGCCTCGCTGTCGAAAAGCGTCTCGGCGAGCGTCTTCGCGAGCTCGGTTTTGCCGACGCCGGTCGGGCCGAGGAAGAGGAAGCTGCCGACGGGGCGACGCGGGTCCTTGATGCCGGCGCGGGCGCGGAGGATCGCCTCGCTCACGAGTTGCACGCCCTCATCCTGGCCGATGACGCGTTTGTGCAGCGTGTCGCTCAGGCGCAGGAGTTTCTCGCGCTCGCTCTCGACGAGGCGCGTGACCGGGATGCCGCTCCACTTCGCGACGATGCCGGCGACCTCTTCGGCGGAGACCTCCTCCTTGAAAAGTTCGGTCTGCGCGGAGGCGGCCTCGAGTTTCTTGAGCTCGGCCTCGAGCTGCGGAATGCGGCCGTGGCGGAGCTCGGCGAGTTTGTTCAGGTCGTAGGCGCGCTCGGCTTTTTCGAGCTCGATGCGGGCGGCGTCGAGGTCGCCGCGCACTTTGCGCACGCGCTCGACGGAGGCTTTTTCGGACTCCCACTTGGCGCGAAGGCCGGCGGCCTGCTCGCGAGTGTCGGCGAGTTCCTTGTTGAGCGCTTCGAGGCGGGTTTTCGACGCGGGATCTTTTTCGAGCTTCAGCGCGGCCTGCTCGATCTCGAGCTGGAGGACGCGGCGCTGGAGGGCATCGAGTTCCTGCGGAGCGCTGTCCATCTCGGTGCGGATGAGCGCGCAGGCCTCGTCGATGAGGTCGATGGCCTTGTCGGGGAGGAAGCGGTCGGAGATGTAGCGCTCGGAGAGGGTGACGGCCGCGACGAGGGCGTTGTCCTGGATGCGCACGCCGTGGTGCAGCTCGAAGCGCTCCTTGAGGCCGCGGAGGATGGAGATCGCGTCCTCGGTCGAGGGCGGATCGACCTGCACAGGCTGGAAGCGACGCTCGAGGGCGGCGTCCTTCTCGATGTATTTCCGATACTCATCGAGCGTGGTAGCGCCGATGCAGTGCAGTTCGCCGCGGGCAAGCATGGGCTTGAGAAGATTGCCCGCGTCCATCGCGCCCTCGGTCTTGCCGGCGCCGACGATGGTGTGGAGTTCGTCGATGAAGAGCAGGATGCGGCCGTCGGAGGATTTGACCTCGGCGAGCACGGCCTTGAGGCGCTCCTCGAACTCGCCGCGGTATTTGGCACCGGCGATGAGCGCGCCCATGTCGAGCGCGTAAACGGTCTTGTCCTTCAGGCCCTCGGGCACGTCGCCGCGCACGATGCGCTGGGCGAGGCCCTCGACGATGGCGGTCTTGCCCACGCCGGGTTCGCCGATGAGCACGGGATTGTTCTTGGTCTTGCGCGAAAGGATGCGGATGGCGCGGCGGATCTCGTCGTCGCGGCCGATGACGGGATCCATCTTGCCCTTGCGCGCCTGGGCGCAGAGGTCGGTGCCGTATTTCGCGAGGGCGTCGTAGGTCGCCTCGGGGTTGTCGGAGGTGACGCGCTGGTTGCCGCGGGTGGCCTTGAGCGCGGTGAGCACGCGGGCGCGGTCGAGGCCGAAGGATTTGAGGTATTTGGCGAAGCTCTCGGGCTTCGCGACCTCGACGAGGCCGAGCAGTAGGTGTTCGGTGGATACAAACTCGTCCTTGAGCTGCTTCGCCTCGGCCTCGGCGCGCGTGAGGGCGTCGTTGACGGCCTGGGTGACGAAGACTTTGGAGGCGTCGACGCTGCCGGAGACGCGCGGGAGGCGCTCGACCTCGCGCTCGGCGGCGAGTTGCAGGGCGGAGACGGAGAGGCCGGCCTTGTCCACGAGCGCGGGCACGATGCCGTTTTCCTGCCCGAGCAGGGCGAGCAAAAGATGCCAGCTGTCGACCTCGGTGTGTCCGTGACGGCGGGCGATCGCCTGGGCCTCGGCCAAGGCGGCGCGCGACATTTGCGTGAGCGTTTCGGGATTCATGATGTCGACCTCTTCGCACGCGGCGCGCCAAGCGCCCCGGCCGGCCTTCCCGAGGGAGCCTTCGATCCGGTGCGTCATCAACCGGGCGCCTTGTCCCAGTCGCGCCTCCCGGCCGGGTCATGAAGACCCGCAAACGAAGACGGCCCGCGCCCATCCCGGCGTTTTAAAGCGAATAACATCCCCTATGCATTTGCTTTGCTCGCACCGTGACGAACGCGGACCGAAACTCGGGTATTTTTAAGAACGCGAGAAGCTCGCGCGCTAGGGGTGCCGGGATTAAGCGGCTCCAACCGAAGCATCGCAGGCAACTCGCTTGCGTTGAAAGCTTATCCAACGGGTGGTGTCGAGCCTAGGCTGGGCGTTAACCCTTAAATTACAGGCCTGTAAACGTCTTTCGTTTTTCGACGCAGGACGTCGGAAAGCCCGTGCCACTTTCAGGCGTAAGCTTTTCACCTTTCCGGAAAAACAGATCGCATCGCGCTCCGCGCCGTCGATCGATGCGCGCCGCCCCGCGGAATCTGGCCCCGCGAGTGGAAATCTGGGGGACTTTTCCAATCCCGGACGACTCCCTCGACCACGGCACGGGCTTCGCCCCCGCCCGAAACCATCACCTGGCTACTTTGTGGCGAGCGCGCGGCGGAGCACCGCGAGCAGCGTGTCGGCCGCGTAGGGTTTGGGCAGGAAAAACACCGATTGTTCGCCGGTATCGGGAGGCACCTCGCCGCCGACCAAGGCGCCCAGCCCGATGATTCGCACCTTCGGATCGATCGCGCGCAACGCGTCCGCGAGACCGGGCTTCTCCATGCCGGGCATCCGCAGATCCGCGACCACCGCCGCTATCTCCGACCGTCGTTGCTCGAAGATCGCGATCGCGGCCACGCCGTCGGACGCGGTGATCACGCGATAACCAAAAGCCGACAGCATCTCCCGCGTGACCTCGAGGAGCGAACTCTCGTCGTCGACCACCAGGATCAACTCGCCCGCCCCCTGCCGTGGATGCTCCGACTCGGAACGGGGCGCGCCGCCTTCGGACGCTTCGGGTCGCGCGGGCAGGAATATCCGGAAGGTGGCGCCCTGGCCGGGGGCGCTTTCCACCTCCACCCGGCCGCCGTGACTGCGCACGATGCCGAGCGCGGTCGAAAGGCCGAGGCCGGTGCCCTTGCCCGGCGCCTTGGTCGTGAAAAAAGGCTCGAAGATTCGCGCCTGCACCTCGGCGCTCATGCCGCAGCCGTTGTCGCTCACCTCGATCATCACGTGCCGCCCGGGCGTCTCCCCCCGCGCCACATCCGGCCTCTTCGGTTCAAGAACGACGTTGGACGCGCGCAAGTTCAGCCGGCCTCCGTCGGGTAGCGCGTCGCGCGCATTGACGCAGAAATTGAGCAGCACCTGGTTCAACTGCGTCGCGTCGCCCATCACCGACCACAGGTCGTGGGCCAGTTCGCAGTTAACGACGATGTTATGCGGAAACGAGCTCCGCACGAAGGTCTCCACCTCGCGGACGACGTCGCGCAGGTCCAGAGGCCTCCGCGCGACCTCCACCCCGCGGGCGAAGGAAAGCACCTGACGCACCAGGCCGGCCGCGCGACGGGTGCTGCGCTCCATGCCGTCGAGCGTCGACGTCGTCGACGGAGGCAGCCTGCTCAGGCGCAGCAACTCGATGCCCATCATGACCGGCGCGAGGAGATTGTTCAGGTCGTGCGCCAATCCCCCCGCGAGCGCGCCGACGCTCTCGAGACGTTGCGCGCGCAGGAACTGTTGTTCGAGCCGTCGACGCTCGGAGATGTCGGCCACGACCACGACGAAGTATTTCGGGCGGGCCTCCGTGTCCCGGATGATCTTCACGACCACGCTCACCCACACCTCCTGGCCGTCCTTCCGCCGATAGCGCTTGTCGGCGGTGAATTCGTCGCGCTCGTCGGAGAGCAGGGCCTCGACGGAGGCCACGCTCTCGGCGAGGTCTTCCGACGCCGTCAACTCGGTGAAATGCATCCCCAGCAGCTCCTCCCTCGACCAGCCCGCGATCACGCAAAGCTGGTCGTTCACCCAGCGGAAATGCCCGTCGGGCGAAACATGGGCGATGCCGACCGCGGCCTGCTCGAAGGTCGCGCGAAAACGCTCCTCGCTCTCCCGCAACGCCTCCTCCGCCCGGATGCGTTCCGAAATGTCGATGCCCGCGCCGATGAGGCAGGGGCGCCCCTCGAACATCACCCGACGGCCGGTGAAGAAATACGGGAGCGCGCGTCCGTCCTTGGTCCGGAAAAGGGCCTCCACCGCCGTGTCCCCTTTCTCGAAGACCTCCGCGATTCGCGCATGCACATGGGCGTGGTCGTCCGGCGCGAAGAAATCCAGCGGACTCATCCGCGAGACCTCCTCCGCGGTGTAACCGGTGACCTCCTCGAAGTTTTTGTTCCAACGCAAAAACTTCAGGTTCTGATCGTAGAAATACAGCACCCCCGGCATGCTGTCGATCATCGTGGCCGAGAAGTTGCGCTCCGCGGCGGCCGCCTCCTCCGCACGCCGCCGGTTCGCCTCGCGGGCCATGCTGTCGAGCGCGAAGCCGATGTCGCCGGCCGCCTCGCGCAGCAGCTCGATCTCCCCTTCCTGAAAGAACCCCCGCTCGCGTGAATAGACCGCCAGCACTCCGACGATCCGCCCGCCTTCCCGGATCGGCAGGGCCGCCGCCGCACGCACGCCCTTGCGGTAGATCTCCCAGCCCAGGGGCAGGTTCACCGCCGGATCGAGCATATCGTTGAACACCACCGGCTCGCCGGATCGAAACGCCAGCCCGGAAGGTCCCATGCCTTCGGGCCGTTCGTCCGAATACACGACCATCGTCAGGACAAACTCCCTCCCCTCCCCCGCCGCCGCCACCGGATTCAGGCGCTTCTCCGTCGGATCGTGCCAACCGATCCAGGTCAGCTGCAGACCGCCATCCGTCACCAACACGTCGCATACGCGCTGAAACAGTTCCTCCCGGTTCGAGAAGCGCACGATCGCCTGGTTGATGTGGCTCAAGGCGGAATTGACCCGTCCCAGCCGCCTCAACTCCTCCTTCTGACGGACCAGCCTCGCGTTGCTCTCCTCGAGCGCTCCGTAGGTCTTGCGAACGATCAGCCAAAGGAAAGCCGCCGTCGCCAACACGAAACCTATGCCCTTGTAGATGCCCAGGTTCACCACGTGCTCCAACGTCGGGGCGAACAATCCGATCGCGTGGTCGGAAAACAGAATCCACGCCACGGCCACCGCCGCGTATCCCGCCGCGATGAGAAGCGCCGGCGACCGCCAACGGGACGACACATGGGAGTCCGCCCCATCGTCGGATTTGTTGTCCGCACGGTGTTCTTTCGGTTGAGAGGCCACGGCGCCGCGATTGAGCGCGCAACACCGCGCGAGCGCGAGCGCTAAGCGGCATAAGCAACGCTTCTCCCCCGTCCGTCTCGCTTCCCTCGAATTTCCCCCACCCCGCTCCCCATCGATTTCCCGCGTCGGCCCGCGCTCGCCGAAGACGATGCGCGGGCCACGCCGCCATGCGCGCCGGATCGGGCCTCACCTCGAGGCGGCGCACGCCTCCGTCAGCAAATCGGAGACCACCCGAACGGCGAATGCGTGGTCGCCGGCAGCCATACGGCGAGCAGGACAAGCGACAACAGGCGGCGAAGCACGCGGCGAAAAGCGGAGGACATCCCCGGCTTGTCAATTTTTGCCGGCGCGCCGGCTCCGCTTTCGATCCCCGGGTGTCACTGGAGCATTTCCGACCACACCGTGGCCGATCCCGGCGGTCGCGGCCTCCCTCGGCGACGGCCACGGTGTTTTTCGCCCCCTTAGCGGAGGCCGCCAAGTTTCAGGATGAAGTCGAAATGCGCCTTCGTCAGCGGCATGACGGAAAGGCGGCTTTGGCGGAGAAGCGGCAGGTCGGCCAACTTCGGCTCGGCCTTGATGGTGGCTAGTTCGACCGGCCGCGGCAGCGCCTCGCCGATCGTGAGCTCCACCGCCGACCAATCGCCCTCGGTGGCCTTCGGGTCGGGGAAGTGTTCCTTCGTGACGGTCGCGGTGCCGAGCACGGCCTTGGTGGTGACGCTCGCGTAAAACAGCACGCGGTCGCCGCGCTTCATCGAGCGGAGATGGTTGCGGGCCTGAAAATTCCGCACCCCGTCCCAGACGGTCTTCTTGTCGCGGACAAAATCGCTCCACGAGTAGGCCTCGGGTTCCGTTTTCACCATCCAGTATTGGGTTGTCATGATGTTGCGCCGATGAATGCGTTCCCGCGCATGGACGCAACCCCGCCCGATAATCCCGACCCCGATCTGCAGGCGCAGGCACGGCGCGCTCAACGGATTCTGTTTTTCGCGATGGCGCTGCTGATTGGCGTGCCGATCTTGCTGTTTGTGCTTTTTCACACCTGATTCCCAAGCGAATGAACCGCACGCTCCTTCCGATCCGGGTGCTTTTCATCATCCTCTGCGCCGTCGCGGGCTGGCTGGTTTGCCTGACGGTTCCAGAGTGGGATAACCATCATGTCCTCGCGGTGATAGTCGGCTTTCTCATCGGATCGCTGGTCGTGCTGGTCGATTTGATGCTGAAGGGGTTCTCCCTGCGCGGCCTCTCGGCGCTGACCTTCGGGCTGCTCGTCGGCTCGTTGATCTCCTACCTGATCAGCGTCTCCCCCCTGCTCAGCGCCGGCGATCCGCAGATCCTGTTCCTGGTCCGGCTCGCCCTGTTCCTGATCGTGACCTACCTGGCGACGGTCATCGCGCTGCGCGGCAAGGACGAATTCAACCTGGTCATTCCCTACGTGCGCTTCGTGCCCCACGAGGTCGACGTGCCGCTCGTGGTCGTCGACACGAGCGTCCTGATCGACGGGCGCATCGCGCGGATCTGCGAGGCCGGCTTCATCCCCGGCGCGCTCATCATCCCGCGATTCATCCTGAACGAACTGCAGGGCATCGCCGACTCGCCCGAGCCGGCCCGCCGCGCCCGCGGTCGTCGCGGATTGGATACGCTCAACGAGCTGCGTCGCATCAAGCGGCTCGATTTGCGCATCCACGAAAGCGAGGCGAAACGCGGCGAGATCGACGCGAAGCTGGTCTTCCTCGCCACCTCGATGAAGGCGAAGCTGCTCACCGTGGACGAAAATCTCGCGAAACTCGCCGACTTCCACGGCGTGATTTGCCTGCATCCGGCGAATCTCGCCCGCGCCCTCCAGCCGAACTACGCGCTCGGCGAAGTCATCGACATCGACCTCGTCAAGGCGGGCAAAGACGAAGGCCAGGCGGTCGGCTACCTGCCCGACGGTTCCCTGGTCGTGGTCAACGAGGGCCTGCACGCCCTAGGCCAAAGGGTGCGCGCCGAGATCATCGGCACCATGCCCTCCGGCAACGGACGCATCCTTTTCGCCCGCTACGCGGGCACCGACTGACTCCGCCGGCTCAATCCGCCAAGCAGCCGCCCGGCGCGGCGACCGAAAGAAAAGACGCCAACGCGGGATCGACGCGCTCGCCTCCTCCGCCCGCGGCCTTCTCCGCCGCACGCCACCCCACCACGAGCCGGCTCTCCGGCGCCGGCCCTTCGAGCGAACGAAACGTGACGCCCTCGGGCAAGGGCTTCGCCTCGCTCGGACACATGAACGTCGCCCCGAGTCCCGCGCGGACGAGACCGACCGCGTTGGCCCGCGGCCACACCTCCTCCGCGATGCGCGGTGTCACCCCGGCGCGGGAAAAAGCGGCGAGAATCCGATCGTAAAACCCGGGATTGTGCGCACGCGGGAAAAGCACCCACGGCGTGTCCGCCAGGTCCTTCAACCGCAATCC